>Ga0160447_100295_pt1 | contig 26417 bp, 25 predicted proteins | sample HID1973K_E1MG_FD_108222 | JGI IMG/M metagenome (GOLD analysis project Ga0160447, IMG submission 108222) | Enriched mosquito-associated microbial communities from UW Madison campus, WI, USA - HID1973K_E1 MG | ecosystem: Host-associated > Arthropoda: Insects > Digestive system > Unclassified ...
GAGCGCGTCCCAGTCGTAGCGGCGCGTTTCGAGGCGCGCGACGCGCGAGTCCATCCATTGCTCGAAGCTCGCGTCGGCGGGCTGATCCCACGATTTGCGTTCGATGTCTGCATCGGCCATTGCCTTCTCCAGGTTATATGTAGAGCGAATCAATTCATCACGAAGCCGCCGTTCACCGGCAGCAACTGGCCCGTCACGAAACGCGCGGCGTCCGAGAGCAGGAACAGCGCGGGGCCGTTCACGTCGTCGGGCACTTGCGCGCGCGTCAGTGCGCGGCCTTTGAGGTAATACTCGTGCCGCTCGGCGGGCACGTAGGCGGTGGCTTCCACTTCGGTGAGGCCGGGCGCGATTGCGTTGACGGTCACGTTGCTCGTGCCGAACTCGCGGGCGAGCGAACGCGTCATTGCGATCACCGCGCCCTTGCTCGCGACATAGGCGAGCAGCTTCGGCGCGCCCCACAAGGCCGTATCCGATGCAATGTTCACGATCGCGCCGCGTCCCGACTCCTTCAGATGCGGCAGGCACGCGACGCTCATCAGCCACGCGCCGCGCACGTTGACGTTCATCACGGCATCCCACGTTTGCGGCGTGAGTTCATCGGCGGACTTGCCGCCCGAGCTCGTGATCGCTGCGTTGTTGATGAGGCCGTCGAGACCGCCCAGCGCTTTGACGCTTGCTTCGACGAACCCGGAGATGCTCTGCGGCTCATTCAGATCGAGCGGGAAGAAGTGCGCATCCGGCAGTTCACGCGCGAGCGCCTCGCCTTCCGCATGCAGCACGTCGCCGAACGCGACGCGGGCGCCGCTCTCGACGAGCGCCTTCACGAACGCCGCGCCAAGTCCGCGAGCGCCGCCGGTCACGAGCACGCGGCGGCCGTTGAGCGCATTCGACGCATCACGCATGAGCGTGCTCCGTGTTCTTCGGCAGCGCTTCGAGCGCGGCGAGATGCTGTTGCGCGCGCTGCTTCAGCATGCGGCGCACACGCGTCATGCCGACATCGTGCTGATAGAGGAATTCGTGATTGCGCGCGTTCGGCGCCAGGCTTTCGAGCACGTAGCGGTCTTGCTCCAGCACGGCCCAGTGCAGCCCTTCGAGACGATTGCGATACAGGAAGCGCCATGCATCGCGCTGCCAGCCGGATACCTTGCGCGTGCGCCAGAAATAGACCTGGCAATTGTCTTCATCGACGGGCGTCGCGAAGCCGATGATCCCGAAGTTGCCGCCCGGACCGAACTTCTTCTTGTACGGAATCGCGAGACGCATCCACAGGCAGCCGGTTTCGCCGAGTTCCACCCAGTCGAAGTTCACGTCGCGCTGATTGACCTTCTCAAACATCAGACCCGTTTCGGTTTTGCGCACGCGCATGTCCGCCTGCTTGTCGCCTTCGGCCATCGAGTGCGATGTCGCGTGCAGATATGCGCCGTGCATCGGGTCCATCACGTTGTCGATCGCGTATTGGTAATTGCACTTCCAGTGCGACATGCACAGGAAGCTCGCGTATTCGTCGCCGACGAGTTCTTCCGGCAGCACGAGCGGCGCGGGTTCCTTGTTGGCGTCATCGCCGAACCAGAGGAAGACCGCGCCCGCGTGTTCTTCGACGGGATACGACTTCACGCACTTCTGGCCTTCGAGCGGACACGCCGACACGGCGGGCACTTTCTGCACGGTGCCGCTGCCGTCAATTTCGATGCCGTGATACCAGCACGCGACGCTGCCGCCGAGGTTCCAGCCGAGCGACAGACGCGCGCCGCGATGCGGGCAGCGGTCTTCGAGCGCGTGCACTTTGCCTTCGTGGTCGCGCCAGAGCACGATCTGATCGCCGAGGCGCGTCAGGCCGATGGGCGCATTCGCCACTTGCCAGCTCGGCGCGACGGGATACCAGTAGTTGCGCAAGCCGCGATCGAGATAAGCCTGAACGGGATCGGCGGCGGTCGTTGTGGATTGCTGAGGGGACGTCATGGGGAAGTGCTCCTTCTTTATTCAGCGAGCGTGCGAAGTTCGGCGGCGAGACGATCGGCGGTCCATACGGTGCCTTCCGGCGTGCGGAAGCCGTCCTTGTTCAAGCCCGCGACCACTTGCTCCAGCTCCAGCGCGCCTGCTTCGAAGACGCGTTCGAGCGCATCGCCGAAGTCGTTTTCGTATTGCGTCGGCTCGGCACGGCGCGTCTGCCAGATGAAGTTTTCGGTTTCACCCGGCTTCTCGATCACGCCTTTGCCCGCGACGTTGTTCGGCTGCGGCGCGAGCCACGGCTTGAGATTCGGGTTGAAGTTCACGACTTTTTCCATGTCACGCCACCTTGATCTGGATTTCTTCGCCGGCAAGGCGCACCGAATACGTCTTCAGGTCGCGGCCGCCGGGCTCTTTCAGGCATTTGCCCGTGGGGATGTGAAACACCGCTTCATGCAGCGGGCATTCGACGGTGTCGCCATCGACGAAACCCTGCGTCAGCAATGCATATGCATGCGGGCAGACGTTCTCGAGCGCGTACAGCTCGTCGCCCACTTTGTAGATACCGATTTCCGCGCCGTCATCGAGCTTGAATTCGATCGGTGCGTCCTCCGACAGATCGCCGGCATGCCCGGCGCAGCGCCATTGTTCAGACATCTTTCACCCTTTCCTCTGGTTCGTCTGCGTTCCACTAAAGGAACATCAGTTCGTGTATGGGCATTATAGGAGTGGTCTGAGGCCGGGAAAATAAAAATCGCGATATCTAGGTGAAAACACTGAATACCCGACGTCTAAAAGTGAAACGGGGTGTTTCGTCAGATGTAAGAACGTCCGTTCGACATTGATTCGTAAGCTTTTTTTGACTTGCTGCGCGCGTTGCGGGGCGTACTCGGGGTCTACCCGAAGTCATCCCAAATTTATTGTTTTGGCGCAGGAAACCTCACTATACTTTCCATAGGCAGTACGTTGATCCATAGATGGAACATAACGAACGATCAACGGACGGCCTCCGGAGCAGAGCGCAATAAAGGCACCACGACTGCAACAGGAAAAGCGGGCAGGGCCCGCCCTTGAATCACACGGTTAGGAGAACGAAGGGTGAAGCACATCATTGCAGCGGGACTCATCGGAGCCGGGGTCGCGACCGGCGCGGCCGCGCAGAGCACAGTCACGCTCTACGGCAGCCTCGATGCCGGCATCGCATATATCAACAACGTCGGTGGCCATCCGAAGTGGATGGAGGAGCAGGGCAACATGCAGCCCGACCGCTGGGGCTTTCGCGTCGTCGAGGATCTGGGCGGCGGGTTGAAGACCGTCGCGCAACTCGAGAACGGCTTCTATACGAACAGCGGCAACTTCGCGAAGGCCGGCACGCTATGGAATCGTCAGGCGTATCTCGGGCTGGAACAGGAGAACGTCGGCACGTTGACGCTCGGCCATCAGACGCCGTTCAGCTTCGACATGCTCGGGCCGCTTTCGACCGCTTATCTTGCGGCGAGCTGGTACGCGTTCCATCCGGGCAACATCGACCAGTTGGCGGACACCGGCGTCGTGCCGTATGACAACTCCGTCAAGTTCCGCTCAGCGAGCTTCTACGGCTTTTCCGCCGGCGCGATGATGGGCCTCGGCAATACGACGAACTTCTCGACCGGCCGCAACTACGGCTTCGGCATCACATATGCGAACGGGCCGTTCAAGGCGGCGGCGACGTATTCGAACGAGCACAACCGCACGCCCGCGATCGCGACGACCGGCCTCACGACGTTCCAGGGCCAGCCCGCGGCGACCTACATGGCCGACAAGCAGGAAGAGATGGGCGCGGGGGCATCGTATGAGATCGGCAAGTTCGTCGTGCATGGTCTCTATACGCGCGTGAAGCTGCAATCGAACGGCCAGTCGGACACGTTCCAGTCATACGACGCGGGCGTGACCTTCAAGCCGGTGGCGTGGAACTGGATCGCCGGCGGCGCGGCGACGACGACGTTCGCGGGCGGCCGCTGGACGCAGTTCGAAATCGGCGATATCTATATGCTGTCGAAGTCGACACAGCTCTATGTGAACGCGCTTTACGAGCACGCAACCGGCGGTGCGAAGGCGGCGTTTTTCACGGCGGGTGTTTCGAGTACAGCGAATCAGGTCATCGTGCTTGCGGGCATTCATCACTCGTTCTAGGCGGGCATCCTGCGCGCGGCGAGGGCCACGGTGGGATCGTCCGGCGACGCGCGATAGTTGAGCCGCGTGGAGAGTTCCAGCGCGGCGGCGCAGATCGTTTCGACGAGTTGCGCTTTCTCGTCATTGGCGCCGATGTCAGAGCGCGGCACGGTCGCAGCCACCGCAGCGACGATCGCGCCGGAATGATCGCGCACCGGCGCGGTGACGACGGAAATCCCGCGCTCGAACGACGCTTCGCTCAGCCCATAGCCGAGCGCTGCGCATTCCTGCACGCGTTCATAGAGTTCGTCGACAGTGGCGGGCGTGCGCTCGGTGTACTTTTCGAGTTGCCCCTCGGGATAGAGCGCCTTGAGCGCGGCGAGCGATAAATCGCCCATCAGCACATGGCCATGCACCGTTGCGTGAGCGGGCAGGCGCGTGCCGACATGCACCTTCACCGAACTGAACATCGGCTCGTGACTTTGCGCCTTCGCGACGAACACGACATCGCGCTGATCGCGAATCAGAAGATGCGTGGAAAGACCGGTTGCATCGCGCAGGCGTTCGAGAATCGGCGTGCCAAGATCCGTCAGTTCCAACGAGTTCACATATTCGAAGCCGAGCCGCAACACGGCCACGCCCAACCGGAAATTGCGATCGCCGTTCACGCGCTCCAGAAAGCCAAGCGATTCGAGCGTTTGCAGCAGACGAAACGTCGTCGTGCGCGGAATGCCGATGCGTCGCGACAACTCCGGCGCGCCCAGCACCGGCTCACGTGCCGAGAATTCAGCGAGAATGCGCAGGCCTCGTTCGAGTCCCGGCACGAGATACGTCGAGCCCCCGCCGGATGATGCGTCTTCGTCCGTGGTGTCGAGGTTCTCCGCTTGCGTGTCTTCCTGTTTGCTTCGTCGGGCCATGTTCGGCTGTAGTTGTCATCGTGCAAGGGGCAATCATAGCGCGAGACGATCGGTGGACCTTGCTTCCGGCTTTTTCAACACGTCATAACATGTTATATTAAGCATCTGCCGATCTTCGAACGAGGGCGATCCGATGAGCTTCGAAGCAACCTGCTGGCTCTTCTGCGCGGGGTTCGCCGCGAGCGCGGCGGGCGGCATGCTGGGCATGGCGAGCGGTCTGTTCATCGTGCCCATCCTGACGATGTTCTTCCACATCGACATGCACACGGCAATCGGCACGAGCATCGTGTCGGTGATCGCGTGTTCGTGCGGCGGCGCGGCGGCGTTTCTGCGCGGCGGCCTGACGAACGTGCGGCTCGCCGTGGTTCTCGAAACCGGCACGACGCTCGGCGCGCTGACGGGCGTGATGCTCGCGGGCATCGTCCCGGTTGCCGCGCTGGATTTTCTGTTCGCGGGCGTGCTGCTGGTGTCGGCGTGGCAGATGTTCATTCGTCGCGAAGATCCGGCCGGCCTGTCGCGCACCGCGCCGGCATACGGGCTCGCCGCCGCGCTCAATCTTCATTCGAGCTATCCCGATGTAGCTCTGCGTCGCGAGGTCGCCTATGAAGTGCGGCGCGTGCCCGTCGGTCTCACGTTGATGTACGTGGCCGGACTCGTATCGGCGCTGCTCGGCATCGGCAGCGGCATCCTCAAGATCCCGGCGATGGACAACGCGCTGCGCCTGCCGATCAAGGTCTCGACCGCGACGTCCAACTTCATGATCGGCGTGACGGCCGCCGCGAGTGCGAGCGCGTATTTTCTGCGCGGCGAGATCGTCAGCGCGATTGCCGGGCCGGTCGCGCTCGGCTCGGTGATCGGCGCAATCGTGGGCGCGCGCGTGCTCATGAAAGTGCGCAGCGAGCGCCTGCGCCTGCTGTTTCTGTCGATGCTGCTGCTCGTCGCGTGCCAGATGGTCATGCACGGTCTCGGTATCGATGCTCTGGTGCATGCCGAATGACGAGACATCACGCGTCCGCTTCGCTGGATCGCCTGCTCGCCGGATTTCTTCAGTGCGGCACAGGGGCCGCGTGCCTGCTTACCGGCGCGGGACTGATCTTCGGCACGAAGGCGCTGACCGCAGGCGTCGCGCTGTTCATTCTGCTGCCGGTGCTGCGCGTCGTGCTGATGCTCGGTGTGTTCGCGCGGCAGCGAAACTTCCTCTACGCGACGATCACCGCGACCGTGCTCGCCGTGATCGTCGCGGGCTGCGTGATCGGCCTGCATCTCGGGCCGCGCGCTGGCTGAAGCGCCACAAGCGCGCACTGAACGGTTATTCTCCCTGACGGCAGCCGACGATCTCGTCACGCGCCCACGCATCCAACGGTTTCCTCGGGAGAAATCGCATCATGTTCGACACGACAGATGTGCTGATCGCCGGCGCGGGCCCCGTCGGCCTGATGCTTGCCGCCGAACTGCGCCGCGACGGCGTGAAAGTGCGCGTGATCGACGCGCATGACGAGCGCGTCTTCTTTGTGAAGGCGCTCGGCGTCACGGCGCGCACGCTGGAGATTTTCGAGGACCTCGGTATCGTGCGCGAGGCGATCGACGCGGGCGTCTGGCTCACCGGCGCCGACACCTTTCAGGACGGCGCGCCCGCATTCAGCGCGGAGGTTCCGCGCGGAGGGCTGCCGTATGGCGCGCTGGCGCTCGCGCAGTTCGAGACCGAGCGCATTCTGGAAGCGGTGCTCGCGCGCCACGGCGGGCACGTCGAATATGGCGCGACGCTCGCCGATTTCACCGTCTCCGCCGACTTCATCGATGCGCGCATCCAGGACGCATGCGGCGAGAGCCGCACGATCCGCTGCCGCTGGCTCGTCGGTTGCGATGGCGCGCGCAGCACGGTGCGGCGTCAGTTGAATGTCGCCTACGAAGGCGATCAGTATCCGCAGACCTTCATGCTCGCCGATGTCGACGTCGAATGGAATCTGCCGCGCGGGCGCATGTATCGCTTCAACGTGACGGGCGAAGGCGATGCCGGATCGACGACGCTCGCGGCGTTGCCGGTACGCGGCTCGGCGCGCCGCTATCGCCTGTCGATGGTTCTGCTCGCCGACGATGCCGCCCGCCACACGTTGAACTCCACGCCCGATTTCGCGGAGATCGAGCGCATCATGTTGCCGATTCTGCCCACGGGCACACGGCTTTCGTCGATGCGCTGGTCGTCGGTGTATCGCGTGAGTCACCGCATCGCGCAGCACTATTCGCACGGGCGCGTGTTCCTTGCGGGCGACGCCGCGCATATCCATCCGCCCGTCGGCGGGCAGGGCATGAACACCGGCCTGCAGGACGCGCACAATCTCGCGTGGAAACTCGCGCTCGTCGCGCGTGGCGTGGCGAGTGAAGCGTTGCTCGACAGTTATGAAGCGGAGCGCCGACCGGTCGGGCTCGATGTCGTCGAAGCGACGAGCCGTGCGTTGAACACGGTTCTCGCGCACGGCGAGATCAAGCCCGCGATGCGCGAGACGCAATTGCTCGTGGGCTATCGCGGCAGCAGTGCGATCGTCGCCGATGAATGCGCGGACATGGCGGCCGAATTGCCCGCGCCCGGCGATCGCGTGCCGGAGGTCGGCGGTCTCGTGCAGGCGTTCGTCGGCCATGCGCAACGCCTGCAGGAACATCTCGGGCGCGGGCGTCACACGCTCGTCGGCTATCTCGACGACGATGCCGATGGCGCGCGCGTCGCCGCGTTCGATGCGGCCGTCGACGCGTGGCGCGGCGCGCTCGGCACGGCGGCGAGCGCGGTGCTGATCGTGTCGCCGAAGCTCGCGCACGCGGCGTCATTCGAGCCCGCGCGGGAAGCGTATCGAACGCTCAGCGATGACGCGGGCGCGTTCGTCGATGCGTTCGGCGCGAAGAACGGCATGGCGTGGGCCGTACGTCCGGACGGGCATATAGGCTTCAGGAGCGCGCGTTGTGCACCCGACTCGCTGATGGCGTGGCTCAGGTCAGCGCTGCACGGCGATCACGTGGGCCTGAATGTGTCCATCGACCGGCCCTGAACCGAAGCGCGCCGCGATGGCCGCGGTGCTTGCCGAGGTCGCTTCGTCGAGACTCGCGCCCGCGCGCGATTCGATCTCGTTGCGCAAGGGCGTGCCCTGGCAATACGCGATGGCGGCCAGTTCCGCCGATGCCGCGCGGCTGCGTCGCGTTACCGTTTCGAATTGCGGTTCTGCATCGAAACCCGCGGCTGTGAGATCGCGCGCAATCGCTTTTTGATCGAAATAACCGTGCGGCGTGCGTTTCATGAAAAGCGGCGGATCAGCTGGAAAGAGCGTGCCGAGCGCGTCGGTTATCGTGCCGGCAAACTCGTTTTCTTCGATACGGTCCCACACATTGAACAGCAGCGTGCCGCCCGGCCGCAGTACGCGACGCGCCTCGGCGAAAGCGGCCGGCTTGTCCGGGAAGAACATTGCACCGAACTGACAGACGACGATATCGAAGCTTGCATCGTCGAAAGGCAATTGCAACGCATCCGCCTGCCGCCACGTCACGGGCCTGCCGATGTTAGTCAGGGCGGCGCGATCGAGCATCGCCTGATTCAGGTCCGTCGCGACGATATCGACATGCGTCGGCAACGCACGCGCGATGGACCGCGTGACGGCGCCAGTGCCCGCGGCGGTTTCCAGCACGCGCGATGGATCGTGCGCGGCGACGCGTTGCGCGATATCTTCCGCATAGGGTGCGAAGAGCATCGGTACGAGCAACTGGTCGTAAAGCTCGGGAATCTGCCCGGCGAAATTCGTGTCCGTGCGAAGCATATTCGTGTTCATGCGTTGCCCCTGCATTCGATTATTCGCCTGAGACCGCAAGTCTTTTCACTCTACGCTGCTTTATCGCGCTCGATCGGATGTCTACATTGAGCGCTGTCACGCCGGTTTCGTCCGATACGAAACCGGTCTATCAGTGAATTAAACAATTTCTTCAAGGAATCGATCATGAGCAAACTCGCAGGCAAGGTGGCGGTCGTCACGGGCGCATCGAAAGGCATCGGAGCGGCGATTGCAAAGGCGCTCGCGGCGGAGGGCGCGTCGGTCGTCGTCAACTATGCGAGCAGCAAGGCGGGCGCGGACGCGGTCGTGGCGGACATCACCGCGGCGAACGGCAAGGCGATCGCGGTCGGCGGCGATGTCTCGAAGGCCGCCGATGCGCAAGGCATCGTGAATGCGGCGGTCGAAACGTATGGACGCCTCGATATCCTCGTCAACAACTCGGGCGTCTACGAATTCGCGACGCTAGAGGAAATCACCGAAGAGCATTTTCATAAGCAATTCAATATCAACGTGCTCGGCACCTTGCTGACGACGCAAGCCGCCGCGAAGCACTTCGGCGAGGGCGCGAGCGTCATCAATGTGAGTTCGGTCGTGACCCGCATCACGCCGCCGGCGAGCGCGGTCTACAGCGGCACGAAGGGTGCCGTCGATGCGATCACGGGCGTACTCGCGCGCGAACTCGGCGCGAGAAAGATCCGCGTGAACTCGATCAATCCCGGCATGGTCGTGACCGAAGGCACGCACAGCACGGGCATCATCGGTTCCGATTTCGAAACGTCCGCGCTCGCGCAGACGCCGCTCGGACGCCTCGGCCAGCCGGACGACATCGCGTCGATCGCGGTGTTCCTCGCCTCGGACGATGCGCGCTGGATGACCGGCGAACATCTCATCGCGAGCGGCGGCATGCGTTGATTCGGGCGTCGCTGCGCCCTGTTTCGTGCAGGGCGTTTGCCGGCTTCGATCAAGTGTATCGACGGGCCGTGCGGATTGTGTATCTGGCATGGTGAATCATTCGGCAGGAGAATGGCGCGACCCTTTCGCGCTGGAGTTCTCGATGCCTCACACACCGCAACTGCTCGCATTCGCCCTCGTCGCGCTCGGCATGGCGCTCACGCCGGGGCCGAACATGGTCTACCTGATTTCGCGCTCGATCTGCCAGGGCCGCACGGCGGGACTCATCTCGCTGGGCGGCGTCGCGCTCGGCTTCGTGTTCTACATGTTGTGCGCGGCGTTCGGCATCACCGCATTGCTGATCGCGGTTCCCTTCGCCTACGACGCGTTGCGCTTCGGCGGCGCGCTCTATCTGTTGTATCTGGCGTGGCAGGCGGTGAAGCCGGGCGGGCGCTCGCCGTTTCAGGTGCGCGATTTGCCCATCGACAGCCCGCGCAAGCTCTTCACGATGGGCTTCGTCACGAACCTGCTGAATCCCAAGATCGCCGTGCTGTATCTGTCGCTGCTGCCGCAGTTCATCGATCCGTCGAACGGCAGTGTGCTCGGGCAGTCGCTCGTCTTCGGCATCGTGCAGATCATGCTGAGCATCACGGTCAATTCGACGGTCGCGATGACGGCCGGATCGATCGCGCTGTTTCTCGCCCGCAAGCCCGCATGGCTGCTGATGCAGCGCTGGCTGATGGGTACGGTGCTCGCCGGCCTCGCGGTGAGAATGGCGACTGAAGCGCGCCGCTGATCCGTTTATTCATGCCGCGCTACGCGAACTAGAAACCAAATAAACGTGGCGCGGGGCGATGACGGCAGCGCTTTTCTTCAGAAAAGTAAGGTTTCCGAAGCGAAATTCACCGGCTGTCCGGCCGCACGAGTGACGGTGCGTGAAAGTCACGCACAGGTTTCGTCTGTCGAAACAATCAAGCGGAATCGATTGGCATTTTTGTAGATATGCTCTCGGCGCTTGAATATTCCGGTACTGACGTTATGATGTACTGACGTATTTACGACAGGTATGCCGATTGCGTTTTCACGCCGGCTACAAAATTCCGATCTTCATCAATTGCATCGAAACGGGCCGCGTCCGCGTGTCATCGGCCGCGGTGTCCGAATGCTTACTGACGGCGCGTCATTGCTCAAGCCGGCGTTTCTCTTTCAGCAATGAATCGCGTGCCTGATGGCGAATTGAGTATTCCGATAGCGCCATGGTTGAATTCATTTCAACTCTTTCCTCCGAGGCTCGCCGTTTCCTTTCTTCACGATGGCCCCCGATATTGCCTGCGCTCGCGGTCGCCTTCGTGCTAACGGCATGCGGCGGCGGTGGTGGCAGCGATGGTGGCACGGTGGCTTCCGGCGGGTCGCAGTCGAGTTCTTCGACGACGGGCACGTCGCCTGCGGCGACGCCCCCGGATGGCGGCGCGTCGGCGCCTGCCGCCGCATCGAGCCCGACTGCGGCAAGTGGAACGACCGCAGCCGACACCCCAATTCCCGTGATCGCTCCTTCTGGCAGCATCTTCTATGGCCTGAACGGCCATATCAACATAGCGGGTCCTTATGTGACTTCCACGCCCGAACAGCAGCTTGCGCAACTGAAGGACCCCAACGTCACGCTGTATCGCAATGACGTGAACAGTGTGGCCGGCGCGCAAAAGCTCGCGAGCGTGGCGCAGATGATGGCGAAGTCCGGTGTGACGGTGTATCCCGTGATCCTGCAATCGCTCGTCTTCCCCGACGAGAACTCGGCCTATCAGGCCAGCTACACGCTCGCTCAGCAGATCGTCAACGTGCAGCATTACGCCTACTACGAAGTCACCAATGAACTCGCGCCGCAATGCCTGGTCGGCTGGGTCGACGGAGTGCGCAGCACCGACTACAAGAACGATTGCTTTCAGCAGGCGCGCGGCATCATTCGAGGTCTGATTGCGGGCATCAAGTCGGTCGATCCTGCGGGCAAGATCATCATCGGCGGCAATACGTGGATGCATTACGGCTTCGACGTGATGCTCGCGAATGGCACGCAGCCGGACGGCACGAGCGGCCATCCGGTCGTCACCTGGGACATCACCGCGTGGCACTGGTATTCGGAGCAGGGCGATATCCGCAACGCATGCGGCGGGACGGGTTGCTATAACGTGATCGGCACGCTTCAGTCGTTCGGCAAGCCGATCTGGATCAACGAAGTGGGCATGCGTCCAAGCTTCCCCGGCACGCCGGACCAAGCGGCCACATTCATGGCGAACAACATGATGGGCGCGCTGCTTACGATCGCGCCGCAATACAACATTCAGTCGCTTCAAGTCTATGAGCTGTACGACGATCCGCCGACCGGGCAAGGTCCATACGGCGTCATGCTGGATGACGGTATGACGAAGAAGCCGACCTATGCCGCTGTCAAGAACTTCGTCGCGGCCAATCCGCGCTGAACGATATGGCCGCGTCCAGGCTCGACGTTTGCTACGCGTGCTTCAAACGGGCGGCATCTGAATAGGATTTGACGATGCAGTTCGTTCGGCGCTCGTAAAAGCATGGCGTCAGAGGCTTGGCTGAACGCCCTTTTATGACATATAAATTAAGGATCATTCTGGCGAATTCGGGAGTGCAAATGCTCATACGGTGTGCGGCATGCAACAAGCTCATTTACTCGGACGATGCGCTCGAAGACAACACCTGTCCCGCCTGTGGCTCCAGGAACACCGAGAACATCGCAATGGGCTTCATCTTCGATCAGACAGTCGCCGCGCCGGATCGGCCGGGCAAGCCGTTGGAACGAACTGCTCCGCCCGACATGATCCGCAGAAAGGCGTGACTGCCTGAGCGTGTGGTTGAATTATCGACTTCAACCGAAGTCAATTGTGTTGGAAGTGCGCTTCGATCCCCTCTCGTTAAGCGCAATTTGCCCGCCACCGCAACCGGCGGGCTTTTCTTTTTCCGCTTCCTTATTAAAGAACTATGGCGCGCGTGAAACGGTCGCGAGGGCGTGGCCGGGAAGATCGCATGCGTGACTGGTCGAAGTCGGCGGCGTCAGCGCATAGACCCCGTATCCGTTCGGTTCCAACGGTGCGCGCAGTTCACGCAAGGTCCAGCCGGTGGCGTCGAGATCGTGTTTCAGCGCGTACCAATAGCCTTGAGCGTCGTGAAGCACGACTGCATATCGAACACCTGAAGTCGTTGCAATCGCCGAAACGGCCGATTGCCGGTCGCGGCCATTCGTCGGCGCCGTGCACGCGCGATGAAAGGCCATGCTTTGCGGCGTTTTCAGGCCGACGACATCGACAAGCTGAAAGGGCGTCGCGTAAGCGAGATATCCGGCGTCATGGACCAGGATTTTCGAACGGGCGGGCAGATTCGTATTCAGCCATTGCGCGAGCGATGTCAACTCGCCATCGGTGAAGTGGTCGCCGGATTGATAGGCGCGCCATGCGCCCGGCAAGCTGAGCGCGAGCCAGCCCGTCAAGACGATCAACCATGGCACGGCCAGCCGCGATGTCCTCAGGTAATCGAGCGTCACGCACAGCAGGGCGGGCAACAAGACGTACAGATAACGCGAGAAATTGTGCGTGACGCCGCTCGGAAAGAATGCGAACCATGCGACGACGAGCGCGAAAATATAGACGCAGACCGGCTTCCACAGTCTCGACCGATGCGCAAGGCACGCAATTCCCACGAGCGGCAGCAATCCGGCCTGCGCGAAGCCGCCGAGCATCACGGCCGATTTCGCCTTCCACGGCGCGCCCTGTTCGGCGAAGAACCATTGCTTGGCCGATGCGGTCTGCGAGATCGGCGATCCGACGGACCACCACATCCAGATGAGAAAGGGCATCGCGACGCACAGCGCTATCGCGCCATCGCGCGCCGCGTGCGCGCGTTCGCCGAGTCGAATGCGCAGCCATGTCTGTCGCGCGAGGAGGACGCAGGACAACGCGCCCAGTTCGGGGCGCACGAATGGAAGCAGCCCGCAAAGAATCGGCAGGGCGACAGACAGCGATGGATTCAGCGCGAAGGACAAGGCCCACGTGACCGCTGCCATCGCGAGCCCTGTCTCCAGCCCGTTGAGTAGCTGATACGGCGCGTAGCCGGTCAGCAGGCCGAGCGCGACGAAGAGCGCCGCGACGAAATACGACGCGCCCAACTGAAACGCGATGCGCGCGAGCCCGATTGCATAAAGAAGCGCGGCCGCGATATCGACGAGAAAGCTCGCGGCGAGCGGCTGGGTCAGCGACATCATCGCCGTCACGAGCAGCAGATGAATTTCGCTCGTCGCTCCGACCAGCGGCGACACGCCGTAGTTCCGGTCCGTGCCGGACAGCAGCGCCTGCGCGTTGTGAATCGTGATGTAGGCGTCGTCGAGCGGGAAGGCGAGAGGCGTCGGCCTCACCACGATGACGATGGCCACCAGCAGGATCATCGACGCGAAATAGAAGCGGTATCGCCCGATATCGGTGCTTGCATTCCAAAGACGGACATCGGGCATGGCTCACTCTTACGTTACGTTGAATCGCGGCCGGGCCACCTTCGGCCCATCGACCTGATTCGATATAACGGCGGGAGCAAGCCAGACTTTAATGCCTTCGTTATTGCGACATCACGACTTGCGCAATGACACCCGACGCCACCGCGACCAGCAGATAATCCGCGCCGACGCCAACCCACTGATAACCGCGCGGCGGCTGGCGCAGGCCGTGGCCGTGCCAGTCGTCGACGACGTATTGACGATTGCGGTAATCGGACGAGAGGCGCTCGCCCTTGCGCCAGTCCGGATGGCGCGATTCATCGTTCGCATGCTCGGGCGGGCGCGGACCGTTGTGATCGTTCATCGCGGGGCCGTGGCTGGGGGCACCGGGACCGCCAGGGCCGCCGGGTCCGCGATTCGTGTCGTGATACGCGTCCGGGCCGCCCGGCGCGGGCTGTGCGAAGGCCGCACCGGCCATCAGTCCGATACTCGCACAAACAAGCGCGGCGACGATTCGACTCTTCTTCATTGGGTTTCCTCAAAGGGTTGATTTCGTTGCCGGGACTTTACGCAATCACGTTATTAAATAACGTGAGCATGTGTAAGCAACGCTTACCTTCGATTACCGATGAAATGCGAATCACGCCGGCGAATGGGAATGCGGCGAGAGATTGATAGGGATTCCGTATCAAATCACTCGCCGCGCGAGCCAAGGCGGAGATGATAGTTTCGAACGATCGTTCGCGCGCCGCGTCATCCGATCATTCGAGTCCTTCGTGCTCGAACGCGAGCTTTACGGCGGGCCGCTCGCGCATGCGCGCGTAGAACGCCTGAAGCTCGGCGGGGGTATCGACGCCCATCTTCCGCGCCCATGTAAGCATCGTGAAAAGATAAGCATCCGCGACGCTCATTTTGTCGCCGAACAGATAATCGCCGCGCATCATCTTCGCGATGAGCGCGAAGCGCTGGCCGATCTTCTTGCGAGCCGCCGTGGCTTCCGCATCGGAAGACGGCCTGAACACGCGGCCAAACTGCTTGTGGATCTCGGTTGAAATGAACGCGAGCGTTTCGAGCAGGCGCAGGCTGCCGTCTTCGCCCGATGGCGCGAGCGAAGGCGCATTCTGCGCGACCCACGAAAGAATCGCGATGTTCTCGGTGAGGCGCTTGCCGTCGTCAAACTCGAGCACAGGCACATAGCCCTTCGGATTGATGTCGTCGAATGGCTTGCCGTCCTCGGTGAGCCGGGTCTTGAAATCGACCTTCACGCGATCGAAATTCATGCCTGCTTCATGCATCGCGATGTGATCGGCGAGACTGCACGCGCCGGGCGAGTAATAGAGTTTCATGATGCGTGGCTCCTTTCCGTTATGGCTGTGCGAATACTCCAACCGGCGAGCAAGGCGTATGCCGCACGGCGCGAGCGGAACTAAAGTTTTGCCGCGCCCGTGCCGATGACATAAGCGTGCCGTTTTCGCAGCCTTCGAAAGCGAAAGGTATGATACGGCCGTTTGTCGCCGATGCGCCGTGCGCCGTCGCGTACGCTTTCCATGTTCCACACACCTGACACAGAAACACTTCGCCTTTGCAGCGTGCTCGCGAGCACCGCGTTCGGTCTCGTCTTCGCGCTGGTGCGCTTCGGCCGCCGAATCGAGCGGCATTTCGTGCACTGGTCGGCGAGCGCGTTCCTGTATGCGGCCGTGCTGATCGGCTTCGCACTCGCCCGCGGCAATCTCGTACTTGTCGCGTCGTTGCTCGGTGCGCTCGCGGCCACCAATATGCTGATCATTTCGGGTCTGCGATCATTCGACGGCAAGCCGCCGTGGCGCAGATGGATGCTTGCGCCTGTCGCCGGCGGTGCGGCGTTGCATATTTTGCCGACATGGATCGGCGGTCATGGTCCGATCGTTTCGGCATTGACGCACGCGGGCGACACGATCGGCGTCGCGATCTCGGCCGCGATCACCGGCCTCACGCTGTGGTCGAGCGGCGGGCGCGAGAACAGTCGCGCGCGACGCATCGCGGGCCTGGCGATGCTGGGCTATCTGCCAGGTTATGCGGTAACGCTCGCGGCCTATGCGTGGGCGGGGCCAGGCATCAATTACCTTGCGCTGATTCCGATGCTCTCGGATCAGTTGCTGCTGGGCGTGCTCAATCTCGGCCTGCTCGCGATTCCGGCCGAGCGCGCGCAACGACGTCTGCGCGATGCTGCGCGGCGCGACCCGCTGACGGGCGTGTGGAACCGCGCCGGATTCAATCGGCACGCGATGCGCCTCGCCGCGCCGGGCGCGACCGTGCTCGCGATCGACCTCGATCACTTCAAGGAAATCAACGACCGCCACGGTCACCTCGCGGGCGACAACGTGCTGATCGAACTGGCGCGGCTCGCGGGTGCGGAAGTCGAATCGCTGGGCGGCGAGTTCGGCCGGCTCGGCGGCGACGAGTTCGTCGCCATTCTCCCGGCGGCGCGCGCAGCGGATGCGCAGGTCTGCGCGAACCAGATCCACGCCGCTTGCCGCACCTACACGCAAGGCATGCCGGAATGGACGACGAGCATCGGCGTGTCGCAGATCGCGGGGAACGAGACAGGCTTCCACGATGCGCTGCAACGCGCGGACGTCGCGCTGTATCGTGCGAAGCTCGCAGGCCGCAACACCCTGACCGTCTGAAACACCATCACGTCGCTGCGCGCAACGCGTGCGCCGCCGCGACCATGTTTCGAAGCGCGGGAATTACTTCGTCCCATTGACGCGTCTTGAGTCCGCAGTCCGGATTCACCCACAGGCGCTCGCCCGGAATGCGCTGCGCCGCCTTCTTCATCAGATCGACGATATGCGCTTCGCTTGGGATATTGGGCGAATGGATGTCGTACACGCCCGGCCCGATCTGATTCGGATAGTTGAAATCGTCGAAGGCATCAAGCAGTTCCATGTCTGAGCGCGAGGTTTCGATCGTGATGACGTCGGCGTCCATATCCGCGATCGACGCGATGATGTCGTTGAATTCCGAGTAGCACATGTGCGTATGAATCTGCGTTTCGTCCTGTACACCGTTAGCGGTGATGCGGAACGATTCCACCGCCCAGCGCAGATAGTCGTTCCATTGCGAGCGGCGCAGCGGCAGGCCTTCCCGCAGCGCGGCTTCGTCGATCTGAATAACGCGCACGCCGGCGTTTTCCAGGTCGAGCACTTCCTCGCGGATCGCGAGCGCGAGTTGCTGGCACGACACCGAACGCGGTTGATCGTCGCGTACGAAGGACCAGTTGAGGATCGTGACCGGACCCGTCAGCATGCCTTTCATCGGTTTCTTCGTTTGCGCCTGCGCGTAGCGGGTCCATTCGACCGTCATCGCCTTCGGGCGGCTGATGTCGCCGAAGAGAATCGGCGGCTTCACGCAGCGCGAGCCATACGACTGCACCCAGCCGAACTGACTGAACGCGTATCCGTCGAGTTGCTCGCCGAAGTATTCGACCATGTCGTTGCGTTCGGCTTCGCCATGCACGAGCACATCGAGTCCGAGCGCTTCCTGTTCCTTCACGGCGCGCGTGATCTCGCGTTCCATCGCGGCCTTGTAGGCGGCTGCATCGAGTTCGCCTTTCCTGAACTGGCTGCGCGCCTGACGGATCTCGTTGGTTTGCGGGAACGAGCCGATCGTCGTTGTCGGATAAGCCGGCAGATCGAGCATCGCGGCCTGCTTGACCGCGCGTACTTCATAGGCGTTCGCGCGCTGGCCGAGCGCCGCGTCGAGCGCCGCTATCGCCGCCTTTACCGCAGGGTTATGCACGCGCGCTGAAGTGCGGCGGCTTTCGATGGCCGCAGCGTTGAGCGCAAGCGCGTCGGCGACGGCGGCGCGGCCCTCGTTCAGTGCGCGCGCGAGCACGCTCAGTTCGTCGAGCTTTTGCAGCGCGAAGGCGAGCCACGATTTGATGTCGGCGTCGAGTTTGTCCTCGCTCGCCAGATCGACGGGCGTATGCAGCAACGAGCACGATGGCGCGAGCCAGAGCCGCTCGCCCAGCGACGCATGCAGCGGTTCGAGCCAGTCGAGCGCGGCGTTCAGATCGGTCTTCCAGATATTGCGCCCGTTGATCGGCCCGACCGACAGCACCGACGTATCCGGCAACAGCGACGCCGCGGCGAGCGCTTCATCGCGCGCGTTGATCGCATCGATATGCAAGCCGTCCACCGGCAGCTTGCACGCGAAATCGAGGTTCTCCTGCAAAGGGCCGAAGTAAGTCGCGAGCAGCAGGCGCACGCGGCGCGCCGAGAGCGCGTCGTAGGCGGTGATGAAGGCATCGCGCCATCGCGTATCGAGTTCGGTGACGAGCGCGGGTTCATCGATCTGTACCCACTCGATGCCGAGCGCCGCGAAGTGATCGAGTAACGCCGCATAAACGGGCAGCAGGCGCGGCAACAGCGCGAGCTTGTCCGAGTCGTCCTTCGTCTTGCCGAGCCACAGATACGTCACCGGCCCGATGATGACCGGCTTCGCGTTCACGCCGAGCGCGCGCGCTTCGCCGAGCTGCTCGATGAGACGCGACGTATCGAGCCTGAACTGCGTCGCCGCATCGAACTCGGGGACGATGTAGTGATAGTTGGTGTCGAACCACTTCGTCATCTCGCCCGCGGCCACGCCGCCGCAGCACGCCGCATGTTCTTCGGCGCTTCCGGCCGAGCGTCCGCGCGCGACGCGGAAATAATTGTCGAGCGCGTCGCCGTGAAAACCGCGCACGCGCTCGGGCAAATTGCCGAGCGTGAAGCTCATGTCGAGCACCTGATCGTAGAAGGCGAAATCGCCCGCCGGCACGAGATCGAGATGCGCCTGATCCTTCCAGTGCCGTTCGCGCAAGCGCGCGCCGACGGCCTCGAGCTCATCGCGCGATGACTGGCTCTTCCAGTAGTTTTCGAGGGCGAACTTCAGTTCGCGTTGCGCGCCGATGCGCGGGAAACCCAGGTTATGTGTCGTGACCATCGTGCGAGTTCTTGTAGAAATGAGAGTGAGTGACAGTGATGATAGAATTTTAGATGCATGAATAAAAATGGTTTAATTTCATGCATCGATTAACTTTCTTCATGGAGAAGCCGATGCTCGAACGCGCGCATCTGATGGTCGTGAGAGAAGTCGAGCGACAGGGCTCGCTGACCGCTGCCGCCGACGTGCTCAATCTCACGCAATCGGCGCTGAGCCATACCGTGAAGAAGCTGGAGCAGCAACTGGGCACGCCAGTCTGGACGCGCGAGGGGCGCAGCATGCGGCTCACGCAGGCCGGTCAGTATCTGCTCGGTCTCGCGAACCGGATGCTGCCGCAATTCGAACTGGCCGAAGCGCGCATGAAGCAATATGCCGAAGGCGAGCGCGGCACCTTGCGCATCGGCATGGAATGTCACCCGTGCTATCAGTGGCTGCTCAAGGTCGTGTCGCCGTATCTCGCGCGCTGGCCCGATGTCGATGTCGACGTGAAGCAGCGCTTTCAGTTCGGCGGCATCGGCGCGCTGTTCGGCTACGACATCGATGTGCTCGTGACGCCCGATCCGCTGAAGAAGCCGGGCCTGCGTTTCACGCCCGTGTTCGATTACGAGCAGGTGCTCGTCGTGCCCGAAGACCACGCGCTCGCGGCCGTTTCATACGTCACGCCCGCGCAGGTCTCGCAGGAAGTGCTCATCACGTATCCGGTCGAAACCGATCGCCTCGACATCTACACGCAGTTCCTGACGCCCGCGAACGTCGTGCCCAGGCGGCACAAGGTGATCGAGACGACGGACATCATGATGCAGATGGTCGCGAGCGGGCGTGGCGTCGCGGCGCTGCCGCGCTGGCTCGCGGAAGAATACGCGGAGCGCATGCCGCTCGCCGTGCTCAAGCTCGGCAGAAAGGGCATCGCCAAGCGGATCTTTCTCGGCACGCGCGAAATCGATGCCGGTATCGACTATCTTGCGGCGTTCATCACGCTGGCGCGCAAGGCTGATTGGGCGAAGGCGCGCGTGGAGTAAAGTCATTGGCATCGACGAAATCGGGGGGCACCGATGAAATGCATGCGTATCGCAGCGGCCCTGCTGTTGCTTCTGGCGTGGACGATTCGCGTGCAGGGGCAGGATCGGCCGTTGTCCGATGAACAGATGCTCGGCGTCGTGTTCGTCGCCAATCAGGCGGAAATCGCCGCGGGCAATCTGGCCTTGCGCAGGACACGCTCCAAAAGTCTTGAGGTGTTCGCGAGGCGGCTCGTTTCAGAGCATGCGCAGGTCAATCAGGAAATCGCCGCGCTAACGCAGCGGGTCGGCACGCAGCCGCAACGCAGCGCGGCGAGCGATGCATTGACGAAGCAAGGCATCGATGACATCGCCAATCTCGAAGAAACCGGAACCTACGATTTCGATGAAGCGTACCTCGATCGCGAGGCCGCCTTTCTGCAGAAGCTGGTCAATACCGTCGACGACTACATTCGCACGGCGCGCAGCGCGGAGGTGCGGACTTTGCTGATTCGCTCGCGACCGTCGTTCATCTTTCATCTGGATCAGGCTCATCGACTGCAACTCACGATAGGCAATCCGGGTCTCATGCGCTAGATTGTCGGCGCGGGAACGGAACCATAACGAGAGGACCACATGAACCCATCGGAACGAATCGACGCATTGATCGCGGGCATTGCGGACTGGCGCGGCGAGACCTTCGCCAATGTGCGCAAGATCATTCTCGCGGCGGATGATGGGATCGTCGAGGAGTGGAAGTACATGGGCAGCCCGGTGTGGTACCGCGATGGCATGATCGCGGTGGCCAATGCTCACAAGGGGAAAGTCAAGCTGACGTTCGCCTATGGCGCGAGCCTTCCCGATCCCGCCAAACTCTTCAATGCTGGCCTCGAAGGCAATGCGCGGCGCGCGATCGATTTCTTCGAAGGCGACAAGATCGACGCGCGCGCGTTGAGGAATCTCGTGCGCGCGGCGATCGAATTCAATCAGGCGAAAGGGAAGAAGAAAGCGGCTGGCTAAACCACTCGCACCCACGCGCCGATGAAAGCAGGCGGCTGAATGACGCCATCGAGCGCGACGATCTCATCGCGCAACCGCGCGGCCAGCGTATCGATGCCGACTTCATCCGCGCGCGCGACGCCAAACCGCTCAGCGAGCGGCAACAGCGTGCGCAGCACTTCAGCCAGATACTGATACGCGAACGAGTCAGGCCCGCCTTCGATACGCGCGGAAAGCAGCATCTGCGGGCCGGGAAGTCCGGCGCGACGAAACGTCGAATACAGCTTCGATCCCATGTCGGTCTCGACGCCGGCGCGCGCAAACGTCTCCATGATCCAGCGCATGCCTTGCGCACATATCGGCGACTCGGGCATCGAACGCGCGGTGCTCATGTCCATCTCATGGAACACGAAGAGCGTACCCGTGCCCGCCTGCGCGGCGAGGCGGCGCAAGGTCGCCGCGGGATCGGGCAGATGCAGCAGGATAAGACGGCCGATGACCGCATCGACGGGCATGACGAGATCGAAATCCGCCATGCTCGCGACCTCGAAACGCACGTTGCCGATGCCCGCGCGCTCTGCTCGCTCGCGCGCCTTGTCGATGACGCCCGGCGCCTGATCGATGCCGAGCACCGAGCCGTCCGGCCCGACCAGCGACGCAGCCAGCAACGAGACATCGCCCGTGCCGCAGCCCAGATCGAGCACGCGCATACCGGGCGCGAGACCCGCGCGTCGCAGGATTTCTTCGGTCAGATCGCCGATGAAACGCGCCTGGTTTTCGAGGCGCTGCACTTCCAGATCGGCATGGCCGAGCACGTACGCGCCGGTGGAAGAAAGAGAAGAGTTCATGGGTGTGACCTCGCGTGTGCGTTCCATGTCGGAGCCGATGCTCACGGCGGCGACCCGCTTTCATGGTAGTCACTGCGCGCCCGCGCCACGTCGCGCCCCAATAAATTTCATTCTGCTTTCGGTGGATTGTGTCGCTTTCGGACCAATGCGCTCGAATCATTTCTTTACAAAGACAAAACGTCCGGTCACAATTCGCCCGCAAATAATAACGATTCGCATTCACACACGCAACGACATCCAACGAGAATTGAGCATGAAATCTGGAACGACGAGCCCGGTCGCGATGCGGCCCTTGAAACTGGCGACCCTGCTGTTGTTCGCGGTTGCGCCGCTCGCCTACGCGCAATCGACGGACTCCGCGCCGGCCGATGCGTCCGCATCGGCCGAAAGCACGCTGCCGGCCGTGAAGGTCACAGCGCAAAACGTCGACGAGCCTTATGGTCCGACGAAAGGCTATGTCGCGAAGGAATCGACCGCGCTGAAAAACACCGCTTCGCTGCTCGAAACGCCGCAGTCCGTCTCGGTCGTCACGCGTGACCAGATGGATCAGCAGAACGCGCAGACGCTCAACGCGGCGGTGCGCTACGTGTCGGGCGTGACGCCCGAGACGCGCGGCGGCATCGCGTCGCGTTATGACATGCTGAAGGTTCGCGGCTTCGACGCCGACAAATACTGGAATGGCCTCAAGTTGCTCGACAACGCGTGGTACGCGGTGCCGCAGCTCGATCCGTTCATGATGGAGCGCATCGAAGTGCTGAAGGGCCCGGTTTCCGTGCTCTACGGTCAGGCGGCCGCGGGCGGCCTGCTCGATCAGGAAAGCAAGATGCCGACGGTCGTGCCGTTGCACGAAGTGGGCGTCGAGTTCGGCAACTACGCGCACAAGCAGGCGACCTTCGATTTCTCCGGGCCGATCGCGGGCGATGACCGCTATCTCTATCGCATCACCGCGCTGGCGCGCTCCGAAGACGGACAAGTGCAATCGACGATGAACAAGCGCATCGCGATCGCGCCGTCGTTCACGTGGCGCCCTGACAACAAGACCTCGCTCACGCTCTACGGCCTGTATCAGCGCGATCCGCGCAGCACGTCCTACGGCAGCGTGCCGCCACAAGGCACGGTGCTCTACAACCCGAACGGCAAGCTGCCCAGCGACTTCTACGACGGCGATCACAATTTCGAGAGCTTCAATCGCGTGCAGGAAGCGATCGGCTACAAGTTCGAACGCAAGCTCACCAACGCGTGGACGTTCCGCTCGAACGCCCGCCTGCTGCATCTCGCGCAGGACTACAAGAGCGTCTATGCAAGCAATCTCGAAGACGACCTGCGCACGCTCGACCGTGGCACGGCGGCGTCGAAGGACAACCTCAACACGATCAGCCTCGACAATCAACTCGAAGGCAACTTCTCGACCGGATCGATCGATCACGCGGTGCTGTTCGGCTTCGACTACCAGCACTACGCGAGCAACTTCGACGCGGGCTTCGGCGTGGGACCGACGCTCGACATGTTCGCGCCGAATTACAACCAGGCGGTGACGCCGCCCGACCGGTATCACCAGACCGTGAGCGGCACGCAATACGGCGTCTATGCGCAGGACCAGGCGCGCTGGGGCAACGTGATCCTGACGCTCGGCGCGCGCGGCGACTGGGCGAGCAGCGACTCGGACAACGAGACGTACAACATCGTGTCGCATCAGTTCAACCGCGCACTCACGTGGCGTGCCGGTCTGTCATACGTGTTCGACAGCGGCATCGCGCCGTACTTCAGCTACACCGAGTCGTTCACGCCGCAAGCGGGCACGGACATCAACGGCAATCAGTTTCAGCCGGAGCGTGGCCGTCAGTATGAGCTTGGCGTGAAGTTCGCGCCGAAGGGCTACAACGCGTTCTTCTCGGCCGCGATATTCGACCTGACGCGCAAGAACCTCCTGACCGTGAACGCGGACAACCCGGCGTTCTCGTCGGCGGTCGGTGAAGCGCGTTCGCTTGGCCTTGAACTCGAAGCGAAGGCGAGCCTCACGGATTCGCTGAACGTCACCGCGAGCTACACGTACCTGAACACGAAGTACACGAAGGACAACAGCGGTCTGGATGGCAAGTTCCTGCCGGCGGTTCCGTCGAATCAGGCTTCGTTGTGGGCGTATTACACGCTCAATCGCGGGCCGCTCGCCGGTCTCTCGATGGGCGCGGGCGGACGCTACACCGGCACGACGTATAACAGCGACAATACATTCAAGGTGTCGAGCTTCTTCCTCGTCGACGCCACGTTGCGCTACGACCTCGGCCGCGCGAATCCGCAGTTCAAGGGCGTGGAACTCTACGTGAATGCGCAGAACCTCTTCAACAAGGAATACGTCGCGTCGTGCTACTACGGCAGCTGGTGCGCGTTCGGCTATGGACGTCAGGTGTTCGCCGGCATGAACTACCACTGGTAAGCATGTTTTACCGCACTGCGCCTGGCGAGACGGCGCAGTGCATCGAATCGTCGTGAGCGCCTCCCGGCGCTTATCGCGAACCAAGCTATCCGTATCGGGATTTCTTCGTTCGCGTGTGAGGAAGCGGCTAGTACATTGATTGCCTGCTGCCGCTCTCCCCACGATATCCCCGCATGACGACGACACCATCCCTGCAGCGCCTCTTCGCCGTGTTCGCGTTGATGGCGGCATTTGCCTTGCCAGTCCATCGCGCGCATGCGGAGGGCAAGGTGAAGATCGTCGATCAATACGGCATCGGCTCGCTTCTGCTGAAGGTGGCGAAGGATCAGAAGCTCATCGAGAAAGCGGGCGCGCGCTCGGGCCTCGATATCGACGTGCAATGGAATACGCTCTCGGGCGGCGCGGCGGTGAACGACGCGCTGCTGTCGGGCGCGGCGGATATCGCGACTATCGGCATCGGGCCTTTGATGACGATCTGGGACCGCACGCGCGGACGTCAGGATTTTCGCGCCATCGCGGCGCAAAGCGCGGTGCCCGTGTATCTCGTGACGAACGATCCGCGCATTCGCAACATCACGGATATCGGCGAGAAGGATCGCATCGCTGTGGTGTCGGTCGCGGTGTCGCAGCAGGGGCGTCTGCTGCAGATGGCATCGGCGAGAGCGTTTGGTGACGCGAACTATGCGCGTCTCGACCGCTTCGAAGTCAACATGCCGCACGCCGATGCGACGACCGCGATGCTATCGGGCAACTCGGTCATCAACCTCCATTTCTCCAACGCGCCTTATCAGTATCAGGAACTCGAAGACCCGAAGATTCACAAGGTGACCAGTTCCACCGAGATACTGGGCGGACCGTCGACGGGCAGCGTCGCCGTGACCTCGGACGCATGGCGCAAGGACAATCCGAAGACCTATGCGGCGGTGCGCGCGGCGCTCGAAGATGCCGCGAGACTCGTCGAGAAGGACAAGGCGCAGGCCGCGGCCATCTACATTCGTCAGGATGGCTCGAAGCTCTCGCCCGCGTTCGTCGAGCGCATTCTGAGCGACAAGGAAGCCAGCTTCGCGACGACGCCGCAAAACACGCTGCAACTCGGCACGTTCCTGCACAAGGTCGGCGTGATCCGTCACGAGCCGAAATCGTGGCGCGATTACTTTTTCGCCGACGGTGCGAACGCGCAGGGCAGCTGAATGTGCCTCTTATTTGATCCAAATATAAAGGAGTCCAGAGTGAACGCCGCCGATCTCCGCGTCCCTTGACCTCCGCGCAGGTCGGCGCGATCCGTGCCGCGCTGCTCAAATGGCGCGTGGTCTTCTTTCGCGAGCAGTTTCTGAGTCACGAGCAGCACATCGCGTTCTCGGCGCAATTTGGCCAGCTCACGGTCGGGCATCCGGTGTTCGGTCATGTCGACGGGCATCCCGAGATCTATTCAATCTCGAAGTTCCGCAAGGCTACGCGTTTCGAAGGTCAGGCGCTGTTGCGTCCCTGGACCGGCTGGCACACGGATGTCACCGCGGCGGTGAATCCGCCGTTCGCATCGATTCTGCGCGGCGTGACGATTCCCCCTTATGGCGGCGACACGCAATGGACCAATCTGGTGATTGCGTACGAGAAGCTGTCCGCGCCGCTGCGCGCTTTCGTCGATGGTTTGCGCGGCGTGCATCGCTTCGCGCCGCCGCAAGGCGCGAGTGGCACCGATGCGTTCGCGAAAGCCGTGAAGGATCACACGCTCGTGAGCGAGCATCCGCTCGTGCGCGTGCATCCCGAGACCGGCGAGCGCGCACTGTATGTGAGTCCGGGCTTTCTCAAGCACATCGCGGGACTGGCGCCGCGCGAGAGCCAGGTCTTGCTCGAATTGCTATGGGAGCATGTGACGCGGCCGGAATTCACGGTGCGCTTCAAGTGGGAGCCGGGCAGCATCGCGTTCTGGGATAACCGTACGACCGCGCATCTCGCACCC
>Ga0160447_100297_pt1 | contig 26329 bp, 27 predicted proteins | sample HID1973K_E1MG_FD_108222 | JGI IMG/M metagenome (GOLD analysis project Ga0160447, IMG submission 108222) | Enriched mosquito-associated microbial communities from UW Madison campus, WI, USA - HID1973K_E1 MG | ecosystem: Host-associated > Arthropoda: Insects > Digestive system > Unclassified ...
ACAACCTGGTTCAGCAGCAACGCGTGCAGTTCGAGGGCGCGGGCTTCGGTCAGCTCGACGTCGTTGAGCCGTGGTGCGACGTCACCCACCTCGTCGATCACCAACTCCATCAGCAACACGCCGTCGGTACAAATATAGGGTTGCGGCACGCGCACACCCGCGTTGGCGAGCCGGAACAGCGCGTCCACTTCAGCGTTCTGCCATGACGCTTCCTGCATCTGACGGCCGTAGCGCGTACCTTTTTCCATCGCCCGCAACTGCCGGCTGTTCTTGACCTTGCGACCGTCCCGATACGACGCCGCTTGCCGAAAACTGCGCTGCTTCGCGTCCTTGTAGACCTTGGCGCAACGCGTCGATTCGCCGCAACGCACGACATAGACTGTCGCCTCCTTGCCGCTCATCAACTGGCTGATGACTTCGTCGATAAATCCTTCTTCGAGAAGCGGCGCAAGCCGTTTGGGCATTTTCATACGATCGTCGCCCGCGGTTCGTGAAACGTGCATTCCACGCGCGTGGATCGTGAATGGCCCGCTAAGGTATGCGAGACCAACAAACCGATGAATCGAGAAGCTGTTGCCGGCGGACGTAAGCTTTCTACGTGGGAGATGGGTGGAGTCATGCCGGATTATACGGGTGGTCGAGGACGCGCAGGCGAATATCTCCCGGCGACTGCGTAGATGCATTGAGCCGAATCCAGACAGCTCCCGGCTTGGCACGACAGGCAGTACGCGACCCCAACCCGTCATTCGGTTCTTTGGGCAGTCGATGACGGCTTATAAGCTACTTCAGATATCGGTTCTCCCAGGAAATCTCGGTCGCTGTCCGGTCGTTTGGGTCGTTGAGTCTGCTGCGTTTCGTGCCCGCAACCCGTAACTAGCCCCTTTCTTCAAGTCTCGGCATTTGATCGAGCGTCTCGGATTCGAACTGGACCTGTCATTTCATTCGTGACGCATGCGAGTTTTTCCCAGTTCAGCGCGTATCTCCTCAACCGACAGGGCACGCTTTTGATCGTTTTGAAGCGCTTGTGCTGGCGGCAGGACTCCGTTGGCGGTCAGAATGATTTTGTGCGCCATATTCCACATATCGCCGCACGTTATCGCGATTAGCGGCGTGGCAGCCGAACGGACGCTGTCTTTCCAGCGGATCGTTCGTCCTATGTTCCGATTTCGGGCAGGAAACGCCTTCCGGATGCAATCACCGGTGTGAACGCGGCCAAATCGATCCCTACAAAGAAATTGTTGGGAGGAGCGATCGTTATTGAATCGATAGAGTGCTTGAGCCAAAGCGAGGTAGGTCTGCGGGCCGTTCGATTCTGAATTTCGTGCCGATTTATTTCGATCAGAGCAACCGTGTCGCAGCGCTCGATAATCAGTGGGGTCACCGAACAAACGAAATATTTTCCAGCGTGAAGTTGTTCGTCTTGTTGCCGGTCTGCCGCTCTTGTGTGGATGCAAAAACAGGCATTATCCCGAGACCACCCAGAAGAACCGAAGCCTTCATCAGTTTCCGGCGTTGAAAGTCAGGCGAGTTGGAAATCGTATCGAGTCGTGAATTAGGTGTTCTCAAGACCACGCGCTTACAACGCCTTCGTGATTGGTAGATCGACACGCAACATATCGCCTCCGAGCAACTTCTGAAGCGTTTCCTGATTGACCCCGAACGGAACGCCGAGACTTATCGCACTCAGTTTGTCCAGATGATCATAGAGTTCGTCTGGAAAAACCAAATCCAGCGCCCACAGATTGTTATCGAGTTGCTCGACCGTGCGCGGACCGATAATCGGGATCACCGCGGTAGACGCACGCCGTGCCCGCTCGCGCGTCCATGCAAGGGAGACTTCGGCAGGCGTCCTGCCAAGCTCCTTGGCGGCTTGCAGCACTGCATCGACGATCTCCGTATCATGCGCGGTTTCTTCGGTGCGGATCACGCGGCCCATGCCTTCCAAACGGCCTTTCTCGCCAACGCGATACTTTCCCGTCAGCAAACCGCCTCCGAGCGGCGACCAGAGCAACGCAGCGAGGCCGAGGCTTTCCGCCATCGGAAGTAGTTCGCGCTCGGCGCTCCGTTCAACGAGGCTGTACTCGAACTGCACGCCCACCAAGGGTGCCCAGCCGCGCATGTCCGCAAGCAGCGCGGCGCTCGACACCCGCCAGGCCGGAAAATTCGATACACCGGCGTAAAGGATCTTGCCATCGCGTACGAGATCATCGAGACCACGCAGAATCTCTTCGAATGGCGTGACATTGACCGAGTGATGAACCCAATACAAGTCGATATAGTCGGTGTTCATTCGCCGTAGACTTTGCTCGACGGAATAGATCATGCTCTTGCGGCTGTTGCCCGTCTTGGTCAACGACGCTTCTTTCGCCGCGCCACCGCTGTATTTGCTCGCGATGATCACGTCATCGCGTATGGGCTGAGCAAACTCGCCTAGCAAGGACTCCGATTGCCCGAACTGATAGCTGTCGGCCGTATCGAAGAAGTTCCCTCCGGCTTCGACGAATCGATCGAACACGCGACGGGCATCCTCAGGCTCCGCACCATATCCCCATTGGGTGCCGAAGAGCGCAACGCCTAAGGCAAGCTCGGAGCCTTTTGAGGCCGCAGTTTCGACCGAGGAATTGATAACGCATGGACGTGCTCCTTAGTGATTTGATACGATCAACCGTTGCTAAATCGAATGACTTCGGCGTCAATCGAGCAGCACTTCCACCGTGCTTTGCCTGCCGACGAGGTGAGGCGCCGTCTCCACCGCATCGGTCAACCACCAGGTAAATGCGAGTGCAAGCATCGCTATGACCGCTGCCACGCTCATGACCATCTGATATCCGCGAGCAAGTATTGCGATGAGCGTCGCAGTGTCGGCATGTTCATGTGCGAACACTTGCACTGCACCCAACACATTCCCGTTGGCGATGAGAAGCGTCACTTGCGCCTGCTCCTGAGCCGACGCCGAAGGAAAGCTCGACAGCACATCGCTCCCGACGCTCGCGAACAGCACAGCTCCCAACGCCGCGAAACCCACGACCAGTCCACTGAAGCGCACCGTCCCGGCAATGCCCGAGGCCATCCCGGCGCGATCGACGGGGATCACCGTCATGCTCACCTTCGGAACCTGACCATTCAGGATGCCCGCCCCGAGCGAGGCGACGAACATCGAAGCCAGAATCGGCAAATAGCTCAATTTCCCAATGACGGCACATGTGAGCGACAGCCCCACGACGACGAGACTCAGCCCGACTGACAGGAGCGCGCGTCCAGAGAACCGATGTTCCAGATAGGTCGACACGATGCGAGGCACAACGAAGAGCGGCGCCGCCAGCGGGAGCATCATCAGGCCTGCGACGAGCGGCGATTGTCGAAGCGCGCTTTGAAAGAAGAATGGCAAGTAAGTTAGCATGGTCAGGAACGTCACCGGATAGGCGACACCCGCGATGTTCGCGCCCAGAAAGGTGCGTTTCCTAAAGTACGAGAGGTCGACCATGGGCCGCGACTCGCGCCGTTCCGCTACAAGAAACCCGATCAATAGCAGTCCGGCAATCGCTGCGCGCCACAATACCGCTCGGCTGCTCCACCCTTCGCGATTACCCGAGATCAACGCCCACGTAAGCAGCCCGAGGAACCCGCTGAACGACAGCACGCCCAACAGATCGAGTCGACTGACGGCAGGATCTTTCGACTCGCTCACGGCGTACAGCGTAAGCGCGATGATCGCCACACCGATGGGCAAGTTGACATAAAACGCCCACTGCCATCCCAGCACTTGAGTGATAAGGCCGCCGATGACCGGACCGAGCATCACGCCCATGCCGATCACTGATCCCCAAAACGCGAACGCCTTGGCCCTTTCCTTACCGTGAAAGCCATGCGAGAGCACGGCCAACGCGGCGCTCAGCAACAGCGCCGCTCCGACGCCCTGAACAGCACGCGAGATATTCAACATCAGGACAGACGACGCTGCGCCGCAGGCAAATGACGCGACCGTAAAAACGCTTAGCCCAAGCAGCAACACGCGCTTTCGCCCGAATCGATCTGCCAGCGCCCCGGCCGGCATAAGCAGGCTGGCAAACGAGAGCGTATAAGCCGAAATGACCCATTCGATCGACGAAAAGTCGGTGTGCAACGACTTCGCGATCGAACTGAGCGATACAGCAACGATGTTCGCGTCCAGATTGATCATGAACGAGGGCACCGAGACACACAGCAAGAGGAGAAATTTTTTGTTCATCGAGTTCTTCGCATAGGTAAGGGCGCCGATTTCGCTAAGAATATAGTGGCATATGCCACAATCTATGCTGCTTCATGGATTCGCCCTGCTCGGATCGATCAATTATGGCATATGCCATAATATTGCGAATGCAGTCGGAACGAGTGAAGCATGACTAGAAAACACCTATCAACCAGCGTTTGTAGCTATGGAGCGTTGCGACGCGCCATGCGTGGCGTTGGTCTGCTCTACGACCAGGCGCTCGCGCCGGCAGGCATCAATGCAGCACAATACAACCTCTTGCGTTCAATCGAAAGGCTCAAGGCCGCTACGCAGAGCGATCTCGCGGCCGAACTGGTGATGAATCTCTCCGCTTTGGGACACACGCTCAAACCTCTCGTTCGTGACGGTTGGGTCGCGTTGAACAAAGACCCTGACGACGGCCGGAGGCGACTCGTCACACTCACCAGTGATGGCCGCATCAAACTGCGCGAGGCGCAACAGCTTTGGCGCCCGACGCAAAAACGCTTTGAAGCCGTTTTAGGCGGAGAAGAAACGCGGCGGCTTCTGACGCTGTTGGACCATCTCGCATCGACCGATTTCAGCGACATATTCCTGAAGTAGACCCCGTCTTTCTTGCGCCGTTCTAACGCAATCCATCATGTCTTCGCGTCCGTGGCGAAGTGAGCCTCGAACGCCGCAAGGAAATTCCTATCACTCAGCCGGGCCAACGCTTTGTGCAGCGCTCGTGTCTCGGCCTTGCCCACAGCAGATTCGAAGGCTGCCTGCGCCTGAATCCAAAGGGCATCGCTCTCCGCCAGCTTGGCTCGACCCAAAGACGTGAGGCTGGTTATGCGATGGCGGCGGTCTTCCGGATCCGGGGCGATCGATAGCAACCCGTCTCGTTCCAACGGCTTGAGCGTATGCGCAAGCGCTCCCGCATCCATGACCAGCGCTTGCGCAAGCGCGCTGATCCCGACGGGTCCCGAGCGCCCTACTTGCGCAAGAATGGCCCGTTGAGTGATCTTCAGACCAGTAGGCGCCAAAGCTGCGTCATAGATCTGGGAAATCCGGCGATTCGCCTTGCGTAGCGCGGTACAACTACAAGGGCCATATTCGCTGGAGGTCGGTTTGGTCATAGTCAAATCACGGCTTGGCTAGCGGGTTCTGCATCAGATGAGATCGACTTCCGAATCAACGTGATGCAATACTAGCATATGCAGATAAATTGCGATAGTGTCTGCATATGCTAGCAATTCATTAACTCTTCGTGGAGAAGAAGATGCCCCTCGTGCGAATCGAAATCCTGAAAGGCAAGCGCGCCAGCTACCGTCAACAGCTCGGCCAAGCAGTCTACGAAGCGATGCTCGGCGCGAACGTGCCGTTGAACGACCGCTTCGTCATTGTCAGCGAACATGACATCGTGAATTTTCAGTTTGACCCAACCTACCTCGGCATTGACCGAGGCGAGGACCTCGTCATGATTCAGATCACGTGGAACGAAGGGCGTACGACCGAGCAGAAGAAAGCGCTCTACCAAGCCGTTTGCGACGGCCTCGCGAAGTCGCCGGGCGTCAAACCCGAAAACGTCTTGATCAACCTCGTCGAGGTCAAAAAGGAGAACTGGTCGTACGGACACGGCATCGCGCAATACGTCAGTTAGTTCGGCAGCAATCCGCTTGCGCGATAGCTGTCGATCAACATATCGAACATCCCGAGGTTTGGTTTGTTTCTCTCAATTACCATTGCAGGCACATCATGAATGTCGACATCATCCGTCAAGATGCAAGCAAGCTCGCAGAACTGATCCGCACCAAAGAGTTGTCGCCCGTCGAAGTGGTAAAAGCGCATCTGGAGCGTATCGAGAAGATGAATCCGAAGATCAACGCTGTCGTCACCGTCGCGCATGACGCGCTCGAGGCCGCAAAACGGGCCGAGGCCGCCGTGCTGGCCGGCGATGCGCTCGGGCCTCTGCATGGCGTACCATTCACCGCGAAGGATTCGTTCGATACTGCGGGCGTACTGACGCAACTGGGCTCGCCGATTTTCAAGGGGCGCATACCAGACACCGACGCGCCGGCCGTGGCGCGGATGAAAAACGCCGGCGGCATCTTGCTCGCGAAGACGAACCTTCCCGAGTTCTCGTTCTGGATCGAGAGCGACAATCTGCTTTCGGGCCGCACGCTCAATCCATGGAATCTCGATCGGACGCCGGGTGGCTCCAGCGGCGGCGAGTCTGCCGCAATCGCGGCAGGTTTGTCTCCGCTCGGACTCGCGACCGACATCGCCATTTCTGTGCGCGGGCCCGCGGCATTGACCGGCGTAGTGGGGCTGAAACCAACCCACGGACGCATTCCGATGACGGGCATCTGGCCACGCGTCCCGCGCCGCTTCTGGCACGTCGGTCCGATGGCGCGCACGGTTCGCGACGTCGCGCTCGCCTATTCGCTGCTCGCAGGTCCCGACGGCGCCGATGGCTTCTCCACGACCTCGCCCTCGCTGGACGTCGGCATCGGGGCGAAGCCGACTCGTCCGATCCGTGTCGGCTGGCTCGTGGAACCCGGCTTCGGTGCGATCGACAAAGACGTCGCGGCGACCGTCGAAGCGGCGGCCGAGGCTTTGAAGGGCGCAGGCATCATCGTGGAGCCGGTGCGCATTCCTGTTCTCGAACAGATCAACGCGCTGGAGTTACTGTGGAAGTTGCAGGCGATGGAAACGAAGCCCGCCTTCAAAAAAACGATGGCAGGACACGAGGATTTGATCTACAAGCATGTTCAGGCCATCTTCGATACGCCCGATACGTCCATCGAAGACTTCGTCGATGCGGAGCAGAAGATCGAGGCGATGCGTGACGACCTCGCCGGTTACTTTCAGCGTTTCGACGCCTTGCTGTGTCCCGTCACTCCCGTCCCCGCGCACGCACACGATGCGACCGAGTTCACGATCCGCGGTCAGTCGGTGTCGTCCCTTCACGTGATGGATGCGACGGCGTTCCTCAACGTAACGGGACTGCCCGGACTTGCTTTGCGCTTCGGCACGAGCGGCGACGGACTCCCCATCGGCGTGCAACTGGTGTCGCCGTGGCTCGCGGAGTCGACGATCCTGCATCTTGGCGCGTTGCTGGAGTCGCTCAGTCCCGTGCGCAATCTGCACCCGTACTGACTCGCAATCGCCGAGATCGCAGAAACATCCGCTCCCCTCTCTTCTGCAGGCAATCGACCGTGACCGATTCGTTAAACCCTCAGCGACGCCGATTACTGCGTGGCGGCGCCGCACTCGCGACGATCAGCGTGCTGCCCCACTCCGTCGTCAGATCGACGCTGGCGCGTTGAACGTCGGATACGTGGATGCCGGCGCCGGCGACGCTCCCGTCGTCGTCTTGCTGCATGGCTGGCCTCACGACATCCACAGCTTCTACGACGCGATACGTATCCTCGTGGCGTCGGGCTATCGCGTGATCGTGCCGTATCTGAGGGGCTACGGCGCCACGCACTTCATTCACGACGACGCGATCCGCAATGGTCAGCAATCGGTGTTCGCCGCAGACGTCATCGCATTGATGGATGCGCTCAAAATCGACAACGCCGCACTCGCGGGATTCGACTGAGGCGGGCGAGCGGCGAACATCGTCGCGGCTTTGTGGCCCGCGCGTTGCCGCGCGTTGGTGTCCGTCAGCCGATACCTGATCGGCAGTCAAGCGGCGAACCGCGCGCCTTCGATGCCGCGGGCCGAATTGCAGGCATGGTTCCAGTATTACTTTGCGACGGAGCGCGGCGTCCAAGGCTACAGCGCGAATCGACACGACTTCAACAAGTTGATCTGGCAGAACGCGTCACCGAAGTTTCGATTCGACGACGCCACTTACTCGCGGACCGCTACCGCGTTCGATAACGCCGATCACGTTGCTGTCGTCATCCACAATTACCGATGGAGACTAGGTCTTGCGCAGGGTGAACCTCAGTACGACGCATTGGAAAGACGTCTTGCGCAGGCGCCAAAGATCAAGGTGCCGACCATTACGCTCGAAGGCGATGCGAACAGCGCTCCGCATCAACCCGCCCAAGTCTATGCGCAGCAATTCACGGGTAAATATCAGCATCGCCAAGTCGCGGGAGGCATCGGTCACAACTTGCCTCAGGAGGCGCCAAAGGACTTCGCCGACGCCGTAGTGGATGTCGTCAAGCTTTGATGTCGACATTTTTAGGCTTTTCAATGGAGTTCAACTTGTCGAACATATAGCGCTCGAGAATGGGAAGTGAACAGTCGAAAGTTTGGTCGTCGATCTTCGCGGGGCTGTGTGCGAGCTTGATCGGCATCGGTCTGGCGCGCTTTGCCTACACGCCCCTGCTGCCGGTGCTCATTCAGGAACACTGGTTCTCCGCATCGGCGGTGGTCTATCTCGGCGCTGCGAATCTCGTTGGCTATCTGATTGGCGCCATGCTCGGCCGACCGTTCGCCGCACGCCTGGGCAACGTCACCGCGTTGCGCGCCATGAAGGTTCTGGTCACGCTGGCGTTTCTCGCCTGCGCGTTTCCTGTGTCCACGTCTTGGTTCTTTGTTTGGCGTCTTTTGTCCGGTGTTGCCGGCTGCGTCATCATGGTTCTCGTCGCTGCGACCATTCTTCCGCATGTCCCCGCCTCATCGTCAGGGCTTGGCCACGGGTCGTGCCCGATGCCGCGATCCCGCAGCCCAAACCAAAGAACACGGCAAAGGCGCGTCAGGAGCGTGTGGTCGCTCGTAAGGCCGACCTCAAAACCGCTGATACTAGCGGACTGGTGACCGCTGCCCTTGAGGTTCACCCGGACCAGACCGCCGGAGCGGCGGGCCGCTGGCTTTTGACGTTTTTTGAAGGCGGGCTAGCGAGTTCGGACACCCTGTCGACGCAAAAAGATGACCTACTGTAGTCCCTGATGTCAGACGTCGCGCCAACGTCTGAACCGCAAGGTCGCGTCACAGGGCGTGGATCCAGAGGACGAAGAGAGCGTCCGACTGGACGTCGAGGTGGGTCCCCTTCGGACGCAGCTTCAAACCATGCTCGAGAAACACGAAAGCGCACGCGAAGAGAACAAGTCAAGCGAAGAAGAGATGCGGCAAGTAACGAAGAATTCCGGAGCACCAATGAGGCGCTTGAGGCGGCGAACAAGGAGGTGCAGTCACTCAACGAAGAACTCGACAACCAACGGTGGACTGCGCTTACGCAATCAGGAGCTCAAGACGATTCGCGACGATGTAGTGCGAGCACGTGACTATGCCGACGCGAGCATCGACACGATATCCGATCCGCTGCTGGTGCTGGAGCCAATTCCGCGCTAATCGGGCAAATCAAACGTTCTACGAAACCCTACGACTGCCGCCATCCCACGGCCTCGACAAGAACCGCTCGACAGTCTTTTTCTTCTCCGCGCAAATCGTTGCGAGCAGACCTTCCGGCAAAGCCTCACACTTACGTGAGCAGTCCACGCGGACAGCCTTGATCAATTCAAAACACAGAGAGATGCAATGGACAAGCGAGCACTAATCATCGGCGGCACCGGCATCGTCGGACGCAATCTTGCCGGGCACCTTCAGTCGCGCGGTGACTGGGCGATTGCCGGGCTGTCACGCGGCCGCACGGCCCCGCCTTCCGGCGTGGAATCGATCACCGCCGACCTCACATTGACGACATCGGTCGCGGAGGCTCTGGCGGGGCGGCAGTTCAGCCATGTCTTCTTCACAGCGTGGTCGCGCCAGGCGACCGAAGCCGAAAACATCCGCGTCAACGGCGCAATGGTCGCGAATGTGCTCGCGGCGCTGGGCCCCACTGGCGCTCTGTCGCACGCAGCCCTCGTAACCGGCCTAAAGCACTATCTTGGTCCCTTTGAAGCCTATGCCCAAGGCAGCGTTCCGACGACCCCATTTCGCGAGGAACAGGGCCGGCAACCGGTCGACAATTTTTACTACGAGCAGGAAGATCGGCTTTTCGATGCAGCACGCCAGTACGGGTTCGGCTGGAGCGTACACCGTCCGCACACCATCATCGGCTATGCAGTGGGCAACGCGATGAACATGGGCGCCACGCTGGCAGTCTATGCGACGCTGTGCAAGGAGACAGGCGAACCCTTCCTGTTTCCGGGCTCGGATGCGCAATGGAACGGCCTGACCGACATGACCGACGCCCGTCTGCTCGCGCGGCACCTCGAATGGGCTGCCACGTCTGCCTCGGCCCGTAATGAGGCGTTCAATGTCGTCAACGGGGACGTTTTCCGGTGGAAATGGATGTGGGCGCGCATCGCAGAGTATTTCGGCATCGAGGCGGTACCCTTCGACGGACACATTCGGCCGCTCGAAAGCCGCATGCATCACGTTCGCAAGACCTGGGCGGACCTTGCGGCACGCTGTGCGCTCGCCGAGCACGATGTCGACAACCTCGTCTCGTGGTGGCATACGGACGCCGACCTCGGCCGCCCGATGGAAGTGCTGACGGACATGTCGAAGAGCCGTAAGCTCGGATTTCTCGATTACCAGAGCACGCCCGATGCGTTCTTCGATCTGTTCGACCGGCTGAAGCGCGAGCACATCATCCCTTCGTGAACCGGCCTCGCCATGGATGGTGCACGCCCGCGGACATCTTCATGCTCCTCTGAAAGCGCTGTGGGTGCGCTCTGGCCGCGTCCCTCAAGCCTCGGAGGCAAAAGCGGCTCCAGCGCATTAGTTTCGTCGAGCTGAAACGCCGCATCGAATTTAAGCGCGAGCGATGCCACAAGGGACTCGTCACGACCGCGAGCCTGATGCGACTTTGGTTTGCTGCTTCCCTCAACAGCGTGGCGACGTCGAGCGGATCGAACTGCGGACCGCATCCATTCCGAGACCCACTCGCTACCATGGCAACACGTCGATGTCTGGCGCGACCCTTGCCGATCTTAGCCAAAGGACTGATCCACTTTCAGCGCGTCCGGCAGCCATGTTCCGGAGATCGCATGCCACCAGAGCAACATCCACCTCGGGAAGCGTTCGCCCTCCGACCACATCACGAGAACTTTTGTGATTCGCGGAGGCTCCTCGTTCCGTGAAACGTCATGAACCACTCGCGACGCTTGCCGAAAGCGTCGGCGGTGAACAAAACGCTTGTGTTCAACTGCGTCGAACAGCTCGACATAAAGCCCCGCAGAGGTGATGCGTAGGACCCGCAGGGGTTGCAATGAAGCGACGCTCCAAACATGCATGGCGACGTCGATTAGCCGGCGCATGAGGTCATGCGCAGGCGCTTTGCTAAGGAAGTGCCGCATGTCGCGATGCTCAAGAATGGCGCGATACATCGCTTAGCTATTGGCACTCGGCGGAATGCTTTCTCATGGATCTTGATCCTGTGGCTAGGCCGCACGAGCCCCGACGCAGCCGGACGGCGCGTACGTCGCCGCTACCGCCCGATATCCCTCGGTATTCTGAGCCAGCATATTGATCGACGCGGCTTTCTAAATCGTATGTGGGAGGTCGAGCGCAGCGTGGGGCCCGTGCTGCGGCTCTGTCCAGTGGCCAGGAGAAACTCACCGACTGACCCGTCGATCGTGGCTTCCAGCGCAACGCGGTCGTTCACCTTGTGCCGGAGGCTTCCTGATGATTCGCCGCGCAAGGAACGTGACAGTTTCGCTTTGATTGAAGAGCTCGGGTAAGGCAGCCGCCTTCTGTCTCTCCCTTTTTTTGGACGACCCGCCCATCTGCCGACGGGCAGTGCCCGTGCCAGCTTTAAGCGGGCTCATGGCCGCGCGTTGCCTGTGGCTATGGCGAACTCGCCCTCAGCGCGATTTTTCGCACTCTCACCCAATTTTACCGACGTCTGGCCCCGAACAGCCATTTATGTCGTTCCACTGCATAGGTCACCTTCCGCAAAACATATGACTAATTCCACTTCCGCGAGAAGATCGATCACGACGATCGACGGTCCGTTTCTTGCTAAAACCGCTCACAGCATTGAGACACCTTTTTCGATGAGCGCGCATATGCCAGAGAACATGCATCACGCCCCACATGGCCGCATCGCATCAGGCATCCTCGGACTCGACGATATCCTGGGAGGCGGCCTAACGCCACACAGGATGTACTTGGTCGAGGGTGCACCGGGCGCGGGTAAAACGACTCTCGCTCTTCAGTTCCTACTTAAGGGCGTTGAGACCGACGAATCCGGACTGTACGTCACCTTGTCAGAGACGAAGGCGGAACTGATCGCGGTAGCGGAGAGTCATGGCTGGGACACTGGAAGATTCACCATCTCGGAGTTGCTCTCAGATGAAGGGTTAGACCCAAGCTTTGAGCAAAGTGTGCTGCATCCTGCCGAGGTCGAACTAGGGGAAACTGTTCGCGACGTAATCGACAAGGTTGATGAGATGAAGCCAGCCCGGCTCGTCTTCGACAGCCTCTCAGAACTGCGAATGTTGTCGCAGAATCCACTGCGCTATCGCCGCCAAATCCTTGCGTTGAAGCGTTATTTTGCTACTCGTGCCTGCACCGTATTGCTACTCGACGATAACACATCCGAGCCAGGCGACTTGCAGTTGCACAGCATTGCGCATGGCGTAATCTGCCTGGACAACGTGGCGCATGATTACGGTGGAGAACGCAGGCGTCTAAGAGTTGCGAAAATGCGAGGCATTAGGTTCCGGGAAGGTTTTCACGACATGACGCTCAAGACGGGCGGAATCGAGGTCTATCCACGCCTGATTGCCGCGGAGCATCACACAGATTATTCGTCCAGCGCGCTGAGCACGGGCACCAGTGGATTGGATGCGCTTCTCGGTGGTGGATTGGTGCCGGGTACCAACACCCTAATAGTCGGTCCTTCAGGGGTCGGTAAAACAACTACGGTCGCTTCCTGTCTTCTCGCCGCGCTAAATCGCGGCGAGCCTTGCACTTACTATCTCTTCGATGAGACGCGTACAACGCTCGTGCGTCGTTCAACAAACCTTGGCATTGACTTACGACCATATCTTGAGAGCGGACTACTGACGCTTCGTCAGATCGATCCTGCCGAAATTGCACCCGGTGAGTTCACGAGTGATGTGCGCAACAGCGTAGAACAAGGCGGTGCTCGATTTGTCGCCATCGACAGCCTCAATGCGTACCTTCAGGCGATGCCCGGTGAGCGTTATCTCCTTCTACAGATGCATGAACTGCTGACTTACCTTAACCAGCGCGGCGTGATTACGCTGCTTGTGCTAGGGCAACATGGCATCATTGGAGAAGTTCAGAGCGATATCGACATTAGCTATCTAAGCGATGTGGTTTTACTCTTTCGATATTTCGAGCGGCAGGGGGAAGTGCTCACAGCGATTACTGCAGTCAAAAGTCGTGCGAATGGACACGAACGCTCGATTCGGCAGTTCCTTCTCGAGAGTAAAGGATTGATTGTCGGTGACGCGTTGCGCGACTTTGAGGGCATCCTGAGCGGCCTACCCTCATATACAGGCGATTCGCCCATGCTTCCCTCGACCGGCGGCGAGGCAATTGTAACTCCGAGTCGCTAAAACATGGAGTATCGCGTTCTTATCCTGGCCCCCTTCGGTCGCGACGCTCGTGTGATCACCGACGTCCTCGCGTCAGAAGACCGAGTCTGCTTCGCTTGCTCCGACCCACACGAACTTGTCGCGGAACTTGACGGCGGCGCGGGTGTAGCCATGATCACCGAAGAGTCTCTTCGGCATGACCACGGCGCGACGATCGCACAATGGTTGCAAAAGCAGCCGCCCTGGTCAGACCTTCCGGTGGTCCTGCTCTCAGGGAAACTTTCAGGCGGGCGTTCGGCGGCGAGCATTGATCTGCTTGAGCGCCTCGGTAACGTCTTGGTGCTCGAACGGCCATTGAACTCGGAGACCTTGCGTCGTGCGGTCGCCTCCGCGTTGCGCGCCCGCACTCGACAATACGACGCACGTCGCCATCTTGCAGAATCGCAACAGCACTTAATCGAGCGAGCCAAAGCTCAGGAAGCACTGGAACAACTCAACGCAACACTTGAGGGCCGTATCGAGGAGCGCACTCAGGAACTCGCGTCGGCAAACAACCGCCTCATGAAAGAAATCCATGAGCGCGCTAAAGTGCAGGCGGTTCTTGTGCAATCTCAGAAAATGGAAGCGCTTGGGCAACTGACCGGCGGCATCGCGCATGACTTTAACAACCTCCTCAACATCATCATGGCAAACGCCGAACTGCTCTTGCGCATCAGCAATGACGAGCGGGTCCGCAAGATGGCCGCGACGACGAAACGAGCCACCGAACGAGGAGCAAAGCTGACTGCGCAACTACTGACGTTTTCCCGCACGAGCAATCTTGATCTCAAGGCGATAAACGTTTCGTCGTTGCTGGACGGAATGAGGGACATCATCTCGATTTCGCTTGGATCGACGATTCACTTCTCGACCACTTCAAGCTGCAAACAACTCTGGACACGCGCGGATGCTAACCAACTCGAACTTGCGGTTTTGAATCTGGCAATCAACGCACGCGATGCGATGCCCAACGGTGGGCGTCTCTCGATTCATGCCGACGAACGTTCGTCGGACGGTCAGGCGCTTCCTGCGGGCCGCTACGTCGTAGTCAGCGTTAGGGATTCCGGGACCGGTATCGAGCCGAGCTTGCTCTCACGCGTCTTCGATCCGTTCTTCACGACCAAGCCCGTCGGAAAAGGAACAGGCCTTGGACTCAGCCAGGTATATGGCATTGCTCGACAGGCCGGCGGAGAAGCGCGCATCGAGAGCGAACCGGGCAAAGGAACTACTGTGCAGATCTGGCTGCCGTTCGGCGCGAGCGAAAGCGCAGAGTCAACCGTTGAGGACGTGTCGTCTGACAGGCCGCCCGACGCTCGCCACATTCTTGTCATCGAGGACGATGAAGATGTTAGAGAGATGCTCGTCGAATGTTTGGAGGTGCTGGGCTATAAGGTAACGCACGCGCAGGACGGCGCAAGCGGCTTGTCACGCTTGAATACCGATAAGCCAGACCTGCTCATTGTCGACTATGCAATGCCTGGCATGAACGGAGTACAAGTCCTCGCACGTGTGCGAGATCTTCGCCCCGACCTTCCAGTGATTTTGGCCACCGGATACGCAGACGTCGATATCGCCAAGATCACAGCAACAAACTTCTCCGCACTGCGCAAGCCCTTCCAACTCGAAGACCTTGCTCGCACCGTCCGCTCCGCGCTAAAAAACCCGTTGAGTCAGCCTGGGCATTCTTGACGTGTACTATCAAGAAGCCGGCCTGGCGGGCCGATGGTGATTTGGCGTACTGTATCTACTTGAGAGAACCCACCGGATGGACGAAACCATAGAGAAGGTGGATGCCCTTCACGTCACGGCTTGTTGATCCGAACAAAAGAACAACCTAGCACACTGAATGACTGATCACGGCGAGCTGTCTGACCTGAGAATCTGAATCGAGTACGCCGTTTCGCAACATGGTGAAAACCGTGTCTTCGTGCTTCAATCCAAGCCTCAACAGTTCTCGCTCAAGGCCGGAGTGTTCGCCAAGGTCGATTCGCACCAGCGCTCCGACGCTTCGATGGAGTAAGTAATTGACCAGCAATAATCCATCTGCTGTCTCGTCGGGCGCTGACGTGATCACTGGGCCGATGGTAAAACCCCGCCCGAAGCGACGGATTAACGAGAAGCCGCATAGAGCACCGTCCCGCTCTAGGCCGATACCTGCCGCCGTCCTTAGGACCGCGGGCATTATCTTGGTCCGATCTAAACCGGTCGCCCGTGTCGCCAGTTCACTCAAGAGTGGGACATCAGCTGCACAAAGCGGACGCAGCCTTTTCCCACGATCAGGAAACATCTCACGCATATGGGAAACCGCGCCTTGAAATTGCCTAACGCAACCCGTCGGCTTGAAACCTTGATGTTGGTATGCGTCTAACCGCTGAACTGGGGAGTTCAACACTACAACGCGTTCCCGCAGTGCGCATGTAACGTGCTCCATGAGTTGGCCCTCGACTTCAGCCGCATTCCAATCCGAGGAGGACATGACCAGTCCGACCGATGCAGCATGATCACCAAATGGCCAATAGACGGCGGCGCCGACGATGCAAGAATCGGCTTCCGCGACAATGATCTCCCCAGTTGCGGCTGCAAAACGCCAATCCTCCAAGCGGTGCGGCCAGCGGAGCTTCGCGGAAAGATTATGTAGTTCGAGCAGGTCGTCGCTTCGAGATGATCTGCAGAGAAGTGAATGTAGCATGGAGTTTTTGCAACTAAAGATGCGCATGCTGAAATGAGAGCACGATGGCCGTCGCATTGGCTAGGACGATCTTACTGCTGCGAAAGGAAAGGGGGGTTCAGCAATATCTCTTAGCTCATAGTACGTGGCGGTTGAGCTGCCTCTTCATTTGCATTCGACGATACGGGCGATCTTGCGCTTACGGCCTTCAGGACATCGAGTGAGTCGAAATGTCACGGATAATTACTGCCTGATCGTCTGCGGAACATGGGCGATCTTTTGCAGCACAGGGTGCTCGACGCTTACAATCGTTGACATGGCCGTGTTGACGGAAACGGCAGCTTCCCACAAGACGTCACTTCAACCACTTCTACACGTCCGTCATCGTAACGCCGGCCAAATGTCCGTCATGTCGTGGTCATTGCTCCAATCGCGTTTCTGGGCAATACCTTACTAAATATTTACACTACGCCTGATTGATGGACGGATAGAACGGTGAGAACGCGCACCATATCAAGTGACCAAGGTTCACTTTGGCCTACCGCTATCGCTCTACGTCAACCAGAAATGAAAAACGCCCGCTCGAGGCGGGCGCTGCGTTGGCACCACCGACAGGGCATGGTGGCGCTGTAACGCAGTCAGGTCAAGGCTTGGTCGTTTCGTCCGTTGCATCTTTCAGATCCTCTTTGGCGTCACCGAGGTCCTTTCGCACTTCTCCTGCGACCTGCTGTGCGTCTCCCTTCGCTTCTTGCGCGGGGTCGTTCGTCACTTTGCCGACGCCCTCGTTGATCTTGCCTTTGACCTTCTCCCCGACACCCTTCACTTGGTCTTCATTCATGGTCGCTCTCCGGTTTTGCCTGCGACATGCAGGCATGACGATGGAGTCGCAAGTACGATGCCGGGTCACGGCGCCGGGTATCATCCGTCGCCGAGATTTCGGCGCGACCGCATTTCACCAATAAAAATCACGCTCATGAAAGGAGTACAGGTACCTCGGTGCGACACCGCGTCGCTACGCCAACTTGAAGTTGCCGTTGCTCGCGAGACCATCGCATTACGAAGCCAACAGGCCGATGCGGGGCAAGCGCGAAAAATCCGTCGTGGATCGTGCCGATGGCGGCACATCGAAACCGCATGTACAAACCCAGTCGCGGCCGCCGGATATTAGGATCTACAAGCGCCCGCCAGGTCGATTCGCCATGCGCGCCGCTTTTTGCGCAATCATGGGTGCGTGAAGCAGATTAATCTGTTCCCAGCGTTTGCCTCAGGGCACGCGGGCTTCGGCTTGTACGACAAGCCGATGGTGTGGATTCCCCTAGATGAAGCCGCTGCCGACCAGATGAGTGGCTATTTCGACCCGGAGGGCAGCCCCTTCTTTTCAAGTGTCAGGGTTTGGTCGGCGCGTCCCCAGCCGCCATCAGCAACTTCCTCGACGAGAACCATCGAATACGGACGGACGCCTTCGCCGGCGTATTCGACGAACATCGCTGTGGTGCGATGGATGATCTCTTCTTTTCGGGCGTGGTCCAAGATTCCTTCAGGGAACTTGTAGTTTGCGAATGGCATTGCGCTTCTCCTTCGGTTGCCTCAGTCACGAGGTATGAGTACATTGAATGAACTTGACGTGCCTACTGCAATCAGATGAGGCCGCCATTGACGCGCACCCCCTGCGCATTTATCCAACCACCATCCGAGCAGCCGAGGAAAGAGGCCGCGTTAATAACTTCTTCTGGCGTGCTGAGGCGCTCAAGCGGCGCGAACCTGCGACGTCGAAGAACAACTCTGCTCCGAACGGCGCGGATGAGATCGCGTTGACCGTAGTACCCCGGCCAAGAAGTTCGTTCGCAAGAACGCCTTTTGTCTTGCGGACGGGACAAGGATGCTGACGTCGTCCTAACGGCTAATATCGCCCTCCGCTTCCATGACCAGGCACGGACAACGGATTTGGTCCACGGTGCCGGCCAGCGAGTATTGCCTGCTGCGATCGATATGCCCGACGACTCCTGACACGCGGAACAACCACGCACCTTGCGTCACAACCCAGCTAAGCGCAGTGTTCGCGACCATTTTCTCCGAGACGATCTGCTCCCATTGCGTGAAATTTCCGGCCTCGTAGGCCGCAATCGCCTCCTTCAGCACGAGGGCCCGCAGGCTCACGTGGAAGTCGTAGACGCCGTCGAAAAACACGGCGCCGCGAAAGCGATGCTCCAACGCTGCGGCGCGCGCGGCGAAGTAGCCACCCAAGCTCATGCCGATGAGCGCCGGTTGTCGCCGTCGACGTCCGGCCGCGTCAGTGCATAGTCGACGGCGGGGCTCACGACCTTTTCCCAGTCTGGGCGAACGGGAAGGTTCTGCTCGCGCATCGGCGCGCCTTGGCCTGGTCCATCGAAAGTCAGACAGTTACAGCCGCGCAAGATGGCAGGCGCACCGCCATAGTAGAAAAGCTCCTCGACGCTGGAATCGAAGCCGCCGTGGAAGATGATTGTCGGGGCGTGGCGTGTCCGACGGATCTGGCTTATAGAAGAAGCCCGGAAGCGTCGCTCCCTCGTAGGGAATCGATACGGGTTTCCAAGTCGGATAACGCTGCTCCCATGGCATAGGCCTTTTGCGATGCTCGCGAAGCTGACAGGATGCGCGCGTCTACCGGATCGCCGTGAAGATAGAACTCCGCCATGCGAAAGTAGGTCGAGGCGCGCAGGAACCCACCGCGGGCGCTCACCCGGTACCCGGCAGCCAGGTCGGCTTCGGAGCGCGCGAGTACTCGCTTTGCGCGCCGATCCCAGCCCGCGAACCAGCTCTCGAAATCGCCCTCTGCGATCTGACCCGCGGTCGCAATCATTTCACGAGATCGGCGCCACCATAGTACATAACGCCTAGATTCCGCACGAATTCGAAGGTAAAGTGATCGTCCCTGAATGCGCCCTTCATGGTTCATCCCTTCCAATTGTGGGCTATAACCCGCGGAGCCCAGCGCTCGAGCGGATGCGAAGCCAGTTTCGCGAGCGGGACCCATACATCACCGCATAAAGGTGCGAGCGCTCGTCTTCGGCGATGAGACGTCGGTGCTTGCCGCGATACCAGGGAGAGATACATAGGCGACGTCCATAAGGCCCTTGATCCTCAGTCGCTACTCTAACTACAGCTTCTCTCTTCTGGATGAGGAAACGATGCATTTCAGGTATGCGAAAATGCATAGCTTGATGAACCCAGCAACAGAGACGCCATCGAATTCGATGGGCCCGTTCGTGGAGTCGCGATGGCCAAACATGATCTTGACGGCGGGCGTTCGCTTCAGTGGTCGTGAGAATCTTGTGCATCACTCCCACCTGCCCGCGTCGTCCCCAGTGGTAGCTTCACTCCCGACAGCGACCGCTGCTCTCGCCGCTAACCTGTTCAATCGCGCTGACCGTCCGCAGTTTCATGTGCGCCCCAGCGCTGTGCTCCTTGGCCTTCGCCCGATCACGGGCCCGTATGCTTTCTTTGCCTTCGCAGTGGTCGGGAGAGACTCGATCAAACCAAACGGTGTATGCTCCTGGCCGGTTCCTCACGAGCGCCTGAGCATTTTTATGAGCACGTTGCCGTCCGTCAGATCGTTTCTAGAGAACGGCTTGAAAGCGCGTGCATAATCCGAAGTCGTAAACAGTATCGTTCGACTCTGAGAACCGTCGCGCGCATCTGCACGCCCCCATCTGGAACCGTAAATGCAAGCCATACTGCGGCAGACGATGCCCGCTCATCAACGCTTCGAAATTGGCGATGCGAGCCAAGTTCCGTCCGTGCGATGGGGCATTTGTATGATTGCGGCGCGGCTCGGTTTCGACGAGGCGCTATTGAACCATGTAGCTACCGTCGTTGACGAGTGCTGCAAGAATGTGCTCCGCCACGCTACAAGCGGCGAACTGCTTGTGTGTCCGTTGACGAACAGTGCCGACGCTCACCTAGGCGGTGCCGTGCGGTTCGGAATCGAACTGCTGTCTATCGACACGGGCGGGGGCGCCGCGGATGTCGATGCCCGCATCGCCCACGAACTTTTCACGGCCATACCCTCTGACAACGGCCTAGAACAAGCAAGGAAGCTGGTAGACGAGTTTGACATTTGGAGCCAGCCGGGCCTCGGCACCGCCCTGCGCATTGTGATGTGGAGCGATGCGCCGTCTGGACTTTGGGCCGCTCGAGCGCAGGCTTTACCCGCCGGGACGGTCGAATTTGGCGCCATCAACCTGGCGCTGAGAAATCAAGAGGTCAGCGGCGACACATGGACATACACGGATGGGCCCCATGGCTTCACGGTGATGATTGCCGACGGACTGGGCCACGGGCCGCTCGCGAACACGGCTGCCGTCGCCGCGACAAGGTCGCTGTCGGAGCACGGCGACGCACCGCTGGTGGACATCGTTGGCGTTGCCCACCAGGCCCTGCGCCCCACGGTGGGTGCAGCACTTGGCCTCGCCCGTTTACCACCGCACAAGGATTCGTCACGCTCAGGCGATCCAGGCACAGACACTAGTGGCAGGATCACATCGCCGCTTGACGACGTGGCGCGTTTCTGTGGTATCGGCAACGTTGCCGCAAGCGTGTGGATGCCGTCCGGCCATCGTCACCTCGCCTCGCATCCGGGCATCGTAGGACACACGATCCATAAGACGCAAGAGTTCAACGCGCCATGGGGGCCCGATGCGTTGCTTGTCTTGCACTCTGACGGACTGGCTACACGATGGGACCTCGCCCGTTACCCCGGCTTGTCAATTCGCCATCCGAGCGTAATCGCCGCCGTCCTGTACCGTGATCATTCGCGCGCCCACGACGACATCACGGTATTCGTGGCCCGGCAACATTAAGACAAAGCATGACATGCGGTAATACGACCAAGGGCGTCGTGGGCTTCTGGGTGCGGCGCCATGAGATACGCGGCCCGCACTCTCGCATCCGGTTAATACACGACGGTCGCCCGCAACAGCCAACGCAGAGTTTCGGTTCCTTATCTGCTTTCTGCCGGTCGAACGAAGGACAATAGGCGGACGGTCTCACGGTCTTCCGTATTCCCTATCGGCCTCCGTTGCTCGCCGCCTGGCGAGAAACAAGAGTTAGTAAGTGAGCCGCCACCATGCCGAACATCTTTCACGCGTCTTTGTGCGCCAATCGGTCGCAAGGCCGGCGTTCGATCTCCGAAAGTCTAAATATTTCGCTTAGTGGAATAAAGCGCCTCTCGATCGCCAACGAGACTCGCGCGACAAGGGCCCGTCGACGTCCGCGGCCATGGACCTTGTCGACGGTAGAAACTTCGAATGATCTTTCTCTCACATAGCAAGTTTGCGAACCGGGAATGAGGAGGTGACTTACGGAGGCCGCCTTTGAGACGCCGCTCCCGGTAGCGCCTCACGTCGTGATTCTCGATAGCGAGATGCCCAGTGTTTGACGGCTTCACGTTGGCTTCGGCCATGCGAGGCCCTCGCCGCTTCGCAACCCCTCGATCATCGCCTATACCTCTTTCGCCGGAGCGGATAGGGAGGAACGCGGCAACCAGGCGCAGATTGACGCGGTTTGCCGCACGGCATCTCGATCCATCCGCTGTTCGATCTCATCGAGCATGTCGCCCCGAACTGACCAGCGACCACAGGCTGGAAGGATCCGCCGCGAGGCCCTCAGGCGCAGTGATGCTTCGGGTATCCTGCCCTCTTAGCACCATTTGCCGGACCTGGCAGTCTCGATGCGCTCGTTCGAGCGTTGGCACAACGGGTGACTCACACGACCGTAAATACGGCGCTTTTGCTACGTCGGTACAGCGTTTGGCGATCCGACCACGTAGTCGGCATCACCGGGCAGCCGTTGGCCGGTCAATTTGCTCCTGCTCAGCAGGACCAATCCAATGGACCTTCCGTTGGTTCACGCACTCAAGAAGTCGGTAAAAATTTCGTCTCGAATAGGGATACGACACCGCCTTCCTTTCTAGACGTCATAACGAAACTTAACTTCAGTTAATTCCTATGATGCACCCGGCTCGTCTGCCTCTTCCTCGGCTTAGTCGCGCACCGCGCCTTGAGCATCCGCCGTCGCTCGGCCATACCTAGATTGAAGTGGTCTGGAGCGACGCGTGTCTGAGGATTGCCCGCACCACATCGGTCGGCATCTCATGCGTGACGGCTGCCCCGCTCTGCCCTTCCGAGCCCCGATGACTCTTCGATCATCGAGGCACCTTGATGCAATACCCGCTTACACCGGCTTGATGTTCGATGCCTGCTTGCCCTTCGGACCCATCTTCTCGTCGTAGGTAACCTTCTGCCCTTCTGCGAGCGACTTGAAGCCGTTCGACTGAATTTCCGAGAAGTGCGCGAACAGATCGTCGCCACCCGCGTCCGGCGTGATGAAACCAAAGCCCTTCGCATCGTTGAACCACTTGACCGTACCAGTTGCCATTGTGTTTGACCTTGAAAGTTGAAAGCGGCGCCGCCCACGCGAGCGCCGGACACTATCTTGATCGGCTGCCGGCAGTAACGCAAGCGAGCGAACGTCGCCGTCGACTTTCTTTGTAATGAAGGACTAAGGCCAAACGCTCGCGGTCCTCACCGATACATCGTAGGCCTTTGCGGACGTCTGGCAAGGCTCCCTTAGAGGTCGGGATACGGCGCGCGCCGACGATAACGCAGCGGCGTGCACTGGGACGACCGCCTCCGGCACCTGTCGACCTTCAGTTTCGACAACTTGCCGCCGTCTAACCCCCGGGCTACCTGTGGGCGTCCGCTGCACATACCTCTGCTGTCACTCCATAGCGCACCTGCCAGCATTCACGTTCAATTCTTTGCTGGCTACCCGTAGGCCGAATTGAGACGCATCCAGTCGCAATCTCGAGTGACAGGTTCCTACGGATTGGCAACTACCTGCTCGCAGTACCGTCGAGCGCCTTGTCTCTGGATAACGACAGCTCGAAGGCAGATCTGTTCCACGGTTCTATAACCGGCCGCCGTATCACCAATGTGTGGAGAGAGGCGACGCGACGGATCGGAATGTCCGCCGGCGCTCTGAAACGCAGACTTCATTAATCGGCGACGACGTTTGCGTAGCACCTTGACACCTATGTATGGCAGCGTGGCTGATACTCAGTTCAATTTAAGTGGTTCCACGAAGCGGCAAACTTACGAATGTGCGAAGGCCGCCGGAAAACTTCTTGCAAGATACAGATCGGCGTCACACGTCGGCGATCGAATCGAATGAAGAGAAGAGAAGAGAAGCGAAGCGCGCATCTACCCGAACGATCCACCAATGTTCTCGCCAAGCTGTGTTATCTCGGAGAACCTCGAAAGTCGCAACACCGAGAAGCGCAGATAAGCCATTCAGAATAGACGTAAAGGAGATCTCAATCATGAAGAAGCTCATATCTGTCATCGCATCCACTCTGCTTGCCACGACAGCATTCAACATTCAGCAGTCGCCGCAGATGCCACAGAGGCGCAAAAAGCTCAAATGAAGGCAAACAGCGAGAAAATGGAAGCTCAGGCTACAGCGAACAAGAAGAAGGCCGAAGCGCAGAGCGATGCGGTGAAGGCACAGGCGTCGGCGAACGAAGACAAAGCATCTGCGCAGGCCGATGCCGACAAGAAGGCCGCCACAGGCGCCAAGGCGACTACAGGAGCGGAAGCGTCCGGCGCCCGGAATGATGCGGCAAACGCGCAGACCAAGGCGAACAAGAAGATGCATGATGCGCAGAATAAAGCGGACAGAAAGAAGCGGGATGCCACCAACGATGCGAACGTAGCGCAAGCGAAGGCCGACGAGAATAAAGTCGAAGCTCAAAACGACGCAAACAAGAAGGCGGCCGAAGCGAAGGTCGATGCCGCGAAGAAACAATAAGCAATCCGGGGGCGAACCGTTCGGTTCGCCCGTCTAATTCGTGGAAGCGTTCGTAGCCGGAATTCATTCACGGCATATTCTCAACGACCTCTGGGACAAAAACGCGATCATCCACTGCCTGTCCGGTGGCACGTTGAAGGACGCGAACGGCGACGACGTCGGTGACATCCGAGACCTACTGCGGCGGCTCGACTATTTCAGGGACTCGGCATCACCACTATCTGGCTGATGCCCTCCCAACCGTCGACCCACCGCGACAGTCGCATGACATCATCGAATACTTCAACGTTGATTTGCGCTACGGCTCGCTCGGCGACTTCACGGAGTTCGGGCAAAAGTGCCATCAGCGCGGCCTGCGCGTGATGATCGGTCTTGTAGTGAATCACACGCGGACCAGCGCTTTTCCTCATCGGGTTAGCGGAGCGCGCTTCCCCAGTTCTGCACAATGCAAAAGTTTGGAATTTCGCCTTGTCTCTTCCGGTGAAGAGGAAGTTATGCGGTGTTCGCGCGGCGCCTCAATGCGCAAGCGACGCAGGTATTGTTTGCTCAGATTGCAAGCAATCCGCCTGCAGGATTGACTGCCGAGCGGCGCCCGACGTGGACCGCGAAGCCGAACCAAACCGTAGAACGCACACGGTGTCTTTCATGTGGAGTGGATGAACTTGGCCGCTGATCCCAGGGTTCATGAGATGTAGAAGCACCCGTGTTATTCGCTTTGCGCTCGCGATTTGAGCTGACCATTGTGAGACGCGGAGCTAATCCATAGGTCGGCCGAGAAATTAGGCCAAAGGCGAGTGTCAAGTTTTTGTTCCGCTCGCCTTGGTTAGAACAGGCAATGTCCTATTATCGACGATGGTTATCACCGGACCGCCGCCTCGTCTGAGATATGCCGCGCATATCTTATCGTAATCATGCATTAGAGACAGCAATTCGGAGTTGCGCGTTCGCATTCTTATGAAGAAGTAATGCTGCGTAACAAAGCGAGCTTCATACCCTGGATCAAACGTCTTGAAGCGCGTGATAGAGTCATCGACGGCTTCTTGCGCGGTTTTATTCCTTCTCGGGCGGCCTGCATTCGTCCGGCCTTACAACGCTCAACTATAAAGATATCGTCCTGGGTCATTACGCAGGGCGATCGGCTGACTGGAGGTTTAGTGCTTACCGCAGCGGTGGAATCCGTCCGAAGACGCTTGGGCGGCATGCATCAGGATCACAAGCGAATCGCGAGAAGCGCATTCGTTCTCCTGATCTTCGTTCTCGCCGGCAAGTGCATAGGCGCATCGAAGGAAATGGCGATCGCCTACCGCTATGGAATCAATGGCACTGTCGATGCCTATCAGCTTGCTCTCACACTCGTCACCTGGCTGCCCACTCTGCTCACCAACGAGCTGAGCGTGCTGCTCGTGCCGGCCCTCGTCGCGCTTCGCAAGGATAAATCGCAACAGAACGGATTTCTCGGCGAACTCGAAGGCATGGGGTTCGTTATTTCCCTGGCGTTCTGCCTGCTGCTGTATCTTTCCTGGCCTTACATGGCCGAGCTCGTCGCCACGAGTCTGTCTCCGTCCACACGCGAGAGCGTCCGGCAGATGATCCTCGGCATGATTCCGGTCGGCGTGCTGACCTTCACCATCTGCATATCGGCGTCGCGGCTTCAGGCTTCGGGACGGCACATCAATACTCTGCTCGAATGCGTGCCGGCCATCGGCCTGCTGATTTTTGTGCTCGCCGCGCAAAACAGCGAGTCGATCATGCCGCTCGTGCTGGGCACGTCGATCGGCTTCGTGGTGCAGGCGGTATGGCTCAGGATTTTGGCGCGGCGCGCGGACGGCGCGTCCGACATGCCGCGCGTCTCGATGAACGCACCCCAGTGGCCGAAGACCATCCGCTCGATGGGCACGCTGATGGTCGGATCGGTGGTCGCCGGACTGTGGCTTCCGGTGGACCAGTACTTCATGGCGCAACAAGGCGATGGCGCGATCGCGACGCTCGGCTATGCGAACCGGCTGCTCTCGCTGCTGCTCAGCATGGGCGCGCTCGCCATCAGCCGCGCCACGCTGCCGATTCTGTCGGAGATCCTTTTTCAGGGCGATCACG
>Ga0160447_100298_pt1 | contig 26136 bp, 21 predicted proteins | sample HID1973K_E1MG_FD_108222 | JGI IMG/M metagenome (GOLD analysis project Ga0160447, IMG submission 108222) | Enriched mosquito-associated microbial communities from UW Madison campus, WI, USA - HID1973K_E1 MG | ecosystem: Host-associated > Arthropoda: Insects > Digestive system > Unclassified ...
CGACTTCGACGACGTGCCGGGACTCGACGAATATCAGACGCACCCGGCGCACCAGGAGGTCGCCGCGTACATCCGGAGCGTCGTCGCCGGCCGGATGGCCGTCGACTTCGAGGTCTAGGAGGCCGCCGCGGCGGCTACTCCCGCTCGACCGTCTCCGCGCCCGGCGCGTTCGACTTGACGGACGCGATGCCGTTCAGCGCGCTCGCCTTCGACGCGTAGCCCTCGCTGGAGGCGATGACCTGACCGTTGGACGCCTTGAGGTTGAAGCGCCACTGCCCGCCCTTGTCGGTGAAGAGCTCGAACTTTCCCGCCATGGTGTGATCCTTCGCTACCGAGCGGCCCCGTCACCGCTACAGCGCACACGCTAGTGAGCGCCGGGATCCCGCACCAGAGGGCGGTCGGAAGCGCCGAGCTTGCCGGTTCCGCCCCGAGCTTGCCGGGTGCGCGCCGAGCTTGCCGGCAAGGTCGCGGGCCGACCGGCAAGGTCGCGGGCCAACCGGCAAGGTCGCGGGCGGACCGGGACTAGGGGGCGAGGCGCGTCGGGCCGCGGAAGAGGTAGGTGACCTCGCGGATCGAGTCCTGGCCGAGGAGGAGCATGAGGACGCGGGCGAGGCCCATGCCGAAGCCGCCGTGCGGCGGGGCGCCGTAGCGGAAGAAGTCGAAGTAGAACGCGAGGTGCTCGGGGTCGAGGCCCTTCTCGCGCGCCTGGACCTCGAGCACGTCGACACGGTGCTCGCGCTGCGCGCCGGTCGTGATCTCGACGCCCTGGAAGAGCAGGTCGTACGACTTCGTCAGCCCGGTCTCGGGGTCGCGCATGTGGTAGAACGCCCGGATCTCGGGGTGGTAGTCCGTGATGAAGACGAACTGGTGCCCGTAGGTCTCGGCGACGTGCGCGGAGATCTGGCGCTCGCCCTCGGGGTCGAGGTCGCCGTCGGTGCGGGGGATCTCGTAGCCGCGCGCCTTCACGATCTCGCGCGCCTCGGCGAGCGGGATGCGGGGGAAGGGCACTGCCGGCACGACGACGTCGATGTCGAAGAGCTCCTTGATCTCGTCGCCGTGCTTGTCCTTCACCGCCTGGATGGCCGTCTGCAGGAGTTCCTCCTGCATCGTGGCGACATCCTCGTGGGAGTCGATCCAGCTGATCTCGGCGTCGACCGACGTGAACTCCGTCGCGTGGCGGCTCGTGAACGACGGGTCGGCGCGGTAGACGTCTCCGATCTCGAAGATCTTGCCGAAGCCGGCCGACTGCGCCATCTGCTTGAAGAACTGCGGCGACTGCGCCAGGTAGGCCGTCTTGTCGTCGAAGTAGGGGACCTCGAACAGCTCGGCGTTGGACTCGGATGCCGAGGCCATGAGCTTCGGCGAGTGGATCTCGATGTAGTCGCGGTCGATCCAGTAGGTGCGCATCGCGTGCTCGAGCGTCGTCTGCACCCGGAAGATCAGGTTGTTGCGGCGCTGGCGGAGGTCGAGGAAGCGCCAGTCCATGCGCTTGTCGAGGCCGCTGTCGGCGGCGATCGGGGTCTCGGGCAGCGCGGCGGCGGCGATCTCGAGCGCACCGATCTTGATCTCGACGCCGCCGAGCTTCACGCGCTCGTCGTGCTTGAGCTGGCCGGTCACGGTGAGGAAGGTGCCCGTGGTGAGCTCGGAGATGAGCGCCGTGAGGGCGAGCGCGTCGGCATCGTGCGACTCCGCGTCCGGGTCGGGACGGGTCGCGGGGTTCACGAGCTGCACCGCGCCGGTCTCGTCGCGGAGGATGACGAACTGGACCTTCTTCTGATCGCGGACGGTCTCCACCCATCCGGACACCGAGACGGCGCCGTCTTCGAGGGACTTCAGCTGGCTGACGAGAACGCGTTCACTCACGATCGACAAGTCTACGGGCCGCCGGGGCGCCGCTCACGCGGGCTCCTGGGTGTCCGCACAGGTTCCGGCAACCTGCGCCGCCTAGCGTCGATGTCATGGCGGTGGCATCGGACGGTTCCTGGCTCACGACGCTCGTCGACGCGGTCGTCTCCCTCATGGACGTTATCGGCGCGCCCGGGGCGGGCATCGCCATCGCGGCGGAGAACCTCTTCCCGCCGCTGCCCAGCGAGGTGATCCTGCCGATGGCGGGCCTCGCGGCATCCCGCGGCTCGTTCACGCTCGTCGAGGCGCTCCTGTGGACCACCGCAGGATCGGTCGTCGGCGCCTTCCTCCTCTACGGTCTCGGCGCGTGGCTCGGCCTCCACCGCCTGCGCGCGATCGTCCAGCGGGTGCCGCTCCTGCACGTCGAGGACGTCGATCGCACGGTGGCGTGGTTCGCCCGACACGGCGGCAAGGCCGTCTTCTTCGGGCGGATGATCCCCATCTTCCGGAGCCTCATCTCGATCCCGGCGGGGCTCGTGCGGATGCCGCTGTGGCGCTTCGGGCTGCTGACCCTCGCCGGCTCGGCGGTGTGGAACACCGTCTTCGTGCTGGCCGGGTTCGTCCTCGGCGAGTCGTGGCACGTCGTGGAGACCTACGCCGACATCCTCCAGTACGTCGTCATCGTCGGCGCGGTCGCCGGGGTGGGCTGGTTCGTCGTGACGCGCGTGCGACAGCTGCGGGACCGCAGGCCGGATCTCGACGCCGCCTGAGATCCTGGACCCCGACCTCCCAGCCCGCCCACAGAACGCCCCGCCGTAGACTGGGGGCGTGCCCGCCGACCGCCTCCACCTCGTGCGCCACGGCGAGGTCCACAATCCGCAGCGCGTGCTGTACGGGCGGCTCCCGAACTTCCGGTTGAGCGATGCCGGCCGCCGCATGGCGCGCGCCGCGGCGGAGTACGTCCGCGACGAGGAGCGCCGCGTCGGCTCGCTGACCGTGTCGCCGCTGCAGCGGGCGCAGGAGTCGGCCGAGCCGTTCGCCGAGCTGTTCGGGCTCGACCCCGTCATCGACGAGCGCGTCATCGAGCCGACCAACGTGTTCGAGGGGCGCCGGATGCGCCGCGCCCTCGTCAACCCGATAAACTGGCGCCACCTGCGCGCGCCGGCGGTCCCCAGTTGGGGAGAGCCGTATCTCGCGGTGGTGGCGCGGATGGATGCCGCGATGCGCGCGGCCCTGGACGCCGCGCCGGGGGGTGACGCGGTGATCGTCTCGCACCAGCTCCCCATCTGGATCACGCACCTGGCCGTGGCGGGCATGCCGCTGCGCCACGATCCGCGACAGCGCCGCTGCGCCCTCTCGTCGGTGACGACGTTCGAGCTCGACGGCGACCGCTGGCGCGAGATCGCCTATGCCACGCCGGCGTCGACCGCCGGCGCGATCGACGTGGGAGCCGTCTGATGATCACGACCACCCGCCGCCTGCTGGCATCCGCCGCCGCCCTCGTCCTCGTGGTCGGGCTCGCCGCGTGCAGCAACACCGCCACCGGCATCGCCGACGGCTACAAGCAGGGCACGAACCAGGGCTACGTGAGCGGCGACGGCAGCGTGCAGGAGATCCCGGTCGCCGAGCGCGGCGCGGCGCTGACCTTCACCGGCACGGCGGTCGACGGCTCGACGGTCACCGACGCCGACTTCGCCGGCGACGTGCTCGTCCTGAACTTCTGGTACGCCGGCTGCGGCCCGTGCCGCGTCGAGGCGCCGATCCTCGAAACGGTGGCGGGCGAGACGAAGGATGCCGGGGCGCACTTCCTCGGCGTCAACATCTACGACGGACCCGAGCAGGCCACGGCGTTCGAGAAGACCTACGGCGTGACCTACCCGTCGCTCCTCGCACGCGAGGACGCCGACCTCAAGCTCGCGTTCGCGTCGTGGACGCCGCTCAGCGCGGTGCCGATCACGCTGGTGCTCGATGCGGAGGGGCGTGTGGCGGCCCGCTTCATCGGCGCCGTGAAGAGCGAGTCGATCCTGCGCACGATCGTCGACGACGTGCTCGCGGAGGACGCGTGAACCCCGGAGCCGTCGTCTTCGACGGGGCGCTCTGGCTCGCCCTCCCGATCGCTCTGCTGGCCGGCTTCGTGTCGTTCCTCTCGCCGTGCGTGCTGCCGCTCGTGCCCGGCTACCTCGGCTTCCTCGGCGGCGCCACGACGGCGAGCCCGGCACCCGCCGCAGACGGCGCCACGCGCGACGGTCGCGGGCGGCTCCTGCTCGGTGTGCTGCTCTTCATCCTCGGGTTCACGATCGTGTTCGTGGCGATGGGTGTGCTCGCCGGGACCCTCGGCCGGTTCTTCGTGGAGTACGGCGACGCGATCACGCGAGTCCTCGGCGTCGTCGTGATCGTCATGGGGCTCGTCTTCGTCGGGGTGTTCGGGATGGCTCAGCGCACCCTCAAGCCGCAGGTGCGCGGCGGCCTCGGCCTCATCGGGGCGCCCCTGCTCGGCATCGCCATGGGGATCGGCTGGGCGCCCTGCATCGGACCGACCTACACGGCGATCCTCTCGATCTCGCTGACTCAGGCCGACCCCTGGCGGGCCGTGGTGCTCGCCGTCGCCTACTCGCTCGGCCTCGGCATCCCGTTCCTGCTCATCGCCCTGGGCGTCGGCTGGGCTGCCCGCTCGACCGCGTTCTTCCGCCGTCACATCCGCGTCGTCAACATCATCGGAGGCGTTCTTCTCATCGTGCTGGGTCTCCTCATGGTCACCGGTGTCTGGACGGCTGTCATGTCGTCGCTGACGGGGGTGATCGGCAGTGTCCAACTCCCGCTCTGACGTCGGCGACCCGCTGCGTCCGGCCGACCATGCCGATGCGCCCGACGTCGAGCGCGGCGCCATCACCCAGCCGAAGCTCGGCGTGGTCGGATGGCTGCGGTGGGCATGGCGCCAGCTCACGAGCATGCGGACGGCCCTCGTCCTCCTGCTCCTGCTCGCGATCGCCGCGGTTCCCGGGTCGATCGTGCCGCAGCGCACCGCCGACCCGAACGGCGTCACCCAGTGGCGCACCGACAACCCCGACCTCTACCCGGTCCTCGACAAGCTCCAGCTCTTCGACGTCTACACGTCGGCCTGGTTCTCGGCGATCTACATCCTGCTGTTCATCTCGCTCATCGGCTGCGTGATCCCGCGGACGAAGCACCACTGGAACGCGATGAAGGCGCGGCCGCCGCGGACGCCCGTGCGGCTGTCGCGCCTCGACGACCACGCCGAGACCGTCGTCGAGCTGCCCGCCGGACAGACGGATGCCGCGGCCGCCGCAGCCGAGGCGGTCTCGCTCGCCGAGGCGCAGCTGCGCTCCTCCGGCTACCGGGTCGAGCGCTACGACACGGGCGGCACGGCATCCGTCTCGGCAGAGCGCGGCTACCTGCGCGAGACCGGGAACCTCGTCTTCCACGGCGCTCTCGTCGGTGTGCTCCTCTCGGTCGGGATCGGTGGCGGGCTGACCTACACAGGGCAGACCGTCATCACCGAGGGCGACAGCTTCGTCAACTCCATCGGCCTCGGCTACACGTCGTTCAACCCCGGACGGTTCGTCGACGTCGAGAACCTGTCGCCGTACGCGCTCACTCTCGACCGCTTCGACGTGACCTACACCGCGCTCGGCGAGGCCGGACAGGGGCAGGCGGGCGACTTCGCGGCGAACCTGACGGTGACCGAGCCCGGCCAGGAGCCCCGCGCGGGCGTCGTGCGGGTCAACCACCCGCTGGAGCTCGCCGGGGACCGCATCTACCTCATGGGCAACGGCTACGCGCCGACCATCACCGTGCGCGACGCGGCGGGCGAGATCGTCTATCGCGAGGACGTCGAGTTCCTGCCGCAGGACGCCAACATGACTTCGCTCGGCGTCGTCAAGGTGACCGACGGCCTCCCCGAGCAGATGGGCCTCGTCGGCTTCTTCTATCCGAGCGCGGCCAGCCTCCACAGCGGCGCCTTCACCTCGGCCTACGGCGACCTGCTGAACCCCGTCCTCACGCTCGACGTGTACGTCGGCGACCTGGGGATCGACGACGGGACGCCGCGATCGGTCTACGCGCTCGACACGGGCGGCATGGAGCAGCTCACCGGTCGCGCGATCGACGTCGACTCGCTCGAGCTCGCGCCCGGCGACACCGTCGACCTTCCGGGCGGCCTCGGAACGGTCACCTTCGAGGACGCGACCGCCGACGGCGCCCCCGAGGCCGTGAAGCGCTACGTGTCGCTGTCGGTGCACCGCGACGTCGGAGCCCCCTTCGTCCTCGTGTTCGCGATCCTCGCGCTCGGCGGCCTCCTCGCCGCGCTCTTCGTCCCCCGCCGCCGCATGTGGGTGAAGGCGACGCCCGAGACCACGGCCGCCGGCGGCACGGCGCTGCGCATCGAGTACGCGGGCCTCGCCCGCGGCGAGGACCCCGCGATCGCCGCGGCGGTCGCCGACCTCGCGCGCTCCCACGGCGCCGCCGCGCGCGACATCGTCGCCCCTGACTCCGCACCCGACCCGAAAGTAGACTGAACCGCATGCCCGACACCGGTCTGCCGCTCGAAGACGTCTCGTTCCTGCTCGTCTGGACGGCCGTCGCGATCTACGCGCTCGCGTTCATCGCGTACGCCATCGACCTCGCGCGCCGCAGCGACCTCGCCGTGCGGGCGAAGGATGCCGCCGCGCAGCGCGTGCTCGTCGGCGCAGGCGTCGGTGCCGGCGCCGGGACGGACGCGCCCGCGCGCTCCGGCGCGGACGCCGCGCGCGCGGAGGAGGCGGCCGCGCTCGCCGACCTCGAGGCGCCGATCGGTGCGCGCAGGCGCTACCTGTGGGCGCGCATCGGAACCTCGCTGACGGTCCTCGGATTCCTCTTCCACCTCGGCGGCGACGTCCTGCGCGGCATCGCCGCCGGCCGTGTGCCGTGGGCCAACAACTACGAGTTCGCCCTCACCGGCACGCTCCTCATCGTCGCGGTGTACCTGGCCGTGCTCTTCCGCTACGACCTGCGCTTCCTCGGCTCGTTCATCACCGGGCTCGTCGCCGTCTTCCTCGGCGGCGCGGTGCTCGCGTTCCACGTCGACGTGACCCCGCTGGCCGATCCCCTGAAGAGCGTGTGGCTCGTGATCCACGTGTTCGTGGCATCCCTCGCCACCGCCTTCCTCGCTCTCGCGTTCGCGCTGTCGGTGCTGCAGCTGCTGCAGGAGCGCCGCGCGCGTCTCGCGATCGCGGGTGGCGCACGCGCGTCCGGCGCCGCCGACGGGTCCGAGGCCCCGGCGCCCAAGGGGCGGATGCCGTTCCTGCGCACGATCCCGAGCGCCGACGCGCTGGAGTCGCTCGCCTACCGCTTCGCGATCGTCGGCTTCATCTTCTGGACCTTCACGCTCATCGCGGGTTCGATCTGGGCCAACGACGCGTGGGGCCGGTACTGGGGCTTCGACACGAAGGAGGTCTGGACCTTCGTCATCTGGGTGCTCTACGCCGGGTACATCCACGCCCGCGCGACCCGCGGCTGGCGCGGCAGCCGTTCCGCCTGGCTCTCGATCGTGGGCTTCTCGGCCGTGCTCTTCAACTTCGTGGTCGTGAACATGTTCTTCAAGGGCCTGCACGCCTACAGCGGCCTGAGCTGAGTCCCGGAGCCGAGAGTCCCGGCAGCGCCGGCGGTCAGGCCGCGGCGGGCACGGTCAGGAGGGCGCGGGCGCTCGTCGTACGGCGGCGCGCCACCACGATGATCGTGGCGATGAGCGCGAGGCCCGCCCAGACGAGCAGCCCCACGACGCCCGCCCCGACGCCGCCGGCCTCGGTGAGCGCGGCGAGCATGGCGGTGTACGCGGGGTGGGTCGGCATGAGCGCCGCCACCGAGGCGAGCACGCCCGGCACCGTCGAGACGACGCCGGTCGCGATCGCGAGCACCCCGATGATCCCCGACACCCAGCGCCCGGCGCCGCCGAAGACGGCGACGAGGGCCTGGTTGACCGCGGCGAAGGCGACGCCGGCGACGACCGCGAGGACGGCGAAGAGCGACCACGAGCCCCAGTCGTAGTCGGCGGCGAGCTGCACGACGCCGGCGACGAGGAGGCCTTGGACGGCGCCGATGGCCGCTGCGGGCGCGAGGTTCCGGAGCGCCAGCAGCGCCGAGGGGCGACGGGAGCTCAGCGCGTGCCGCGGCACGGCCTGCAGGGCGATGAACGAGCCGAGCGCGCCGAACCAGAGGGCGAGCATCGCCAGGAGCGGCACCGCGGAGGCTCCGAAGAGCGAGGTCCCGATGCCCTGAGCGGCGACGGGATCGGCGACGACGGATGCCAGGTCGGTCGCCTCCTGGTCGGTGTACGAGGGGAGGGCGGTCGCGGCCTGGTCGAGGCCGTCGGCGAGATCCCCCGTGCCGTCGGCGAGCTTCCCGACGCCGTCGGCGAGGCCCTCCGCACCGGTGGCCGCCGATCCTGCGCCGTCGGCGAGCTGCCCGACTCCCGAGGCGAACTCTCCCGCACCGTCGGCGAGCTGCCCGGCTCCGCCGGCGAGGCCGGTGAGGCCGCCCGCGAGCCGACCCGCCCCGGAGGCGAGCTGCGAGGCGCCGCCCGCGAGGCTCCCGGCGCCGGTCGCGAGATCGCCGGCCCCGCCGGAGAGCGCCGCGGCGCCGCCGGCGAGCTGGCCCGCGCCGTCCGCGAGCAGTCCTGCCGCGCCCGTCAGCTGACCAGCACCGCCGGCGAGGGCGGTCGCGCCGTCCGCGAGCTCGCCGACACCGGCGGCGGCAGCGGTCGCGCCGTCTGCGAGGTCCGCGAGTCCGTCGGCGAGGTCGGCCGCGCCGGTGGCGCTGGCGGCGACGCCGTCGCGCACCTGAGCGGCCGGGTCGAGCAGCTGGCTCACGCCGTCGGCCGCGCCGCCCACCGCCGTGACGAGGCCGCCGGAGGTGCCGGCCGCGGCATCCGCGTCGTCGGCGGCGTCCTCGAGCGCGGCGCACAAGGCGGCGCTTCCGCCCTCGGCCGCGCAGTCGTCGGCGAGCTGGCGGAGGGTCGAGGCGAGACCCGAGACCTGTCCGTCGAGCGTGCCCGCGGCGCCGTCGGCGGCGCCCAGTGCGGTGTCGACGCCTTCGAGCCCGGATGCCACGGCGCCCGCGCCGGTGGTCAGGAGGTCGAGTCCGTCGGCGAGGTCGGCGCCGCCGGCGGCCGCGTCGGTCGCGCCGTCGCTCAGTTCTCCGAGCCCGGCGGCCGCGTCATCCGCCCCCGCCGCCCACGCGCCGAGGCCTGCCTCGAGCCCGCCGATGCCGTCGGCGACGCTGCCGACACCGTCGGCGAGAGCCGCGGTGCCGTCGGCGAGTCCCGAGGCGCCCGACGCGATGCCGCCGGCGCCGGCGGCGATGCCGTCCGCGCCGTCGGCGAGCTGCGTCGCGCCGGACGTGACGCCCGAGGCGCCGCCGGCGAGACGGCCCGCTCCGTCCGCGATGCCCGCGGCGCCCGAGGCGATCCCGTCGGCTCCCGTCCCGAGCTGACCCGTGCCGTCGGCGAGCTCGGCGATGCCGTCGGCGAGCGAGACCGCGCCGTCCGCGGCATCCCCTGCGCCGTCCGCCAGCTGGGTGGCGCCGTCGGCGGCCTCGCCGAGCTGATCGCTCAGGGTGGTGAAGCCGATGAAGACGTTCTCGAGGTAGGTCTCCGAGAGCTGTCGTCCCATGATCGTGGCAGCGGTCTGCGTCACCTGCGCGGTGATCGCGTCGTCGACGATGAGGCTGTCGGGCGCGGTCTCGACCGAGATGGTTGCCTGCTCGGGCGTGCCGCCGGGCGCCGTCGAGGTCGCCGCGGCCGAGAAGTTCGACGGGATCGTGATGACGGCGTCGTAGGTCCCGTCGGCGAGGCCCTCGCGGGCGTCGTCGGTGTTCGAGATCGTCCAGTCGAGGTTGCTCTCGAGGTCGTCGGATCCCTCCACGAGTCCGGCGGTGAGCTGGCGGCCGAGGGGGACGTACTGGTCGTCGATCGTCACCGGCTGGTCGTCGTTCACGATCGCGGCGCTCATGCTGTCGAGGCGGTCCACCGGGTTGTAGAGCGCGGCGACGAGGATACCGCCGATCACGACCGGTAGAAGGAGGACGCCGAGGAGGGTGATCCACGTGACGGGCCGGCGCGACCGGGCGCGCTCGAGGTTCGTTCCGGAGAGAGCAGTCATGACATCACCTGTGCAGAGGAGAGGAGAGCGAGGGGCGTCACCGTCGGGCGGTGCGCATCGGAGAGGAGGTCGAGGGCGGCGCCGTCACGGCGGGCGGTCGCGACGATCGTCAGCGGCGAACCCGCGTCGCCGCGGCGCTCCCGCACCGCGTCGGCGGCGTCCCGCAGGAGCGCAGCCGCCTGGTCGCGGTCGGCACCGGCCAGTGCGTCGAGCCCGTCGATGACGACGAGCCGCGTGCCGCCCGACAGGGCGCGGCGGAGCTCCCCGAGCGGGTCGGCGGCGCCGTCCAGCAGGGCGACCCCGACGTGCGCGCGCACCCACGCCGCGCGCTCGGGCAGCAGGTGCCCCGCGACGCGCAGACGGCCTTCGTCCGGGGCGATGCGTCCGGCGACCATGAGCGCGAAGGCGCGCGCGGCGCGCGGGTCGGGGGCGGTCACGAGCAGCGTGCCGCCGTGCGCCAGGCGGAAGCCGGCATCTGCGAAGAGCGTCACCGGCTCGCCGCCCCGGCTCGTCGCCTCGGCCCGGACGGCGAGGCCCTCGCCGACGAGCGGCGTCGCGGCGGCATCCTCGGGCCAGTCGGCCAGGGCGAGCTCGCGCTCGACCGCCTCGCCCTCGATGTCGAAGTGGGGGAGCAGCCGGTCGAGCCAGCGCGGCATCCACCACGCCTTCTCGCCCAGGAGGGCCATCACCGCCGGCACGAGCGTCATGCGCACGAGGAACGCGTCGACGGCGATGCCGACGGCGAGCCCCAGGGCGATGGGCTTGATCGACGAGTCGCCCTCGGGCACGAAGGCCGCGAAGACGGCGAACATGATGACCGCCGCCGCCGTGACGACCCGGGCGGATGCCGTGAAGCCGCTGCGGACGGCGCCGACCGCGGTCTCGCGCTCGGCGCGACCGCCCCGGGCCCGCCGGGTGTGGACGAAGTCCTCGCGCATGCGGGAGACGAGGAACACCTCGTAGTCCATCGCGAGGCCGAAGAGGACGCCCATCAGGATGATCGGCATGAAGCTGATCACCGGACCCGTGCGCGTCACGTGCAGGAGGTCGGCGAACCAGCCCCACTCGAAGACGGCGGCGACGACGCCGAACGCGGCGGCGACCGAGAGCAGGTAGCCGGCGGCGGCCTTGACGGGCACCCAGATCGAGCGGAACACGATCATGAGGAGGATGAGCGAGAGGCCGACGACGAACAGGCCGAACGGCACGAGCGCCGCGCCGAGGCGGTCGGAGATGTCGATGCCGACGGCGGTGAAGCCGGTCACCTTCAGGTCGACGCCGTATTCGTCGAGCAGCCGGTCGTGCTGGGCGCGGAGGTCGCGGACGAGCTCGGCGGTCGCCGGGTCGTCGGGTGCCGTCTCGGGCACGATCTGGATGAGACCGGTGTCGATCGTCTCGTTCGGCGTGGCGAGGGCGACCTCCTTCACACCGGGGATCTTCTCGACCTCGGCCGCGAGGTCCTCCATGAGCCCGAGCGGATCGGTCGACGTGACGATCGTGCCGGTCATGATGAGCGGTCCGTTCGCGCCCGGGCCGAAGTGCTCGGCGGTCAGGTCGTACGCCTGCCGCGCCTCGCTCGACGGGGGCTGGACGCCGGCGTTCGGCAGAGCGAGGTGGAGGCTCGCGGCCGGGATCGCGACGACGCCGAGTCCGACGACGACGGCGAGCGTGGTGACGACCGGGCGGCGGGTGACCATCGTGACCCAGCGCTCGGCGAATCCGCGCTTCGGGCGGGATGCCGCGGCGCGGGCGGCGCGCGCGGCCGATCGTGCGCTCGCGCGGCGGGTGCGGCGGGGCCACCCGGTGACGCGGCCCTTCGCGAAGCCGAGGAGGGCCGGCGTGAGGGTGAGCGCGACCACGACCGCGATGGCGACGGCCACCGCCGCGGCGATCCCCATCGTGGTGAGGAACGGGATGTTCGCGAAGCCGAGGCCGATGAGGGCGATGAGCACCGTGACGCCCGCGAACACGACGGCCGATCCGGCGGTGCCCGTGGCGCGGGCCGCGGACTCCTCGGGCTCGACGCCCGTCCGCACCTGGTCCTGGTGGCGCGCGACGATGAACAGGGCGTAGTCGATCCCGACCGCGAGGCCGAGCATGATCGCGAGCATCGGGGTGGTCGAGGAGATCGACGCGAAGGCGGTCGACAGGTAGATGAGGGTGATCGCGAGGCCGACGCCGATGAGCGCGCTCGCCAGCGGGAACCAGGCGACCGCGAGCGAGCGGAACGTGACGATGAGCACGAACAGGGCGATCAGGACGCCCACCGCCTCGATGAGGCTGAGCGCGGGCACCGAGGTCGAGAAGAGGTCGCCGCCGATGGCGACCTGCGAGCCGCCGGGGAGCGCTTCGCGGGTCTGCGCGGCGACGTCGGTGAGCGCGTCCTTCGTGGCATCCGAGACGTCGGTCGCCTGCCCGTCGAACTGGAGACGGATGATCGCGGCCCGGCCGTCGTCGGAGACGAGGCCGCTCACCATCTCGTCGAACGGGTCGGTGACCGCGAGGACGCCGTCGAGGTCCTCGAGGTCGGCGATCGCGTCGTCGATGACCCCGGAGATCGGCTGCTCGTCGACGTGGTCGCCGTCCGGCGCGACGATCACGAGCTGGGCGCTCGTGCCGCTGGCCTGCGGGAAGGTGCGATCGAGGAGTGCGATGCCCTCCTGGGCCTCGGTCCCGGGGATCGAGAACGAGTTGTCGGTGCCCTTGACGAACCCGGTCGCGAGGCCGACGCCGACGGTGCCCCCGACGATGCCGAGGAGGAGCAGCCACGAGACGAGCACGCGCCACGGGTGACGGTACGACCAACGGCCGAGGGAGTACAGCAATGTGGACACGAGCGCTCCGGAAGGGATCGGATCAGGACGGATCGATACAGCGGTGTATCCGATACATAGATGTATCGTAGACGTGGGCACCGCCGCAAGGCTGAGCATGAGGTGAGAAAGTGGAGACGGCGAACGGCTTCCGCGTGCGAGAGGAGAGGGCGATGACCGACATCGGCGAAAGACCGGCGACGCGCCGGCGTGAGCAGACGCGTGCGCGCCTCCTCGACGCCGCGCACGAGGTGTTCGCCGAGGTGGGGATGGATGCCGCGTCCGTCGAGACGATCTGCGAGCGGGCCGGCTTCACCCGCGGCGCCTTCTACTCGAACTTCGAGTCGAAGGAGGAGCTCTTCCTCGCCCTCATCACCCAGCTCGCCGAGGCGAAGCTCGAAGAGGTCGCCGGCCGCGTGCGCGAGCTCGACCCCGCCTCGCTGTCCGAACCGTCGTCGCTCGTGCGGCAGGTGATCGGCGCGTCGCTCGGGGAGCGCATGGAGCCGCAGCTGGTCAGCGAGATCCGCACGCAGGCGCTCCGCGACGGCCGCCTCGCCGACGCCTACCTCACCTGGCAGGAGGCGATGCGCGACCGCGTCGAGGGGATCATCTCCCACGTCGTCGACGGATTCGGCCTGCGCCTGCGCCTGCCCCTTCGCGAGACGGCGCAGCTCCTGCTCGACGTCTCCGACGACACCTGCACGCGCGCGACCCTCGAGGGGCGCAGTCAGGCCGAGATCAACGAGATCCTGAACGACAGGCTCGAGCGCCTCGTCGTCGCGCTCGTCGAGGCGCCCGCCGCGCGCTGACGCGGCTCACTCCTCGGACGCACCGCCGGCGAGGATCGCGTGGCAGCGCTCGAGGCGCGCGATCCACCAGTCGCGTCGTTCGCCCGATGCCGCGTGCCGCGCGAGCAGCGCGCGATCGGCCACGACCCGTCCGGCACGGATCTCGCCGCCGTGCGGGAGCAGCGGCTCGGCGGTCACGTCCGCCGCCAGGAGGGCCGCCGTGCCGAGTCCGCAGTCGTAGTCGAGCTCGGAGAGGGATGCCGCGAGCATCGCGCCCATCGAGAGGCCGATGCTCGTGTCGAGCGCACTGGAGACCACGACCGGGAGCCCGGTCTCGGCAACGATCGCGCGGGCCCGCGCGATGCCGCCCAGCGGCTGGGCCTTGACGACGAGCAGATCGGCGGCGCCCGCGCGCGCGACGGCAAGGGGGTCGGCGGCTTTCCGGACGCTCTCGTCGGCGGCGATCGGGATGTCCCAGTCGGCGATCCGGAGGCGGAGCTCGGCGAGCTCGTCGACGGTCTCGCAGGGCTGCTCGGCGTACTCGAGGTCGAACTCCGCGAGCGCGTGGAGCGCCCGCTCCGCCTCGTCGACGTTCCAGCCGCCGTTGGCGTCGATCCGGATGCGGCCTTCCGGCCCGAGGTGCGACCGCGCGGCGCGGACGCGCGCGACGTCGTCGCCGAGCACCTGGCCGCGCTCGGCGACCTTGACCTTCGCGGTCCGGCATCCGTCGAACCGTGCGAGCACCTGGTCCACGCGGTCGGCGCTCACGGCGGGGACGGTGGCGTTGACGCGGACGGCGTCCCGGACGAGCTCCGGCTGCGGCCGCCAGCCGAAGTCGATCGCGGCTGACAGCCAGGTCGCCGCCTCCGCGTCGCCGTACTCGGTGAAGGGCGAGAACTCGGTCCACCCCTCGGGTCCTTCCAGCAGGAGCGCTTCGCGGACCTCGATGCCGCGGAAGCGGGTCCGCAGCGGCAGGGCGACGACGCGCGCGGTAGCGCGCAGCTCGGACAGGTCGGGGAGGCTCATGGCATCCATCCTGGCCCGCTTCGAGCGCACATCAGTGTGCGCTTGACGATAGTGTGTGACGCACAGTACAGTGTGATCCATGAGCGAGACGGATGCCACCGACGCCGACGGGCGTGCGATCCACCTGCAGGAGCTGCGACGCGGCACGGTCGTGCTGGCGTGCCTGCGACTGCTGGCAGAACCCGGGTACGGCTACGGGCTCCTCGAAGCGCTCCAGGCGCGCGGCTTCGACACCGACGCGAACACGCTCTACCCCCTGCTCCGCCGACTGGAGAAGCAGGGGCATCTCACCAGCGAATGGAACACCGACGAGGCGCGGCCGCGGAAGTTCTACCGCACCTCTGCCGAGGGTCTGCGCCTGGCGCAGGCGCTCACCGACGATTTCCGATCGATCGCGGTCGCGATCGACGCACTCCCCGAGGAGGACTGACATGAACGACACCCGCACCCCGCCCGTCGAGACGACCTTGACGGAGCGATACATCCAGGCGGTCACCCGCTCGATCCCCGAGGCTCAGCGGGGCGACGTCGCCGCCGAGCTCCGCGGACTCATCGCCGACCAGCTCGACGCCCGGATCGAGGAGGGGGAGCCTCCCGCCGCCGCGGAGCGCGCCGTCCTCACCGAGCTCGGAGATCCCGACAAGCTCGCCGCCGGGATGATCGACCGGCCGCTCCACCTCATCGGTCCGCGGTACTACCTGGACTGGTGGCGGCTGCTGAAGCTCCTCCTGTGGATCGTGCCGCCGATCGCGGCGTTCGGGATCGCCCTCGGCCAGACGCTCGCAGGCGCCCCGATCGGAGCGATCATCGGATCGACGATCGGCGGGACCATCACCGTCATCGTGCACCTGGCGTTCTGGACGGCGCTTGTCTTCTTCATCATCGAGAGGTCCGAGGCCGGCGGCACGAAGGCCGAGGGCGTGACGGACCCGTGGACGCTCGACGATCTGCCGGAGCTGCACGCCTCGCGCGCCCGGTTCGCCGACATGGTCGTGAGCCTGGTGTTCCTCGCACTCGCCGCCGCCGTCCTCGTCTGGGACCAGCTGTTCGGGCTCGTCTACCTCGACGACCGCTGGATGTCGTTCCTCGATCCGGGCCTCTGGCCGTGGTGGATGGGCGGACTCCTGATCGTCCTCGCCGTCGAAGCCGCGTTCCAGGTGGTGCTGTACGTCAACCGGCGGTGGACGATCGGGCTCGCCGCCGCCAACACGGTGCTGAATCTCGTGGTCGCCGTGCCGGCGATCTGGCTGCTCTCGCAGGACGCGCTCCTCAATCAGGACTTCTGGCTCACCGTCGTGCCGGCGCCGGATGCCGAGAAGGTCTACGGCATCCTGTCGGTGCTCACCGGGTTCGGCATCGGCGCCATCGCCCTCTGGGACACGATCGACGGGTTCCTGAAGGCGCGCCGCGCCGGTTCCTGACCTCGCGCCGACACACGGCGTCACCGGCCGGTTCGCCCACGCCGCGGCATCCCGCCCGCGTGGGAGAATCGGCCGGTGACCTCGACCGCCCCGCTCCGCCACCCGCTCGACATCGACGCGGCGCCGCGACCGGAGCGGTCGCAGGCGCTGCTGGACGCCCTGGCGTCGCGCGTCGTGATCGCCGACGGGGCGATGGGCACGATGCTCCAGCGCTACGAGCCGACCCTCGAGGACTACCGCCAGCTGGAGGGCTGCAACGAGATCCTCAACGTCTCGCGCCCCGACATGATCGCGCAGATCCACGACGACTACCTGGCCGTGGGCATCGACGCGATCGAGACGAACACGTTCGGCGCCAACTGGTCGAACCTGTCGGACTACGACATTGACGACCGCATCCACGAGCTCGCCGAGGCGGGCGCGCGCATCGCCCGGGAGCGGTGCGAGGCGGCCGAGGCGGGCGACGGGCGGATGCGGTGGGTGCTCGGCTCGATGGGGCCGGGGACCAAGCTCCCCTCGCTCGGACACACGACCTATGCGCACCTCAAGGACACGTTCGCGCTCCAGGCCGAGGGGCTCATCGACGGCGGCGCCGACGCCTTCCTCATCGAGACCTCCCAGGACCTCCTGCAGACGAAGGCGGCGGTGAACGGATGCAAGCAGGCGATCGTCGCCCGCGGCATCCGCCTTCCGATCTTCGTCGAGGTGACCGTCGAGACGACCGGCACCATGCTGATGGGCTCCGAGATCGGCGCCGCGCTCACCGCTCTCGAGCCGCTCGGCGTGGATGCCATCGGCCTCAACTGCGCGACCGGGCCCGCCGAGATGAGCGAGCACCTGCGCCACCTCTCGAAGCACTCGGCCGTCACGATCGCCTGCATGCCCAACGCGGGGCTTCCGGTGCTGACGGCGGACGGCGCGTACTACCCGCTGACGCCCGCCGAGCTCGCCACCGCGCACGAGCAGTTCGTGCGCGAGTTCGGCATCGGCCTCGTCGGCGGCTGCTGCGGCACGACGCCCGAGCACCTCGCGGCCGTCGTCGACCGCCTCGGCCCGCTGCAGGGGGGCGGGGAGCGCGCGGCGGTGGTCGAGCCGGGGGTGGCATCCCTGTATCAGCACGTGCCGTTCCACCAGGACGCGTCGTACCTCGCGATCGGCGAGCGGACCAACGCCAACGGATCGAAGGCGTTCCGCGAGGCGATGCTCGAGGGGCGCTGGGACGACTGCGTCGAGATCGCCCGCAACCAGATCCGGGTGGGCGCGCACCTGCTCGACGTGTGCATCGACTACGTGGGCCGGGACGGCGTCGCCGACATCCGGGAGGTCGTGTCCCGCTTCGCGTCGGCGTCGACGCTGCCGCTCGTGATCGACTCGACCGAGCCCGCGGTGATCCGGGCGGGGCTGGAGCTGATCGGCGGGCGGCCGGTCGTCAACTCCGTCAACTACGAGGACGGCGACGCTCCCGACTCCCGTTTCGGTCGGATCATGCCGCTGGTCAAGGAGCACGGCACCGCCGTCATCGCTCTGACGATCGACGAGCAGGGGCAGGCCCGCACCGCCGACGACAAGCTCCGCATCGCCTCACGGCTGGTCGATGCGCTGGTCGACGAGTGGGGCATGCGCGTGGAGGACATCATCGTCGACTGCCTCACCTTCCCGATCGCGACCGGTCAGGAAGAGACGCGTCGCGACGCGATCGAGACGATCGAGGCGATCCGCGGACTCGTCGCGAAGTACCCCGGCATCCACACGACCCTCGGCGTCTCGAACGTCTCGTTCGGACTCAACCCGGCGGCCCGATCGGTGCTGAACTCGGTCTTCCTGCACGAGGCGACGCAGGCCGGGCTCGATTCCGGGATCATCGACGCGGCCAAGATCGTGCCGCTGGCCTCGATCCCCGACGACCGCCGGAAGGTCGCACTCGACCTCGTCTGGGACCGCCGCGAGTACGACGCCGAGGGTGCGGTCGTCTACGACCCGCTCGCGGTGATGCTCGACATGTTCGCCGGCGTCGACACCGCCGCGCTGCGCGATCAGCGCGCGGCCGAACTCGCCGCGCTGCCGGTCGGAGAGCGCCTGCAGCGGCGGATCATCGACGGCGAACTGAAGGGTCTCGAGGCCGATCTCGACCTCGCCCGCGCGGGCGCGCCGGGCACCCCGAGCCTCACACCGCTCCAGATCATCAACGACCACCTGCTGGAGGGCATGAAGGTCGTCGGCGAGCGCTTCGGCGCCGGCCAGATGCAGCTGCCCTTCGTGCTGCAGTCGGCGGAGGTCATGAAGACGGCGGTGGCGCTGCTCGAGCCGCACATGGAGAAGTCGAGCGCGTCGGGGAAGGGGCGGATCGTGCTCGCGACCGTGCGCGGCGACGTCCATGACATCGGCAAGAACCTCGTCGACATCATCCTCACCAACAACGGCTACGACGTCGTCAACCTCGGCATCAAGCAGCCGATCGCCGACATCATCGCGGCGGCCGAGGAGCACGACGCGGACGTCATCGGGATGTCCGGCCTCCTCGTGAAGTCGACGGTCGTGATGAAGGAGAACCTGCAGGAGCTCCAGGCCCGCGGGCTCGCCGGCCGCTGGCCCGTCCTCCTCGGTGGGGCGGCGCTCACCCGCGCCTACGTCGAGGACGACCTCGCCGGATTGTTCGACGGCGAGGTGCGCTACGCGAAGGACGCCTTCGAGGGTCTCGCGCTCATGGAGCCGCTGGTGCGCGTGGCGCGGGGCGAGAGCCCGGATGCCGTCGGCCTCCCGCCGCTGAAGAAGCGCATCCACCGCGAGGGCTCGCTGCTGACCCTCACCGAGCCGGAGGCGATGCCCGCGCGGTCGGACGTGGCATCCGACAACGTGGTGCCGGCTCCGCCCTTCTGGGGGACGCGGATCGTCCGGGGGATCGCGCTCGCGGAGTACGCGGCGTTCCTCGACGAGCGCGCCACCTTCATGGGGCAGTGGGGCCTCAAGCCCGGACGCGGTGACGACGGGCTGTCGTACGAGCAGCTCGTCGAGACCGAGGGGCGGCCGCGGCTGCGGTACTGGCTCGACCGCATCCTCGCGGAGGGGATGCTCGACGCCTCCGTCGCGTACGGGTACTTCCCCGTCGTTGCGGAGGGCGACGATCTCGTGGTGCTCCATCACGGCGATGACCCGACGGGCGTGCTCGGCACGACCGGGCTGCTGGCGCCCGACGGCGGCTCCGGCGGGACGCCGGGAGAGGACCGGCTCCGTTTCCACTTCCCGCGCCAGCGCCGCGACCGGCACCTGTGCCTGGCGGACTTCGTGCGCTCCCGCGAGTCGGGCCGGGTCGACGTGCTGCCCGTGCAGCTTGTAACGGCGGGGGCGCGGATCGACACCGTGACTGCGAAGCTCTTCGCCGAGGACCGCTACCGCGACTACTACGAGCTGAACGGGCTCGTGATGCAGCTCACCGAGGCGCTCGCCGAGTTCTGGCACGCCCGCATCCGCTCGGAGCTCGGCTTCGGCGCGGAGGACCCGGCGGACACGGCGGGACTCTTCAAGCTCGAGTACCGCGGGGCGCGCTTCTCGCTCGGCTACCCCGCCTGCCCCGACATGGAGGACCGCCGGAAGGTCGTCGAGCTGCTGCGTCCCGAGCGCATGGGCGTCGAGCTCAGCGAGGAGCTGCAGCTGCACCCGGAGCAGTCGACGGATGCGTTCGTCTTCCACCACCCCGCGGCGAAGTACTTCTCGGTCTAGAGTCTGCGTCGCGGTCGGATCAGCCCTCGCCGGGGGTCCGCATCATCCAGGCCAGCGGGCCGGACAGCTCGGCGAATCCGAAGGGGCGGTAGACCTCCTGCGCGTCTGCCGTCGCGAGGAGTGTGCGGCGGATGCCGAGCGCATCGAGGTCGGCGACGATCGCCCGGACGAGGCGCGTGCCGACGCCCTGACCCCGGAGCGACCCGTCGACGAAGACATCGCAGAGCCAGGCGAAGAGGACCCCGTCGGTGACGACGCGGGCGTAGGCGACCTGTGCTCCGGTGTGTGCGTCGTACATCCCGTAGTTGCGTGATGCGTCGATCGCCGCGTCGTGGGCCTCGCGGGCGCGACCCTTCGCCCAGTACGCCTCCGTGCTCAACCAGGAGTGCACGCGATCGCGATCGAGCCGGGCAGGATCCGAGGAGAAGACGAGGTCAGCCGTCGCGTCGTCTGCGGTCATGGGTCGACTGTACGACCGGCGTCGGACGCATCGCCCACGGACGCCGGCACGAATCGGACCATCGGCGCGGGCCGATCGACATAGATCCGTCCGGCGGGACTTCGCCATCGGAGGACCCCGCGGCCGAGCTGCTCCACCAGCCAGGCCGATCGATGCTTCAGGACGTGATGTCGGCGACACAGCGTGGCGAGGTTGTCGTCACGGGTCGCACCCCCGAGGGCATGGTCGACGGTGTGGTCGGCATCGCAGCGTCGCGCCGCCTGACGGCATCCGACGAATCGGCAATGCTCGTCGCGTGCGCGGAGGAACCGGCGGAGCTGCTCGGACGGGCGGTAGCGGTCCACCGCGAGCACGGAGCCGTCGATCGGGCTCGTCAGGACGCGATCCCATCCCGTCGCCGTCCCGGCGAGGCGGAGCGCCTCGTCGAGGGGGATCGGACCCTGCCCGGCGAGCAGGCACGGCTCGGCGGACTCTCCGAGCGCCGTCATCACCGGGATCGTGACCTGCACGTGGGCGCGGATGTGCTCGAGCGGCCGACCCTCCGCGTCGACGTGCGCCTGCGGCACAGCGCCGAGGAGGAGGTCGGCGAACACGTCGGCGCGGACCTCGTCGAGCGACCGCGATGCAAGTCCGATGGGGGAGGCCTCGTCGGCACTCGCCTCCGCGGGCGCTGCGGCGTCATATCTGGTGTCGTCCGCCTCGGCCCCGCGCACCTCGTGCGCGAGCGCGGTGAGCCGATCGTGGATGCCGTGGGCGAGCGGAGCCGGAAGGTCGGCGATCACGCGCGCCATGCCGTCGTCGAGGTCGGTGACGGCCACCCGCCGCCGCTCGCGCGCGCGCCGGTGACGATCGGTCAGCGACTCGGGGTGGGCCTGCTCGGCCAGCGCGCGGGCGGCCGGGCGCAGCTGCGCCGCCGTCAGCTCTGCCGCGCGCGCGAGCGCACGGTCCTCGTACCAGCCGCGTGCGTCATCGTCCACGATGGGCGCGCCGGCCTCCGCGATAGCGGTGACCCGCGCTCGGTCGAGGTCGCCGCGTTCCCAGGCGGCCATCGTCGCGGGGAACATCGTCGTGAGCGACGCGGCGGCATCCATCTGCGCCTGGACCGTGCGATCGGGGAGGTGCAGCGCCGCGGAGAGCTGGGCGGCCAGGTCGCGCACCTCGAGGTCGCCGGTGCGCGAGGACGCGCCGGGCATCGCGTCGGCGACCTCCCGAGCCCAGGCGTGCGCTTCGGCGAGCAGCGCCGTCCGCGCCGCTTCGGCACGCGCCACCGCACGGTACGCGGCGACCGCGCGCTCGACGAATCGGTCGGCGGCCGCGACGTGCGCAGCGAGGCCGGAGAGTCCATCGATGTCCGGCGTGCCCACCCCCGTCGCCGCTGTCATGCCTCCATTCTCGTCGATGTTAAGGGGAGTTTCGAAGAAATCTTCGAACTGTGGACAACTCCCGAGACGACATCACGGGGTGCGACACTGTCGAGCAGGAGGGGACATGTCTCGCAGTCGTCGTCGCAGCGCCCTGCTCACGGTGGCGGTCGCCGGTGCGGTGGCGTCGCTTCTCACCGGGATGCTCACCGGCTGCAGCAGCGTCTCCTGTGCGCAGTGGGTGGCCTTCGAGAGCGACGAGCAGCGCACCGAGAGCGCCGACCTCGTCGCGGTCGTGGCCGACATCCGAGCCGACGGGGACATGCCGATCATGGGTTCCCTGGCGCGCGCGTATCTCGCCCGCGTGGTCGAGGTGACGAAGGGCGACGCGGTCATCGGCGACGACATCCGCATCGGCTCCACCGCCGACAACTGCGCGAGCGACCCCTACGGCGAGGGCGACCAGATGCTGCTCGGCGACCCGCTGCGGGTCTATCTCACCGCCGGCGAGCAGGGGTACACCACCCTGACGCCCTTCGACGGCGTGCAGCCGCTCGACTGACCGGGTCAGCCGGACGCTCAGCCCCGTCGCTCAACCGCAGCGCTCAGCCGACGCGCTGGCCGCACATCCCGCAGACGCCCGTCGCCGGAACCTCGACGAAGCAGTCCGGGCAGAAGACCGCCGGTCGCTCGGGGATTGTGGGGGCGGCGACACGGTTCGACGAGGCGGCCCGCGGCGCGCGGCGCTGGCGCGGCGCGGCTGCCGGGGTCGGCTCGGGACGGGCGATGACGACGGGCCGGTGCGCGAGGCAGTACAGGCGCACGAAGCCTGCCGGATTGTTCGGATGCCGGTGCTTGACGACCCACAGGTCCTCGCGCTCGCGCAGCTCCGACGCGGGACCGCACGTCGCGCAGCGGGTGGGGTCGCCCGGGACCGCCTCCGACGCGAGCAGCGGTGTGTCGTACGGGAGCGCGTCGCGCCAGTCGGAGGAGTTCCTGATCTTCATGACCCCTCCAGTCTCACACGCCTCGTCAGGCCTCGGCGGCCGTGTCGGCCCGGCCTGCGCCGTGCGCGGACCACCCCGACCAGTCCGTCGCATCGATCACGCAGAAGCGATTGCCCTCGGGGTCCTCCATGATCACGTAATCGGCGTCGGCGGGCCGCTTGTCCCACGGCACCTCGCGCGCGCCCAGGGCGCTGAGGCGGAGGACCTCGGCGGCCTGGTCCTCGGCGTACAGGTCCAGGTGGATGCGAGGCGGAAGGATGCGGGGAGCGGGCACGGCATCCAGGGAGACGCTCGGCCCCGACCCCGAGCGCGGCCGCAACAGGGCGAAGTCGTCGTCGATCGGCTCGCGGGGGACGTAGTCGAGCGCAGCCGTCCAGAACGCGATCTGCGCCTGCAGGTGCTCGACGCGGATGACGATCGACCCGATGATCAGCATGACGCCTCCGCCGGCCACGCTACCCGGACCTCAGCGCGGGGTGAAGGCCCGCACCGGAAGGTCGCCCGGCGTGGGCCGCGAGACCACCGGCTTCGCGCGGCGGAGCGAAGACAGCACGGCGCGACCCACGAGCACCAGGCCGACGACGGTGGTCACGGCGCGCAGCGTGTCCCAGGTCGCCGTCGAGGTGACGAGCGAGTAGACGAGGAAGTTCCCGAGGTTCTCGGCGACCCCGCCGCCGGGGACGTACGAGATGCTCGTGTCGGCGCCCACCGCGAACGGCCAGAACCACATGTTCATGACGAGTCCGAACAGATACGACGACAGGATGCCGTAGGCGCACAGCATCGCGACCTCGGGCCACCCCCGCACACGGCGGGGGAGGAGCCCGGCGCCTGCGCCGACCCAGCCGCACGCGAACATCTGGAACGGCAGCCACGGTCCGACGCCGCCCCACATCACGGCCGACAGCGCGATCGCGGCGGCGCCGAGGAGAAGTCCGAACCGCGGGCCGAAGGCGCGTCCGGCCAGGATCAGCAGGACGAACAGGGCTTCCACGCCCCCGACGCCGGTGCTCGCGATGCGGACCGCCGCTCCGATCGCGGCGAGCACCGCCAGCAGGGCCAGGGTGTGCGCGGAGCGCACCGACTCGTCGAGCGCGGCGAGCACCAGGATCACGGCGAGGGGCGCGAGCGACAGGGCGATGTAGGGCACAGCGGCCTGCGCCTGCTGGGGCACGGCCGACGCGACGAGTGGCCAGAGGAACGCGGCCGCCGCGGCGACCTGCGCGCCGATGAGCGCGATCCGCCGTACGGCGACGCCCGGCTTGCGCTTCGCCGCGCGGGCCGTGGCGGACGCTGTGGCGGCCGCGGCGCGAGGTGCTGTCGACGGGGGAGCCGCCGGTCCGTGCGCCGCCTGCGACTCGTCCGTGCTCGCCGTCTCCTCGGCCACCTCCGTGCCGGTCCGGTCCGTCGCCGCGCGGGCCTCGGCGGGTGCGAGCACCCCGGCATCCATCGCCAGGACGCGGTCGGCGAGCTCCGCCGTGAAGGCGGCGTCGTGCGTCGCGAACAGGACGGCCGTGCCGGCATCCGCCTCTGCCTGGAGCGCCCGACCCACGAGGCGTCGCGCCTCGGGGTCGAGGCCCCGCGTCGGCTCGTCGATCAGCAGGACCGCGGGGCGGTGAGCGGTCTGCAGCGCGATCGCGAGGCACCGCCGCTCGCCGGCCGACAGATCGCGCGGATGCCGTACGCGCTGGCCCTCGGCGACCTCCGGGCCCCGCCCGAGGAGCGCCGCGAACCGCGCGAGGGTGGTGCCCGGCGCGGCGGAGGCCCGGCGATCGGCGCGGCGGCACTCGGCGGCGACGGTGTCGCGGACGAAGAGGTCGTCCGAGGCGTCGGGCACGAGCGCGACCCGCCGCCCCGGCGCAGGCGCCCCGCCGGAACCCGTCGCGAGCGCCGCGAGGAGGCTCGACTTGCCCGCGCCGTTCGGTCCGACGAGGGCGACGCGCTCGCCCGCGACGAGCGTGAGCGCGGCCGCGTCCACCGCCACCCGGTCGCCGTGCCGGACGCTGACCGCGCGAGCGGTCAGCACGGGCGCACGTTCACTGCTCCGGAATACCGGCGGCCGGAGGGCGTCCATCGGCGCATCGCCGCCCGACGCGGCGCGATCTTCCGGAGTTGCGAACGCCGTACCTGCCGCACCCGCACCCGCCGAACCCGCACCCGCCGCAGCCGTACCCGCCGCGCGCGCCCCCGCGCCCGCGCGCACCTCCGCCGCGACGCCGCCGCTGATCCGGATCGTCCGGTCGGCGACGGCCGTGAGCGCCGCGACGCGGTGCTCGGCCACGACGACGCAGATCCCGGCGTCGTGCGCGAGCGATCCGAGGAGCGCGACGATACGGGTCCGCGCGGCGGTGTCGAGGTCCGCGAGCGGCTCGTCGACCAGGAGCAGCACCGGCTCCTCCGTGATCGCCGCGGCGATCGCGACGAGCGTGGCCTCGCCGGCCGAGAGGCCCCGCAGCCGGCGTCCGAGGAGACGGGTGATCCCGACGACCTCGGCGACCTCCCTCACGCGCGCGTCGCGCCGGCCGGATGCCACTCCCCGCAGCTCCAGGCTGAGTCCGATCTCGTCGTCGACCCGGTCGGTGGCGAACGCCTCGCGGGGGTGCTGCAGGACGACGCCGACCGTCCGTGCGGTGTCGCGCGGCGGCGTGTCACGGCGGACGTGCCCGGCCACCTCCGCGCGGCCGCTCAGCCACCCGCCGTCGACGTGCGTGTGCAGGCCGCTGAGGGTCCGCAGGATCGTCGACTTCCCTGCCCCCGTCGCCCCCGCGATCACGACGAGCTCGCCGGGGCGAAGTGACAGCCCCGTGACGCGCACGACCGGAGCTCCCGGCCCCTCGCCGCCTGCGGAACTCCCGGCCCCGCGGGCGACAACCGCGCCCCCGAACCCCGCGTCGACGTCCTCCAGTACTGCCGGATGCCGGCCACCGGCGGTGAGTCCGCGTCCTGCGTAGCCGCGGAGCTCCAGCGCGGCCGCGACCGCCGTCGCCCGCTCGAGGGTGCGCTCGAGCAGCGGCGCGAGCAACCGGACGCCGCCGCGCTCGCCGCGGAGTCGCTGCGCGAACCGGACGGCCCGCACCGCGTCGACGAGTCCCGGGAGGGTCGCCCAGGCCACCGACAGCGCGCGGGCGAGGCCCCGCAGTGGTCCGGTGCGGGCGCCGCGGGCGAGCACGCGGGGCATGTCGATCACGGCGTTGAGGACGCCGAACGCGAGGATCACGGCCGCGATCGGCACCGCCGACAGCGCGGCTGCACCGAGGCCGCCGGAGGTCACCGGCCCGAGGAGCTGCACGTGGCCGAGCGGCGGCGGCATCCGAAGGATCGGCAGGTCGAGAAGAAGGATGCCGGAACCGTCGGCGCCGTGGAAGAGCACCCGGTAGACGACCCGCACCGCGATGAAGCCGACGGCCAGCGCCGCCGCCGCACGCAGCGGTCCGGGCCGGAAGGTCACGACGTGGGAGCGGCCGGCGCGCCGTCGAGGGTGAACAGGAGGCCGATGCTCTCGCCCGGCTGGGCGACGAGCTCGGCGACGCCGGCCTCGGCGTAGC
>Ga0160447_100299_pt1 | contig 25929 bp, 11 predicted proteins | sample HID1973K_E1MG_FD_108222 | JGI IMG/M metagenome (GOLD analysis project Ga0160447, IMG submission 108222) | Enriched mosquito-associated microbial communities from UW Madison campus, WI, USA - HID1973K_E1 MG | ecosystem: Host-associated > Arthropoda: Insects > Digestive system > Unclassified ...
GCGCGAGGAGGACGCGGGCGAGTTCCGCCTCGTCCGCCACGCGCATCGTCGCCGCCGTCTCTCCCCCGCCCACGCGGATGCCGACGTCCTCCGCGCCGAGGCTCCGCAGCGCGTCCTCATCGGTCTGATCGTCGCCAGCGAAGAGCACGCCCGTGGCATCCGTGAGACCCCGCAGCCGCTCGACGGCGGAGTCCTTGCCTTCGGTGCGGAAGGCGTACTCGGTGATCGAGTGCCCCTGGCGCCGCCGCCACTGCGGAGCGCGCTCCGCCATGAGCGCATCGACCCGGTCGTGCGCGACCGGTGCGAGCGCGTCGTCGACCAGTCGCGTGTGGACGCCGAACCCGAACGTCTTCGGCTCGATCCACGCTCCCGGGACGTCCGCGACCAGGTCTTCGGCGTCGGCGCGCAGCGCGTCGCGCAGCGCCACCTCGGCCGCATCCGGCTCCCCCGGCGCATCGCCCGAGCCGCCGGCCGGCAGCCACCACTGGGCGCCGTGCGAGGCGGCCAGCGCGATCGGCGAGCCGTCGTCGTGCTCGGCGATCACCCGCAGGTCGGCGAGCATCCGTCCCGAGACGAAGGCGACGGTCGTGTCTGGCGCGGCGACGAGCGCGGCGACGGCCTGGGCGGATGCCGGGAGCATGCGCGCGGCCATCGGCTCGTCGACCAGCGGGGCGAGCGTGCCGTCGAAGTCGAGGGCGACGAGGAGCCGGGGCGTGACCGCCAGGTCGTCGAGGCTCACGCCTGCGCCTCGCGCTCCGCACGGACGGACGTGAGATCGCCGAGGAACCGCGCCGACCACGCGGCGACGTCGTTGTCCCGGACCCGCCGCCGCAGCGCGCGCATCCGACGCCGCTGCTCGTCCTCCGGCATCTCGATCGCCGCCATCACGGCATCCTTCAGCCCTTCGATGTCATGGGGGTTCACGCGCAGCGACTGCGTGAGCTCGTCCGACGCGCCGGCGAACTCGCTCAGGACGAGCACGCCCCGGCCGTCCACGCGACTGGCGACGTACTCCTTCGCGACGAGGTTCATGCCGTCGCGCAGCGCCGTGACGAGCATGACGTCGGCCGCGAGGTACAGCGCCACCATCTCCTCGCGAGGGTAGGAGTGGTGCAGGTAGCGGACGGCGGTGAAGCCCATCGTGTCGTGGTCGCCGGTGATGCGACCCACCGCGAGTTCGATCTCGTCGCGCAGCTGCATGTACGCCGCCACCCGCTCCCGGCTCGGGCTCGCCACCTGGACGAGCGTCGCGTCGCCGGCGCCGAGACGGCCGTCGTCGAACAGCTCCCCGACCGCCTTCAGCCGGTGCCGGATGCCCTTCGTGTAGTCGAGCCGGTCGACGCCGAGCAGGACGGCCTTCGGGTTTCCGAGTTCCGCGCGGATCTCGTCCGCGCGGGCCTGGATCTCGGGGCGGCGGGCGAGCTCCTCGTACGACGCCGTGTCGATCGAGATCGGGTAGGCCTTCGCCACGGCTGTCCGCTGCCCGCCGTCGGCGGTGGGGACGCGGATCGCGCCGGCCTTCGTCTCGTACCCGAAACGCCGCCGGACGGCCCGGGCGAAGTTCCCGGCATCCGCGACGCGCTGGAAGCCGATGACATCCGCCCCGAGGAGTCCGTCCAGCACCTGCGACCGCCACGGCAGCTGCGAATAGATGCCGTGCGCCGGGAACGGGATGTGGTGGAAGTAGCCGATGACGAGGTCGGGACGCAGCTCCCGCAGCAGGCGCGGCACGAGCTGCAGCTGGTAGTCGTGGACCCAGACCGTGGCCCCCTCGTCGGCCGCCGCCGCGGCCGCCTCCGCGAATCGCCGGTTCACGCGGACGTAGGCATCCCACCAGGCGCGATGGTACGTCGGCGCCGCGATCACGTCGTGGTACAGCGGCCAGATCGTGTCGTTGGAGAAGCCCTCGTAGTACTGCGCGATGTCCTCGGTGGAGAGCTCGACCGGCACGAGATGCACGCCGTCGAACTCGAACGGCTCGATGCGCAGGTCCGGCTGGCCAGCCCAGCCGACCCACGCGCCCCCCGTGCTGCGCACCACCGGCTCGAGCGCCGTGACGAGACCGCCTGGGGAGCGACGCCAGGGCTCCGACTCGTCGTCGCCGCGGTCAACGGGCAGACGATTGGCGACGACCACGAAATCGGCAGCAGGGGGCACGGGGTTCCTCTCGGGGGCGGTATAGCCAGGCTAACAACCGCCTGGCAACCCCCTGCCGGACCTTGCCGTGCCCGCTAGCGTGGTGCTATGCGCAAGTACCTCTTCGGAACCGGCATCATCTCCGCGGTCACCGGCGGACTCACCCTGCTGCGTTCTGCGCGCGACGACGCCCCGTTCAACTGGCGCACGGCTTTGGCCTGGCTCAGCTGGGCCATCACCTTCGCCCTCGCCGTCGGCACGATCGTCGACACCTACCGCGCCTCGCGCGGCGGCCTCGTCGCCCCCGACTCCCCGGTCGCCGGGGATGAGAAGGACCTGCTGAAGGGTCGGCTGCGCCGTCGCTGACGTGTCAGCGCGAGCAGCTGCAGCGGTCGGCCGCAGCCACGCCCGCCAGCGCCTCGTCCACGTGCAGGCCGCAGCCCTGCCACGTCGTCTTGCCGCAGTTGTCGCATCGCACCGGCGAACACACGATCGGGACTCCTTCACGTCACTCGGGCGCCGCGCAGCGTCCGGATACCAGGATACCGGCGCCGCCCGGTCGGAGAGGCGCCCACCTTCCCTCGAGGACCAGCGTCGCGCCCTCGCCATGAGAGGACTCTCATCTGAGCCACGCCGGAGCAGGGTTGCGACCGCTCGAGGACTCTGATGAGAATCGAATTATGTGCACCTTCGCTGAGTTTCCTGTGAACCCGGCGCAGATACATGTCTCCTCCCCCCTGGAGCGCCCTGTCCGCATGCGTGGCCCCCTCACGCATGCCCCTGCGCGGTCGACGCGCGGCCCCTGGCGAGGAGTCCTGCGTCCCACCCCCTCCCGCCTGACCTCCTCACCGAGGCCGACCATGCTGGGCGGTGCGCGCTAGCCGGAGGCGGCTTCCGGCGCGGGCGTTCATCGCCGGCGCGCTCCCGACTGAAGCGGGTGCCTCCTGGTCTCGGCCGACACGACTCATCGCAGCCGTCATGGCGTTCTTCGTGGGCGTCACGACGCTGACGTTCCTCCCGACGGACGCGGCGCAGGCCGTCGTCGTGCAATGGGGCACGAACAACGGCTCTGCGCCGAACTACCAGGTCGACGTCAACGGCGACTTCGTCATGGGTGGCAACGGCGTGCTCGCGTGCGACGCCGCCGTCGCGACCGGCTACGGCACGTGCGCCCAGCTCCACCAGGGTACGTCGCCGGCCACCACGAACCCGAGCGTCAACGACGCCTTCCGAATGGTCAACGCCAACACCGTCTCCGGGTTCACCACGAACTCCTCGAGCGCCACGGTCACCATCCCGGCGGGCGCCACCGTCGAGAAGGCCTTCTTGAACTGGAGCGCCAACACCGGGACGTACGCGGGTCTCTCGGGCGCCTACTGCGGCGCGCAGACCTTCGGCGCGGCCACGCTTCCGGCGGGGAGCGCCACCGGATACCGCTCGCGAGCGATCCAGTTCCAGGTCGGCTCGGGCGCGATCCAGTCCTTCGCCCCCGCATCGCTCCTCGAGGACGCGACGAGCCAGGCGACGTCGCGGTATTACAGCGCCACCGCGGACGTCACCTCCGCCTTCGCGAACGCCACGACCGGCAGCGCTCTCACCATCAGCGCCGGCAACATCTGGGCGGTGCAGGGGCCCGGCTGCTACGCAGGGTGGTCCGTCACCGTCGTCTACGACTACGGCACCTACGTCGTCGGCAACGTCAACTCCGCGCCGCACCGTGTCATCTACTACGAAGGCCACGTGCGACAGGGCCAGAACGATGCGGCCCTCACCGTCGACTACTCGGGCTTCACCGCGGTCGACACGGGCACCCGCGCCGGATTCACGCTCTACGAGGGCGACCGCGGCATCACCGGCGACACGGCGTCGTACCGCCGGGGCTCCGATACGGCGTTCACGGAGATCCCGAACTCCGCCGGCGCGACCGGGAACATCGGCATCGGTCGCGCAGCCGGCTCGGTGCGCTACACGCAGACATCGGACACCTCCGCCTTCACGAACCAGAGCGTCGATGTGCTGACGCAGCCGCTCAGCCGCGTGGTCGCCGGAGACAGCACGGTCCGCCTCCAGCTGCAGACCTCCGGTGACTCCTATCTGCTCACGAACTCGACGCTCTCGGTGCCCACGGCCGGCCTCAAGGTCGAGAAAACGTTCAACGGCACCGCCGACAATCAGTTCCGCACCGCCGGCGAGGTGGCGACGTTCACGATCCGCCTGACCAACGTCGGCGCGGGCACCCTGACGAACATCGCAGTGACCGACGACCAGGCGAACTGCACACGCACGCTGACCGGAACCACGCTCGCCCCGCAGGCGAGCACCAGCTTCACCTGCACGGCGGCGGCCGGTACGACGGCAACCTACACGACGACAGCCGACGCCACGGCGAGGACGCAGACCGGCGGCTACCTCGCCAACGGCTCGGACTCGACGACCGTCACCCTGAGCGCGCTCGGACTGACCAAGACCAGCGCCCTCGCCGCGGGGGCCTCCGGCCGCGCGGGCGACGTGGTCACCTACACCTTCACCGCCACGAACACGGGCGGCGGAACGCTCACGAACGTCGCCGTCACCGATCCCCTGAGCGGCCTGTCGGCCTTGACCTACGGCACGTGGCCGTCCGGCACCTCGGGGACGCTGCAGGCCGGGCAGTCCGTCACGGCGACCGCGACGCGCGCGCTCTCGCAGACGGATGTCGACAACGGCTCCATCGCGAACACGGCGACCGTGGTGGGAACGGATGCCGATGGCGGCATACGGCCGACGGCATCGGCTTCCAACACCCACACGGTGGCCCCTGCGGGCTCGATCACGACCACGAAGACCGGGACCATCACGAGCGGGTCGGGCGGTGTCGGCAGCACGATCACCTGGGCCATCCGGTTCACGAACTCCGGCAACGTCACCCTCACCGGGGTCACACTCGCCGACTCACTGCCCGGACTGTCGACGCCGGTCATCACGTGGCCCGGGACGAGCGGACGGCTGGCCCCCGGCCAGGTCGCGACAGCGACGGCCACCTCGACCGTCACGCAAGCCCAGGTAGACGCGGGACTCGTCTCCAACACCGCGACCGTGCAGGGCACACAGCCCCAGGGCGGCACGGTCACAGGCGCCTCGTCCGCGGCGAACGTCACCACGGTGGCGGCGTCGCCGTCGTTGTCGGTGGTGAAGTCGGCGGCGTACACGTCGGGCAGTGGTGCGGTGGGGAGTGTGCTGCGGTATTCGTTCCAGGCGTCGAATACGGGCAACGTGACGTTGACGGGGGTCGCGATCTCGGATCCGCTGTCGGGTCTGGGTGCGTTGACGTATGCGTGGCCGGGGGCGAGCGGGACGCTCGCGCCGGGTCAGACGGTGACGGCGACCGCGTCGTACACGGTGACGCAGGCCGATGTCGACCGGGGGTCGATCGTGAACCGGGCGTCGGTGTCGGGGACCCCGCCGTCGGGGGCGGCGGTGACCGCGCAGTCCGCGCAGGTGACCACCGCGACCCAGACCGCCGCTCCCTCGCTCTCGTTCACGAAGTCCGGCTCCACCAGCGGGCAGACCGCCGGCAGCACCGTGACCTACACGTTCACCCTCGGCAACACCGGCAACGTCACGCTGACCGGCGCCGGGATCACCGACCCGCTGACCGGTCTGTCGGCCATCACCTACGGCACCTGGCCGTCCGGCACCACCGGCACCCTCCGCCCCGGCGACACCGTCACCGGCACCGCCCGCTACACCCTCACCCAGGCCGACGTCGACGCCGGCGCCGTCATCAACACCGCGACCGCGACCGCTGCCCCGCCCACCGGCGCGAACGTCACCCAGTCCCGCTCCGCGACCGTCCCGATCACCCCGACCGGCGGCCTCGCCGTCACCAAGACCGGCGCGATCACTTCCGGCAACGGCGGCGTCGGCTCCACCATCACCTGGACCCTCACCGCCCGCAACAGCGGCAACGTGACCCTCACCCAGGTCGCCCTCACCGACGACCTCCCCGGCATCACCGCCCCCGCCTACGGCACCTGGCCCTCCGGCACCACCGGCACCCTCCGCCCCGGCGACACCATCACCGCCACCGCGACCTCCACCATCACCCAAGCCCAGCTCGACGCCGGCACCATCACCAACACCGCCACCGCCACCGGCCGCACCCCCCAAGGCACCACCACCACCGGCACCAGCCCCACCGCCACCATCACCCCCGCCACCCCCGCACCCGATATCTCGGTCGTGAAGACCGGGACGGTGCGCGGCGGGGCCGCGGGCAACGCCGGAGACGTCATCGGCTACACGTTCACCGTGACCAACACGGGCAACGTCACCCTCACGGGCATGACCCTGAGCGACCCGCTGGACGGCCTGTCGACCCCGTCGTTCGGCGGGTGGCCCGGCACCGCGGGCACGCTGACGCCGGGGCAGTCGGTCACGGCGACCGCCGCGTACACCATCCGGCAGAGCGATGTGAACAGCGGCTCGGTGGTCAACACCGCCATCGCGCGCGGCAACGGCGTCCGCGGCGGCGCCGCGCAGGGCTCGTCGACCGCGACCACCCCTGTCGCGGCGGCTGCTCCGGGTGTGGTGGTGACGAAGTCGGGTGCGCTGGCGTCGGGTGCGACCGGCGTCGCGGGCGACACCGTGAACTGGTCGTTCACGATCCGCAACTCCGGGAACGTCACCCTCACCGCCGTCGAGATCCTCGAACGCACCACCGGCGTCTCGGCCCGCACCTACTCCTGGCCCGGCACCGCCGGCATCCTCCAACCCGGCCAGACCGCCACCGCCACCGCGACCTCCACCCTCACCCAGACCGACGTCGACGCCGGCAGCATCATCAACACCGCCTACGGCCGCGGCACCACCCCGCAGAGCACCACCACCACCAGCGCCGACACCGCCGCCACCGTCGCCCTCGCCCCCCGCGGCACCCTCACCCTCACCAAGACCGCCAGCACCACCACCGGCATCCGTCTCGACGACACCATCACCTACACCCTCACCGCCCGCAACACCGGCAACGTCACCCTCACCGGCGTCACCATCACCGACCCCCTCCCCGGCCTGTCCCCCCTCACCTACGGCACCTGGCCCACCGCCACCACCGGCACCCTCCGCCCCGGCGACCAGATCACCGCCACCGCCACCTACACCGCCCGCCAAACCGACATCAACCGCGGCACCATCACCAACACCGCCACCACCACCGGCACCACCCCCCAAAACGCCACCGCCACCCAAACCACCACCAACACCATCACCACCGTCGCCGCCTCGCCCGGACTCGCCGCGGCGAAGTCCGCCGCGTACACCACGGGGAGCGGAGCCGTCGGCAGCGTCGTCACGTACACGATCACGGGCCGCAACTCGGGCAACGTGACGATGACGGGCGTCGAGATCACCGACACCCTCGACGGGCTGACCCCGCTCGTCTACCAGTGGCCGGGCACAGCGGGCACGCTGCAGCCGGGCGAGGTCGTCACGGCGACCGCCACCTACACCCTGACCCAGGCCGACGTCGACCGCGGGACCATCGCGAACACGGCCACTCTGACGGGGACCCCACCCGACGGAGCGGCTGTCGTCGCGCGCTCGGCGACCGTCGTGACGCCGACAGCGGCGTCGGCTCCCGACGGAGTCTTCACCAAGACGGCGGCCTTGACAGGACCCTCGAGCGTCGGCACCCGCATCGACTACACGCTGACCTACCGCAACTCCGGCAACGTGACGCTGACCGGTGTCGCGCTCACCGATCCGATGTTCCCGGGCGGCGTCACCTACGGCACGTGGCCCTCGGGGACCGCCGGCACCCTCCGCGTCGGCGACACCATCACGGCGACGGCCTCACGCACTCTCACGCAGAGCGACCTGGATGCCGGTTCGGTGGTCAACACGGCGACGGCGACCGCGACGCCGCCCACCGGCGCGCCCTTCACCCGCACGGCATCCGCGACCGTCCCGCTCACTCCGGGCACCGGCCTCGCCCTCGCGAAGTCCTCCGCGTACACGACGGGCACCGGGGCCGTCGGATCGGTCGTGACGTACACGTTCCGCGCCGAGAACACCGGAAGCGTAACGCTCACCGGCCTGTCGATCAGCGACCCGCTGTCGGGTCTGTCCGCCCTCAGCTGGGGCTCCTGGCCCTCCGGGACGACCGGCACGCTCCGCCCCGGCGACGCGGTCACCGCCACCGCGACCCGCACGGTCACCCAGGCCGACGTGGATGCCGGCTCGGTCACCAACACCGCCACCGCGTCCGCGCGGACCCCTCAGGGCACCCCCGTGCCCGCGACCTCCAACACGGTCACGACGGCGACCGCCGACGCCGCCCCGGGTCTCCAGACGACCAAGTCGGCCTCGGTCGCCGGAGGCGGAGTGGTCGGCTCCGTCGTGACCTACACGATCCGCGCGGAGAACACCGGGAACACGACCCTGCGGAGCGTCGTCGTCTCCGACCCGCTCTTCCCCTCGTCGAGCCTCGACTACGGCACGTGGCCGAGCGGCACGCCGGGCACCCTCCGGCCGGGCGATGCCGTGGTCGTCACCGCCCGCCATACGGTGACACAGGAGGAGTTCGACCGCGGCTCGATCTCCAACACCGCCACGACGACGGCGCAACCGCCGTCCGGACCCGCCCTCACCGCGGACTCCGCGACGGTCGTGACGCCGCTCGGTGCCCGCTCCGCGACGATCTCGCTCACCCACACGGGCGCGCTCCCGGCCGGCTCCCCCGGCCGCGCCGGCGACATCGTGACCTTCGGGTACTCGTTCACGAACACCGGCTCGACCACGCTCAGCGGCATCGTCCTCACGCCCGGGCTCGGAATGCAGACCGGCCCGACGATCACGTGGCCGGGTGCGACCGGAACGCTGGCGCCCGGACAGACCGCGACCGCCACCTCGACCTACACGCTCACCCAGGCCGACGTGAACGCCGGGTCCGTGAGCGACCCCGCCACCGTCGCCGGCACCCCGCCGGCCGGCGTCACCCCCACTCCGGCCACGGCCTCGGCCACCGCGGCCGTGCCGATCAACCGTCAGTCGACCCTGACGATCGCGAAGACGGGCCAGCTCGCCGCGGGTGCAGGCGCGGGCCAGGTCGGCACCGACATCGTCTACGCCTTCACCGTGCGCAACACGGGGACGACCACCCTCACCGGTGTGGCGATCGACGACGCCCTCCTCGCCGGCGACGTGCAGTTCGGCGCATGGCCGACCGGGACCACGGGCACGCTCCCGCCGGGTACGTCCGTCACCGCCACGGCGACCTACACGATCACCGAGTCCGACTTCGGCCGCAACCTCGTCGAGAACACCGCGACGGCGCGGGCGACATCACCGACGGGCGCCGTGACGTCCGCGTCCGACACGGTCGTCGTGCGCACCGGCGATCAGGCTCCCGGCATCGAGGTCACGAAGGAACCCGGGATCGGACCCCTCGTCGCCGGTGAGCCGCTGACCTACTCGTTCACCGTCCGCAACACCGGCAACGTTCCGCTCACCGGCGTCACGGTCACCGATCCGCTGCTGGACACGCCGACGATCGTCGTACCCGGCACCCTCGCGATCGGCGCTTCGATCGTCGTCACGGGCGACTACACCGTCACGCAGACGGACCTCGACCGCGGCTACATCCTGAACACCGCGACCGCTGCGGGAACGTCGCCCCTGAACGTCACGGTCACCGACTCGTCCGGTGAAGTGCGCACGGACACCGGCTCCACGCCCGGCATCCTCCTCGAGAAGGCCGACGCGCCGCCCACCGACGCCGTCGCCGGCGAGGACATCGGGTACGCGTTCCGCATCGAGAACACGGGCAACGTCACTCTCACCGGCGTCACGGTCGGCGACCCGCTCCTCGGCACGGTGACGATCGATCCGTCCGAGTGGGCACCGAACGGCGTGGGCACCCTGAGCCCGGGCCAGGTGATCGAGGGCTCCGGCACGTACGAGATCGCCCAGGCGGATGTCGACGCCGGCACCGTCGTCAACATCGCCACCACCACCGGCTCCCCCGCCAGCGGCGGCGCCGACGTCTCCTCCACGGACACCGTGACGACGCCGCTGCGCGTGGTGGACGAGATCGAAGTCGTGAAGTCGGCGGATGTCGAGGGCGCGGGCGAGGTCGGCGACACGGTCACCTACACGTTCACCGCCGCCAACCGCGGGACGACCACCCTCACCGGCGTCACCGTCGTCGACCCGCTGCCGGGACTCAGCCAGATCGCCTACGGCGCATGGCCGACGGCGACCGTCGGACTCCTCCGGCCGGGGACCTCCGTCACCGCGACCGCGACGTTCGAGCTCACCCAGGCCGTGATCGACGCCGGGCGACTCGAGAACGTCGCGACCGCGACGGGCACGGGTCCCACCGGAGCGACCGCGACGGACACCTCCGACACCGTCGTCCTCACGAACGCCCCCGGCGGCGGCCTCATCGAGCCCGAGGCCGCGCTCGACGTGGCGAAGAACGCCGATCCGACCACCGGCGTGACGGTCGGGACGCTGATCTCGTACACGATCACGACGACCAACTCCGGCAACGTGACCGTCACCGGCATCACCCTCGAGGACGAGCTGCCGAACCTGTCCCCGCTCACGACCACCTGGCCGGACGCCGAGGGCACCCTCGCGCCGGGCGGCACCGCGACCTCGATCGCGACTTATCGCGTCACCCAAGCCGACGTCGACGCCGGATCCGTGCTGAATACACTCACCGCCGAGGGCACCGGTGCGGGCTCCCCCGGCGGCATCCCGCTGATCGGATCCGGCTCGGCCACCTCGACCGCCGCCGCGGCCGGCCCGTCGATCTCGGTCGCCGACGCGGGCGTCCTCGCGCCCGGTTCGCCGGGCGTCGCCGGCGACACCGTCCAGTGGACCTACGTCGTCACCAACGACGGCAACGTGACGCTGACCGGCATCGCGGTCGCCGAGACCGGCGTGACCCTCGTCCCGGGCTCGCTGACGTACGGGGATTGGCCGGCAGCCTCCGGCCGCCTGGAGCCCGGACAGTCGGTCACCGTCACCGCGCGCTCCCTGCTCACTCAGGCGCAGGTCGACGCCGGCGCCGTATCCAGCACCGTGACCGCCACGGGCACGCCGCTGCGCGGCTCCCCCGACCCCGTCACCTCGCAGCGGACCGCGACCGTGGAGCTCGCGCGCACGGCCGACATGACCCTCGTGAAGGCGGGAGCGCTCGAGGAGGGCGCCATCGGCGCCGTCGGCGATCGCGTGCTCTACACGCTGGAGGCGACCAACACGGGCAACGTCACGCTCTATCGCGTCGACCTCGACGACCCGCTCCGCGGCCTCGTGATCACGAGTCTCGTATGGCCGGCCGACGATGACGGCGTCGTCCGCGCCGGCGTCATGCCGCCCGGCAAGACCGCCTACGGCACCGGCTACGTCATCCTGGACCAGCCCTATCTCGACGCGGGCTCGATCGTCAACGTGGCCGACGTACACGGCTACACGACGCCCGCGGCGGATCCGGACGAGGTGCGGATCGACCGCGAGTCCAACGAGGTCGTCGTGCGGACCGCTCAGGCCGCGCCGCAGCTCACGACGACCACGACCGGCTCGCGTGCGGGCTCCGGCGGGCTCGGCGACACGATCACGTGGACGAGCGTCGTGACGAACACCGGCAACGTGAGCGTCACCCTGGCGACGGCGCAGTTCACGGACGCGCACCCCTACGACGCGGCGCCGACGTACACGTGGGGCCCCGGCGCCACCCCCGGCATCCTCGCCCCCGGCCAGACACTCACGATGGTCGGGCAGAGCACGATCACCCAGACCGAGGTGGATGCCGGAGCGGCGATCAACGCCGTCACCGCGACCGGAACCTCGGCCCGCGGCGGCACGGAGGTCAGCTCCAACACCGCCACCGCCACAGTCCCGACGACCTCGACCGGCGCGGCGATCGATCTCGCCAAGTCGGTCACCGCAGGACCCGGCTACACCGGACGCGTCGGCGACCCGGTCGTCATCACCTACACGCTCACCAACACCGGGCAGCTCACCCTCACCGGCACCTCGGTCGTCGACACGGCGACGCTGACCGGTCCGATCGCGTTCGACCCGTGGGTCCCCGGCGTTCCGGAGGGGACGCTCCGCCCGGGCGACACCGTGACGGCGACAGCCACGCACCTCCTCACCCAGGCGGAGATCGACGCGGGGCTCTTCGCGACGCCCGCCACCGCCAGCGGCACGGCGCCCGCCGGCGGCGCAGGCATCGTGGTGCGCGACACGGACACCGGGCCCTTCGCGATCGCGCAGACCGCCGACATGAGGGTCGAGAAGACCGGCGTCCTCGAATCGGCGTCGGGCGCGGTCGGCACCCGCATCCTCTACTCGTTCGAGATCGAGAACACCGGCACGGTGACCCTTACCCTCGTCGACCTCATCGACAGCCTCGCCGGGGTCAGCTCGCCCGCGTTCGAATGGCCCGACGAGTCCCGCGAAGGCGTCGTCCTCCCCGGACAGACGGCCGTCGCGACCGCCGTGTACACGATCACCCAGGAGGACGTCGACGCGGGCTCGGTCACCAACGTGGCGATCGCGAGCGGCAAGCCGCCGCTCGGCGACACGATCTACCGCGAGTCGAACTCCGAGGTCACCACGGTGGCGCCCGCCGCACCGTCGATCGCTCTGACGAAGACCGCGACCCCGGATGCCGGTGTCGTCGCCGGGACCGTCATCTCCTACGAGATCACCGCCACAAATGACGGCAACCAGACGCTGAGCGATGTCACCGTGGACGACGAGCTGGTGGGCGACGCGCCCGTCACCGCCGCCTGGCCCGGCGAGCCGGGGGTCCTCCGACCTGGTCAGAGCGCCGTCTTCCGCACGTCCTACGTCACGACGCAGGCCGACGCGGATGCCGGGTCCGTCACGAACACGGCCGAGGTCTCGGCCACGCCGGCCCGCGGCGCCGCTGTCTCCGACAGCGCCGCGGTCACCTCTACCGCCGCGGAGGCGCGACCGGCCATCGCCGTCACCGACGCGGGCTCGCTCGCCCCCGGCGCCGAGGGCGTCGCCGGAGACGAGGTCGTCTGGACCTATGTGGTCACGAACGCCGGCAACGTCACGCTCACCGGCGTCGACGTCGAGGAGTCGCTCGGGATCCTCCCCGGCTCCCTCACGTACGCCTGGCCCGGTGCCGACGGCGTCCTGGCCCCCGGTCAGAGCCTGACGGCGACGTCGCGCTCCGTACTCACACAGGCGGACGTGGATGCCGGCGAGATCACGAGCACGGTCCGCACCGAGGGAACGGCGCCCGCAGGGTCGTCGCCGCTCGTCCCGTCCGACACGGCGTCGGCGACGGTCGAGATCCCCGCGCGCCCGGGCCTGGCCGCGCTGAAGACAGGTGCCCTTGCGCCGGGCGCCGACGGCAGCATCGGCGACCGCGTGCTCTACACGCTGAGCGCCACCAACACCGGCAATGTCACGCTCCACGGCGGCGCGCTCGAGGACCGACTCCCGGGTCTCGTGATCACCGGCATCCAGTGGCCCGTCGAGGACGACGGGACGCCGGTGGTCGGCCTCATCCCGCCCGGAGCCACGGTCACCGGTCAGGGCTACGTCGAGATCCGCCAGAGCGATCTCGACCGCGGCGAGATCCTCAATACCGCGGGCGTCTACGCCTACACCTCGCCCACGATCCAGGACGAGACGACGATCGTCCGCGACGACACGAACACCGTCCGCGTCGCGATGGCCCAGGCAGCTCCGCAGCTCGTGTCGACCAGCGCAGCCGACCTCGAGGGCGACGGCTCCGTCGGTGACACCATCACCTGGAGCCACACCCTCCGCAACGACGGAAACGTCTCGATCGTCGTGGACATCTCGGACTACACCGACCTCGACGGCCTCGAGGAGTCGAGCTACTCCCCGGCCGGACCCACCGTGACGCTCGCTCCCGGGGGCACGCTGGTGCTGACCGGAACGACCACGGTCAGCCAGGCCGACGTCGACGCGGGCGCCGTCATCCACCGTGCGCAGGGTTCCGGTGCGCCCGTGCGCGGCGACGACGCGATCGTGACGTCGAACGTGTCGACCGCCACCGTCGCCCTGACGTCCGCCCGACCCTCGATCGCCGTCACCAAGGCGGCCGCCGCGGGGACCGGGTACGACGGCCGCGCGGGCTCGCGGGTCGACTGGACCTACACCCTCACGAACGACGGCACGGTGACGCTCCGCGGAGTGGGCCTCACTGACCCGCTCGCGGACCTGCCGGCCGGCATCGTCATCGAGTGGGGATCGCTCACTCCGGGCACGCTGCCCGTCGGCGCGACGGTCACCGCACGTGCGACACACGCTCTCACGCAGGCCGAGATCGACGCGGGTCGCACGGCGAGCACCGTGACCGCCGTCGGAACGCCCCCGATCGGCGCCGACGTGCAGGCCACGGCGACCGCGGGTTGGGACGTCACCGCCGAGCCGGAGATCACCGTCACGAAGGACGGCACGGCGCAGGGTGCGGGCGGCGTGGGCGACGAGATCCGCTACGACTTCGTCCTCGGCAACGCCGGGAACGTCACCCTCACTCTCGTCGAGCTCACCGACGCGCTGGCCGGCCTCGGAACGGTCACGATCGACTGGCCGATCCCGGCGAGCCCGGGCGTCCTCCTCCCGGGACAGACCGCCGACGCGACGGCCGTCTACACGATCACGCAGGACGACTTCGACGCCGGATCGGTCGTCAACCAGGCCACCGTGACCGGTCGCATCCCCGCCGGGGACCTCATCTCGGCGACGAGTCCGGACGTGACGACGACCGCCGGCGCCCCGGCGCCGGAGCTCACCGTCACGAAGACGGCGGATGCGGTCGCCGGCATCACTGTGGGACAGGTGCTCGAGTACGAGGTGCAGGTCGTGAACGACGGCGACGTTACCGTCCGGGGCATCGTCCCGGTGGACCTCCTCGACGGCGCCGCTCCCCTCGCCGCCACGTGGCCGGGCGACGCGGGCGTGCTCGCCCCGACCGAGATCGCGACGTTCACGACGACCTACCGCGTCACCCAGGCCGACATCGACGCGGGCACCGTCACGAACACGGTGCGCGTGACGGGTGCACCCGCCCGCGGAGCGCTCGACCCGATCACCGCAGCCGTCACCTCGGTGGCTGCCCCCGCTCTCCCGTCGATCGGCGTCGTAGACACCGGGGCGCTCGCCCCCGGCGCCACGGGAGTCGCCGGCGACGAGGTGGTCTGGACCTACACGATCACCAACACCGGGACGGTCACCCTCCGCGACATCGGCGTCGCCGACACCGGCGTGACCCTCATTCCGGGCTCGTTGAGCTTCGCGAACTGGCCCGGTGCGACGGGCGTCCTCGCGCCCGGAGAGTCCGTGACCGCAACCGCCCGGTCGGTCCTCACCCAGACCCAGGTCGACGCCGGCGAGGTCACGAGCGCCGCGGTCGCCGACGGCACACCCGCGGGGGCCACCACCGCCGTCACGGCATCCGACGACGCCACCGTCCTCCTCGAGAGCCGCCCGAGCCTCGCCGTCGTCAAGACCGGAGCGCTCGAGCCCGGCGCGGCCGGGCAGGTGGGCGACCGCATCCTCTACACGCTGACCGCCACGAACACCGGCAACGTCACCCTGCACCGCGGTGTGCTCGTAGACCCGCTCCCGGGCCTCGTGATCACGAGCATCGACTGGCCGGTCGATGAGGGCGGAGGGGACGTCGACGGCCTCCTCCCGCCCGGAAGCTCGGTGACGGGGACCGGGTACGTCGAGCTCACACAGGCCGACATCGACCGCGGGTTCCTCGCGAACACGGCGCGCGTGGCCGCGTACACCGACGAGACGCCCCAGCCGGGAGAGACCCCCGTCGCGGCGATCTCGAACCGCGTGGAAGTCCCGACGGTCACCGCGGCGCCGCAGCTGCTCTCGGAGACCTCGGGCACCGTCGACGGTGCAGGTGTCCTCGGCGACGTCATCACCTGGACGCACCGCCTGACGAACACCGGCAACGTGTCGGTCGCTCTCGCGGCGACGGATTACCGCGACACGCTCGGCCTCACCGCTCCCGCCTACGACTGGTCCGGGGCCGCCGCACCGGGCACGCTGGCCCCCGGCGAATACCTCGTGCTGACGGGGACGGCCGTCGTGACCCAGCCCGACGTCGATCGGGGCTCCGCGATCCGCAGCGCTCTGGGCACCGCGACGCCCGTGCGCGGCGAGGAGTCCGTGACGTCGAACACCTCCACGGGGACCGTGCCGCTCGCGCCCGGGACCGCTGCTCTGACCGTGACCGACGACGGCGCGCTCGCCACGCCGGAGGATGCCGTCGCCGGCGGTACGGTCGTGTTCACCTACCGGGTCACCAACTCGGGGACCGTCACCCTCACCGGAGTGTCGGTGCGCGACGCCCTGCCCGGCATCGGCGACCCCGCCTACACCTGGACGACGCCCACCGGCGTCCTCGCACCCGGCGCGTACGTGGACGTGCGCGCCGAGTACACGCTGACGCAGGCGGACGTCGACGCCGGATCGGTCGTCAGCATAGTTACGGCCGTCGGCACGCCGCCCGCCGGTGCGGACGCGACCGCGACCGACGACGCCACCGTGATCGTCGATCCCTCGCCGGTCCTTGCGGTCACCAAGGCGGGCGAGCCCGAGATCGCCGGTCAGACCGGCGTCGGCGACTGGCTGACGTTCAGGTTCACGTTCCGCAACACCGGAAACGTGACCCTCACCGACGTCACCCTGAGCGATGCGCTCGCTGGCCTCACGGTCCCGACGATCACCTGGCCGGGAACCGCGGGTCGCCTCGGCGCCGGGGAGACCGCGACCGCCACGGCGCGCTACCAGATCGCCCAGCCGGACGTCGACGGCGGCACGGTGCGCAACGTCGCCACCGTGACCGGTCAGCCGCCGACGGGGCCCGCCGCCGTCGGCCAGTCGGCGGAGGTGCTCCTCACCCTCGAGGACGCCGCCCCCGCGATCACGGTCGCGAAGGGCGGATCCCTCGTGTTCGGCACCGGGGATGCCGGCAGCGTGCTGCGCTTCCAGTTCGAGATCCGCAACACCGGCAACACCACGCTCAGCGCGATCTCGATCGACGACGAGCTCCCGGGCCTCTCGGCACCGGTCATCTCCTACCCCGCCGGCGGCACCTCGCTCGCCCCGGGCGCCACCGCGACCGCCACGGCGGACTACACGCTGACCCAGGCGGACGTCGATCGCGGATACGTCGAGAACGTCGCCGACGTCGACGCGCTGAGTGCCCGCGGCGCCGACCCGAGCGCGACGTCCAACGTGTTCCGCTTCGCCACCGGCGATGCGCGCCCCGGGATCACCGCGACCCAGACGGCCGGCTTCGCACTCGGCGGGACCGGCGTCGTCGGCGACCTCGTGGACTACGTGTTCACGATCCGGAACACCGGCAACGTCACGCTCACCGACGTCACCTGGGCGGCGACGCGCTCCGGACTGACCGACGTCGTGACCACGTGGCCGGCCGGTACGCCGGAGGGCTCCCTCCAGCCGGGCCAGGCTCTCGTCGTGAGCGCGCGCACCGCCGTGACCCAGGCCGACGTCGACCGCGGAGAGATCGTCAACGGCCTCACCGGTGCCGGGGTCTCGCCCGTGGGCGCCGTCGTCGACGACGTGGCCGCCGAGTCGGTGCTGCCGCTGGCGGAGGCGCTCCCCGGGATCGAGATCGTGAAGACCGGTGAGCCTCGAGTGACCGACGGCGTGCAGGTCGTGCACTACGAGTTCTCCGTCCGCAACACCGGTGACGTGACACTGTCCGACGTGACCGTCACGGATGAGCTCGAGGGCCTCGGCACCGTCGCCTACGGCGCCTGGCCGAGCGGCGAGACCGGCGTCCTCGCGCCCGGGGACGTCGTCACGGCATCCGCGGACTACCCGGTCGCACAGGCCGACCGGGACCGCGGAACGGTGACCAACTCGGCCTCCGTCTCGGCGACCGGCCCCGACGGCGCGCCCGTCGCGGATGACTCGGGCGACGTCGTCACGACGCTCCCGGCGGCCTTCCCGGGCATCGAGATCACGAAGACGATGACCGTCCAGGGCGGCGGTGCACCGCGGGTCGGCTCCACGATCGTCTACACCTTCACCGTCGTCAACACCGGGCAGGTGACCCTCACGGGTGTGGCGATCGGCGATGAGCAGGCCGGCCTCACGACGCCCGTCATCCGCTGGCCCGCCGCCGACGGCGTGCTCGCCCCGGGCCGGACGGCGACGGCGACGGCGACCTACACGCTCACGCAGGCAGATGTGGATGCCGGAGAGCTCGCGTCCTCGGCACGGACGAGCGGCCTCAGCCCGGCGTCGGCCGTCGTGACGGACGCGGACCCCGGCGCTCTCCCCCTCGCGCAGCGCCCCGCCCTCAGCGTCGACAAGACGGCGATCGTGCGGACGACGCCGACCGCCGGCCAGACCATCGACTATCGGATCGTCGTGCGGAACACGGGAACGGTCACCCTCGACGACGTGCGCATCGCGGACGATCTCCTGCCGGGCGCCTCGCTCGTCGTGGCCTGGCCTGCAGCGGACGGCGTCCTCGCCCCGGGCGCCGAAGCGGTCGCCACCGGCTCCCGCGACGTCACCGACGAGGACGTCGCGGCCGGTGCCGTCGTGAACACCGCGACCGCGACCGGAACCCCGCCGAGCGGTGCCGACGTATCGGCGAGCGACGCGGCGACGGTGCAGATCCCCAACGGCGCTGCCGTGTCGCTCGGCATCAGCGGCGCCGTCGACGGCGGCCGCCCCGGCTATGCGGGTGACCGCGTGACGTTCACCTACGTCATCACGAACACCGGTGCGGTCGCGCTGAGCGGCATCATGCTGACCGACCCGCGACCGGGGCTGTCCCCGATCGTCTTCGGTCCGTGGCCGGGTGCGGCCGGCGTGCTCCTGCCGGGGCAATCCGTCATCGCGACGGCGACCTACGTCCTCACCGAGGCAGACGAGGGGACGGAGCTCGTCGAGAATGCCGTCGTCACCGCTGTCGGAGCAACCCCCGCGCAGGTGGTCACCGACGCAGCGGCCGCGGCGATCCCGCTCCCCGAGCCCCCGCCCGCGACACCGACACCGGTGCCGACGGGCACCGGCACTCCCCCGACACCGGAACCGACGCCCGTGCCCTCGCCCGACCCGGGCGACACGGGGGCCGGAGTCGACCTGCCGGCCACGGGCGCGACCTTCTCGGTCCTCGGCATCCTCATCGGAGTGGCCCTCGTAATGTGGGGAGCGACGCTCACGCGCTCGTCTTCCCGTCGAAAGGAGAACACATGACGTTCCACACCCGGGCAGCCGGCATCGGCCTCGCGTTCGTGCTGGGGGTCGCTGCGCTCGCGGGCTGCACGGCCACCGATCCCGAGCCGACGCCGACGCCGACCGACGCCGCGGTCGAGCCCGGTGTCACCGACATCGAGGATGCGCCCGGCACGGGTGAGGATCTCGTCGGCGCCGCCGCCGACGCGATCACCGAGGCGTGCGAGCGCGACGGCGACGAGTGGGTCGCGCGCGGGACGGTCACCAATCCCACCGACGGCGAGGTCGATTACCGGATCTATGTGTCGTTGCTCAACAGCGCCAACGACACGCGAGGACTCCAGCAGGTCGATGTCGAGGATCTCGGCGCCGGCGACACCGCCGACTGGGAGTCGCGACTGGAACTGGCCGATGAAGACCTGAGCTGCGTTCTGCGGGTGGAGCGGTACGAAGGCTGATCTCCAGCAGCAGGAGGGCTCAGCGCAGCAGGATGAGCGCCTCGCCCTGACCGCCGCCGCCGCACAGCCCCACCGCTGCCCGGCCTGAGCCGCGACGGACGAGCTCGTGCACCGCGTGCACGACGAGGCGGCATCCGCTCGCCCCGATCGGATGACCGAGCGCGATGCCGCCCCCGTCGGGGTTCACGACGGCGTCGGACAGGCCGAGCTCGGACTGGGAGTGCGCGACGACCGCGCCGAAGGCCTCGTTGATCTCGACCAGATCCAGATCGGATGCCGCGAGCCCCTGCCGGCGCAGGGCGCGCTCGATGGCGCGCGCGGGCTGGGCGTGCAGCGAGTTGTCTGGGCCGGCCACCTGGCCCGACGCACCGACGACCGCCATGACGGGCCAGCCGTTCTCGTCGGCGTGCGCGCGCGTGGTGAGGACGACCGCCGCGGCGCCGTCCGAGATCTGCGACGAGTTGCCCGCTGTGAGGGATCCTTCCGGGTGGAAGGCGGGTCGGAGCCCGGCCAGCGTCTCGACCGTCGTCTCCGGACGGATCCCCTCGTCCGCCGTCAGCGTGACCGGCTCACCACGGCGCTGCGGAATGCTCACCGGCACGATCTCAGCGTCGAAGCGCCCCTCGGCGCGCGCGGCGGCCGCGCGCTGATGCGAGCGGGCGGCCACGGCATCCTGCGCCTCGCGGGTGATGCCGAATCGGGGGTTGAGCCGCTCCGTCGAAGCGCCCATGCTCTCGCGATCGTAGGCGTCGGTGAGCCCGTCGAAGGCCAGATGGTCGAGCACCTCCACCGTCCCGTACGCCCACCCGTCGCGCGAGCCCATGAGCAGGTGCGGGGCCCGGGTCATCGACTCCATGCCGCCGGCGACGACGACGGCGGCATCGCCGACCGCGATCATCCGCGCGGCATCGATGATCGCGGTGAGCCCCGACAGGCAGACCTTGTTGACCGACGAGGCCGGGACGTCCCAGCCGATTCCGGCGGCCAGTGCTGCTTGCCGCGCGGGATTCTGCCCCGAGCCCGCGGGGAGCACCTGCCCCATGATCACCGCGTCGACGGCCTCCGGGGGGATGCCGCCCGCTGCCAGCGCGCCGGCGATCGCGAACCCGCCCAGCTGCGGGGCGGAGAACGACGCCAGCTGGCCCTTCAGCCGTCCCTGCGGGGTGCGGGCGGCGGCGACGATCACGATGTCGTCGGTGCTCATGCGGAGGTCTCCTTGTCGAGGGCGATGGTCAGTGGTGGCTGGGTGGCGGACACGACGTCGTCGACCGACACGCCGGGCGCGGTCTCGACGAGCACGAGCCCATCGGGCGTGACATCGATGACCGCGAGGTCGGTGATGATGCGGTCGACGACCCCACGCCCGGTCAGGGGCAGCGAGCAGGCGTCGACGATCTTGGGCGAACCGTCCCGGGCCACGTGCTCCATCAGCACGATGACACGAGCGGCGCCGTGGACCAGGTCCATCGCACCGCCCGGTCCCTTCACCATCTTGCCGGGGATCATCCAGTTGGCGAGGTCGCCCCCGCCCGATACCTGCATGGCGCCGAGGATCGCCGCGTCGATCTTGCCGCCCCGGATCATGCCGAAGCTCGTCGCCGAATCGAAGTAGGCCGCGCCCGGCAGCACGGTGACCGTCTCCTTTCCGGCGTTGATGAGGTCCGCGTCGACGTCCTCTTCGGCCGGATACGGACCGACGCCCAGGATGCCGTTCTCGGACTGGAGGACGACGGTGATGCCGCCCGGCACGTGGTTCGGGACGAGGGTCGGGAGGCCGATGCCGAGATGCACGTAGGAGCCGTCGGCGAGCTCGCGCGCCGCGCGTGCCGCCATCTGATCGCGGGTCAGCGCCATGTCAGTCCTCCTGCCCCTCGGACGTAACGCGCACCGTGCGCCGCTCGATCCGCTTCTCGATCGCCGTGCCGACGGACACGACCCGCTGCACGTAGACCCCCGGAAGATGGACGGCATCGGGGTCGAGGGCCCCGGCGGGGACGAGCTCCTCCACCTGGGCGATGCAGACGCGTCCCGCCATCGCCGCCAGCGGGTTGAAGTTGCGCGCCGCCTTCCGGAAGACGAGGTTGCCGTGTGTGTCGCCGACCGCGGCGTGCACGAGGGCGAAGTCGGTCGTGATGGCCTCCTCGAGGACGAAGTCCCGCATCGCGTCGCCGACGGCGAACCGGCGCACATCCTTCGCCGGCGAGGCCACCGCGACGCCGCCCTGCCCGTCGTAGCGTCGGGGCAGGCCGCCCTCCGCCACCTGCGTGCCGACGCCCGTCTGCGTGTAGAACGCGGCGATGCCCGCGCCGCCGGCCCGGAGCTTCTCGGCGAGGGTGCCCTGCGGCGTGAGCTCCAGCTCGAGCTCGCCCGAGAGGAACTGCCGCTCGAACTCCCTGTTCTCCCCGACGTACGACGAGGTCATCTTGGCGATTCGACCATCGGCGAGGAGGATGCCGAGACCCCAGTCGTCCACGCCGCAGTTATTGCTCACGATCCGGAGATCCGTCGTCCCCCGCCGGTGGAGAGCCTCGATCAGCGCCATCGGATTGCCCGACAGGCCGAAGCCGCCCACGGCGATGGTCGCACCATCGGGGATGTCGGCGACCGCGTCGGCCGCCGACGGCCAGGTCTTGTCGATCACGTGCCACTCCTTCGTGCCTGCTTCCTCCCATCGTGCGCGGTGCGCACCGCGGCCGCATCGCGGCGTTTGCGATATGGATGCCGGGCGACGTAATGTCCACATCATGGACACCTCCCGCTCCGTTCCCGGAGCCCAGTCCGTCGCGCGGGCGGCAGCGCTTCTGCGTCTCGTGACGCAGGCCGGTGACGACGGGCAGTCGGTCGGAGAGCTGGCACGTCGCGCTGAGCTCACCCGGCCGACCGCCCACCGCCTGCTGAGCGCCCTCTCCCACGAGGGCCTCGTCGACCAGGACGAGCGGACCGGGCGGTGGATGCCCGGCCCGGAGCTGTATCTCATGGGCGCCGTCGCGGCATCCCGCTACGACATCACCGCGATCGCGCGCGACATCGTCCGTTCGCTCGCCGTCCGCACCGAGGAGAGCGCCTTCCTCTCGGTCCGCCGCGGCGACGAGACGGTCTGTCTCATCCGTGAGGAAGGAAGCTTCCCCATCCGCTCGTTCGTGCTCGCCGAGGGCGTGCGGTTCCCGCTCGGCGTGGCCAGCGCCGGCCTCGCCATCCTGGCGTTCCTCCCCCCTCACGATGTGGACGCGTACTTCGAGCGCCACGACGACCTCGGGGCGCGCTGGGGTGCCGCGCACGGAGAGCAGCGCCTGCGCGCTCGGCTGCGCGAGACCCAGTCCCGTGGCTACGCCGTGAACCCGGGGCTCATCGTCGAGGGGAGCTACGGGCTCGGCGCCGCGGTCTTCACCCGGGCGGGCCATCCGCAGTGGGCGCTCAGCCTCACGGGAGTGGAGTTCCGCTTCGACGCCGACCGCCAGGCGGAGCTCGGACGCATCCTTCTCGCCCATGCCCATCAGCTGACGACGCGGATCGCCGCCGGCACCCGCTGAGACCCCCTGTCCGGCAAGGCTCCCCCGGTCAGCGGGCGGTCCAGCCGCCGTCCATCGTGTAGCTCGCTCCCGTGACCATCCCCGCACGGTCGGACGCCAGCCACGCGGCGAGGGCCGCGACCTCCTCCGGCTCGATCAGGCGCGCGATGGCGGATTCGGTGAGCATGATCTGCGAGACCACCTCGCTCTCGGCGATCCCGTGTATCCGCGCCTGATCGGCGATCTGCTGCTCGACGAGCGGTGTCCGTACGTATGCGGGGTTGATGCAGTTGCTCGTCACGCCGTGCGGGCCGCCCTCCAGCGCAGTGGTTTTCGAGAGCCCCTCCAGTGCGTGCTTGGCCGACACGTAGGCGGACTTGAACGGGCTCGCGCGCAGCCCGTGCGCACTGGAGATGTTCACGATCCTCCCGTGGCCGCGCGCGTACATGCCCGGCAGTGCGGCCCGAATGAGCAGGAAGGGCGATTCGACCATCAGCCGGTGCATGAAGCGCCAGCGCTCGGGGTCGAACTCGTGGACGGGCGCGACCGTCTGCACCCCCGCGTTGTTTACCAGGATGTCGATGTCGAGCGACAGACCCTCCTGGGCGCGCGTGTCCGACAGGTCGACCACCCATGCCTCGCCGCCGACCTCCGCGGCGGCCGCGTGAGCGCTCTCGGCCTGCAGGTCGGCGATCGTGACGTGCGCGCCGCGGGCCGCGAACTCCTTCGCGCAGGCGAGGCCGATGCCGCTCGCACCGCCCGTCACCAGCGCACGGCGTCCGCCGAGGTCTTGCTCGACCATCGAGTCGATCCTTCCCGGTTCGCGGCAGCCGACCGCGTGAGCCGACTTCATCGTCCGGTGCACGTGCGAAGCCTGTCAATCGCCGACCGTCGTTGCATACCTGCGGTATATACTTTTGTTATGCAATACTCCGACGATCTCCTCCGCCTCCTGCTCGGCGCCCACGCACTGACGAGGATCGCGTCGCTCGAGACGCGCTCCGACGCTCCCGCGGCCCAGTGGCGCACGCTCGCACTCCTGCGCGATCACGGCGCGCAGCGCCTGGGCGATCTCGCCACGCTCAGCCGGGTGACGCAGCCGGGCATGACACGACTCGCGACGCAGATGGTCGATGCCGGTCTCATCGCCCGCTCCGCCGATCCCTCCGACTCGCGGGCCAGCATCCTCTCTCTGACGGATGCCGGCGCGGCGGCGCTCGACGAGTGGCTGACGCTGCTCGCCGACACCCTGGCCCCGCGCTTCGAGCGCCTCGATGAGGACGAGCGCGCGACCCTCCGCCGCGCGGCGGACATCCTGGCATCCGTCTCCGCCCCCGCGGAGCTGGCCCGATGACCGCCGCCGCGCCCGCCGTCAGCGTCTGGCGGCAGCCGGCACAGGTGTGGGCGGTCGCCTTCGCCAGCGTGGTCGCCTTCATGGGGATCGGCCTCGTGGACCCCATCCTCCCCGCGATCGCCGCGTCGCTGCAGGCGAGCCCGGTCGAGACGGAGCTCCTCTTCACGAGCTACCTGGTGGTGACGGGACTCGCGATGCTCGTGACGAGCTGGATCTCGAGCCGCATCGGCGCGAAGTCGACGATGCTGATCGGCCTGGCACTCATCGTCGTCTTCGCTCTGCTGTGCGCTCTGTCGGGCTCGGTGGACGCCGTCATCGGGTTCCGCGCCGGCTGGGGGCTCGGCAACGCACTGTTCATCTCCACCGCCCTCGCCACGATCGTCGGCGCCGCCTCGGGCGGCAGCGCCGCCGCCATCATCCTCTACGAGGCCGCCCTCGGTCTCGGCATCGCGATCGGACCGCTGCTCGGCGGGATCCTCGGCGAGGTCAGCTGGCGCGGTCCGTTCTTCGGGGTCGTCGCGCTGATGGCGATCGCCTTCGTCGCCGTGCTCGTGCTGCTGCGGACGCCGCGAGAGTCGCGCACCCCGATCCCGCTCTCGGCTCCGTTCCGCGCGTTGCGCGTCCCGGCGCTGGCCGTCCTCGCGGCCGCCGCACTGTTCTACAACATCGGATTCTTCGTGCTTCTCGCGTTCTCGCCGTTCCCGCTCGGATTCGGCGCGCTCGGCATCGGCCTGACGTTCTTCGGATGGGGCGTCGCCCTCGCGGTGACGAGCGTCTGGGTCGCGCCGATCCTGCTCCGCAGGCTCGCCCGCACGACCGCGATGCTCGTCGTGCTCCCCCTCCTCGCCGTCGATCTGCTGGCGGCGGCTCTCTTCGTGCACGCGCCTGCCGGCCTCGTGGTCTGCATCGTCGTCGGCGGGCTGCTTCTGGGCCTCATGAACACGATCCTCACCGAGTCGGTCATGGAGGCCACCGACCTCCCGCGCTCGGTGGCCAGTTCCGCCTACTCGGCGGTCCGCTTCCTCGGCGGAGCCGCCGCCCCGCCGCTGGCCGCCCTTCTCTGGCATGCCGCCGGTGCCGCTGTGCCGTTCGTGTTCGCCGCGGGCTCCGTCCTCGTATCCGCCGCGGTCATCGCCGTCGGCCGAGGAGCACTCGCGCGGGTCGACGCGCGTGAAGCGGATGCCGGCGACGAGGCGGCTGCCGTTCTCATCGGCGATGCGGCCTGACGCGCTCC
>Ga0160447_100301_pt1 | contig 25775 bp, 22 predicted proteins | sample HID1973K_E1MG_FD_108222 | JGI IMG/M metagenome (GOLD analysis project Ga0160447, IMG submission 108222) | Enriched mosquito-associated microbial communities from UW Madison campus, WI, USA - HID1973K_E1 MG | ecosystem: Host-associated > Arthropoda: Insects > Digestive system > Unclassified ...
CGCGCGCGGGCGAGACGCTCGACCGCCGCGATCACCTCGGTGAAGCCGCCGCGCGGGTAGAGCACCCCGTCGTCGAGGTCGAGATGGCTCATCAGGTGGTACAGGCTCGGAGCCTCGAAGGGCGACGCTCCGAGGAAGACCGCCGGATACCCGAGGATCTGCCGCAGCAGCGGATCGTCGAAGGAGCGGGCGACGTGGGAGGCGAGGGGCCGGGTGAGAAGCGGCAGGAGGCGGGGCAGCTGGGAGACGACGCGGCGGTCCCGCAGCCCCTCCGTCGACGCGTAGGTGTCGTAGAGGAACCGCGACACCGCGAGCTCGTACGCGTCGCCGGCGGAGTCGAGGTAGGCGTCCAGGCGCGCGCCCGCGCCCGGTTCCCGTGACTCGAACAGCGCGCGGACGGCATCCCGCCCTGAGGTCACGTCGACGTGATCGGCGGAGCCGTCCGCGCCCGGCTCGGCGTACACGCGATACGCGGGCGTGAGCGGGACGAGGTCCAGCTCGTCCGCGGCGCTCGTGCCCAGGAGGGCGAAGAAATGCTCGAACACCTCGGGCATCAGATACCAGCTGGGTCCCGTGTCGAACCGGAAGCCGTCACGCGACCACGACCCGGCGCGCCCGCCGAGGTCGTCGCGCGCCTCGAACAGCGTCACCGTCCAGCCATCGTCGGCCAGGAGCGCGGCGGTGGCGAGCCCCGCGATCCCGCCGCCGATGACAGAGGCCGTCCGCCCGCTCACGAGGCGGACCGTCGGGGCGGTCGGCCGGCGACGGCGCGCACGGCGATCGAGGCCTTCACCGGTGCCGGCACGCGCACCCGCGCGCCGGAGGCGTCGTCTCGCAGGCGGCGGGCGAGTTCGGCGAAGAGGCCGTGCGCGGTCGTCACCGCCCGCCGGCAGTCGCCCGGGAGATGGGGGATCACGGCGGCGGCGGCATCGAGGTCCTGATCGATGCGCGCGAGCACGGCGGTGCGCCCCGCCGCTCCCTCGATGCCGAGATAGTCGCGCCCGAGCCGCTCGGAGTCGTCGGCGAGGTCGCGCAGGAAGTTGATGTCCTGGAACGCCGCGCCGAGTCGCCGGGCGCCGTCGACGAGTTCGGCGGGAGCGTCGCGCGGGGGCGCCGCCGTTCCGGCGTTGACGAAGACCTGGAGGCACATCAGCCCGACGACCTCCGCCGAGCCGTAGACGTAGGCGTCGTGGGATGCCGCATCGTGCGCGGACCGGTCGAGGTCGGTGCGCATCGACGCGAAGAACGGGCGCACGAGGTCCTCGCCGATGCCGCAGGAGCGCGCGGTCAGCGCGAAGGCGTGGACGACGAGGTTCGTGCTGAACCCGCGCGCCATGCTCGCCAGCGTCTCGGTCTCGAGCGCATCCAGCTGGATGCGCTGGTCGCCGGGGGAGAGGCCGGCCGCCTCGGCCGCGCCGTCGACGATCTCGTCCGCGATCCGCACCAGGGCGTAGACCTCGCGCACCTGCGGGCGCACACGCGCGCCGAGAAGCCGTGTCGCGAGCGAGAAGGACGTCGAGTAGGTCGAGATGACCGCGGCGGCGGCATCGCGCGCACAGCGGTCGTACAGGGCGTCTCCGCTCACGGGATGCGACTCTCGATCGCGTCGGCGAGCCCTGCGAGGAGCACGACCGCAGCCGGCGGCAGCTCGGGGGAGGCGGCATGGGTGCGTGCTCGTCGCAGGTTGTCGCGCACGAGGTCCTCGAGTCCGCCCCGCGCGCCGCTCGCCTCGATCTCGCGCTGGGCGCGTCGGACGGCGATGGGCCCGGTATGAGCGACGGCCAGGGCGTCGCTGATGCGCGGCCATGCGTCGGTCTGACGGGCGAGGGCGATGAGTGGCGTGCGCTTGGCTTCGCGCAGGTCCGCCCCCGGGTCGCGTCCGGCCTGGCGACGCGAGCCGAACGTCCCGATCAGGTCGTCGACGAGCTGGAAGGCGAGACCGAGCGCGGCGGCGGCATCCGAGAGGGCGGGATGCGACGGCGTGCCGGCGAGGATCGCCCCCGCGCGCAGCGGCGCACGGAACGAGTAGACGGCGGTCTTGTCATGGGCCGCGGTCAGCAGCGCGGCGGCATCGGGAAGGTCCGCGCGCGCAGCGTGCTCGGCGTCGGCGAGTTCCCCCACGGCCGAGACGAGGATCGCCTCGTCGAGGACGGCGAACAGCTGGTGCCGCTCGTCGTCGGTGAGGGCGGCGGTGGCGACCAGGCGGGTCGCCTCGAAGAGCAGGATGTCTCCCGCGAGGACGGCCGCGGCGTCGGCGACAGTGGCGGTGCCGCGCTCGTCGGCCCCGAACGCCCGGGCGCGGACGCGGAATCGCCCCGCGACGTTGGGGATGCCGCGGCGCTCCACGTCGCGGTCGATGAGGTCGTCGTGCACGAGCAGGGCGGTGTGGAGGATCTCGAAGGCGGCAGCGACGTCCCAGAGGGCGGGAGTGGCGGCGGGGTCGCCGCCGAAGGCCGTGAACGAGGCGACCACGAGGGCCGGTCGGAGCCGCTTGCCGTCGGCCGCCGACGCCGTGACGGCGGCGGCCAGGGCCTGCGCTCCCTCGCCGTGCGGGGCGGACCGCGCGGTGAGGCGGGCGAGCGCCCGATCGATCGCCGCGTCGACGTGAGCGCGGTGCACGTCGGAGAGCTCGATCACGACGCTCTCCGCTCCTGTTCGTTCGACAGGACATCCAGCTGCTCGGCCTGGAGGACGAGCCACGGGCTGAACGCCCACGGGGTGGCGCGAAGTCCTGCGGCCAGCTCGGCCGGGTCGACCCACCGGGCCTCGGCGACCTCGCGGGGGTTGAGCTCGGGCTCATCGTCGGTGACGGCGAGGTAGACCGGGCACACCTCGTGCTCGACCATGCCGTTGGCGTCCACGGCACGGTAGCGGAAGAGGGGGAGGGCGAGCCGCACGTCGCGCAGGGTGATGCCGAGCTCGTGCTCGGCGCGCCGGTGCACGGCGGCCAGAACGGGCTCCGCGGGGCGCGGGTGGCCGCAGAAGGAGTTGCTCCAGACGCCCGGCCAGGTGCCCTTGTCCAGTGCTCGGCGCGTGACGAGGGTCTCGCCACGGGCGTTGTACACGTGGCACGAGAAGGCCAGATGAAGGGCGGTGTCGGTACCGTGCACGCTGGACTTGGGCGCGGTGCCGATCTCGCGGCCATCGTCATCGAGAAGGACGACGAGGTCGACCGGGGACATTCTGCCTCCTATTGCTAGTTTATCTAGCGATTTTCAGCGATACTACCTATTCGGAGAGGAGGTGTCCACACGGTGGATCAGCGGTGGGTCCCCACGACCGAACGCGATGGTCTCGTCCTCGAGGCAATGCGCGCCGTGCGCGCCTTCTCGGATGCGATGGACCGCATGCACGGCGGTCTTCGCGGTGACATGGACATGAATGCGAGCGACCTCGCCGCCCTCCGCATGCTCATCGTGCGGGAGCAGCGCGGGCACTGGGTTTCGCCCCACGACATCGCGGCGCATCTGGCCATCTCGACGGCGTCGACGACGAAGCTCCTCGACCGCCTGACCGACAGCGGTCATCTCGAGCGGCGCCCGCATCCGCACGATGGCCGCGCGCGCATCGTCGTCCTGTCGGAGGGGGCGCGCGCCGAGTTCTACCAGCACTTCGGAGAGCGGATGCGGCGGATGCGCGTCGCGATGGAGTCGTACAGCGACGACGAACTCCGCGCGATCGTGCGGTTCCTCGGAGACATGGAGGAGGCGCTGGTCGAACCTGCACCGTCCGCATGAACGCCCGGTGAAACCGCAAAAGAAGAAGGCGCCCCGCGAGGGACGCCTTCTTCATTCTGTTGCGGGGGCAGGATTTGAACCTACGACCTCTGGGTTATGAGCCCAGCGAGCTACCGAGCTGCTCCACCCCGCGGCACAAGAAGAAAGCCTAGCACGGGTTTCGAGGGTGCGGCGACACGCGGCCGGTTCGCCGAGCGCGGTTGCCGCCGACGGATGCGGCGGGCGAGGATGAGGACATGGCATCCCCCGACCGCGATCCCGGTGACGAGACCGACGAGGCGTCCGGCTCCGATGCGCGTCCGGGCGACGGGCGCGCCGAGACCGTCAACGAACGCGCCGACCGCAACTGGAACGAAGTGCTGCAGGAGCTGCGCGTGCTGCAGACCGGCACCCAGATCCTCACGGGGTTCCTGCTCGCGCTGGCCTTCCAGCCCGCCTTCGTGGACCTGTCGGCGGGGCAGCGGGCCTTCTACCTGACCCTCGTCGTCCTCGCCGCCCTGAGCGCGATCATCGCGCTCGCCCCGGTGGCGCTGCACCGCATCCTGTTCCGTCGCGGCGCGAAGCCGACGATCGTCGCCTACGGGCACTCGGCGCTCCTGACATCGCTCCTGACGGTCTCGGTCCTCATGGTCGGCGTCGTCGCGTTCGTCTTCGACATCGTCGTGGGCGATGCCGCCGCCTGGATCGCGGCGGCCGTGCTCGCCGTGGTCATCATCGTCCTCTGGGTCGCACTGCCCGCGGCCATGCGGTCGCGGCGGACGGAGGACTCCCGGTGAGCGGGGGAGCCGTGGCCGTCGGAGTCGGGCAGTTCGCGCCGGCGGCCGACGAGGCGGCCAATCTTGCGGCGATCGCCGAGCTGGCAGCCCGGGCGGCGGAGCGCGGCGCGCAGGTCGTGCTCTTCCCGGAGTACTCGAGCTACTTCATCGATCCGTTCGACGACACGCTGGCGGGCCACGCCCAGGAGCTCGACGGGCCGTTCACGTCTGCGCTGCGGGAGATCGCGGTGCGGCACGGGATCACGATCGTCGCCGGTCTGCTCGAGCGCGGCTCGCCGGCGCCCGGCCACGGCCCGCGCGTGCGGAACACGGTCGTCGCCGTCGATGCCTCCGGCGTCCTCGCGGTCTACCGCAAGCTGCATCTCTACGATGCCTTCGGGCAGCGGGAGTCGGACTGGGTCGAACCGGGCGAGATCGCGAAGCCCCAGACGTTCGAGGTGGCCGGACTGAGGTTCGCCCTCATGACCTGCTACGACCTGCGTTTCCCCGAAGTCGCCCGCGTCCTCGCCGACACCGGTGCGCATGTCGTCCTCGTCGCCGCGGAATGGGTGCGAGGGCCGCTGAAGGAGCACCACTGGCGGACCCTGCTGCACGCGCGGGCGATCGAGAACACGCTGTACGTCGCCGCGGCCGACCACCCGCCGCCGCTCGGGGTCGGCGCATCCGCCGTCGTCGACCCGCAGGGAGTGGAGATCGCATCCGTCGGCACCGCCCGCGACGTCGCGGTGGCGTACCTCGACCCGGCGACCGTGGAGCGCGTGCGACGAGTGAATCCGGCGCTGCGCCTGCGGCGCTTCCGGGTGGAGCCCCGAGGCTCAGCCGGCGAGGCCGGCGAGGCCGGCGAGCCGCGCTGACGCCTCGGCGATGACGTCGACCCGCTTGCACGCGGCGAAGCGGATGAGGGTGGCGAACTCCCCGCGGTGCGCCGGCGTGACGAATGCGGTGATCGGGATGGCGACGACCCCGGCCTTCTCGGGGAGGATGCGGCAGAGAGCATCGGCATCCGGCACGCCCAGGCGGGCGCAGAGGTCCGCCGCATCGGCCACCGTGAAGTATCCGCCGCGCGGAGGCAGGACGTCCATACCGGCCGCGCGCAGACCTTCGCCCAGCAGGGCGTGCTTCTCGCGCATGGCCGCCGCGAGCCCCGTGAAGAAGTCGTCGTCCAACCGGAGGCCGGCGGCGATCGCCGGCTGGAAGGGCGAGCCGTTGACGTAGGTCAGCCACTGCTTGACGGCGAGGACGGCGTCGATGAGGTCCGCGGGCCCGCTGACCCATCCGATCTTCCACCCGGTCGTCGAGAAGGTCTTGCCGCCCGAGGAGATCGTGAGCGTGCGACCTCGCGCATCCGCGCGCGCCGCCACCGGCGTGTGGACGCCGTCCAGCACCAGATGCTCGTAGACCTCGTCGGTGACGATCACCGCGTCGTGCCGGTCGGCGAGGCGGACGATCTCGTCGAGCACCTCCGGCGCGAAGACCGCCCCTGTGGGGTTGTGCGGGTCGTTCACGAGGATGAGGCGCGTCCGATCCCCGACGGCGCGACGGAGGTCGTCGAGGTCGGGCTGGAAGTCCGGTCGCCGCAGCGGCACCGCGACGAGTCGAGCCCCCGCCAGCGCGACGCAGGCCGCGTACGCGTCGTAATACGGCTCGAAGACGACGACTTCGTCCTCGGGTCCGTCGATCAGAGCGAGGAGCGTGGCCGAGAGCGCCTCGGTCGCGCCCGCCGTGACGAGCACCTCTCTGTCGGGGTCGAGCGCGATCCCGTAGAAGCGCCGCTGGTGCTCTGCGATGGCGGCGCGGAGGTCGGGGATGCCGCGGCCGGGCGGGTACTGGTTCGCCCCCGCCGCGATCGCGGCCCGCGCCGTCTGCAGGACGATCTCGGGCCCGTCCTCGTCGGGGAAACCCTGGCCGAGGTTGATCGCGCCGCTGGCGACCGCGAGGGCGCTCATCTCGGCGAAGATGGTGGGGATGCCGGTGCCATCGGGGGCCAGCAGGCCGGCGCCGCGTGCCGCGCGCGCCCAGGCCCCGGGGATGTGTCGCATCGGGCTCACGCTACACGCATAGGCTCATCGGGGCGTGGCCATAAGAAACGCACAGACTGCAGGGTCATGCTGAGGTCGTCTGGAAAGAAGGAACCGCCATGAGCACCACTTCATCTCACGAGAACGACTCCACCCCGGACGAGTCCGGAGCATCCGAGCCCGTCGCCCCGACGCCCGTCGAGGCTTCCGCGGAGCCGGCGGCCGCCGCCCCCGCGACGGAAGCGGCCGCGGTCTCCGCACCGCCCGCCGCCCCTCCGCTTCCGCCGCGCCCGCCGATGCCGGCCGGCGCGCCGCAGGGGCCTTCGTACGGGTCCGCGTTCCACACGCAGCCGACCCTGCCCCTCCAGCCGCACGGCGCGCCGCAGTACGCGGGCGTCGCCGCTCCGACAGCCGCCGAAACGGCATCCGATGCCTCGGGTCGCGTGGGGGCGGGGAAGATCGTCGCCATCATGGTCGCGGCCGCTCTCGTCGGCGGCGCGGCGGGTCTCGGCGGCTCCGCGGCCGGAGCATCGCTCTTCGGCGCGACCGGCTCGACGGTCGTCACGGCAGGCCCCTCGTCCGTGACCGTGAACAACCCCGACGCGGTCAACCAGACCACCGGCATCGCGGCCAAGGTGCTCCCGAGCGTCGTGACGATCTCGGCCTCGTCGTCGTCGTCGGGCGGCACCGGTTCGGGGGTGGTGCTGACCAGCGACGGGTACGTCGTAACCAACACCCACGTCGTCACGCTCGACGGTGCGACCGGCAGCGCCGACATCACCGTGACGACCTCCGACGGCAAGGTCTACCAGGCGACCGTGGTCGGCACCGACCCGACGTACGACCTCGCGGTCATCAAGCTCGAGGACGCCTCCGGTCTCACCCCGATCGATTTCGCCGACTCCGGCAGCCTCAACGTCGGCGACCAGACCGTCGCGATCGGCGCGCCCCTCGGGCTCTCCAACACGGTCACCACCGGGATCGTGAGCGCGCTCAACCGCTCGATCCAGATCGCGTCGTCGGCGGCACCCGAGGGCGAGGAGGAGGACACCCCGCAGGGTGAGGGCCAGTCGCCGTTCCAGTTCGACTTCGGTCAGGGCGACCAGCAGCCCACCGCCACGAGCTCCATCTCCATCGCCGTCATCCAGACGGACGCGGCGATCAACCCGGGCAACTCGGGCGGGGCGCTCGTCGACGACGAGGGCAAGCTCATCGGCATCAACGTCGCGATCGCCTCGACGGGCGGCTCGAGCTCGAGCCAGGCGGGATCCATCGGCGTCGGCTTCTCGATCCCCTCGAACGTGGTGAAGCGCATCACCGACGAGCTCATCGAGACCGGCGAGGCCACGCACGGCCTTCTCGGCGCGATGGTCGGCGACGCAGCCGCGCAGGAGGACGCCACGACGGCGGGCGCCTACATCAGCGAGGTGACCTCCGGGGGAGCCGCCGCCGAGGCGGGGCTCAAGGCCGGCGACGTGGTGACGTCCTTCAACGGCCTGCCGGTGACCGACGCCACCGACCTGACCGCGCAGGTGCGCGCTCTGGCCGCGGGCGCGACCGCTGCGGTCGTGTACCAGCGGGATGGCCAGACGGCATCCGTCGAGGTCACGCTGGGAACCCTCGAGCAGTGACGCCCTGACGTCGCCGTCATCCCGAAGAACGGACGCCACCCCGCGATAGGCTCGCGGGGTGGCGTCCTTCTCATTCGGTGCGGGCAACGTCGCCAAACTGCTGCGCATCCCGCTGTACGCCGCGGGCCGCGTCGCGACGTGGGTGATCCCGCGCTCGCGCGACGAATGGGTGTTCGGCAGCGCCGCCGGGATCGCGGACGGCGCCCTCGCGCTGTGGCACCATGCCGCCGCCGCCGGCGAACGGGGCGTCTGGATGACCGCCGACGAGACGCAGGATGCCGCGGCCGCGCGCCTGGGCATCCCGACGGTGCGGCGCGGCTCGCTGCGCGGCTTCTGGCGGACGGCTCGCGCGCGTGTCGTGGTGATCACGCACGGCTTCGGCGACGTCGACCGCTACGCGACCGCGGGTGCCGTCGTGGCCCAGTTGTGGCACGGCATCCCCCTGAAGCGCATCGGGCTCGACTCGCCCGCCACGGTGCGGGTGCCCGTGGCGGCGCTGCATCCCCTGGTCACGGCGCTCTACCGGTCGACGCAGCGTCGGATCTCGGTGATCCCCGCCGCCTCCGATCTCGTGCGCGGGCGGCTGGAATCCGCGTTCGGCCTCGAGGATGATCGCGTGCCCGTGACGGGGGAACCGCGCGTGGACGTCCTCTCGCAGAGCACCGCTGAACAGCGCCGCCACCGCGCGCGTGCAGAGATCTCCCGCGCCGTCGGCGACGTCGGCGATCGCCCCCTCGTGCTGTACGCGCCGACCTGGCGCGACGGAGCACCGGATCCCGCCGTCCCGGATGCCGCGGGCTGGCGCGCGATCCACGACCTCCTCGAGCGCTGCGATGCGGTGCTCCTGGTCCGCTCGCACCCGCTGGGGGCCGGCGACTATGCTGCCGGTCTCGGCGACCGCGTCCGCGCCCTGGGGAGCGATCTCGTCGCCGACGTCACGCCGCTCCTCCCGGCGCTCGACGTGCTGGTCACCGACTACTCCTCGCTCGTGTTCGACGCGGCGCTCGTGCCCGTGCCGACGGTGTTCCTCGCACCCGACGCCCCGACGTACGCGATCGAGCGCGGGTTCTACGGGCGGTTCGAAGACGTCACCGGGGGGGAGGAGGCGCGCACGTGGGCCGAGGCCGTGGCTCAGCTGGACCGCGTCCTCGCGCCCGGTGAAGAGCGGGTCCGCCGGCTCGATCGGGCGCGAGCGCTCGATGGGGCCGTGCATGCCTACCGCGACGGTCGCAATACGGAGCGGGTCTACGACGCCATCCGCGCCCGCCTGGACGGAGTCCATCGATGATCGCCGCAGCATTCGCCCCAGGACCCGTGCTCGAGCTGCGGGCCGCCGGACCCCGCCCGGCGGCGGTCGAGCTCCGGGGGCCGCGTGTGCGGGTGACTGCGCGTGCACTCACCGGTCGCGGAACCACGTGGCGCGCCGTGCTGCCCCTCGAGGCGGCACGATGGGCGGGACCGTCACTGCCGCTTCCCACCGGCACCTACGAAATCGTCGTCACGGACGAGCACGGGGCGCGCACGACGGTCGACGCCGAGCTGCCCCTGGCTCAGTTGGGAACGCTCCGCGCACAGGTGTCCGGCGGGACGATCGTGATCGGGCCCCCGATCGATCCGGCCTACGACTCGGGCGAAGGACAGGACGCCCTGGAGCGGCGGTACGCCACGCGGCCGCAGGGACTCGAAGACGCGGTGTTCTTCGAGAGCTTCTACGGGCGCAACGCCAGCTGCAATCCCCTCGCCATCGACAGGGAACTCGCGCGCGTCGCCCCCGGAGTCATCCGGTACTGGAGCGTCGTCGACCTCTCCGTCGCCGTACCGGAGGGCGCCGTGCCCGTCGTGGAGGGCAGTCCGGAGTGGTGGCGCGCTCGCGGGTCGGCGCGACTGCTCGTCGTGAACGACTGGCTGCGGCGGCGGTTCGCGCGTCGCCCGGGGCAGGTGGTCCTGCAGACGTGGCATGGGACGCCGCTCAAGCGGCTCGCCCTCCACCGGAGCGGATTCGATCCCCGGCGGGCGCTGGCCGTGCTGCGGGAGTCGCGACGGTGGAACGTCCTCCTGGCTCAGAACCCGTACGGCGCCGGGATCCTCCGGAGCGCCTACGGATTCCGTCGCCGCCCCGTGTGGGTCGAGGGGTATCCGCGCAACGACGTCCTCGTGCGCGGCGACGCAGCGGGCGTGCGTCGCGAGCTCGGCATCGCCGAGGCAGCTCGGGTCCTGCTGTACGCCCCGACGTGGCGCGACGATCGCGAGCAGATCGTCGACTTCCTCGACCTCGACCGGCTGGCTGCCACTGCCGGTGCCGTGGTCCTGGTGCGCGGCCATTCGCGGACCCTGCTGCCGGGGTCCGACCTCGGGTCGAGCGGCGGGGCGGCATCCCCGACGTCGGGCGCCCGGGTCATCGACGTCACCTCGTATCCGGATGTGTCCCGGCTCCTCCTCGCGGCCGACGCGCTCATCACCGACTACTCCTCGGTCATGTTCGACTTCACCGTCACCGGCAAGCCGCTGTACTTCTTCGCGCCCGACCTCGACCACTATCGCGGCGAGCTCCGCGGCTTCTACTTCGATCTCGCCTCCGAGGCGCCCGGCCCCGTGACGGCGACCCAGGACGAGCTCGAAGCCGCGCTGGCCGATCCGGGACAGACGGCGGACCACGCCGAGCGCTACGCCGCCTGGCGCGCGCGCTTCAACGCGCGCGATGACGGGCGCGCCGCGGAGCGGGTCGTGGCCCGCATCCTCGATCAGGGGTTCATCGGTCGCTGACGGCGGTACTGTTCCCCGCCCCGACGGTGGTGCACAATGTGCACCAGGTGTCTGTGGGGGACGCCGGTCTGGGGGATGATGATGTCCACTGCTGCTCGGCGCGGGCTCCGACCCGCCGCCGCCGTCGCGACCGCCTCGCTGGTCGGCGCGCTGCTCAGCCTGGGAAGCCCGGGCGCCGCCCTCGCCGCCGATGTCGTGGTCTTCGCCGACCCCGCCCTGCACGCGGCGGTGAACGCGCAGCTGTCGTGGGAGCGGGAGCCGTACGAGCCGGTGACGTTCGCCGAGGCGGCCACGGTCACCGAGCTCTACGCCGACGACGACGGCATCGACTCGCTCGTCGGGGCCGAGCGACTGACGAACCTCGTCACCCTCTCGGTCAGCGCCAACCGGATCGCCGATCTCTCACCGCTGACGGGGCTCACGAAGCTCCGCGACCTGTGGGCGGGCTACAACCGGATCGTGAACGCCTCGCCTCTGGAGTCGCTGCCGGCGCTCGAGAACGCGTCCCTCTGGGCTCAGGAGGTGACCCTGCCGACCCTCGCCACCACTGCACGGCAGGCGAACCCTCTCCGCTCGTTGGCCGGCGGGGTCATCGTGCCCGACTCCGCCACGGCGCTCGTCTCAGCCAGTGGCGGGAGCTGGCGCCTGACGACGGCGGGAACGCACACCCTCACCTGGTGGGCCTCCGCGTCGCTGCGCAACGGCGGGTTCTTCTCCTTCGACGGGACCATCACCCAGGCAGCGAGCGGACCGAGTCAGCTCTCGCGCACGCCGACACCCACGACGGGCGGCACCGCGCGCGTCGGTTCGACCCTTTCCGCTGTGCCCGGGACGTGGGACACGGATGTCGCGTTCACCTATCAGTGGCTGGCCGACGGTGCGCCGATCGCCGGGGCGACCGGGAAGAAGCTCACGCTTGCGTCGGCCCAGCACCGCCGCACGATCTCCGTGGCCGTCACCGGCAGCAAGCCCGGGTTCTCGCCGGTGACGAAGACCTCGGCGGCCACGGCGCGGGTCATCGTCGCCCCCGTGCCGGTGGTGAAGGGGACCCCCAAGCTCGGCGCGAAGCTGACGGCATCCACCGGCACGTGGACCGCCGGGACGGCGCTGACGCTGCAGTGGTACGCCGACAGGGTCGCCATCCCCGGTGCGCGCGGAACCTCGTTCACGGTCACGAGCACCCAGTCGGGGAAGAAGATCTTCGTTCGGGTGGCGGGGGTGAAGAGCGGGTACGCGAAGGTCGCGATGTCGTCGGCGGCGACGTCGGGGGTGACGCTGCTGTCGACGTCGAGCCGGTCGTCGGTGGCCGCCGCGTACAAGCGCATCCTCGCGCCCGCGCTCCGGGTCACCACGGGCTGGACCGGGAGCACGAGCGGATGCCGGCTCGGCACCGAGTCCGCGGCGTCGCGGCTCGCGACCCTGAACGCGGTCAACGTGATCCGCGCGATGAACCAGCTCGACGGCGTGCGCTTCGCCTCCGCGTGGAACACCCCGGCGCTGCGGAACTCGCTGATGATGCAGGCGCGCAACCAGATCACGCACTACCCGAGCCGCAGCGGCGCCTGCTGGTCGTCATCGGGGGCGTCCGCGGCGGCGCGTTCCAACCTCTACCTGGGCAGCGGCTTCTCGGGGAGCCTCAACTACGCCACGGGAGCGCGGGCGATCGTCGGGTACATGGACGACCCGGGCCCGTCGAACATCGTGGCCGGTCACCGTCGCTGGATCATGGAGCCGAGCATCACCGCGATGGGCACCGGATCGACCACTCAGGCCAACACGCTCACCGTCATGGGCAGCAACGGGCCCGTCATCTCGAAGTACAACGCCGCGCCCTCGTGGATGGAGTGGCCGTCGGCCGGCTGGTTCCCGAAGCAGCTCGACCCCGAGGGACTGTGGTCGCTGTCCTCGTCCGACCCGGGCGCCGACTTCCGCGCCGCGAAGGTGACGGTGCGCAACGGCAGCGGGACGAAGCTCTCGGTGACGAAGTATCCGGTCGCCGACGGGTACGGGCCGAACACGATGACCTGGAAGGTGAAGGGCGTGACCCTGCCGAAGGGCACCTCCGCGCGGAGGTACGTCGTCACCGTCACCGGCATCCGGGGCGCGGCGGCCACGAGCTACAGCTACACCGTCAAGATGTTCGACCCGTTCGGATGACGGGGGTCAGGGCAGCGGCGTGTTGCGGTCGAGGCGTGAGGTGTCGACCGTCTCCCGCGCGCCGCGCGCGAGGCCGAGGAGGAAGCCCGCACCCCACGCGAGGTGCATGGACGGGATGACGATGGTGCTCCACAGGCGCTCGCGCCAGCCCCGGCGGGGGCGAGCGCCGGTCGTCGGCGCGAGGGCGACTCCGGCCAGCAGGAGGACGTATGCCGCCAGTGGCACGTAGACGACCGAGGCTGTCCAGGACACCGCGCCGGTGAGCAGCCCGGCTCCCTGCAGCGCGGCGACCACCGCCGCCGCCGCGACCGACACGACGAGTGCCGGCGGAGCGAAGAACCGCAGCGAGTTGCGACGGCCGTAGCGTCGCACGAGCTCGCCGCGCCACGTGCCGGTCGCTCGGAACTGCCGCACCAGGCGCGCCCAGCTCTCGCGAGGCCAGTAGGTGACGGCCAGTGCCGGGTCGAACCAGACGCGGTACCCGGCGCGGCGGATCCGCAGGTTCAGCTCCCAGTCCTCGCCGCGGCGGATGGATTCGTCGAACCCGCCGACCTCGTCGACCACGTCGCGGCGCATCACGCCGAGGTAGGCGGACTCCGCCTCGCCGGGCGTGCTCGCGCCGTGGTACGCCCCGCCGCCCAGTCCGATGGGGGAGTTGTACGCGAACGCGACGGCGCGCTGGAACGGCGTCCGCCCTTCGGCGCGCATCACGCCCCCCACATTGGCGGCGCGAACGCGAGCCAGCGTCTCGAGAGCGCGCGCGGTGTACCCGGGAGCGAGCTCGGAATGAGCGTCGACGCGCACGATCGTCGGACGGGACCCGGCGGCGATCGCGAGATTCAGACCGATCGGGATGTCCGCGCCGGGGTTCTCGACGAGGCGGATGCGATCGTCCGCCGCGGCCAGACGGGCGGCGAGCTCGTTCGTGCCGTCGGTCGAGGGCCCGAGTGCGAGGACGATCTCCGCAGGTCCGTCGACCTCCTGCGCGAGGACGGTCTGCACGGCGCGCTCGAGATAGTCGCGCTCGTTGAGCACGGGCATGACGAACGTGACGCCCGCTCCGGCGGGAGGGACGGCAGCGTCACGGGTCATGCCGTCGATGATCCCGGATCGGGCACCAGCGCGTCGAACTGCGCGAGGACCTCGGCGGTGTACTCGGCCACGTCGAGGCGCGTGGGCGGCACCTCGCCGTCGAGGAAGGCCTGCAGCCCGGTGGTCAGTGCCGCGTCGTCGCGTGCCACGATGCGCATGGCGTCTCCGGGGAGGGCCCCCTCCGCGGAGCCGAACGCGGTCGACACGATGGGCAGCTGCAGCTGCGCGGCCTCGATCAGGACCATGGGCTGGCCCTCGTAATCGCTCGACAGGACGAAGCAGTCGCTCGCACGCATGATCGAGATCGGGTCCTCCTGCGGGCCCGTGAGGAAGACGCTGTCGCCGAGCCCCGCCGCCTGCACCTGGTCGCGGAGCGCGCCCGCAAGGGGCCCGCCGCCGACGACGAACAGCTGCGTGTCGGGTGCGGACGCGTGCAGCCGCGCGAAGGAGCGGATGAGTCGCGCGTGGTTCTTCTCCGTCGACAGGCGTCCGACGGTGACGAAGCGACGCATCCCCGGCCGCCGGAGTGCCTGGCGCCACGGCTCATCGAGGTCGATCTCGGCCGACGCGATCGGTGTCGGGGCTCCGACGGCATCCGGGAGGTTCCGCAGCGTTCGGAACCGCTCGGCGGGGGCGTACGCCGCCAGCTCGGCGCGATTGAGGGCGGTGAGCGAGGGCGAGACCGACACGAGCTGGTCGTAGGCGCGGTACATCGCGAACACGCGGCCGAGCGAGTGGCGGAACGGCTGTCGTCCGGCGACGGTGCGCTCGCGATCGGCGGCCATCTCGTTGTGCAGCCAGATCGCCCGCACGGCACGGGGCGAGTGGAGCATGAGGTGCGCCCAGAAGGGGCTGTAGCCGCTGAAATCCGCGACCCAGTCGAATTTTGCCGAGCCGAAGATGCGCGTCCACTCGTCGTGCCAGAGCGTCCGGTGCCCGAGGCGGCGGTGCGCCCGCAGCGGGTCGGTGCTGACATCGGCGACGCGCCGCAGCACCTGGCGGACCTTCAGCCCGTTCATGCCCCCGACACGGAAGACCTGACGGATGCCGGGGTGCAGACGCTGTTGGTTGCGCCGCGTCGTCTCGCCGCGGGGGAACGCCATCAGCGCCGTGATGTCGTACCGCTCCGGGTCGAGCGAGTTCAGCAGGTTCACGGCGGAGGTCGTGATCCCGTTCATGCGGATGCCGCCGAGGTAGAAGAGGAGCCGCGTGCGGCCGTCTCGCACGGGGCGGCGCACGCGCCGACCCTCGGTGCGACCCCGGAAGACGATGTCGATCACGCGATCGGTGGCGTGTCCGTCTTCGTAGGGCGTGAAGCGCTCGGCCCACTCGGCGAGACGCTCGTGGGGGGCGGCGCCCTCGATCAGAAGAGCGCTCAGGGCGCGCCCGAGTGCGGCCGGATCGGTGTCGACGGGTCCGGGGAGTTCGTCCAGCGGCAGGTACGTGCCGCGCTCGGCAGCATAGGCGTCGCCGGCGGGAACGAGGAAGCCGATGGGACGGCCCGTCGCCAGATAGTCGAAGAAGATCGACGAGTAGTCGGTGACCAGGGCGTCGGCGAGCCCGAGCAGGACGTTCGTGGGAAGCGTGTTCGGCACGAGGATCCGCCGCAGCGCCGGGATCCGCCGGGCGAGTTCGTGGACGACCTGGTGCGTCTTCACGAGGACGACGGTGTGGTCGCCGAGCTCGCGCTGCAGTGTCGCGGCCTGGTCGGCGAGGTGGGCGAGGTCGGCGTCGGGCGACTGGAAGGAGGACCCGCGCCACGTCGGCGCGAACACGACGAGACGCCGGCCGGCGAGGTCGAGCGACACGTCGGCGCCGAGCTCGGCGCGCAGGCGGGTGCGCTCGGCATCCGTCACGCGCTGGCGGTCGACGCGGGGGTAGCCCTCCTCGATGATCGCGCCGCGGTAGATGTTGCGCAGCTGGTAGGCGTCCTCGTACATGACCTCGGTCATGAACGGGTTCGCCGCGAGCAGGTAGTCGGCGGCGAGGAAGTTCCGGAGGGTGTTGGCCGACTCGAGCGCGCCGCCGGGCATGTCGAAGCCCATGAGCTTCAGCGGGGTGCCGTGCCAGGTGTTCACGTACACCTGCCCGGTGCGCTTGCCGAAGGAGGGCGGGAAGGTGGCGTTGTTGATCAGGAAGCCCGCCGTGGACAGCGCCCGCCAGTAGGCGGCGCCGCCGCGGCGGACGACGCGCACGTTCCGGGCGCCGCGGAACTCCGCCTTCAGGGATGCCGCGGCGTGGGGATCGCTGATCGCCCACACGTGCTGCAGGTCGGCGAAGTCCGGGTCGGCCAGGAGCGCCCGGAAGATCGCCTCCGGATTGCACAGTGCGCCGTTGCCCGCGAAGGACTCGTAGACGACGGTGCGGGGACGCAGCGGGAGCATCCGCGCCGCGGCGATCTGCTCGGCGGCGACGATCCTGCGCGCCCGGACGACGAGCGAGCGCGCGGCGGCAGGCAGACGGAGGGGCATGACGGTGTGGTGCTCTCGTTCGGAGACGTTCAGGGCGTGATCTCGCCGGCGCGACGTCGCGCGCGGGCTGCGACGGCGCGGTGGACGCGGCGGGCAACCTGATGGATTCTAGCTTCGACCGCCTGATAGAACACCCAGGCCACGAGGATGCTGAGCGGGATGCCGATGAGCCCGACGAGCGGCCACTGGTCGGAGCCGAGCGCGAATGCGAGGGTCGCGAGGATCGGCACGTGCACGAGGTAGAGGCTGAACGAGATCTTGCCGAGCCACTGCAGGACGCGGGTCGAGAAGAAGCGGATCGCGGGGGCCCACGCGAGGCTCACGACCACGATGCCGGCGGCGCCGGGAGCGGCGAGGGCCCACAGCACATGGCTCCACACGGTGCCGCTCGGGATGATCGGCCGCGCGAGCCAGCTGGCGATGAGCATGAGGACGCTCGCCGAGGCGAACAGCGGCATGAACCAGCGCGCACGGGGACGCTCGACCCACGCGAGGAGATCGGGCATCCGCGCCGCCATGATCGTCCCCATCAGGAAGATCGGGAAGTAGAGCAGCTCGCTCTGCTCGAAGACCCGACCGGCGAGACTCAGCGCACAGCACACGAGGACCGCGGTGAGCGCCCAGCGGCGCACGAGCAGGGCGAGCGCCGTCGCGAACGGCAGCAGGATCGAGTACAGGAGCTCCCAGTGGAGCGACCAGAGCGGATTGTTGAGCGAGTACTGCCGCGGCACCAGCGAGGCCTGCGAGAGGAACATCTGCCAGGTGACGGTGTCGGCGTGCGTCTCGGCCATCCAGGACCCGGATGGCATCGACGAGCGGTCGCGCGGCACGAGGAAGATGAGGAGCGCGCTCAGCGCGAGCGCCGCGATCACCGGTCCGTAGAGGCGGACGACGCGCGCGGAGAGGAAACCCATCCACGAGAAGCCGGGACGGAAGACCGGGAGGACGACGACCAGTCCGGACAGGACGAAGAAGACGAGGACGGCCTCGTTCCCCGCGGTGAGGAGCTTGACCGGCGACTGCGAGATGATCGCCCAGCTGAGCGACCCCTCGAGGAGGGGACGCGCGATGAGCAGCCAGTGGTGCAGCAGGACGATCGTCGCGGCGAGACCTCGGAGCCCGTCGAGGCTCGGGATCCGGCCGTCGACCCGAGGCGAGGGACTGGTCATCGGATCCAGGGTATCGAGTCCTTCGCTGGACGCGCGCCGGACGCGCTAGAGCCGGGTGACGAGGCGATCGATGGCTGCCAGCGGGATCGCGAGCCAGTCGGGCCTGTTCCGGGTCTCGTAGATCGCCTCGTAGACGGCCTTGTCGAGCTCGAACGCGTCGAGGAGCGGGCCGGTCGCCGGCCGACCGCTGCGCCCCTCGTACCCGCCGAGGAAGGCCTGTCGCGCTTCGGACGCCCACTCCTCCGGGGCGGGGGTGCCCGCGCGCTGAAGGGATCCGGCGACGTAGTCGAAGGAGCGCAGCATGCCCGCGACGTCTCGCAGCACCGAGTCGGGCTGACGGCGCTCGGCGATCGGACGCATCGGCTCGCCCTCGAAGTCCAGGAGCACCCAGCCCCGGCCGGGGGCCTGGAGGACCTGACCGAGGTGGTAATCGCCGTGGATGCGCTGGAGCGGCTGCCAGAGCGTCCGGAGGGCCTGCGCGTACACCGCCGCGATGGCATCCCGGTGCCGCGCGAGGGCGGGGACCTCCGCGATCGCGATGCCGAGGCGCCGGTCCCACGCCTCCGCCACCGCCGCGCGTGCGCGATCGTCGGCCGGGGCGGTGGGGAGGAGCTCCGCGAGTCGGACGTGGACATCGGCGGTCGCGGCGCCCAGGGCGTGCGCAGCTCCCGTGAACGAGGTGCCGTCGGCGGCAGCGCGCAGCGCCACCCGCCAGGCGTCGTCGACGCCGGGGAGGAACTCCTGCGCGAACGCCAGCGATCCCGTCACCAGACGGTCGTCGCCGGCGGGGTCCGCCCACGTGGCGTCGAGCTGCCCGACGGCGCGCGGGACGTGACGGGAGCCGGCCGCGGCCAGCGCCGTCTGCAGTTCGATGTCGGGATTGATGCCGGCGTGGAGCTGCCGGAAGAGCTTGCAGATGACCGGGGCCGGGCTGTCGGGATCGAAGACCACAGACGTGTTGGACTGTTCTCCGCCGAGGACCCGCGCCGAGCGGGACTCCGCGTGCCCGGCCGTGTCGAGGGCGTGCCAGAGAGCAGAGGTGAAGGCCGCGTCGGTCGGACCGTCGATGAGGACGACACCCTCCGCTGTGGTGCCCACGACGCCCGGTGACGCGGTGGCACCGCCCGCGCGCTGGACGAGCGGCACCTGGTACACGACGGTCGGTTCCACGGCGTCGTCGGCGACGACGAGGATCCGCACCCGTGCCGCAGGATCCGGTGAAGGAAGGTCGCGCGCCGCGAGGAGGCGCAGAAGAGGGGAGCGGCCCTTCGATGTGTACCAGCGCTGGCGCGGCATCCACTCGACGAGGCACGCCAGCGTGCTGTCCATGACGCGAGCGTATTGGCGGGTGGCAGCGCTGTCGAGCGCGCCGCGCGGAGAAGAGGCACGCGGCGCCGGCAGGATATGCGTGAAAGCGCACGCATGTAAGCCCCCTGACAGAAGGCCTGGTGCCCGCAGGCTGGATGCATGGCTGAACCGCGCTCACGAGCATCCGCTCATGTCGGGCAATTGGTGCGCGCGCTCCGCGATCAGCAGACGATCAGCCGCAAGACGCTCGCAGAGCGTGCCGATCTCGACGTGTCGCATCTGGCCCGGATCGAGAACGGACAGGGGAACCCCACGCTCTACGTGCTGATCCAGCTCGCGACCGCCCTCGACGTCCGGCCGGAGGAGTTCGTCGCGGGACTCGGCGCCGCCGACCTGCCCGCCGACCTGACGCCGTACTCGGAGGCGGACTTCCGCCGCGAACTCCGCCGTCGCGAGTCCGTCGGCTGAAGGGCGCCCCCACTCAGTCGGCGTCGTCGCCGCCCGCGGTGGCCGCGGGAGGCTCGCCGGGCTCGTCCTGCGGCGGCGGCGCCGTGAAGGCGACGGTCTCGCGCCTCGGGATGTCGCCGAAGAGCGGCAGGTCGAACGGGGTCGTCTCGGCGAGCGTCTCGGTGGGGCCGCCCGGCTCCCACGGTTCGGCGGGGAGGCCGCCCCACTCGGTCGGCTCCTCCGGTCGCTGTTGGAACAGTCCCATGCAGACATCATCCTCTCCTTCGATGCGTCGGACCAGCGTCCGGTCACATGACGAAGCGCCAGGCGTACTCGACGCCGGTGGTCGGGCGATACCAGCACACGGTCACGACGACGGCATCCAGGTCGGCGTCGCACAGGCACAGGTCCACCGTCTCGCCCGGCAGGAGTCGGCCCCACTGCTCGGTCGTGCCGTCGGAGCGGAACACGCGGACGACCTCGGCCGCCTCGTCGCCGTCGTTGACGATGAGCGGATGCGTCTCGCTCAGACGATCGACGCGCCACGGGACGCGGTACGAGAGGGGCGGAGCGGGTTCCCGGACGTGCAGCATGCGATCACGGTAGGCACGGCGTCCGACGCCGCAGGGCCGCCGACGCCAGGAACGCGGGTCCGGGGTGGACAACGGCGGCGGGAGCCTCCCTGGGGAGGAGTCGGCGCGAGAGGAGGTCGCGCGTCGCGCGAACCGGGTTCGCGGAGCGGCTGAGCGACACTCTCAGGCGCCGCGCTCCACCGCGGTCAGGATCGCGTAGGCGACCTGTCGGCCGGTGACGTCGGAGTGGGTCGAGATGAAGGCGTCCGCGTTGAGCGACGACACGCGTCCCGGCTCGAAGGCGTAGGCGCCGCCGACCTCCCGCAGCGTGGCCGCGGGCAGCGACGCCGGTGTCTTCCGAGCGCCGTTACGGCCGATGCCGCCGTACGGATCGTTCTCGTCGCCGATCGCCGCTCCGATCTGCCGGGCGAGTCGTGACGCGATCGCATAGGCCAGTCCCACGGCGGTGTCGTTCCGCGTGAAGGTGACGACGATCGGCCCCTTCACCTTCTCGGGCACGCGCGCGAACAGACCATCCGTCCCGGCGCCGTCCCAGTTGCGTGCCAAGCCGAAGTGGCTGAAGGCCGCCTGGAGGAGGGTGAGGGATGCCACAGGCGCCGCCGTGGCATCCACCGCCGCGGTCACGGCGCGTCCTCCGAACGAGTGCCCGACGAGGTGGATCCGCGCCTCGGGGCGTGTCTCATGCAGATCCTGCAGAAGTCGGGCGATCCCCTTCCTGCCGACGACACCGGCCCGCTCCTTCATCGTGTAGTACGTGGCGATGTTGAGCGCCCCGCGCGCCGCGTCGATGAGCGAGGAGAAGAATCCCGCTCCGCCGCCGTCCGCGTCGGCGGCGGACGGCGTGAGGTCGAGGACCGCTGCGCCGCCCACGAGCGCGGGTGCGGCATCCTCCCCGCCGCCGCGGACGGCCTCGAGCACCTCGGCGGGCGACGCGCTGCGGAAGACCCGCAGGGCGCCGGCATCCTCACCGCGGGAGGAGCGGGGGAGCGTCGTGCGCAGAACCTCGATGAACTCCGTTCCGGCGTCAGGGTCGGTGTCGAGGCGGGGCACGAGGGCCAGGAGCTTCCGCCGCGCCGTGACGCTCTGCACTTTCGTCTCGATCTCGTCGCGCAAGGCGTCCGCCGACGTGTCAGCCCCCGCTCCCGCGCCCGAGTTCTCCTCCGGCGCCCACTGGATCGAGGGCCAGATCACCCCGACCACGGCGAACTGCCGGGCTCGCGAGCCTCTCACCTTCCCCCGCACGGCGACGAGCGACGCGACGAGCCGTTCGTACAGTGCGCGCGCGTCGCCGGGCGTGTTGTTCCACCCGTGGCACAGCACGAGGATGTCGGTGGCCGCATGCGTCGCGACGAGCGCGGTCGCCGCGTCGACGTCCTCAGGCTCGCGGAACGCCCCTCTGGCATCGATGCGCACGTCGGCGTAGGGAAGCTTCATCGCGTTCTCCTTCGCGGTTGGTCACACGGACTGGATCGCCCGCATGGCGTCGATCAGGCCCGCCCCCTGGAAGGTCCGCTCGCGACCCAGGTCGCCGGCGGATTCCATGAGTATGCGCTTGACGTCGTCGGGCCGTCCGACGAACTCCTTGTGCACAGAGAGGAACGAGGCGGCCACCCCTGATACATGCGGCGCGGACATGGAGGTGCCGGAGTCCTCGACGTAACCGGCATCATTCACGTGCTCTCGGGCGCGCGCCAGCATCGCCCCGGCGCCGGCGCTCACGACGCGCTCGCCCGGCGCCACGAGGTCGGGCTTCAGCCGGCCGTCGCCGGTCGGCCCCTTCGACGAGAAGTAGGACACCCCCGTCTGATACGGCTTCAACGAGGTCGATCCGACCGTGATCGCCCGCGCCGCGTTGCCGGGGTCGTTGATCGTCATGCCGAAACCGAGCCGCATCTCCCGTCCCGCGGTGTCGCGGGCCGCCCCGTACCCGGTGTTGCCTGCGGAGGCGACGACGCAGACCCCCATCGCCACGAGCCGGTCCACTTCGCGGCAGACGGGCGAGAGGCCGGTGCCGAACCACGACGGGTCGAAGGGATAGCCGAGGGAGAGATTCACGCCGTGGACGTTGAGCTCCCGGCCGCCGCGGTTGAGGTCCTGCACGTACTCCAGGGCCTCCAGAAGCGACGCGACGTCGCCGGTGCGGTCGTCGCGGAGCACCTGCAGTGACAGGATCTTCGCCCGCGGCGCCATCCCGCTGATCCGGTCGAGCGCGACCCGCTCCACGCCGGCGCCGCCGTCGGGGGTGCGGTACCAGGTGGCGGCGACGACGGGCTTTCGCGGTGTCGACGATCGGCCACCCGCGATGATCCCGGCCACATGGGTGCCGTGGCCGTTCCCGTCGTCGAGCGGATCGCCGCCTCCCGACAGGAAGCTGCGGTGGGCCAGCCGATCGGGCAGCTCGAGGGTGTCGTAGGTCTGGAAGTGCGGATGCCGGGCGTGCACGCCGGTGTCGAGCACCGCCCAGACGATGCCCGCACCCGTCGCCTCGAACGATCGCACCGCGGCGTCCGCTTTGACCGTGAGCGCTGTCCGATGGATCGTGGCGCGCACCTCGAAGTTGGGCCAGATGCGCGAGATGAACCGGCGCGGCGCGCTGCGCTGCGCGTGGCGCGACGACGCGCTGCCGGTGTCGGCGGCCGCTCCGTCCCGCTGGACGAGCTCGAGGATCTCGCGGCGGGTGAGCGCGGCGAGCACATAGGAGCGGGTCTCCCACGCCGGGGCCTCCGGCGCGGTGAGGGTGATCAGCACCCGCAACTGGGCGAGCGCTTCGCTCGTGGCGAGGCTGCCGTCGCTGCGCACCTCGACCACGATGCCGATCCTCTCGTCGTCGTCAGCGGCCGCCATCCGCTCGGCGAGGGGACGCGTGATGACCGAGTCGGTCACGAGCGACACCGTCGACGGCATGCCGGGCAGTGGGAAGGCGGGCGGGGGTCCCGGCGGTGGAGCGGTCTCGATTCCGTCCATCGCGGGCACAGGGCTCGCGCCTGCGAACTCGCGCGGCAAGGTCGGCCGCTCGTCCCGTCCCGACGCCGTCACGATCCGCTCCTGCCCGCACAGTGGTCTCGCGGGGAGGCTACCGCCGCCAGGGGGGGCGCTGTCACGGGGTCAGTCGTCGCCCAGGTCTTCCGGCTCGTCGCGCTGCGCTCGGGCGTCGAGGGCCGAACGCCGGCCGGAGGTCGCCTTCCCCACCGCGCCGGTGACGCTCCGACCCGCTCCGGCGACCGCTCCGCCGGCGCGTCGGACCACGCGGACCATGGAGTGTTCGACACGTTCCGCGCCGGGCTTGGGCTCGAGTTCCACGGGATAGCGCTCGGGGGCTGTTCCGAAGGCGCGACGGGAGTTCGCGAGCACCCGGCGTCCGAGCAGATGATTCCCCGCCCCTCCCACCGCGGCGCCGATCCCGAACGGCAGCGCCTTGCCGAGGATCGACGCACCGCCCTTGGCGGCGAACTGGTGGACGAACGCGGTCTTGAGGCGGTCGACCAGCGGCCCCATGGCCGCACGCGGAAGCGACTTGGTGATGAGCTCGCCCCAGTACTTGTCTCGGGGCGCGCCCTTCCCGGACGCCTGTCGAGCCCACTGCGAGACGAGGTCGACGCCTTCCGACCCCAGCATGAGCGTCAGCACGAGCGCGCGGGCACGGTCGGGGTTGTCGATCCGGATGCCGTGGAGCTCCGCCAGGGATTGCGCGAACAGCGCGGTCGCATCGAGGAAGCCGACCGTCTCCACCCCGCTGAGAGCGAGGGTCATGCCGGTGCCGATGCCCGGGACGACGGCGGTGGCACCGACTGCCGCCCCGCCCGTCGTCACGGCGGCGAGGTAGCGCCGCTCGAGCATCCGCACGATCTGGGCGTTGTCGGCAGCCGGGTGGCGGAGTCGGATGCTGCGCAGATGCGCGACGACCGCAGGCCGCTGCACGGCCAGCACGCGGTCGAGCATGCGGATGACGCGCGGATGCTCCGTGGAGCCCTCGGGCGGCAGCCCGCCCGCCCACGGTGCGTCGTCGGGCAGGGAGTGGATGCGGTGGACCTCGGTCATGTCACGCACGATCCTAGGAGTGGTCGCTGGCAGTGCGCTGACCGCGTTCTCCCGTCCCTCCGGGGAGAGGGTCAGACGAACTGGTTGGCGCGCTCGAGGTCCTCGGCGAAGTCGATCTCGACCGCGTAGAGGTCGGAGATGTCCAGCGGCGCGATGCGCAGGCCGTTCTCGGCGATCGCCTTCTCGAGGCCGCGCTCGAAGTAGTCCTGGTCGTCGACCTGCCCGAGGTGTGCGATGAGTGTGCGCTTGTCGTCGGCGGAGATGAAGTTGATGCCGACGGCCTCGCCGATGCCGCCCACGACCACCTTTGAGAGTTCGTCGATGAACCCGTCGTCGGTCACCGTGTACTTGACCTCTTCGTCGCTCACCTTGGCGGTGTTCACCGTGACGAAGGACTGACCGCTTTCGATCAGCGCGATCGCGCGGCCGAGCACCCGCGGGTCGAAGACGACGTCTCCGTTCATCCAGAGGACGCCGCCCTTGCCGGTGGCCTTGAGGGCGCGCAGCAGGCTCTTGGAGGTGTTCGTCTGGTCGTACCGGTCGTTGTAGACGTAGTCGACCTCGGGGAACGCCTCGACGATGGTCTCGGCGCGGTAGCCGACCACCGACATGATCCGCGCGTCGGTGCCGAAGGCGGCGCGGATGTTGTCGTGCTGCTGCTGCATGATCGTGCGTCCGTCGCCGAGCTCGGTCAGCGGCTTGGGCAGGCTGCGCCCGAGTCGCGAGCCCATGCCGGCCGCGAGGATGACGATCTGAAGAGTCACGATGATGCTCCTGAAGGTGTTCACTGTCTATTCGACAAAGAGACACGCCTTCGTGCCGCGACCGATGCTATCGAACCCGCCTGGGAACCCGCAGAATGCTTGCGGCCTGTTGTGCTTTCGTGATAATCCGCACACGGCCGGGGAACTGTTGCCCGGGGTGTCGCACCCGGCGGACTCCCTGTCGGGAGTTGCTAGGTTGGTCGGGTGACAGCCTCTCTCCCGCCGTCGCAGGAAGATCCGATCGATATCGCGGACGCTTCTTCGGCCTCCCCACCGCTTCCGGAGATCTCTGCGGCCGATGCGGCGGGGTCGGCTCCCGCTGAGAAGCCCGCACCCGCGCCACGGGCCCCGCGCAAGACGCCGACGCGAACCTCCGCGAAGCGTCCGAGTACGACCGTCAAGAAGCCGGCCGCACCCCGGCCGCGGAAGGGCCCGACGGCGGCGCCTGCCGCTGCGCCCGACCGCGCCGTGCTCCCTCCCAAGCCCAGCGTGTCCGCCGCAGAGGTCGCCGCTCAGTTCGTCGACGATGCGCCGCCTCCGCCGGCCGAGGTAGACGCGGCGCCTGAGGTGTCCGTGCCGATCGAGACGCCGGAGGACCCGGTGGACGCCGGGGGCGACATCCGGGGGCCGGACGCTGTCGATCAACCTCTCGCACCGGCGCCTCGCCCGCCCCGGCCCGCGCCGCGGAAGAAGAGGTCTCCCGCGCGGAAGCCCGCCGCGTCCGCGCAGGCGGTCTCCGAACCCGAGGTCGTCGAGCCCGAGGTGGTCGAGCCCGAGGTAGTCGAGCCCGAGCCCGAGGTCGTCGAGCCCG
>Ga0160447_100311_pt1 | contig 25381 bp, 25 predicted proteins | sample HID1973K_E1MG_FD_108222 | JGI IMG/M metagenome (GOLD analysis project Ga0160447, IMG submission 108222) | Enriched mosquito-associated microbial communities from UW Madison campus, WI, USA - HID1973K_E1 MG | ecosystem: Host-associated > Arthropoda: Insects > Digestive system > Unclassified ...
CGAGATCCAGATGCGCCAGAAGGAGCGGCTGCTCAAGCAGCGCAGCATCGATGCATCGTTCGCATCGGAATATGCGCTCGATCACCGCATGCCGGTGTTGCTCGGCGGCTCGCCCAACTCGCCCGCGAATCTCGATCTGCGCCGCTGGGAAGGGCGCGCGGGCCAGCGCCGCAAGGAGCGGCTCGCGGTCTATCTGAAGCGCTGCGTCTGCACCGGCGACATCACGCTGAAGGACGCGCAATCCGCGATGGCGGGCGACTGGTCCAACCGGTATCCGAATCTGTCCAGCATGTCGTGCAGCGGCTTCTGACGATTGCCTGAACCCATCCGTCCGATTTAGAACATCTATTGAAAAAGACGGAATGTCGCAGCACCTGCGCGGTCTGCGGGATTAGTATGGAGCTATCTCGAAATTAGCCGGAGCCGCCATGATGTTCGCCTATGTGTCCCTTTTCGTCGTCGGCACGGTTGCGGCGCGCCTGATCCTGAAGCAGCGTGCGCAGCCCGTGCGTGCGCGCGCAAGAAGGTGACGGCGATGAACCTGCTCATCTGGAACTTTCCCCAACGCTGCGCCGCGCGCGACGTGCGGCGTTTTCTGGAACACGAGCTAGGCCAGTACGCGAGCGATATCGCGGTGTACGGCGCGGGCACCGCTGACGCGTACGCCACCGCGAAGCTTGCGATCGATGTGCCTTACATCGGCGAGGCGATCGCGCAGAAGCTGTGCCATCAGCGCTTTCTCGACGAACCCTTGCGCGCCCGGGCCTCGGCTTCCGGCGACGCGTCCATCCGTCTGCATTGACGTTTTCCGCGTGGCGCGCGCCGTGTTGCGCGGCCGTCCGGAACGAACCTTGCTGATCCTCCCCTGACGAACGTCATGTAGCGGCGAAGCCGGTGCCACGTGCCACCGGCTTTTTTGTCGATGCGCGCCTGATTCAAGGTGCGCGTCGGGCCGTTCGAACCGGGCGATCCGGTGGATCGTCCGCTGACACCAGGCAAAAGCGGATCAATCGAATCGATGCATCAGGCAGGAAAGAACAGAACCAACAAGACGCCGTCTGGCGCAAGGTTTCTCGTGGGCGCGGCGGCGGGCGCGCTGTTTTCGATCACGGCGGCCGCGTACGCCCAGCAGGCGGCGACAGTCGCGCAGGGCCACGTGACGGCGATGCCCGTCGCGCCCGAACGCGCGTTGCCCGCGATGCCGGTGCCGATGCCCGCGCAGCCGACGTCGGAAGCATCGACGGCTTCTGCGGCATCGGCGGCATCGGCGGCGAGCGCGGCGAGCGCGGCAAGTGCGGCAAGTGCGGCAAGTGCGGCAAGTGCGGCGTCGGAGGCGAGCGCGGCATCGGAGGCGGAGGCGCCCGAAGTGCCCTTGCCGCCGGAGCCGCCCGAGCCCAATCTCGCGCAGCGCACCGGCATGTCGCCGGCGGGCGCGTATGCGATGCGCCAGACCTTCGCGCAGGAGGTCGACCGGCGGCTTGCCGTTTCCGCCACGGATCAGCAAGCCTATGCCCGTCTGCTGCAACAGACGCTCGATGAAGACGGTCACGGCGATCTCGCCAATGAGTTCGTCGTATTGGTCGATCGCAATGCGAACGCGCAGGCCATCTTTGTGTACTTCCGCGCGAAGCCGGGCGATGCGTGGTCGATGATCGGCGCGTCGCCGGTATCGACGGGCCGTCCCGGCACCTACGACCACTTCGTGACGCCGCTCGGCGTGTTCCAGCACGTGCCCGGCAACATGGACTTCCGCGCGGAAGGCACCTTGAACGAGTTCAAGATCCGTGGCTACGGCGCGCGCGACATGCGTATCTACGATTTCGGCTGGGCCGATGGCGAGCGTGGCTGGGGCAAGGGCGGCAAATCGCCGATGCGCTTCCAGATGCACGCCACCGATCCCGAGAAGCTGGAGCCCTTGCTCGGCATGCGGCATTCGAAGGGCTGCGTACGGATCCCGTCGACGCTCAACGCGTTCTTCGATCACCACGGCATCATCGACGCGCAATACGAGGCGCGCGCAGCCGACGGCGAGTCGATGTGGATTCTGAAGGCCACGCGCAAGACGACGCCGTGGGCGGGGCACTATCTCGTCGTCGTCGATACGGGCAGGAAAACGCGGCCCGCGTGGTCGCCCGGCCCGGGCAAGGCGGTGCGCGCGCATATTCCGGCCGGCGCGGATTCGGTCGATTGACCCTTGCCCGCCGAAGCGCTATTTCGAACGCGCGAGCAGCACGCCCGCGAGCGCCACGCCGAAGCCCGCGAGCTGCACCGCGTCGAGCGTCTCGCCGAACGCGAGATAGCTTTCGAGCGCGGCGAGCGGCGGCGCGAGAAAGAGCAGGGCGGTGGCGCGCGATGCGTTGCCGCGCCTGACCATCCACACGAGCAGCGTCGTCGCGACGCCCGAGAGCATCACGATGCCCCATGCGAGCGAGAGCCATGTCGTCGTCGACGCAATGAAGCGGTGCTCGCCGAGCGCGAGTACGAGCACGAGTGCGACGATCGCGGCGCCTGCGTTCTGCAACGCGCTGGCGCTGCGGATATCGGCGCGGGCGAGCGAGGTCTTCTGATACAGCGTGCCCGCGGTGATGGCGAACACCGCGAGCACGGCGATCGTCACCACGATCCATTGCGGCGCGTGTCCAGCCGATGCCGATCCGGCGTGCGCGCCGCTCGCCGCGATTTTCGGCGCGAGCACGAGCGCGACGCCCGCAAGGCCGAGCACGAGGCCGCCCCACGCGCGTGGCGAGAGCCGCTCGCCGAAGAGCCGCGCGGCGACGGCGGCGGTCAGAAGCGGCTGGAGCGCGCCGAGCAGCGCCATGATGCCCGCGCCGAGGCCCTGCGCGACGGCCCAGTAACCCGCGCCGAGATAGACGCCTTGCAGCAGCGCGCCGGCGAACAGATGGCGGGCTATGTCGCGGCCTTTCGGCCAGGGCGCGCGCGTGATTGCGGCGATCGCGAGAAACAGCAGTGTCGTGCCGGCGAAGCGCGCGAGCAGATACAGATTCGGGTCGACGTAAGGCGTGATCGCCCGCGCGACGATGAAGCCCGTCGACCAGAGAAATACGAATACGGGCGCGGCGAGAATCGAAACCATGTGAGGCGTGCGGCAAGTCGGAATGCCGCAGTATCGGGCCTATGGTTCTCGTTCGTCTTGTCTAACCGTGCACTTAGTCGATCGTAAAGGTGTCGAGTGGTTGATTGGCGTGTGCGTCGGTCTCGAAGCGGCGCGATAGCTGCGCGTGCAGGCGCCTCGCTTCGTCCAGCGTGAGATCGATCCAGTAAGGGTCGCCGGCGGCGTCGTTCAAGCGCTCAGGTGGGAACTGGATTTCGATTACCACGCCTTTCTTGTACATCGTCATGCCTCGTGCAAAGCGCTCCAGTGTAGCGGACCGGTTATCGTGGATTGCCTACGCTGCGGAAAGAATGTGTTGCTTCGGATGGGGTGATGGTGCCTGCTGACAATAGTCCCAATTCACATCGATGTCACAGACCTCTGCAATTCTTAAGGGCTAAAGGTCGCCTCCGACCATCCACCCCGACGAAGAGACATCCCAAAAATGACCCGCACTTCCCGCCTCGCGCGCAACATCCTGCCGGCGTTCACCGCCGCATTCACGATGCTTGCCGCGATGCCCGCCCACGCCGCCGACGCCGTGGTCCTGTACACCGCCGACGGCCTCGAGAACCTCTACAAGGACGTGCTCCCCGCCTTCGAAAAGAAGGAAGGCGTGAAGGTCAATATCGTCACGGCGGGCAGCGGCGAAGTGGTCAATCGCGCGACCATCGAAAAGGATTCGCCCAAAGCCGACGTGCTCGTCACGCTGCCGCCGTTCATCCAGCAAGCGCAGCAAGGCAACCTGCTGCAACCCTATCAAAGCGTGAACTACAAGAACGTGCCCGCGATCGCGAAAGCGCAGGACGGCGCATGGGCCACGTTCGTGAACAACTATTTCTCGTTCGCGATCAACCCGGAAGTCACGAAGAACGCGCCGAAGACATTCGCCGATCTGCTGCATCCGAACTACTCGGGCAAGATCGCGTATTCGAATCCGGCGACGGCGGGCGACGGCATGGCCGTCATCATCCTGACCTCCGCGTTGATGGGCGAGGACAAGGCCTTCGATTACCTCAAGACGCTCGAGCAAAGCGCGAAATTCCACACCAAAGGCACGGGCTACCTCGACGTGCTGCTCTCGCGCAACGAGATCGCCTTCGCCAACGGCGACCTTCAAATGGACCTCGACGACGCCGCAAACGGCGGCCTCTCGATCAAGCCGCTGTTCCTCTCGCACAAGACCGGCGAAGCGCCGACCACGTTCCAGCTTCCGTACGCGATCGGCCTCATCAAGGGCGGACCGAATCAGGCTGCCGGCAAGAAGCTGATCGACTATCTGATGTCGTCGGATGTGCAGTCCAAAGTGCCTGACATCTACGGCATTCCGGGCCGCACCGACGTGCCGCTCGCGGGCAAGAACGGCGAAGCCGTCAAGCAGGCGATCTCGGGCGTGAAGCTGATTCCGGTCGACTGGAACGAAGTCATGCAGAAGAAGGCCGGCTGGACCGAGCGCTGGAAGACCGAAGTGATCGGCAACTCGGGCAAGCAGACGGAAGTCGCCAAGCCGAAGTCGTAACGTGAGCGCCGTTCCCAAAGAAGCATTCGGCGCAGAGCAGTCGCCGGGCGTGCACATCGATCGCCTGACGGTGCGCTTCGGTCAGCGCACCGTGCTCGACGATCTCACGCTGCGCATCGATCGCGGCGAGTTCCTCACTGTGCTCGGCCGCAGCGGTTGCGGCAAGACCACGCTGCTGCGCTTCATCGCGGGCTTCGTCCAGGCCGATGCGCTCGCCGGCACGCTGTCGATCGCGGGCCGCGATCTCACGCACACGCCGCCGCATCGACGCAATCTCGGCTTGCTGTTTCAGAGCTATGCGCTCTTTCCGCATCTGTCGGTGTTCGACAACGTCGCGTTCGGACTGCGCGCGCGCAAGCTGAGTACGGGCGAAATCACCCGCCGCGTCGCGGATGCGCTCAAGCTCGTGCAGCTTTCCGACGCCGGTCATGTCATGCCCGCGCAACTGTCCGGCGGCATGCAGCAACGCGTCGCGCTGGCGCGCGCGCTCGTCATCGAACCGGATGTGTTGCTGCTCGACGAACCGCTCTCCGCGCTCGATGCCAATCTGCGCGCCTCCGTTCGCAGCGAGCTGAAGGCGCTGCATGAGCGCCTGCCGAATCTGACGATCGTGTGCGTGACGCACGATCAGGACGATGCGCTCGTGCTCTCCGATCGCACGCTTCTGATGCGCGATGGCCGCATCGCGCAGCTCGGCGCGCCGCGCGAGTTGTACGACGCACCCAACGATGCGTTCGTCGCGCGCTATCTCGGTGCGGCGAATCTATTGCCGCCGCGCGTGGTGTATCCCGTCGGCGATGCGCGGCACGACGAGCGCGAACGTCTTGCGTGCATTCGTCCCGAGCGCTTCACGATCGTGCCGCTGGGCGAGGGCCCGTTGCATGGCACGATCGCATCGGTCGATTGGTATGGCGCGGCGCTGTCGATTTCCGTCGCGCTCGATGCGTTGCCCGGCGAACCCGTGCTCGTGACGACGCAGCGCGGCCATTCACGCATGCCGGAGAAGGGCGCGCGCGTTTCACTTCGTTTCGAGGCTGACGATGTCGTCCTTGTTCGTTCCTGATAGCGTCGCGCGCGACGAAGGCCGCATCAGCGACGCCGATCTCTCTGCGCAATTTGCCGCTCATGCCGCACAGGCGCAGCGGCGTCATCGCAAAGGCCAGTGGCATCTGCTGTTCATTCTCGTGTTCGTGCTCGGGCCGCTCGTCGTCTATCCGCTCGCGCGGCTCATCATGCTGAGCGTGACCGGCTCCGACGGCTTCACGCTTCACGCATACAGCGCGTTCTTCGGCAATCCCGAAACACGCGGCATGATCGGCACGACGTTCGGCATTCTTGTCGCGAGCGCGAGCATCGCGTCGCTGCTGGGCGTAGCGCTCGCATCGATGCTGTTCTTCAGGCCGTTCGCGGGCGCGCGTCTGCTGACGCGCTTTCTGGAATTGTTCGTCGCGTTTCCGTCGTTCCTCGTGGCGTTCACGCTGATCTTTCTGTATGGCTCGCAAGGCTCGGTGAGCATCGGCTTGCAGCGGCTCTTTTCGCTCGATGCGCCGCCGCTCGATTTTCTCTTCGGCATCGGCGGCGTGATTCTCGCGGAAGTGGTGTTCTATGCGCCGTTCGTCGTGCGCCCGACGCTCGCATCGTACGCGACCCTCGACATGCGCCTGGTCGAAGCCGCGAAAAGCCTCGGCGCCGATGGCTGGATGGTCGCGATGAAGATCGTGTTGCCGCTCGCGTGGCCGGGCATCGCGGCGGGAACGATCCTTTGCTTCCTGCTGACGCTGAACGAGTTCGGCATTCTGCTCGTGCTCGGCAGCGCGCATCTGATCACGCTGCCGATCGCCATCTACAGCGCCGCGACCGTCGATCTCGATCTGCCCACCGCGGCGGCCGGCTCGGTCGTGATGCTGCTGATGTCGCTGTCGTTGTACGCGTTGTATCGGCGCGTCGACCGGCGTGCGGGAGGCCGCTGACATGCAGCTTTCGATTTCGTCACGCTTCACGCCCGGCGCGTTGTTGCGCATCGCGTTCACGGGCTTCGTCGCGTTGCTGTGCTTCTGGCTCTTCGTGCTGCCGGTGATCGTCGTCGCGCTGTCGAGCGTCGCGTCGCACTGGTCGGGAACGATGCTGCCCGATGGCTTCAGCACGCGCTGGTTCGCGCGCCTCGGTTCGAGCGATCTCGACGCCGTCATGACGAGTCTGGAAGTCGGCATGGGCGTCGCGGTGCTCGGCACTGCACTGGGCCTTTGGCTCGCGCTGGCGCTCGAAGGGCGCGACCGGCGCGGCCTGGGCGCGCTCGTCGACGCCGTCGCGATGATGGGCAGCGGCGTGCCGAGTGTCGTGCTCGGGCTCGCGGTGCTGATCGCGTATCACAAGCGTCCGCTGGATCTGTCCGGCTCGGCCGCGATCGTCGTGCTCGTGCAGCTCGCGCTCGTGCTGCCGTTCTGCTATCGCTGCGCGGCCGCCGCGTTGCGCCCGGAACTGATGACCTTGCGCGAGGCCGCCGCGAGTCTCGGCGCGCCGCCGCGCATGGTGCTCGCGCGCGTGGTATTGCCGCAACTCGTGCCCGCAATCCGCGCGAGTCTCGCGCTCGGTTTTGCGCTGTCGCTCGGCGAACTGGGCGCGACGCTCACCGTCTATCCGCCGGGCTTCGCGACAGTGCCGATCGTCGTCGTGGGGCAGGTCAATCGCGGTTACTATCTGCCCGCATCGGCGCTGTCGCTGATCCTGCTGGCGGTCTCGCTCGCCGCGCTACTGATGATTGCCGCGCGTGCTCCGCGCAGCGGAATCGCACGCTAAACATCGGGAATCCGAACTAAAATTCCGGGCCGGAATTGGGCCCGGAATGCGGCCGCGAGCAATTCCCGGGCCGCGTTCGCGTTTTGGCCATGTCATACCAAAAAAAATAAAACTGGCGTAACCTGCACTTTCAGGCACGGCCGCACCCGCATGACCGGAGGAATTTTCCCTCGGGAACAATCAGGGCAGGGCGCCATTTTGGGGCGTCCGAGTGAACTCCCGTCGCGCTTTCGCGGTCGTTGCATATGTTGCAAACACCGGAGGTTCCGATGACATCCGTCGACCTGGAATTCGACCAGCTCAACAGCACCGTCGATGCGCTCAGGCGCTCCATCTCGAACCGCCTGATGTACGGCGTCGGCAAGGACGCCGTCACGGCGCAGCCGCGCGACTGGCTGCACGCCGCTGAACTGGCGGTGCGCGATCGCCTCGTCGCACGCTGGATGCGTACCACGCGGCTGCAATACGAACAGGACGTGAAGCGCGTCTACTACCTGTCGATGGAGTTTCTCATCGGCAGAACCTTCAGCAACGCGCTACTCGCGCTCGGCATCTATGACGAGGTGCGCGACGCGCTGGCCGGTCTCGGCGTCGATCTCGCGGCGCTGGAGGAACTGGAGCCGGACGCCGCGCTCGGCAATGGCGGCCTCGGGCGGCTTGCCGCCTGCTTCCTCGATTCGATGGCGACGGTCGGCGTGCCGGGCTTCGGCTACGGCATCCGTTACGAATACGGCATGTTCCGCCAGACGGTGGTCGACGGCAATCAGGTCGAAATGCCCGATTACTGGCTGCGCGCGGGCAATCCGTGGGAGTTCCCGCGTCCCGAGGTCGTGTACACCGTGCATTTCGGCGGCCGCACCGTGCAGCACGAGGACCGCACCGACTGGATCGACACCGAGCACGTCAACGCGATGGCCTACGACACGGTCATCCCCGGCTTCGCCACGACGGCGACCAACACGCTGCGCCTGTGGTCCGCGCGCGCGACCGACGAGTTCGATCTCTCCGCATTCAATCAGGGCGACTATCGCCGCGCGGTGGAGGCGAAGAACACCTCGGAACATGTCTCGCGTCTGCTCTATCCCGACGATTCGACGCAGGCCGGCCGCGAGTTGCGTCTGCGTCAGGAATACTTCTTCGTCTCCGCGACGATGCAGGATCTGATCCGCCGCTATCAGCGCACGCATACGCATTTCGGGCGGCTCGCGGAGAAGGTCGCGGTGCATCTGAACGACACGCACCCCGTGCTCGCGATTCCGGAACTGATGCGTCTCCTGGTCGACAAGCATCGCGTGCCGTGGGACAAGGCGTGGAAGCTCATCCAGCAGATGTTCTCGTACACCAACCACACGTTGATGCCCGAAGCGCTCGAAACGTGGGACGTCGAGATGCTCGCGCGACTGCTGCCGCGGCACCTCGAGATCATCTTCGAGATCAACGCGCAATTCCTGAAGCAGGTGACCGAGAAGTTCGGCCGCGACGTCGAGCTGATCCGCCGCATCTCGCTCGTCGACGAATACGGTCAGCGGCGCGTGCGGATGGCGCATCTCGCGATCGTCGCGAGCCACAAGGTGAATGGCGTATCGAAGCTGCATTCGCAACTGATGGTGCAGAACATCTTCTCCGATTTCGCGCGCATGTATCCGGAGCGCTTCACCAACGTGACCAACGGCATTACGCCGCGCCGCTGGCTCGCGCAGGCGAGTCCGTCGCTTTCGTCGCTGATCGACAAGCGCCTCGGGCCGCGCTGGCGCACCGATCTCTTCGAACTCGGCCGCCTGCGCGAATGGCGCGACGATCCGGAGTTCTGCAAGGCTTTCCACGAAGCGAAGTTCGCCAACAAGCTCAGGCTCGTCGAGCGCGCCAAGCGCGACGCCAATGCGATCATCAATCCGGAAGCGCTGTTCGATCTGCAGGTCAAGCGCATCCACGAGTACAAGCGGCAGTTGCTCAACATCCTGTACGTGATCGTGCGCTACAACCGCATCCGCGAGAATCCGGAGCAGGACTGGACGCCGCGCGTGGTGATGTTCGCGGGCAAGGCGGCATCGGCGTACAAGATGGCGAAGAACATCATCAAGCTCATCAACGATGTCGCGAAGCGGATCAACGCGGACCCGCTCGTCGGCGACCGGTTGAAGGTCGGCTTCATTCCGAACTACGGCGTATCGGTGGCCGAACTCATCATTCCGGCGGCGGATCTGTCGGAACAGATTTCGATGGCCGGCACCGAGGCATCGGGCACCGGCAACATGAAGCTCGCGCTGAACGGCGCGCTGACCATCGGCACGCTGGATGGCGCGAATATCGAAATATGCGATGCCGTGGGGCGCGAGAACATCTTCATCTTCGGCAATACGACCGACGAGATCGAATCGCTGCGGGCGGCGGGGTATCGGCCGCGGCAGATCTACGAAGAGAACCCGGAGCTGAAGCTCGCGCTCGATCAGATTCGCCTCGGGCATTTCTCGCCGGAAGAGCCGCATCGCTTCTACGACATCTTCCACACGCTGGTGGACTGGGGCGATCACTACATGGTGCTCGCCGACTTCGACAGCTTCGACAAGACGCAGACCGAAGTCGATCTCAAGTTCCGCGACAAGGACGCGTGGACCAAGAGCGCGATCGAGAATGTCGCGGGCATGGGCATCTTCTCGTCGGATCGCACGATCGCTGAATACGCGCGCGACATCTGGCATGTCGAGCCGTTGCAGGTGACCTGAAGCGCGCGCGTTTCGGCGTCAGTGCCGCGTGATGCGAATCACGCGGCCGAGCGTCGCGTTGGGAAACCATCGCGTGATCTTGCCGATGACCACGTTCGCGTCCACGCCGTCCGTTTCGACATAGAGGGTCGTGCAGTCGTGACGACGGCTCGTCGCGACGACGTGCGCGCGCACGTTCGCACCGAAAGCGTGCGTGAGCAATTCACGCGCGGGTGCGGAGTTCAGTCCGGGAACGGTCAGATCGAAGGCGAGGCAGTGACGCGTTTCACGGCGGCGCGGCGAGCCGCCGTTGGATGCCTGGGGAAGAAAGGGCAGGTCGGAAGTGCGATACATCGATGACAGCCGCCCAATGGCGGCTCGAAGTGGCAACGCGTTCACTCTACCGCCGCGCGCCTAAAGGCGGCGATAAAGTCGCGCGCGACGATATTAACGCCGTATCAAAATCACGCCTGCGGTTTGGCGGCTGCACTGGCCGCATGTTTCGCGACCGCATCGCCGACGAGCGCGGCCACTTTGTCCGCAAATTCCTGATCTTTCGTGATGAGCACTTCGCGCTCGCCATCGGGCGTCGCGACCATCAATTGATAGATCACGTCCTGCGTGATCCAGGTCAGGTAGCCCACCACGATGGTCATCACGCCGAGCACGAGCGCCGCGCCCGAGCCGGTGATAATGCCCGCGCCGAACGCGACGAGCCCGATCAGCGCGATGATGACTGGCATCGGCTTCTGGCGCGGAATCATCACGACGCGCGCGGTGCGCAGATCACGCAGCGGAATCATCTGCCCCGATGCCGACAGGCCGGCGCGCGAGAGCGTGACGCCGCGTTCGTTGAAAGGAGTATCCATAAGGTTTCGCAGTTCTTGTTACGGCCGGTGAAACCGGGGAGCGTACCAGACCGCGCGCGCCGGGGGCAGTTGCACGGCATTCATGTGCTTTGCATTCCGGGCGCTCCCGCGCCGCGATACGCCGTCTCTCACGGGAAAACCATGACGAGATTCGCTTTGATCTTCTTTCGTTTCGAAACTAGACTCTTCCGTAACGAAAGATCGCGCGGAAGCGAACCTGATGCTGAGCAACAAGAGTTCATTGAAGCGACGCCTTCAAATCGTCGAACTTGTTCGCAAGCGCGGGGAAGTTTCCGTCGATGAACTCAGTCAGGTTTTCGATGTTTCGAGCGTGACCATCCGTAGCGACCTGACTTATCTGGAGCAGCAGCGCTACCTTCTGCGTTCGTTCGGAAAGGCCCGCTATCTCGCACAGAAGTCCGGAGACGACATTCTCGTGCCGGCGTCGGACGCCGCCATGCGCAAGGCCTCCGAGACGGCTCTGGCCCGTTTTGCGGCAGAACAGGTGATGGATAGCGAAGCGGTCATGTTGGGCGCGGGAGAGATCGTTCACAAGATGATTCCCTTCCTTGCAGACCGGGCGAATCTTTCATTGCTGGTTCAGGACGTTTCGGTTGCCCAGACGGTTCAGCGGTTTCTGCACTGTGAGGTGTTGCTGACCGGCGGCCAACTGGAGCACGGCTCGACTGTGATGACCGGCCCTGACGCGGAAGCCGCTGTGAGCCGGCGCCCGATTGATCTGTGCGTGCTGCAAGCATCCGGTGTCGACCGCGATGGCAACCTTTTGACGGCGGATTCCGCCCTGGCGCGCGTGGCGCAGGCAGCGCGGCGGGCCGCGAGGCGAACGATCGTCGTTGCGTTTCAGCCGGTACTCGACGAACGTAGCGGCGTGGCGTTCGCGAGCGCGCAAGAGATCGACACGTTGCTCATCGACGATGGAATCGACCCGCCGACGATGGAGACGGTGATGCGCAAGGGCCTTCAGCTGCAGAGGCGCGACACAGGCATTCTGGAGTTTCGCGCTTCCTGACAGGACGTATTGCGCTAAGCGCGTCCTGTATTGCATTTCGTGTATCGTAATCCTAACGAAAACCGCCATGGCTAAAACCGAAGCGAAACCGGACCATCGTCCCGGCTGCATTCTCACGATGGGCGAGATTCTCGTCGAGATTCTCGCTACGGAAATCGGGCAGTCGTTTCGGCAGGCAGGGACGCTGATCGGGCCGTTCGCGAGCGGCGCGCCGGCAATTTTTATCGATCAGGTCGCGAAGTGCGGCAGCCCGTGCGCGATCATCGGATGCGTGGGCGATGACGACTTCGGCGCCCTCAATGTCGAGCGCCTGCGCGAGGACGGCGTGGATGTGTCCGGCATATCCGTCATCAAGGCTGCCACCACCGGCAGCGCGTTCGTCACGTATCGCAAGGATGGCGACAGGGACTTCATCTACAACATCACCAACAGCGCCTCGGGACATCTTTCTGTCAGCGAGATTCGCGAACACTTGCTGAAGGATTGCAGGCATTTTCATGTGATGGGGTCCTCGCTCTTCTCGTTTCGCATCATCGAGGCGATGAAGAGCGTCATCGAAACGGTGAAGGCGAACGGTGGCACGGTCAGCTTCGATCCGAACATCCGCAAGGAGATGTTGCGCATTCCGGAAATGCGTGAGGCGCTCGACTTCATTCTCGACTACACGGATGTGTTCCTGCCGAGCGGGCACGAAGTGATGTTGCTCGCGAGCGCGAACACCGAAAAGGCAGCGATCGATGAATTGCTGGGCAGAGGCGTGCGCGAGGTCGTGGTGAAACGCGGCAAGGACGGATGCAGCCACTACGATGGAAAGGACGAGCGGCATGTGCAAGCCTTGCCGGTGACTGAAGTCGACCCGACCGGCGCCGGGGACTGCTTCGGCGGGACTTACATCGCCTGTCGCGCACAAGGATTGGGCGTCGGGCGGGCGCTGGAATATGCCGGCGCTGCGGGCGCGCGCGCTGTCACGTATCGCGGTCCGATGGAAGGAACTGCAACCCTCGCGGAACTGGATGCGTTCATCAAGGAGAGATCCGAGGTGAGCCATGACTGAAATCGTCACACGGCTCACAGGCGACGCGCGATTTGGGTCGCGACTGAAGGGAATTTACTCGGTCTGCTCGGCACACCCATGGGTGATCGAAGCAAGCATGAGGCAGGCGCTCGATGACGGCACGCCATTGCTGCTCGAATCCACCTCGAACCAGGTGGACCAGTATGGCGGTTACACCGGCATGCGGCCCGCGGACTTCGTGCGGTTCGTTCACAAAATCGCCGACAGGGTGGGTTTCCGCCGAGAAGCCCTGCTCCTCGGCGGCGACCATCTCGGCCCGAACGCCTGGCGAAGTCTTCCAGCCGACGAAGCGATGGAACGCGCTGAAGCACTGATCGAAGCCTACGCCGCGGCAGGATTCAAAAAGATTCACCTCGACACGAGCATGAGCTGCGCCGATGACCCGTCGCGTCTCTCCGACGAAGTGGTCGCCGGGCGTGCGGCCCGATTGTGCGCGGCCGCGGAGCAAGCAGCCGAACGCGCAGGGCTGCGCGAACGCCCGGTCTACATAGTCGGTACGGAAGTCCCGGTGCCCGGCGGGGCATCGGAAGCGCTTGCCGCGGTCGAGGTGACGGACCCGCGCGCGGCGCTCGATACCGTCGCGGTGCATCGTGCGGCATGGCAGGCCCGTGGCCTGGATGCGGCGTGGGAGCGTGTCGTCGGTCTCGTGGTCCAGCCGGGTGTGGAGTTCGATCACACGAAGGTGGTGGACTATGACGCGTCATCCGCCGGCGAGCTGTCGCATATCCTCGATGACTTGCCCGGCATGGTCTTCGAAGCGCATTCCACGGACTATCAGAAGCCTGAGGCTCTTTCGGCGCTGGTGCGTGACGGCTTCGCCATTCTGAAAGTCGGGCCAGGCGCGACGTTCGCGTTGCGGGAAGCGCTTTACGCTCTTGCGGACATCGAAGACGAACTGGTCGCAGCGGATGCACGCTCGAATCTGAGAGCAGTGGTCGAGCGCGTGATGCAAGAGAAACCCAGAAATTGGGAGAAGTACTATCACGGCAGCGAACAGGAAAAACGGCTCTTGCGCACTTTCAGCTACAGCGACCGAATTCGCTACTACTGGACCGATGCGGAAGTTGCGGACGCAACGCAAAAGCTGGTGTCCAATCTTGAACGCGTCGACATACGCGAAAACCTCATCAGTCGATATCTTCCGAACCAGTACTGGCAACTCCGCTGCGGATTGATCGATGGTTCGCCGATGAGCCTGATCTTCAGCAAGGTGCGGGAGGTCATCGGCATGTATGCGGCCGCCTGCAGAACGTAAGCATCGCATTCGATGAACGGCGTCATGGAAATCCCATTTTTTGGCGTCCTTCATACCTGTGCAGGGAAAACCCGCTTTGTTGGGCTTTCGACTCGTCACTAGAATTTTTCACGGTAAAAGAGGCTTGCCCTCCCCATGGCGAGCTCAGAGGCTTACTTGGAGGCGACATGAGCAAAGTGACCGTGGACAAAAGTGAGCAGCCGAGGCCCCGCAAGGGTTTCGCGACTCAGCTCATGCACTCGCGTGAGACCGGCATCGTTGGCGCGCTGGTCATCATGGTGGTGCTGCTATCGATTTTCGCGCCGGACTTCGCCAGTAAAGGCAATCTGCTCAATGACGCGCGCAATCTGTCATTCATCGGCATCGTCGTGCTGGGTCAGGCTGCGGTAATGATTACTGGCGGGATCGACCTTTCGGTCGGCAGCGTGTGGGGGCTTGCGGCGGTGGCGTCCGCCGCGATGATGCAAGCGGGCATGGGTGTGGTTCCGGCGTGCGCGCTCACGCTGCTCATTTGCGCCGCCGTTGGCTTCTTCAATGGCTTCTGCGTGACCAAGCTGCGCATGCTGCCGTTCGTTCCGACGCTCGCCACCATGAGCATCGCACGTGCGCTCGCGCTCATCATCACGCGCGGCAAGGCAATCGACGGCTTCCGCCCCGACGGTGACGCGTTCTTCGCACTCGGCGGCGGCGACTTCCTCGACTTGCCGGTTCCCTTCATCATCTTCGTGGTGCTGGCGATCATCGCGGCGATCGTGCTCAAGAGAACGGTCTACGGCCGCCAGCTCTATGCGGTCGGCGGTAACGAACGCGCCGCGATGCTCACCGGCCTGAACGTGGACCGGCTGAAGATGAGCGTCTACATCATGTCCTCTGTCCTCGCGGGTGTCGCGGGCATCATCGAAGTGAGCTACCTGTCGTCCGCGATTTCCAATCAGGGGCTGGGTAAAGAGCTGAGTGTCATTGCGGCGGCGGTGATCGGCGGCACGGCCCTGTCCGGCGGTGAAGGCACCGTGATCGGCGTGTTCGTCGGCACGGTGATTCTCGAAGTGCTGCGCAATGGTCTCGTCTTGCTGGGAACGGACGCTTATTGGCAAGGAGTGTTCGTCGGTTCTGTCATCGTGCTTGCCGTCTTTATCGATCAACTCAGAAAAGGCGTCTGGCGACGTCGATGAGCGCTGTAGCCATAACAATCCTTGGAGAAGACCATGACACGCACCATGATCAGTGCAGTAGCCGCCGCCGTCCTGTTCGGGCTCGGCATCACGCAAGCGCACGCAGCCGACAAGAAGGTTTTCGCCGTCGTGCCGAAGGCGCTCGGCGTCGCTTTCTACGCCGACGCGGAGAAAGGCTGCAAGGAGGAGGCCGCGAAGCTCGGCGCGGAGTGCCTGTTCACGGGCCCGGCGCAACTCGATGACGCCGAGCAAGGTCGGATCGTAAGAGACCTGATTACCAAGAAGGTCGCGGGTATCGCGATTGCGCCGAATAACGCCGACTCCATCAGTAACGTCATTAGTGCTGCCGTAGCGAAGAACATCCCGATCGTCACATTCGATTCCGATGCGCCGAAGTCCAAGCGGGCCGCTTTCATCGGCACGAACAACGAGGCGGGCGGAGTGGCCGCCGGCGAAGCATTCGCGAAGGCGCTTCCGAAGGGCGGCACCTACGCGATCCTGACCGGTGGCCTGTCCGCCGCGAATCTGAATGAGCGCATCAAGGGCTTCAAGTCCAAGCTCGACGGCAACTTCAAGGAGGTTTCGGGTTCGCCCTTCGCATGCAACGACGACTCCAGCACGGCGGTGCAGCTGATTCAGGACATTCTCGCGAAGAACCCCAAGCTCGACGGTATCTTCTTCGCAGGGGGCTGGCCGATGTTCGCGCCTGAGGCCTACATTCGCGCCGTCAAGAACAAGGCAGCCGATATCAAATCGGGCAAGTTCGTGATCGTCTCGTTCGACACGTTGCCGTCGCAGGTCAAGCTGCTCAAGGAGGGTTACGCGACCACGCTGATCGGCCAGCGGCCGCTGGCGATGGGCATCGAGTCGGTGAAACAGCTCGATGAGCTTTCGAAGGGCGGAAAGATTCCGCCGGTCACGGATACCGGTGTCGATATCGTGAATTCGTCCAACGTGGACAAGTTCGTCGGCGGCAAGTAATCCGTCCGTGCGGGACCGGGATGTTCCCGGTCCCATGCTTTCCTTGCGAAGAGTGCCGCCATGACCGTTCTATTGAGCGTTGAGCAGATCACCAAGACCTATCCGGGTGTCAAGGCGCTGCAAGAGGTCTCCTTCAGCGTCGAGGCAGGGACCGTGCACGCCATCATGGGCGAGAACGGAGCCGGAAAGTCGACGTTGATGCAGGTCATCGCCGGGGCGCATTCGCCGACTTCGGGCCGTCTTATCTTCGACGGACAGGAAGTCGAGTTCACCAATACGCGCGACGCAGCGAAGAAGGGTATTTCCATCGTCTTCCAGGAGCTGATGCTGGCTTCGAACATGACGATTGCCGAGAACATATTCCTCGGTACCGAGCCGCGCATGGCCCGCGTGCTGGTCGACCGCGGCACGCTGCTGGACAAGGCGAGAGCTGCCATGAAGCGGCTGGGCATCTCGCTCGACCCCGATACGCGTCTGGGCGATCTGACCATCGCACAGCAACAGCTCATCGAAATCTGCAAGGCGCTGATTCATGAGCCGCGCCTGCTCATTCTGGACGAGCCGACATCGAGCCTGTCCGAAGCCGACTCTCTGACGCTCTTCAAGGTGGTTCACGAGTTGCGGGACCGCGGCGTGACCATTCTGTACATCTCGCACCGGATGCGTGAGGTGTTCGACAACTGTGACGCCGTAACCGTCCTGCGGGACGGCAAGCACGTGCGAACCGCGCGGCTTGCCGATACGTCGCCGGATGAAGTGGTCCGCCTCATGGTTGGCCGCGATCTCGCGGAGGTGAAGCGCGTACGGCCAGAGCACGCCGGCAAGCCTGTCGTGCTATCGGTGCAAGGCCTCGGCGATGACCACCGTTATCGCGACGTCTCGTTCTCGCTTCGCCAAGGCGAAATCGTCGGCCTCGCGGGTCTGATCGGAGCGGGCCGCTCGGAAGTGGCGATGGGGATCTTCGGGGCCCCGCCGCCGAAGCACGGGACCGTCTCCGTCGAAGGCAAGCCCGTGAAGATTTCCAGACCGCGCGATGCGATGAAGCTCGGCATTGCGCTCGCGCCCGAAGACCGCAAGGACCAGGGGCTGGTCTTGGGCATGTCGGTCGGCAGCAATCTTTCTCTCGCTGCCCTCGGACTCGGACGCCTGTCGAAAGGACCTGTCGTGCGGCCCATGCAGGAGGCCCGTCTGATCGACACCTACGTCGGACGATTCAAGATCAAAACGCCGACAGTCGAACAGTTGGTGCGGCTCTTGAGCGGCGGCAATCAGCAAAAGGTCGTGCTGGCGAAATGGCTGGCGTCGAAACCGCGCGTGCTCATCGTGGATGAGCCGACACGAGGCGTCGATGTCACGACGAAAGCAGAAATCTACGCGCTGATGCGAGAACTCGCGCACGACGGACTGGCGATTCTCGTCATCTCGAGCGACCTGCCTGAGATTCTTACCATCTCGGACCGTATTCTGGTCATGCGAGCGGGGCAACTGGTCGGCGAGGTTGGCTTCGACGAAGCATCGGAGGAGCGAATCATGTCGCTGGCCGCGCTCGAACATGCCGACCCGGCTCATCCGGAAGTCAAGCCGACTGGATTCGTTTCCTGAACTAACTTCGTGATGGTCTCGTAAAGGAACTTCACCGTGAATAAAGTTGGCATGTTCTACACCTACTGGTCGACTGAATGGATGGTCGACTTTCCGGCGACGGCGAAGCGCATCGCAGGACTCGGCTTCGACATGATGGAAATCTCGCTTGGCGAGTTCCACAATCTTCCGGATGCAAAGAAGCGCGAGCTGAAAACGGTCGCCGACGATCTGGGCCTCACGGTGATGTGCTGCATCGGGCTGAAATCCGAGTACGACTTCGCGTCGCCGGAACAGAGCGTGCGCGACGCCGGCACCGAGTACGTGAAGCGTCTGCTCGATGATTGCCACATGCTCGGCGCACCGGTGTTCGCCGGCCTCACGTTCTGCGCATGGCCGCAGTCGCCGCCGCTCGACATGAAGGACAAGCGTCCGTATGTCGATCGCGCGATCGACAGCGTGCGCCGCGTCATCAAGGTGGCCGAGGGCTACGGCATCATCTATGCGCTGGAAGTGGTGAACCGCTTCGAGCAATGGCTATGCAACGACGCCAGGGAAGCGCTTGCGTTTGCCGATGCGGTGGACAATCCGGCTTGCAAGGTGCAACTCGACACGTTTCACATGAACATCGAGGAGAGTTCCTTCCGCGATGCGATCCTCGCGTGCAAGGGTAAGCTCGGGCACTTTCATCTCGGTGAAGCGAACCGCCTGCCGCCTGGAGAGGGCCGTCTGCCGTGGGACGAAATCTTCGGCGCGCTGAAGGAAATCGACTACGGCGGGACCATCGTCATGGAGCCCTTCATGCGCAAGGGCGGCTCCGTGAGCCGTGCCGTGGGCGTCTGGCGCGACATGTCGAATGGCGCGACGGACGAGCAGATGGACGAGCGCGCTCGCCGCTCCCTGCAGTTCGTTCGCGGCAAACTGGCTTGAGTGCGCGAGCTAAAAGGCGCCGCGTCGCGTCTCCTCGTTCGCCCTGAAGTTCCGGTTGCTGTTCTCCGGATTCCGGTTCACCAGCGGTCTCGCGTAAAGCGGATGGCGCAGGCTGCGCACCTCATGCTCCAGTTCGAAGCATGGCGCATCGCCTGCAAGATCGATTAGCCGCCGGAACCGATATTGATGAGCCTCCTCGCCATAAGTCAGTCCGTGCGCGGCGAGTCGCGCGTAGGGCCCGGAAAAATCGGCGACGTAAATCTGGATGTGATGCCCGTCGTAGTCCGGACTGGCGGTGGGCGTTTCGGCATAGATGAGCTGCTGATGTCTGCCGATGCCGATGACCGCCTGTCGGGCGTCGTGTTCTTCGCGGATTTCGACGGACGCATTGAACATTTCCTTGTAGAACGCGGAAATCGCGGCGGCGCATCCGACCGGGACGTCGAGCCGCACGTAAGCCATACCGAGGTCGATGCCTGACCACGGGGCGCGCGCTTCGGATGCGTCCGGATCGAGACAATCGTAACGATTGCCCCACGGGCAGGTTACCTCGACGCGATCCTCGCGCTCGGCCCATCCGAAGCCGGTCTGCGCGAGCACGGGCTGAACTTCCCGCAGCCGTTTCAGGAGCGATTCGCGCTCCCCCACGATCAGCCCGACCTGTCCTCGCAGGCGCTGCGCATTGCCGTGCGGCAGATGGATCTGCGACCGGCCTATGTTGATCCACATGTTGCTCACGCCGGTCATCAGATAAGGATCGCGCGTCAGTCCGAGCGCGCTGACATAGAACGCGGTGGCCAGACGCTGATCCGGTATCGTGAGGTTGACGTGTTCGAGCAGCACGAGATTGCCGATATCCTCGTGTGCGTAATCGAAGCGATGCATCTCATGGCCCTCCAGAGGTATCGATGACAGCCGGCCCGACATAGTGCGCTCGCGGCCGCAGCAAGGTTCCTTCCATGATCTGTTCGATCGAATGAGCCATCCAGCCGACACTCCGCGCGATGGAGAACAGCGCAAACGCCGCGCCCTCCGGAAGCTCGCAATGCTCGACCAGCGCGGCGAGCGCCATGTCGATGGCGGGCAGCTTGCCCGTCGATCGTTCGACGCAGTCGATCAGTTCGCGAGCCGCGTCGGGCGCATCGAAGGCGGACAGGAGATCGGCCGCGCGCGGATCGCCCTGCGGATAGAGCTCGTGTCCGAAGCCGGGCAACGCATCGCCAGCCGAGATCCGTCTTTGCACCGCGGCTGCGGTACCCGAGCGCTTCGCATCATCCATGAATTCGCGCACGCGCACGATCGCGTTGCCATGCATCGGGCCGGAGAAGGCGGCGAGTCCCGCGATCATGCTCGCCCCGAGCGACGCCCCGTCGATGCGGCCACGCGCGCCGCGAATGACGAACTCGTGAGTTCCTGATCGGCCAGCAGAACCAGCACGCGGCGCAGCAGATCCGCATGATGCGGGACGCCCCATGCATCCGCGATCCGCAGATGCAACGAATCCTCATCCAAACGCAGTTCGACGAAATTGCTGGCAAGGCTGCCGACGAGTGCGGCGGCCCGCGCCACGCGTTCCGCGCCATCGCATGCGGATTCCATCCGATCGCTCGCCGCTGAATGAGCCAACGCGGCATAGACACGCGCGCTGACCGGTCCATCGAATGGTATCGGCTCGAAGGAAGGAAAGCGCGGCGGTTCGTCCATGTTCCATAGCAACTGCGCGATCTGTTCCAGCGTCGCCGATGCAGCCAGTCGCACCGCGTCCTGGCCGCGATAGTAAAGCCGCCCGCGCACGATCGTGGAGATGCTCGTATCGATGATCGGCTCGCCCCAGGCCATCGTGCTGGCCGCGATGTTCTTGCGCGCTCGTCCGAGGCTGCGTTTCTTCACGAGCGCCGCGATATCCGCCGCGCGATACAGATTGCGGTTCGCGTGCTGCGGGTCGCCCTGGACTTCGATCTGACCGCGGCTGACATAGGCGTAGAGCGTCTGCTTGCGCACGTTCAGGGCTTCGCAGGCCTCTTCCTGAGTCATCCAGTGCTTCACGTTGATCGAATCAATCAAGATTGACGGTCGTCCATGGCGTCGGTGTAATGCGAGACATAAATCAGCCCCGACGCGTTCAGGGGCATGAAACAGGAGATATCAGTGGCTACAGAGCGAACGACCCAGTATATAGCGAGCACGACAGCCCGCACGACGCGCACGCGTTATTCGATCCTCGCGATGATCCTGCTGCTGGCCACCGTGGCCTACGCGGATCGCGCCATCCTGTCGATCGCGGGTCCCGGCATATCGAAGCAGTTCGGCCTGAATCACGTGCAATTGGGCTATGTGCTGTCGGCCTTCAGCTGGGCGTATGTCGTCGGCCAGATACCGGGCGGTTTGCTGCTCGACCGCCTCGGCACCAAGACCATGTACGGCGCGACGCTGGTCCTGTGGTCCATCGCGACAATGCTCGTTGGCTTCATCGGCAACGTCACGTCGGATCTCTCGGTTGCGCTCGGGCTCTTGTTCGCGCTGCGCTTCGCGCTCGGGCTGATCGAAGCGCCGAGCTTTCCCGCCAACAGTCGCGTCGCGGTCATGTGGTTTCCCAAGGAAGAACGCGGCCTTGCCACGTCGCTGTTCGCATCGGCATCGTATTTCGCCGTGGCGATCTTTTCGCCGTTCGCGGGATGGCTCACGTCGCGCTTCGGCTGGCCCGCTCCGTTCATCGCGCTTGGCGTGATCGGCATCGCGGCGGCGGGCGTGTGGGCCGTCGTCATGTACGAGCCGCGCAATCATCCGCGCGTGTCGAGCAGCGAACTCGATCACATCATCGCAGGTGGCGCGATGGTCGATATCGACTCGAAGCACGAGCTCAAGTCGCGCCCCCCGGTCTCGTCCGGCGTGATGCGCGTGCTGCTCGCCAATCGCATGCTGTGGTGTGCGTATATCGGGCAGTATTGCACTATCGCGCTGAGCTATTTCTTCATCACCTGGTTTCCGATCTACCTCGTTCAGGCACGCGGCATGAACGTGATGCAGGCCGGTTTCGCGACGATGGTGCCGGCCGTGGCGGGCTTCCTCGGCGGCATTGCGGGCGGCACGATCTCCGACTGGCTCATTCGTCGCGGATGGAGCGTGTCGTGGGCCCGCAAGACGCCTTATATCGTCGGCATGACGATGGGTTGCAGCCTCGTTCTGTCCGCCGTTACCGAAAGCAATATCGCGATCGTTCTGTTGATGACGCTGGCCTTCTTCGGCAAGGGCGCGGCCGCTGGCGCGGGGACGTGGGCCGTCGTCAGCGACACGGCTCCGCGCGAGGCAGTCGGGCTGGCCGGCGCGATCTTCAATTGCATCGGGAACATTGGCGGCATCGTGACGCCGATCGCCTTCGGCTATATCGTGCAGGCGACGGGCGGCTACACTGTCGGACTCTACTTCGTCGCCGCGCATTGCCTCGTGGCGGCCATCGTCTATCTGTTTTTCATGGGCAAGATCGAGCGCGTCAGGATGGGTTGATCGCAGTTCCACGCTTCGCCCAGTGTCTTTGCATAACGTCATCACCGAATCCGAACCATGACCAAGCCGATCATCCTCAATGCGGCAGAATTGCCCGAATGGACGCACGCCGAACTCAGAGCGCTTTTTACCGTGCTCGATCTTCCGCGCGATCCTTCATCCATCGGCGCATTTCTGAACGAACACGGCAGCAAGGTTCGCGCCATCGCGCTGCGTAAAACGAAGATCGATACGGCATTCCTCGATGCGCTGCCCGCGCTGGAAATCATCTCGAGCTACAGCGCGGGCCTGGATAACGTGGACATTCAGGCGACGCGCGCGCGCGGCATCCGCATCGAAAATACCTCGCACATTCTGGCCGAAGACGTGGCGAATGCGGCGGTCGGACTGGCGCTCGCGGTCACGCGCGACTTCGTGAATGCGGACGCCTACGTTCGCTCGGGACAATGGCCCGTGCAAGGGCATTACCGGCTGGGCCGGTCCATCTCGCGCATGAAGGTCGGCATCGTGGGGCTGGGTACCATCGGCTCGGCCATCGCGCAGCGGTTGCGGGCGTTCGGTTCGAAGCTCGCGTACTTCGGTCCCAGCCGCAAGGCCGTCGATATGCCGTACTACGACGACGTCGTGCGGCTCGCGCGAGACAGCGACATGCTGATCCTTACGTGCCCGCTTTCGCCCGCGACCCATCATCTGATCGACGCGAAGGTCATCGATGCGCTCGGGCCCGACGGATTCCTCGTGAACATCGCGCGCGGTCCGGTCGTCGATGAACGTGCGCTCATCGCGGCGCTTGCAGCGAACAAGCTGGCGGGCGCCGCGCTCGACGTGTTCGAGCACGAACCCGACGTTCCCGAAGCGCTCATCCGTGATCGCAGGCTGGTGCTTACACCGCATATCGGTTCCGGAACGGAAGAGACGCGTCGCGCCATGGCGGAAAATGTCGTCGATGCGTTGGCGAAGCACTTCGGTATCAATGGGCCGCGCGACAGGGCGGTCGTCGACGCTGAACTGGAACGCGCCGGCTGAGGTTTTCCAGGGCACATGCGCTGCGATTTGCATATCGGAAATTTCCGATATATACTTCGCCTCAAGACGATTCGGAAGGCCACGCTTTTCATTCGTCAGACGCATGAGCAACGAAATGGACATCGACGCAATTCACAAGGCTCTCGCCAACCCCCTTCGCCGTGAGATTCTCGAATGGCTGAAGGAGCCGGAACGACATTTCCCGAATCAGGAACTGCCGTTGCTGCATGGCGTCTGCGCGGGCCAGATCGATGGGCGCTGCGGCATGTCGCAGTCGACCGTTTCCGCGCATCTCGCGACCTTGCACAAAGCCGGACTCGTCACCACGAAGCGCGTCGGACAATGGGTGTTCTTCAAGCGCGACGAAGCGGTCATTCAGGCGTTCCGCGATTCGATGAACACGCTTTGAGCGTCTGACTTTCCTTTCGGTGATGGGCTGCTTTCAATTTCATTAGGACACCAATTCATGTCGACTCTTTTCAATCCGCTCAAGGTTGGCGCACTCACGCTCAAGAACCGCATCATCATGGCGCCGCTCACGCGTCAGCGCGCAGGCGTTGAACGCGTGCCCAATGCGCTGATGGCGCAGTACTACGCGGACCGCGCATCGGCCGGTCTCATTCTGAGCGAGGCGACCTCGGTCACGCCGCAAGGCGTCGGTTATGCGGATACGCCGGGCATCTGGTCCGACGAGCAAGTGGAAGGCTGGAAGCACGTGACGAAAGCCGTGCACGAAGCCGGCGGCAAGATCTTCCTGCAGTTGTGGCACGTGGGCCGTATTTCGGATCCGCTGTTTCTGAACGGCGAACTGCCGGTGGCGCCAAGCGCGATTGCGGCGGGCGGGCATGTGAGCCTCGTGCGCCCGCAGCGTCCGTTCGTGACGCCGCGCGCGCTCGAACTCGACGAAATCGCCGGCGTGGTCGCGGCGTTCCGCAAGGGCGCGGAGAATGCGAAGCGCGCGGGCTTCGACGGTGTGGAAGTACACGGCGCGAACGGCTATCTGCTCGACCAGTTCCTGCAGGACAGCACCAACAAGCGCACCGATGTCTACGGCGGCCCGATCGAGAACCGTGCGCGTCTGCTGCTCGAAATCGTCGACCAGTGTATCGACGTGTGGGGCGCGGATCGTGTCGGCGTGCATCTCGCGCCGCGCGCGGATTCGCACACGATGGGCGACAGCGATCGCGCCGCGACCTTTGGCTATGTGGCGCGCGAGCTCGGCCGTCGCAAGATCGCGTTCATCGCAGCGCGCGAGCATGAAGCCGCGGACAGCCTCGGACCGCAACTGAAGAAGGCATTCGGTGGCGTGTATATCGTGAACGAAGGCTTTTCGAAGGCGAGCGCGGAAGCCATCATCGCGCGCGGCGATGCGGATGCGGTCGCATGGGGCAAGCCGTTCATCGCGAACGCGGATCTCGTGCGCCGCTTCGAACTCGATGCCGGTCTCAATGACTGGGATACGTCGACGTTCTACGCGCCCGGCGCGCAGGGCTACACGGATTATCCGCTGCTCGAAACGGCGGAATGACGCACTGAGAAGCTTGCGCTTCGAAACAAAAACAGCGGCCGAGGCCGCTGTTTTTGTTTATGGCGATACGTGAAGTTCGGAAACCGAAGATCAGAACTTGTGGCGGATGCCCACGCGGAACGCGAGCTGGTTGTTGTCGCCCAGTCCCGACGTGCCGAAGTAGCTCGACGAGGACGATCCGATCGACGCCTGATTCTCCACGCCGTTGTTCGAGCCCGACGCCTTCTGATAGACCGCGAGCGCGTACACGTCGGTGCGCTTGCTCAACGCGTAGTCGAAGCTCGCGTCGATCTGGTGCCAG
>Ga0160447_100314_pt1 | contig 25007 bp, 25 predicted proteins | sample HID1973K_E1MG_FD_108222 | JGI IMG/M metagenome (GOLD analysis project Ga0160447, IMG submission 108222) | Enriched mosquito-associated microbial communities from UW Madison campus, WI, USA - HID1973K_E1 MG | ecosystem: Host-associated > Arthropoda: Insects > Digestive system > Unclassified ...
CGCCGGTACCCGGGTCAGGGTCTGCAGCAGGTCCCAGGCCGAGTCCACGCCGGGGATCTTGTCGGCGAAGAACTCGGTCAGCGCCAGCGCGCCGGACGTCCCCAGCACCCACCACGACTGCGTTGCCTGCAGGGCCGGCGGAAGATCCACCCAGCCCAGCAGGCCGGCCAGGCCCACGCCGAAAACGGTCAGATAGACGCGAATGCCGGCCAGCCAGGCCAGTAATATCCCGATAACAAAAATGTGCGCCTCGCTCATGGCGGGTCCTCGCGCGAATCCGGCTGCACTATCGGCCATGCCGGCGCGGCTTGCCACACCCGGTCGGCGACGCGGTGGGCCATCTGGCACACTAACGGGCCGTTCTTCAGGATCCAGGCAGCTGGGCCGGCTCGGCCAGCGAACTCCCATGAATCGACCGGTTCCCCGCATCCAGATCGTTCCGCCCGGACAGCGCCCGGCGCGCGGCCCCTCGCGCCTGTGGTGGGGCATCGTGATCTTTCTGTGGCTGGCCTCGCTGGCGGCCACGTGGCTGATTGCCAGCCGCATGGCGGCGCCACGGCTGGCCCAGACGCAAGCCCAGTTGGCCGCCGCGCAGCAGCAGATCGGCTCGCAGCAGCGCCAGGTCGAGTCGCTCAAGCAGCGCCAGGTCAATCTGGCCGTATCCGACCAGATCAGTCGCGCCGCCAACAACGAAGTGCAGGCGTCGCTGGCCGAGCGCGACGAGCAGATCGCGGCCCTGCGCGCGGACGTGGCCTTCTACGAACGACTGGTGGGGGCGACGGCGCAGCGCAAGGGCCTGAACGCGCACTCGGTGGAATTCGCGTCCGAAACCGGCGGCACGTGGAGTTACAACGTGGTGCTGACCCAGAACCTCAATCGCGGTGCGATCAGCGAGGGCCAGATGCGCTTCTCGGTGGAGGGCGTGCGTGGCGGCAAGCTGACCACCGTCAGCTGGAACGAGCTGCACCAGAAGGCCGATGCCCCCGGCCAGGCCTATTCATTCCGTTATTTCCAGCAATTGAGTGGCAGCGTGATCCTGCCCAAGGATTTCACCCCGCAACGTGTGAGAATCTCCCTTTCCGGCGATGGGGCGCCGGTGAATCAGACCTTTGATTGGAAGAGCGCCGGGGACGGCGCCGGGGAGTAGGCATGTTTGGGAATAAGACCAACCGCGGCGACCAGACCGTGGTCGATACGCTGATCGGGGCGCAGGTGGTGATCCGGGGCGACCTGGTGTTCAGCGGTGGGCTTTACATCGAAGGCCGCATCCACGGCAAAGTGATCGCCGAGGAAGGTGCGCCGGCCATGGTCACGCTGGCCGAGCAGGGTTCGATCGAGGGCGAGGTGCGTGCACCGGTCGTCATCGTCAACGGCCAGCTCGATGGCGACGTGCATGCGAGCGAGCGCGTGGAGCTGGCGCCCAAGGCCCGCGTGCATGGCAACGTGCATTACCAGGTCGTGGAAATGAGCGCTGGGGCGCAGCTGACGGGTCGGCTGATCCATGCCGGTGCCGCTTCCCGGGCCGCGTTGCCGTCGCCGGAAGAAGCTTCGTTGGGCGAGCTGGCGACCGCCGGCGCCTGAACGGACCGGTTCCTGCCGCGCCTGGCTTCGGCCAGGGCGGATGTCTGAACGCTGCATTCCCACGGGCGGCTTGAATCGCCGCCTGCGTGCCCCCATGCTGGCGGCATGACCACGCTTGTCTCCCTTCCTGGCGCCGCCGCGGCGCCGGATTACCAGTCGCTGGACCGTCCGCTGAACTTCACCACGGCCGCGGCTTCCAAAGTGCGCGAGCTGATCCAGGACGAGGGCAATGCCGACCTGGCGTTGCGCGTCTACATCCAGGGCGGTGGCTGCTCCGGCTTCCAATACGGTTTCGAGTTCGACGAGAACCGCGCCGAGGACGACCTCGCGGTCGCGACCGACGGCGTCACCTTGCTGGTGGACCCGCTCAGCCTGCAATACCTGATGGGCGCCGAGGTCGACTACACCGAAAGCCTGACCGGCGCGCAGTTCGTGATCCGCAATCCCAACGCGCGGACCACCTGCGGCTGCGGCAGCAGTTTCAGCGTCTGATCCGCGTCGCATCGCGGCGCCGGGGCGTGCCCGACCGCTGAGGCGGACGCCTCGCCGCAGTGGTACAGGTTGCGATCGACACGATTTGCCGGCAGGCTTCCCGCGATGTCGACTCCTCCCGCTTCCCTGTCCGGTTACGCCTTCGTCCAGCAACCGCTAGATCGCGCCGATGCACTGCGCGACGATGCCGAGCGCCTGGCCGCCCTTTGGCCGCATGCTCACGTGCTGGTGCTCGACAACGACGGCAACGCCTACGCCGATGCACAGGCGCGCCCGTTCGCGCTGCACGGCGCTCAGCTGGGCGCGGGGCCGGGTACGGCGATCTTCCTTGGGTTGCGCGGCGAGCAGGCCTGGTTCTGCGTCGATGCCGCCGTGGTCGATGTCGAGGCACCGGCCCGCATGGACCTGCGCCGCGCCGCGCTGGAGTGGGACGCCAGCACGGCCACAGCCTTCGCCTACGCGCGCGGCATGTCCTATTGGCAGGCGCGTACGCGTTTCTGCGGGGTGTGCGGCGGCGCGATCGAATTTCGTCGCGGCGGCTTCATCGGTCACTGCGCACAGTGCGGCAACGACCATTACCCACGCGTGGATCCGGCGGTGATCGTCGCGGTCGGCGATGGTGACAGGCTGCTGCTGGGCCGGCAGAAGAGTTGGGCGCCGCGTCGCTACTCGGTGATCGCCGGGTTCGTGGAGCCGGGCGAATCATTGGAGCAGACAGTGATGCGCGAGGTGCATGAGGAGACCCAGGTGAGGATCACCGGTTGCCAGTACCTGGGAGCCCAGCCATGGCCGTTCCCGGGCGCGCTGATGCTGGGGTTCCGGGCCTGGGCCGATGGCGGGCAGGCGCCGCAGGTCGATGGCGAACTCGAAGACGCGCGCTGGTTCAGTCGCGAGGAGATCGGTGCGGCGTTGGCGCGCGATCTGCAGGATGACGGCCAGGGCCTGCTGCTGTCGCCGCCGATCTCGATTGCGCGGGCGCTGATCGAAGACTGGTACCGCGGCGGCTGACGCCGGCCGCGCACTGCAGCATCATCATGACCTTGCCGGGCTTTCCTGCCGGCCCGGCAACGTTCCAGGAGATGCATTCCATGTTCACTGCTCTGGTCGCCGTGATCGTCGCGCTGGCGCTGGGCCATGTCGCGCCGTTGCAGGTCGCGCGGTTCCGCCGTTTCGAATGGTTCGCGCAGTGGCTGGACGCGCTGGCCGCGCGGTTCGAAGGACAGCCGATGTGGCAGGGGCGCTTTGGTGCAGCGCTGGTCCTGCTGCCCCTGCTGTTGCCGGTGTTGATCGTGCAGTGGCTGTTCTCCGACCTCTGGTTCGGGCTGCTGTCGTTGCTGTTGGGGGTGCTCGTACTGGCCTGGACCTGGGGGCCGCGGGACCTGGATCGCGACGTGGAAGCGGTCATCGATGCCGATGACGCTTCGTTGCGGCGTAGCGCCATCGCGCAGCTGCAGTCGGCCGGCGGCAGCCTGCACGAGGACGCGCCCTCGCTGGTCGAGGCGGTGGTCGTAAACGGCTTGCGCCGCTGGTTCGCCGTGCTGTTCTGGTTCCTGCTGTTGGGCCCGTTCGGCGCGGTGCTGTATCGCTTGCTGGCGCTCATGGTGGAAGGGCCGTTGGCCAGCAAACTGCCGCCGGCACACGAGCGCGGCGCGCATGCGCTGCTGGCAGTGCTGGAGTGGCCGGTTGCGCAGCTGATGGTGCTGTCGATGGCGCTGGTGGGCAATTTCGATACCGTGTTTCGCGCCTGGCGCCAGGCGCATGGCAATCGCTGGATGGTCGAGCCGGTGTTCCTGGGCGCGGTGGCGCGCGCCAGCGTCAGTGCCGAGCTGCGCGAAGAGGCCCACGACTACACCGACGTTGGCATGGTGCCGGTGTGGCGCCGGCTGCCCGAGGTGCGCGACGCGATGAGCCTGGTGTGGCGCGTGTTGCTGCTGTGGATGGTCGTACTGGCGCTGCTGGTGATCGCCGGTTGGGTGGGCTGATCAGCCCGGCGCCAGGGCCGTGAACGGAAACCACGGCAGGTTGCGGGCGATCCAGTAGGCCGGCAGCAGGAACAGCCACAGTTTTGGTTCGGACACCGCGGCCACCACCGGTGCGAACCACGCGGCACGCCAGCCGGCCTTCCAGGCGAGCAGGCCGGGCAGCAAAGTCAGGCCCAGCATCACGCCGGGGTTCATTCGCCAGGCGCCTGCGATGTCCAGATGCACGAGCGCGTGCAGCATGCGGGTGATGCCGCAGCCCGGACACCAATAGCCGGTGAGCAGGTGGAACACGCAAGGCGGGAAGGGATTGCCCACCACGTTCGGGTCGAAACGGTACAGCAGCCACGTGCCGACGGCGGCCGTGGGTACGGCCGCCGCCAACATCAGGCGTTGTTCGAGACGCAGGGCGTTCACGACATCTGCTGGATCTGCTGCATGTATTCCATGTAGCTCTGCATGCCGCCCATCGACAGGAAGATGATGTTGATCACCAGGCCGACGACGGCCAGCGCAGTGGTCACCCAGCACCAGGTCTTGGCGTTGGCCGAGGCGCGGCGGGCGCCGTCGAGATCACCCTGGTTCACCAGCGTGTTGACCTTGGCCGAGTACACGATCGCCACGATGCCGGTGATCAGCGCGGGGCAGCACAGGCACAGGGCCAGCACGGTGGAGATGATCGACCAGGCCAGGTAGTTCGGGATCGGCTCGGCGCGGGTCGGCGGCGGATTGATCGGTGGGGTGACGGGCGGGATGGCGCTCATGGGGCGGACTCCTTCGGGTGGTGGTAGGCGGGCACGCAGCCGCGATCGCGGTTGCGCTCAGTCAGCGGAAGAAGGATCGAAGGCAAAGCGCCGCGCTCCGGCCGGGACGCGGGCAGGGGTGGGGCGTTGCGCACGTCGGTCAGAACCTGGGCCGTACACGTTGCTTCCCTGAAGCGGAATCCCTTCCACACGCCGCCAGCGTAGCCGCGCGCGCGGTGGATGGCAAAGCCGGTTCAGGGCGAATCGCCGCGCAACGCACGCACCTGCGCTTCGAGCGAGGCGGCATCCACGCCGGCTGGATCGAGCGGCGGCGCGGCGGCCACTTCGACATGGGCACGGAAGCGGCGTGGCACGCGCATGCGGCCCAGGCGCGAATCGCGCCGGCTCCACATGCTGCTCCACATGCCGCGCAAGGCCATCGGCACCACCGGCACCGGGCGACGCGCCAGGATCTTCTCCAGCCCCGACTTGAACGGCGCGATCTCGCCATCGCGGGTCAGCGCGCCCTCCGGGAAGATGCAGACCAGTTCGCCCTCGGCAAGCACCGCGTCGATCTCGTCGAAGGCGCGCTGCATCAAGGCCGGATCTTCGCGCGCGCCGGCGATCGGAATGGCCTTGGCGGTGCGGAAGATCCAGCGCAGCACCGGCACGTTGAAGATCTTGTAGTACATGACGAAGCGGACCGGGCGCGGGATCGTCGCGGCCAGGATCAGCGCATCCATGTAGCTGACGTGGTTGCACACGATCAGCGCCGCGCCTTCGTCCGGCACGTTCTTCTCGATGCCATGCAGGCGCAGGCGATACAGCGAGCGCACCAGCAGCCAGCTGAGGAAGCGCATCAGGAATTCGGGGACGATGGTGAAGATGTAGATCGCCACCAGCGTGTTGGCGATCGCCAGCGCCAGGAACACCTGCGGAATCGTCCAGCCCAGCCAGCGTTGCACCGCGATGCCGACGATGGCGGCAACCACGATGAACAGTGAGTTCTGGATGTTCAGGCCGGCGATCACCCGAGACAGTTCGGCCCTGGGCGTGCGGCTCTGGATCAACGCGAACAGCGGCACCACGAAGAAGCCGGTGAAGACGCCAATCCCGATCAGGTCGAAAACAATGCGCGTGCTGCCGGGCTGGGCGATGAAGCCCCACACGTCCAATCCTGCCGCCAACGCCTGGCCGGGACGGGCGAAATACAGGTCGAGCATGAAAGCGCTGATGCCGAAAGCACCCAACGGCACCAGGCCGATCTCGACAGTGCGTCCGGACAGCTTCTCGCACAACAGCGAGCCGCTGCCGGTGCCGATCGAGAACAGCGCCAGCGCGAACACGTACAACTCGGGACGGCCGCCGAGGTTGAGTTCGGCGTAACCGGGCAGCTGCGCGGTGATCACCGTGCCGATGAACCAGAACCACGACACGCCCAGCACCGCGTTGCGCACCGCCGGCGTGCGCCGGGTGAGGCGCATGATCGCCAGCGACTCGGGAATCGGGTTCCAGTTGATCTTCAGGTCCGGTGCGCCGGCTTCCACGCGCGGCACGCGGCGTGCGACCAGGTTGCCCGTCACTGCCAGGCCGATCACCGCCACCGCCGCGACCACCGGCCCGTTCGCGCCGGCGATGGTGAAAATCAGCCCGCCGAAGATCATCCCGCACAGGATCGAGATCGAGGTGCCCATCTCGACCAGGCCGTTGCCGCCGGTCAGTTCCTCGGGCTTGAGCACCGACGGCAGGATCGAATACTTCACCGGCCCGAACAGGGTGGACTGCAGGCCGGTGCAGAACAGCGCGACCAGCAGCACGACCAGGTTCTGGGTCAGGAAGCCGACCGCCGCCAGCGACATCACCGCGATCTCCATCGTGGTGGTGATGACGATGAGCTTCTGCTTCTCCAGCTTCTCGGCGATCTGCCCGGCGATCGCCGAAAACAGGAAGTAGGGCAGGATGAACAGCGCCGGCGCCAGGTTCGTATAGACCAGCCGCTCGGACTGCGCGACCGCCAGGTACGCGAGCAGGCCGATGATCGCCTGCCGGTAGACGTTGTCGTTGAAGGCGCCCAGCGACTGCACGGCGAAGAACGGCAGGAAGCGGCGTTGCTTGAGGAGGGCGAACTGGCTGTGGCCGGACATGCAGGCTCCTTTGCGGTCGCGCGCAGCCTAGCAGGCCGATGCGTGCCGCTGGAACCTTGCAAGCGGCCGGGCGCAATACTGCATGCCGGGTACGGGGCTTCGGCGTGCGGGGACCGGCGGGCATACTGTCGCGCCCACCGCCTGGAGCGCCGATGTCCGCGCCCGTTCATTCCTACGCCTCGATAAAGCGCAGCCTGGTGCTGCTGATGTCCGTGGCCACCGGCCTGGCCGTCGCCAGCAACTACTACGCGCAGCCGCTGCTGCAGACGCTGGCGCGCACCTTCGGCGTGGACGATGCCACGGCGGGACTGGTGGTGACGGTGGCGCAGCTGTCGTATGCCGCGGGCCTGCTGCTGATCGTGCCACTGGGCGACCGGCTGGAACGGCGCGCGCTGATCGTCGGGTTGTACGTGCTGTGCGCGGTTGGGCTGGTGGTGAGCGCGGTGTCGGGCAGCTTCGCGATGTTGCTGGCCGGTACCTTGCTGACCGGATTGTGTTCGGTTTCGGCACAGGTGCTGGTGCCCTACGCGGCGACGTTGGCCGCCCCGCACGAGCGCGGACGCGTGGTCGGCACGGTGATGAGCGGCCTGTTGCTGGGTATCCTGCTGGCGCGCACGATGTCCGGCCTGCTGGCCGGCGCCGGTGGCTGGCACACGGTGTATTGGGTGGCCGCAGCGCTGATGCTGGTGGTCGCCGCGCTGCTGTGGCGTGGCTTGCCGCGCCACGAGGGCGATCGCTCGCTGTCGTATGGGCATCTGATCGGGTCGGTGCTGAGCCTGCTGCGCGACGAACCGGTGCTGCGTTCACGCGCGGTGCTGGGCGGGCTGATCTTCGCCGGCTTCAGTGTGTTCTGGACGTCCCTGGCGTTCCTGTTGGCGGGCCCGGCCTATGGCTATGGCACCAGCCTGATCGGCTTGTTCGGCCTGATCGGCGCCGCTGGCGCACTCGCCGCCAATCTCTCCGGCAAGCTCTCCGACCGCGGCCGCGGCGGCGTGGCGACCTGGGGCGGACTGGTGATGTTGCTGGCTTCGTGGCTGCTACTGCTGGCCGCGCCGCACTCGCTGGTGTTGCTGATCGTCGGCGTGCTGCTGCTGGACGTGGCGGTGCAGGGCGTGCACATCAACAACCAGAGCGTGATCTACCAGCTCGACGCGGCCGCGCGCAATCGCATCACCTCGGCCTACATGACGTGCTATTTCATCGGCGGCGCGACCGGTTCGATCCTGGGGACGTTCACCTATGCGCGTGCCGGTTGGACGGGCGTGAGCGTGCTGGGCGCGATCCTGGCCGTCGCGGCGCTGGGCTGGCTGGCGATCAGCGGGCGGGCGCCGCGTCGCTGAGCGACGCCGGCAACACCACGTCCTGCGCCGCCCCACGCAAGGCCGGCAACAGGCGCAGGGCCAGCGCGAGCTGGGTGCGCAGCAGGCGCTGTTTCGCCGGCAGGTCGGCGGCCATTTCTTCCAGCGCGTCGGCGCGCGTGGCTTCATCGTCGCCCTCGACCGGCGGCAGCGGTTGGCGCTGCGCCAATGCGGCGGCGACTTCGCGCAGGGCCTGGTGCAGGTATTGGCCGGCCTGTTCGGTGGCCGGATCCAGTGCGAGCTGCTCGCGATGCGCGCCGAGCGCGGAAAGGTAGCCGAGCAAGGTGTTGGATAGCGCCAGGAAGCGAAAGCCTGCATCGAGGTTGCGGCGCACGTAGCCGGGTTCGCGCAGCATGTTCGACAAGGCCACCGACAGTGCGGCGTCGGCGTTGTGCATGTCGCGGCGGGCGACGCGGTAGGGCAGGTCGTCGCGCACGCCATCGCGATATTGCGACAACACCCGTTCCAGGTAGCGCGCGGCGCTGTCGAGCACGTTGGCGATCACTGCGTGCAGGCGTCGCCCTTGCCAATCCGGCAGGATCAGGAATGCGGCGGCGGCGGCGATCGCACAGCCGGCCAACGTGTCGATCAGGCGCGGCCAGATCAGCACGAAGCCATTGCCGAGCACGTTGAAGCACAGCAACGACATCACCGTGATCGCCGCGGTCGCGACCAGGTAGCGATCGGTACGGGTGACGAAGAACAGCAATGCCGCCAGCAGCGCCAGCAACAGCTGCAGCGCTTCGCCCTGGAACAGCTGCATCAGCGCCCAGGTCAGGCCGAGGCCGAGCAACGTACCGGCGATGCGCTGGACCAGCCGCAGGCGCGTGGCGCCGTAGTTCGGGCGGCATACGAAGGCGGTGGTCAGCAGGATCCAGTAGCCATGCTCGGCGTGCATCAGGCGCATCAGCAGGTAGCCGGCCACCAGCGCGATGGCCATGCGCAGGCCGTGCCGGAACAGCACCGAGGTGGGGGTGAACTGGGCCAGCAGGCGCCGCCCCATCTCGCGCAGCGTATGCGGCGAGGAGTCGCGCAGGCGCATGTCGATCTGGTCCAGCGGCGTGTCCGACAGCGAAGACTCCGACAGCCGCTGCTCGACCTGACGCAGGTTGCTGGCCAGCAATTCGACCGCGCCCAGCAGGCGGGCCTGGCGCGGTTCGGCATGCGCACGCAGCCAGTCCATCGACTGGCGCAGGTCCTCGGTCGCGCGGCGCGTGGCATCCCCGTAGTCGAACGGGCGACGCAGCCGGATCGCCTCGCCCAGCGCGGCGCAGGCGCGGCCCTGCAGGTCGAGCAGGCGGCGGCAGCGGTACAGCACGTCGCTGTGGAAGAACGCGTCGGTCAGCTGCTCATAGGGATAGTGCGAGGAACTGGCGCGTTCGTGCAGTTCCTGCGCCAGATAGTAGAGCCGGAAGTACAGGCCCGATTGCACGCCGGGCCGGCCCGAGCGGCCGAACCGGCTGAGGATCGCGGCCTTGGCGGCATTGAGCGCTTCAACCACCTGCGCGTTCTGCTCGGCCAGGGCGAGCCGGCGCGATTGCAGGTCGCTTTCGCGTACCGGCTCGAACAAGTCAGCCTTGCGTCGCAGGTAGAGGCCCAGCACCCCGAACAGCCGCGCCAGACGTTCGCGCACCGGTCGATTGGCGAACAGCAGCGTCCACAGGATCGACAGCAGGCCGTACCAGGCCGCGCCCAACAGCAGCAGCGCGCTGCCCAACCATGCCTGGGCTGGATCGCCGCCGGCGACGCGGTGCTGGTCCAGGCCGATCATCGTGTAGATCGACAACGCCACGGTGGCCTGTGCGATCGAGGCGTAGCGCTCGCCCAGCGCGCCCAGCAGGGTGAGCAGGAAGGTGACCAGTGCCAGCGCCGTCGCGAAGGCCCAGGGATGCGGGAACAGCCACACCACCCCGGCCGTGGCCACCGCGAAACACAGCAGCGACAGCAGTACGGATTTGCTGCGACCCAGCCAGTTGTCGTCGGTTTCGGCGATCGCGCTGGCGATGATGCCCAGGAAGATCGCCGGCAGCGCCGCCAGGCGATCCGTGCTCCAGCACGCACCCATCGCCACGCTCAGGGCGATGAGCACGCGCAGGCCATAGCTGGCCTTTTCGTGGGCCCAGAGGCGGCCCAGACGGGATTCGAGCGAGGCTTTCGGCACGGAGCGGCGCTAGGGGGCGGTTGCCACCATTATGGGCATGCCGCCCGTGATCGCCGAGCCGAAAGCGTCGCTCAGCGCCCCTGTTCGCGCGCGATCGCGCGCCAGCCGATGTCGTGCCGATGGAACTCGTGGGTCCAGTGGATCCGGTCCACGCCGGCATAGGCGCGGCGCTGGGCGTCGCCCACGCTGTCGCCGAGCGCGGCCACGCACAGCACGCGGCCGCCGGCGCTCAGCACTTGGCCTTGCGCGTCGAGGGCGGTGCCGGCGTGGAAGACCTTGGCATCGGCGGGGACCTGGTCCAGGCCTTCGATCACATCGCCGGTACGCGGTGTTTCCGGATACGGCGCCGCCGCCATCACCACGCCCAGCGACGGGCGCGGATCCCATTGCGCCTCGATGCTGTCCAGGCGCTCGTCGATGGCCGCCTCGACCAGGTCCACCAGATCCGACTGCAGGCGCAGCATCACCGGCTGGGTTTCCGGATCACCGAAGCGCACGTTGAACTCGATCACCTTCGGCGCACCGCTGGCGTCGATCATCAGTCCCGCGTAGAGGAAGCCGGTGAACGGAATGCCGTCGGCGATCATGCCGCGCACGGTCGGCTCGACGACTTCGCGCATCACCCGCGCGTGTACCTCGGCGGTGACCACCGGCGCGGGCGAGTAGGCGCCCATGCCGCCGGTGTTCGGGCCGGTGTCGCCGTCGCCGACGCGCTTGTGGTCCTGGCTGGTGGCCATCGGCAGCGCGGTGACGCCGTCGACCATCGAGATGAAGCTGGCCTCCTCGCCTTCGAGGAACTCCTCGATGACCACGCGCGCGCCGGCATCGCCGAACGCATTGCCCGAGAGCATGTCGCGCACCGCGGCCTCGGCCTCGTCCAGGCTCATCGCCACGATCACGCCCTTGCCGGCGGCCAGGCCATCGGCCTTGACCACGATCGGCGCGCCCTTGTCGCGCACGTAGGCCAGCGCCGCTGCGACGTCGCTGTGCACCGCATAGAAGGCGGTGGGAATCCCGTGGCGGGCGAGGAAATCCTTGGCGTAGGCCTTGCTGCCTTCCAATTGCGCGGCGGCGGCGGTGGGCCCGAAGATCCGCTGCCCGGCGGCGCGGAAGCGATCCACCACGCCAGCCACCAGCGGCACTTCCGGGCCGACCACGGTCAGCGCCACGCCCTCGTCGTGCACCAGTGCCAGCAGCGCGTCCAGGTCGGTGACCTTGATCGCCACGTTGCGGCAGCCCGCTTCGGTGGCGGTACCGGCATTGCCGGGCGCGACCAGCACTTCGGACACGCGCGGCGACTGCGCAAGCTTCCAGGCCAGCGCGTGTTCGCGCCCGCCGGAACCGATGACAAGGACTTTCATTCGGACAGGACTCCTGTGCACGCGGGCCGTTGGCTCACGCGATCGAAAAAGCGGGGTGATAGGTGACCTGTGCGTTCGGCACGTCGCCGTCGCCGACCACCAGGGCAAGGAAATACTTGGCCGGTGCGCCTTCGTAGCGCAGCGACGCAACCGGCGCGAAGCCGAAACGCGTGTAATAGTCCGGATCGCCGAGTACCACGCAGCCGCGCGCACCCAATGCGGGCAGTTCGGCCAGAGCCGCGCGGACCAGCGCGCTGCCGACACCGTGCCGTTGATGGGCCGGATCGACTGCGATCGGCCCCAGGCCGAACCAGCCGTCGCTGCGATTGCCGTCAGAGTCGAGCGTGACCTCTGAAAGCGTGACCTGGCCCACGACGCGGCCGTCGATGTCGGCCACGCGCGACAGGCTCATTGCCTCGGCCTCGCGCAGCGATTCGACGATGCGCGCTTCGCGGCCGGAGGCGTGCGGAGCGGCCGCGAAGGCCGCCTCGATCACGCGCGAGATCGCCTCATGGTCGGCCGGGGTTTCGTCTCGGATCCACATGGCACGCCTCGCGGTTTGGGACAGGTCAGTGACGGAAGTGGCGCACGCCGGTGAACACCATCGCCAGCCCGTGTTCGTCGGCGGCGGCGATCACTTCGCTGTCGCGCATTGAACCACCCGGCTGGATCACCGCCTTGATACCGGCCTGCGCGGCGGCATCGATGCCGTCGCGGAACGGGAAGAAGGCATCGGACGCCATCACCGAACCTTCCACCACCAGGTCCGCGTCCTGCGCCTTGATGCCGGCGATGCGCGCCGAATACACGCGGCTCATCTGTCCGGCGCCGACGCCGATCGTGCGGTTGTCCTTGGCATACACAATCGCGTTGGACTTGACGTACTTGGCCACGCGCCAGGCAAACAGCAGATCGCGCAACTCGGCTTCGCTGGGCGCGCGCTGGCTCACGACCTTCAGTTCGCCCACGGTCATGCCGCGGTTGTCGGCGCTCTGCAGCAACAGGCCGGAGCCGACGCGCTTGCTGTCGTAGTTGTTGCGGCCATCGCCGTGCGGGATCTTCAGCACGCGAACGTTGGCCTTCTTGGTCGCGTAGTCCAGCGCGCCCGGCTCGTAGTCGGGCGCGATCAGCACTTCGACGAACTGCCGATCCAGGATGGCCTTGGCGGTGGCCGCATCCAGCGTGCGGTTGAAGGCAATGATGCCGCCGAATGCGCTGGTCGGATCGGTGGCGTAGGCGAGTTCGTAGGCGTCGCCGCAGGCCACGCCGACGGCCACGCCGCAGGGGTTGGCGTGTTTGACGATCACGCAGGCCGGCACGTCGAACTGGCGTACGCATTCCCACGCCGAGTCGGCGTCGGCCAGGTTGTTGTAGCTCAGTTCCTTGCCCTGCAACTGCTGGAACGTGGCCAGCGTGCCCGGCACCGGCCACAGGTCGCGGTAGAACGCGCCGGACTGGTGCGGGTTCTCGCCGTAGCGCAGGTCCATGACCTTCACGAAGGTCGAATTCATCTGCGCCGGATACTCGGCGCGCTGCGGCACCGGTGCCGCGGTGTCGGTCACCGCCGACAGATAGTTGCTGATCGCTGCGTCGTACTGCGCCACCCGATTGAACGCGGCCACCGACAACGCAAAGCGCGTCGCGGCGGAAAGCTGGCCGTCATTGCCATCCAGTTCGGCCAGCAGTCCGGCGTACTGCGACGGGTCCGTCGCCACCGCCACGCGGGCGAAGTTCTTGGCTGCCGAGCGCAGCATTGCCGGGCCGCCGATGTCGATGTTCTCCACCGCCTCGTCCAGCGTGCAGTCGGTACGCGCGGTGACCTGTTCGAACGGATACAGGTTCAGCACCAGCAGGTCGATCGGCGCGATGCCGTGCTCGGCCATGACCGCATCGTCGGTGCCGGCGCGTCCCAGCAGGCCGCCATGCACGAGCGGGTGCAGGGTCTTGACGCGTCCGTCCATCATCTCCGGGAAGCCGGTCACGTCCGAGACGTCCTTCACTGCCAGCCCGGCCTCGCGGATCGCCTTGGCGGTACCGCCGGTGGACAGCAGTTCGACGTTGCGCGCAGCCAGTGCGCGGGCCAGGTCGACCAGGCCGGTCTTGTCGGAAACGGACAGCAATGCCCGGCGAACGGGCAGGAAATCGGAAGCCATGGGAGCGGAGGGGGGAAGCGTGCGGGGCCGATATTGTAACGGCCGGGGGCGACGATTCGGGACCCGGCGGATCCGCCCGGTCACGGCCGGACACGCGGCCGGCCAGCCACGCCAGGCTTACGACAGCCCGTAGTCCTTCAGTTTCTTGCGCAGGGTGGCCCGGTGAATCCCCAGCATCGCCGCGGCGCGGCTCTGGTTGCCTTCGCAGTGGTTGAGCACTTCGACGAACAACGGAATCTCCATCTCGCGCAGCACGATCTCGTACATGTCGTCCGCGTCGCTGCCGTCCAGGTCGCGCAGGTAGCGGCGCACGGACTGGGCCACGTGCTCGCGCAGCGGTGACTTGGGGGCGCCTCGACTATGGTCAGGACGGGTGGTGGCTGCGTTCAAGGAGATCCCCGGATCACGAAGCGGGCAGGTGGAGCCCTGCCGGCGAGGGGGAGTGAGTCTAGCGCGTGCGTCCGGCGCCTGCCATCCGGCGCCCCCGGACGGCGCCGTAGTGGTACCCGCTCAACGGAAGTCGAAATTGAAGGCGGCCGTGCCCGCCGCCGGCTCGCGGACGCGGAAATCGATCCGTGCGCTTTGCCCGGGCGCGAGCAGGTCCGGACCTTCGGGCGGGTGGCCCAGGTACTCGGCCGGCGCGAACACGCGCGTGCCGATGACCCGCCCGTCCGCATCGGAAAGCGACAGCTGCAACCAGGGCCAGGCCTGTGCCCAACGCGCATCGTTGCGGAAGCTGGCCTGGATGCGCAGGGCGCCGTTCTCGTTGGGCGCCGGCCGCACCTCGCGGTCGAGCATGGTGAAAGCCGCCGGCTCATGCCACGGCGGCAGCGTGCAGCCGAACACGCCGCATAGCGCGCTCAACGTCGGGCGCCAGGCGGCGTCCGCGGCCAGGCGGGCACGATCGGCGAGCAGGATCTGCAGCGCCAGCAGCAAGACCAGTGTCGTCAGCGCCGCCCATTGCCAGAGCGGGGCACGCTGCGAAGGCGCGCGGGCGCGCTTGCGCGCGAACGTCGGCGCCGCCGTACTCGGCACGACCGGCAATTCCGCCGCGCGCCAGGTGGCCGTGTCGGCGGCGGCAGCGGGTGGAAGTTGGGCGTGGTCGTTGGTCGGCTCGGCGTGTGCCTCGTCGGAGGCGTGCGGGACTTCAGGAGAGGCGAGATCGGCAGGGGCCGCTTCGGCCTCGGTGGCCGCAGCACCGGCCGTGGAAGACTGCGGCTCAGTCGTAGCGATGCCCTCGTCGCCCGGACCGGGCGCCTGCCCCACGGCGGCGGCCGGTTCCTCCGCGTCCTCGGTCTCAACGGCCGACGTGGCCGGCGGTTCGCCAGGCGTTGCCACGGCGGGACGCTCGGAGCCGGGTCGGCGCAAGAAGGTGGCCAGGGCACGGCGCGGCGGCGGAGTCTCGGTCATCGCGGGGCACGAAGCGGAAGGAAGCTTTATTCAAACATGTCGTACGACTCGTCGGCCGTTTCGGTGCCGATCCGCGGTTGCGGGGCCCGGCCTACTGCGCAAGTATGGATATCATGTGCGCAACGGTCAGTGATTCTTCCGTTCGTCCGATCGCCGGACCCAGCGGGCCGATTCAGCCCGCTACGGCGGGGTGCGGCCCGGATGCGTCCGCCTCAGCGCCGGCGGCGCGGGGTGGGTTGGGCGCCGATCAGTTCGAGCAGGCCGCTTCGTTGGCGGGCGCTCAATTGCTCGAAACCGGCCAGCAGCAGCCGTTGATGCTCGGTCAGGGGGTGGTAGCTGGGCTCGGTTTCGGCGATCAACGTCGGCGGCCCGAAATGGCGTTCGCCCCGGCCGGTCGACAGGTATTCGAAGTTGAGGCCGCTGCGCTGGGCCAGGGCGATCAGGTGCTCGACCGAGGGCGCGGTGCCGTCGGCCATTTCCCACTGGGCTACTGCACTGCGCGAAATGCCAAGTTCTGCGGCCAACGCTTCCTGCGTCAGCCCAGTGAGGCTGCGAGCCTCCCGAATCCGTTCGTAAAGCGTGCTCACTGCCCTATCCGATCCGCAGGAATACCGGCTCGGACATATATCGCCAGGCAATGGACGGCCCGTTCGTGACACTATTGTTCGCCTTGGCGTCAGTGATACTTGCGTTCGGCAATCGGCTCCGATTCAGGCTCTATGAGAGGGATCGTAGAAGCCCGGGCGGACGCGTGAAGCCCTGATTCCCCCTCTCAACGGAGGCGCAGCCGCGTCCCGGTCAGGCCGGCTCAGCCGCGGCGCACGCCCTCGATGCGCATCCAGTCCCCTTCCTGTTCACAGCGCAGCGCCTCGAACCAGGGCTGGTAACGCTCGAGCAGTTCGGTTTCCTGCCCCTGCAGGATCCCGGAAAGCGCGATGCGCCCGCCGGGCTGGACACGCGAGGCCAGCGTCGGGGCAAGCACGTCCAGCGCCGAAGCCAGGATGTTGGCCACCACGACCGGGTAGGTCGTGACCGGCTCGTCCGGCGGCAGGTGGACGGCAAGGCGGTCGGCCACGCCATTACGGTCGGCATTGTCGTGGGTGGCGGTCAGTGCCTGCGGATCGTTGTCCACGCCGACCGCGCCGGCGGCGCCAAGCTTGAGCGCCGCCAGCGCAAGGATGCCGGAGCCACAACCGAAGTCGAGCACCCGGGCGTCGTCGAGCGCGCCTTCGCCGGCCAGCCGATCCAGCCAGCGCAGGCACAGCGCCGTCGTCGGGTGGGTGCCGGAGCCGAATGCCAAGCCCGGATCCAGGCGCACGACCGCGGCGTCGGGCCGGTCAGCCGCTTCGGGCAGTTCATGGTTCCACGGCACGATGAAGGTGCGTTCGCCGAACTGCATCGGCTGGAACTGGTCCAGCCAGGCGCGCTCCCAGTCTTCGTCGGCGACCTGGCGGAAATGCACGCCGCGCCAATCCAGGCCGGGATCGAAGGCCTCCAGCGCCGCGAGCAGCGCCAGGGCGTCGCTGTCGCCAGGGAACAGCGCAGTGAGCACCAGGGCGTCCCACAGCGGCGTCTCGCCGACCCCCGGTTCCAGGATGGCGCGCTCTTCGCCGGTGTCGGCATCGGCGTCCAGCAGGGTCACCGCCAGCGCGCCGACGTCTTCGAGTGCGTTCTCGTAGCGGGGCTGGGTCGATTCGGTGCAGCGCAGGGTCAATTCGAGGAACGGCATGGCGATGATCGGGGAGGGGGCAAGGCGCGCATCGTAGACGAGCCGGGCCGGGCGTGCCGAGCGACGCGACGCCCCAGGCTTGCTAGACTCCGCCCGCGCGCCCGCCTGCGCTGCCTCTTCGCCATGCCCTCGACCCGATTCCGCCTTTCCATGCTGCTGTTGCTGGCGCCGATTGCGCTGCTGGCGGCTGTGTCGTGGCAGCACGGTTCAAGGGGCGGGAGCGGGCCGGAAAGGGGGCCGGGCCATGCCGAGGCGAGCGCCGCGCCGCGGCCGGTCATGCGCGTCGCTTCGCGGGCCGAAAGCGTGTCCATGGGCGCGGTGCGTCCGGGCTTGCCGTTGAACCGCCGTGGCGGCTTCGAAGCCGAAGGCGATCTCTATGGCTACGCCCAATCGCTGTCCGTCGCCGCGCGCGCAGGCGATATCGAAGCCAACTGGATGCTCAGCCGGGTCTACGACTATTGCGCCGCGTACGCGAATGATCCGTTGGGTTACGACGTCGACAGTCGCGCGCTGGGGCGGCTGTCCTCGCCCGGCGTGGTGGCGATGCAGGCTGCGCGCGAACGCGTGTCGCACCGCTGCACCGGCTTCGGCCCTTCCGATGGCCTCACCGCACAACAGCTGGCCAGGCAGCGCACCGACGCGGCCCTGGCCGGCAATCTCGCCGCCGAGGCGGCGTTGCTGTCGCAGGGTCAACCACTGGATCCCTCGGTGACCTATCGGCGCGATCTGGTGCAGCGGGTCCTCGAGTCGCGGGACCCGGAAGCGTATCTGGCGCTGTCCACCGCGATGGGCGCGGCGGCCAATGGCGACGACGCGTATCGCGGCTTTGTCGCCGGCGACCAGTTCGCCGAGTTGGCCTGGCAGGTCGCCGCTTGCCGGCTCGGCCTGGATTGCGGCCCCGGCAGCGCGCTGATGACCAGTTATTGCGCCAATGGCGGCATCTGTTCTCAGGATGCCTCGCAGGATTTCGGTTCTTTTGTATTGGACGCCGCAGTGCCGCGGCAAGGTGCCAGGAAGATGGATGAGATGATCAACGTGCTGCTCGGCGGCGCCCACGAAGTGTCGTCAGGAGAGGCGTCATGAAACATCGGCGTTGGCTGGTGGGGGCCAAGTTCTGGTTCTGGGTGGTGCTGTTCGTGGCCTATTCGGCTGCGGCGGTCGGCATCGTGATGATCGATACCGCCGAGGACCGCTATCGGCAGCTCTCGCAGGTGCGGTTGACGTCGGTGAAGTCGGACGAGCAACTGCGCCGCGTCGGTGCCCAGCAGGTCGCGGCGCTGTATCGCGCGCAGAGCGGACTGCCGTTCTCGACGTTGCCTTCCGGTTCCACCTTCCAGATCGTCTGGCCGGACGGCTCGACCGAAACGGTCACCATCGTCGACCCGACCTCCAGTACGGGCAATGCGCTGCTGCAGGGCAGCCAGCAGGCGGCGCCGGCACAGGCGCGCTGAGATGGTCAGGCAAGACCGGCGGACGCTGCTCCGCACGGCCTGCAAAACGAAAGAGGCGGGGATCGCTCCCCGCCTCTTTGCGTTTCCGGCATTGGACTGAAACTCAGACCAGCGCGATCGACTGGTTCTTGCGCTCGGCCAGCCGCTTTTCCAGATAGTGGATGTTCTGGCCACCGCCCTGGAAACCCTTGTCGCGCATGATCCGCTGCTGCAGCGGGATGTTGGTCTTGATGCCGTCCACGACCATCTCGCTCAGCGCCACGCGCATGCGCGCGATTGCGGTCTCGCGATCCGGGCCGTGCACGATCAGTTTGCCGATCATAGAGTCGTAGTTCGGCGGGACCTTGTAGCCGGCATAGATATGCGTATCCACGCGCACGCCCGGGCCGCCCGGCGGATGGAAGGCGGTGATCAGGCCCGGATTGGGCATGAAGGTTTCCGGGTCCTCGGCGTTGATGCGGCACTCGATCGCGTGGCCACGCAGCACGATGTCGCTCTGCTTGATGGTCAGCTTCTGGCCGGCGGCAATGCGCAGCTGTTCGCAGACCAGGTCGATACCGGTGATGCGCTCGGTGACCGGATGCTCCACCTGGATGCGGGTGTTCATCTCGATGAAGTAGAAACGGCCGTCTTCGAACAGGAACTCGAAGGTGCCGGCGCCGCGGTAGCCGATGCGCAGGCAGGCTTCCACGCAGACCTTGCCGATCTCATTGCGCAGCGCCTCGGTGATGCCCGGTGCCGGCGCTTCCTCGACCACCTTCTGGTGACGGCGCTGCATCGAGCAGTCGCGTTCGCCCAGATGGATCGCGTTGCCCTGGCCGTCGGCCAGCACCTGGATCTCGATATGACGCGGGTTCTCCAGGAATTTCTCCATGTAGACCTGGTCATTGCTGAAGGCGGCCTTGGCTTCGGACTTGGTGGTCTCGATGGCCGTCTTCAGCGCGCCTTCGGCGTGCACCACGCGCATGCCGCGCCCGCCGCCGCCGCCCGCCGCCTTGATGATCACCGGAAAGCCAATCTCGCGCGCGACCTTGGTGTTGGCGACGATGTCATCGCCCAGCGGACCGCCCGAGCCTGGCACGCACGGCACGCCGGCGGCCTTCATCGCGCGGATCGCTTCCACCTTGTCGCCCATCAGGCGGATGGTGTCGGCCTTGGGGCCGATGAAGATGAAACCGGATTGCTCCACGCGCTCGGCGAAATCGGCGTTCTCCGAGAGGAAGCCATAGCCGGGGTGGATGGCCTGCGCGTCGGTGACCTCGGCCGCGGCGATCAGCGCCGGGATGTTGAGGTAACTCTCGGCCGACGGCGCCGGGCCAATGCAGACCGATTCGTCGGCCATGGCCACGTGCTTGAGGTTGCGGTCGACGGTGGAGTGCACCGCGACCGTGCGGATGCCCAGCGTGTGGCACGCGCGCAGGATGCGCAGCGCGATCTCGCCTCGGTTGGCGATTACGACCTTGTCGAGCATGTCCTGCTCCTCAGCCGATCACGAACAGGGGCTGATCGAATTCGACCGGTTGGCCGCTCTCGCCGAGGATCGCCACGATCGTGCCCGATACGTCGGCCTCGATCGGGTTGAACATCTTCATCGCCTCGATGATCGCCAGGGTCTCGCCGGCCTTCACCGCCTGGCCGACGGTGACGAACGCCGGCTTGTCCGGGGACGGCGAGGTGTAGAAGGTGCCCACCATCGGTGCACGCAGCACGTGGCCGTCGGGCAGCGCGCTGCCGGCCTTGGCGGTGCCGCCGGTCGACGCTTCGGTGGGCGAGCTCATCGGCATCGGCGCGGCCGGTGCGGCAGGCGCGGCCATCAGGACCGGCGCCGGCGCAGCGGCGTAACCACCTCGCGGCGCGCGCGCCAGGCGCACGCTCTCTTCGCCTTCCTTGATTTCGATCTCGGCGAGGTTCGATTCTTCGAGCAGGTCGATCAGCTTCTTGATTTTACGGAGATCCATAGAGGCCTCTTGGGTAGATCGGTGGACGACGGCAGCCGCCGCCCACAAGGGAGAAAGGGTCAGGAGCGGGCGAGACGGGCGATCGCCGCGTCCAGCGCCAGCCGGTAGCTGTCCGCGCCGAAACCGCAGACCACGCCGACCGCCTTGTCGCTCAGGTAGCTGTGGTGGCGGAAGGGCTCGCGGGCATGCGGGTTGGAAAGGTGCAGTTCGATGAACGGGATCGCCACCCCCAGCAGCGCGTCGCGCAGGGCGACCGAGGTGTGGGTGAACGCCGCCGGGTTGATCAGGATGAAGGCGGTGCCGTCGCCACGTGCGGCGTGGATGCGTTCGACCAGCGTGTGCTCGGCATTGGACTGGAACGTGTCCAGCTGGTGGCCGGCGGCGCTCGCCTGTTCGGCCAGGCGGGCGTCGATCTGGGCCAGGGTGTCGTGCCCATAGACCTCCGGCTCGCGGCTGCCCAGCAGGTTCAGGTTGGGTCCGTGCAGCAGCAGCAGTCGGGCCATGGCGAAGACGAAGACCGGAAAGGGCGCGAGTCTGCGCGAAGCCGGCAATACTGTCCAGATAGGCGAAGTTATCGGCGCTTTAAACGATCGTTTGAAATTTGCCGCGAACCCTCGCCGTGGCTGACGACGGCGCGGGACAGGTCATCTGAACGATGGGCTCGAAGCCCTTTCGCGAACCCCGCCAGCGGCGTGCCGGCGGTCACGATCCGCGCACATAGCCGGCACGATGCCGGCAGGTGCCCGGCGAACCCGGCTCAGCGAGCGGCGCGCAGCACCGCATCCTCGACGATCGCCTGGGTCAGCACCGTCGGCAGCACGGTCGGCGGTGCGCCGGGGCCGTAGACGACGTAGAGCGGCACGCCGACGGCCTGATGCTGCTTGAGGAAATCGCCGATCACCGGATCCACATTCGTCCAGTCACCGATCATGTAGACGGCATCGGCGCGCCGCAGGGTGTCGCGGAACTCGCCGCTGCCCAGTACATGCTGCTCGTTGGCCTTGCAGGTCACGCACCAGTCGGCGGTCATGTTGACGAAGATCACCCGGTTGTCGGCGCGCAGGCGGTCGAGCAGCTGCGGCGAATAGGCGACTTCGCCCACGCCGGCCGCGGCGGCGGCTGGCGGATGCAGCCGGGTCACGCCCCACAGCGGGACCAGTGCCAGCACCAGCATGGCGGTCGACAAGCCCAGGCCCAGGCGGTGGCTGCGCCAGCGGCTGCGCTCGAACCACCACAGCCCCAATGCCAGCACGGTCGCGCCGACCAGGACCAGGGCCAGCGCGTCCACGCCGCGCTGCTTGCCGAGCACCCACAGCAGCCAGATCGCGGTCAGATACATCGGGAACGCCAGCACCTGCTTGAGCGTTTCCATCCAGGGGCCGGGTGTGGGCAGGCGCCGCGCCAAGGTCGGCACGAAGCCGATCAACAGGAACGGCAGCGCCAGGCCGAGGCCGAGCACCAGGAACACCAGCATCGCCGGCAGTGCCGGCGCGGCGAAGGCATAGGCCAACGCGGTGCCCATGAACGGCGCGATGCACGGACTGGCGACCACGCAGGCCAATACGCCGGTGAAGAAGTCGCCGACCGGACCCGTGCGCGAGGCCAGCGACTGGCCGACGCCGCCACTGCCGCCCAGAGTGAACAAGCCCGACAGGCTCAAGCCGATCGCGAACATCAGATAAGCCAGTGCCGCGACGAACCACGGCTGCTGGAGCTGGAAGCCCCAGCCGGCGGCCTGGCCGGCCGCACGCAGGCCGATCACCAGCCCGCCGATCGCGCCAAACGAGACCAGCACGCCCAGCGAATACCACAGCGCGTGGCTGCGCGCGCGGGCGCGGCTCTCGCCGCTGTGTGCCAGGCCCAGCACCTTCAGCGACAGAATCGGCAGCACGCAGGGCATCAGGTTCAAGACCAAGCCACCCAGCAGCGCTGCCAGCAGGATCAGCAGCAAGTTCGCCTGCCGAGCCGGTGGCACGCTGCGCGCAGCATTCTCGGCGGAGGCGTCGGGGAAGCCGGGGGCGCTGGCTTCGGCCGCCTTGCGCTCGCCGGCCGCCTGGGCCTGTTCGCCGCTCAGGGGCAGGATCGGCAGCGGCGCCGCGCTCGCCTGGCCCGGCGGCGTGAGCTTGCCGGCTGGCAGCGACAGCTTCACCCGCCGGGTCATTGGCGGGTAGCAGATGCCGTCGGTCTGGCAGCCCTGGAACGTCGCCACCAAGGTGACATCGGCCGGTTCGGTCTGCTGGCGCAGCAGCGGCAGGGTGACTTCGGCCTGGTCGAAGAAGACCACCACGTCGCCGAAGTGCTCGTCATGATGCGAGCGGCCTTCCGGCCAGCGCGGCATGCCGGTGTCGATGCGCTTGTTGCCCTCCAGCGCCAGCGACGTGCGGTCGCGGTAGAGGTAGTAGCCCGGCGCAGGGGTGAAACGCAGCAGCAAGGTATTGCCGTCGCCGACGATGGCTTCGAAGCCGAACGCCTGTTCGGCCGGCAACGGCAGCGCCTGCACGGCGGCGCCCGGCAGGCCTGGCAGGCCGCTCTTGCCCGGCACCGGCCCGCCGGCAGGCAGGCCCGCGGCGGTCGGACCCGCACCGGGCAGCTGGTTGGCGCCATTCGCAGCGGCGGCCGGCAGCTTGACCTGGATCTGGCGCTTCTGCGGCGGATAGCACACGCCCGCATCGGCGCAGCCCTGGTAACGCACTTCCAGGGTGACGGTGTCTTGCCCGGGCTGCGGCCGGCCAGCCAGTACCGCGCGCAGCTGCTGGCGGTAGGTCTCCACGTCGCCGAAGAATTCGTCGTGCTTCTTGTGGCCTTCCGGCAGGGTCAGCGGCCCGGCCTGGTAGCCGGACTGGACGGCGACCGAGGTGCGATGCCGGTACAGGTAATAGCCGTCGGCGATCTTCCATTCCAGCTCGATGCTGTCGGGCGAGTCGGCGCGCGCGCTGAGCGCGAAGGCCTGGTCCACCGGCAGCAGGTCGGCCTCGGTGAAGGCCAGGGCGGGGATCGACAACAACGACAGCGCGCACAGCGCCATCCAACGATGCAGCCACATCATCTAGCGGGAATCCTCATCGGTTTGCAGGCGTACCCAGTCCAGGTACGCGGGCAGGCCTGCGCTGATGGGCAGCGCCAGGGCCTCGGGCAATTCATAGGGGTGCAGCTCGCGCAGCCGGGCGATCGCCTGCGGCAAACGATCGCCGCGGGTCTTGATCAGCAGTTGGACTTCCTCGGCCTGCTCGAGTTCGCCCTGCCACTCATAGAGCGACACCGCGCCAGGCAGGCGGGTGACGCAGGCGGCCAGGCGTTCTCCGACCAGCGCACGCGCGATGGTCTCGGCGCTGGCGGCGTCGGGGCAGGTGCTGAGCAGCAGGTGGACCGTGTCGGCGCCAGGCATCGGGCCAGTATAGAGGCGGTCGGCGGCAGCCAGTGGGGCCGTGCCGGGGAACGATTGTTTGTCCACGGGCCCTTGAAAGCGGCCCGGGCAGCTCCATTACTGCCCGGTCCCGCTCCGCCGGGCTTTTTCGCGCGCAATGCTGGCACTCGTCATGTACGAGTGCTAACATCGCCAGTCTTTTCCAGACCAATCAATCACTTAAGAGGTCTTTCAATGAGCATCAAGCCGCTTCACGACCGTATCGTGGTCAAGCCGATCGAAGCCGACGAGATTTCCGCCGGCGGCATCGTGATCCCGGACTCGGCCAAGGAGAAGTCCACCAAGGGTGAAGTCGTCGCCATCGGCGCCGGCAAGCCGCTGGACAACGGCAGCGTGCGCGCGCCGGCCGTCAAGGTGGGCGACAAGGTCATCTACGGCCAGTACGCCGGCAGCAGCTACAAGTCCGAAGGCGTCGAGTACAAGGTGCTCCGCGAAGACGACATCCTGGCGATCATCGGCTGATTGCCACGCGCCATCCCCTGATCCACATCATCATTTGAGGTAATAGCTAATGGCTGCCAAGGATATTCGTTTCGGTGAAGACGCTCGTGCGCGCATGGTGCGCGGCGTGAACGTGCTCGCCAATGCCGTCAAGGCCACCCTGGGCCCGAAGGGCCGCAACGTCGTGCTCGAGAAGAGCTATGGCGCCCCGACGATCACCAAGGACGGCGTGTCCGTCGCCAAGGAGATCGAGCTGGCCGACAAGTTCGAGAACATGGGCGCGCAGATGGTCAAGGAAGTGGCTTCCAAGACCAGCGACAACGCCGGTGACGGCACCACCACCGCGACCGTGCTGGCCCAGGCGTTCATCCGCGAGGGCATGAAGGCGGTCGCCGCCGGCATGAACCCGATGGACCTCAAGCGCGGCATCGACAAGGCGGTCACCGCCGCCGTCGCCGAGCTGAAGAACCTGTCCAAGCCGACTGCCGACGACAATGCGATCGCGCAGGTCGGCACGATCTCGGCCAACTCGGACGAGTCGATCGGCAACATCATCGCCGAGGCGATGAAGAAGGTCGGCAAGGAAGGCGTCATCACCGTTGAAGAAGGCTCGGGCCTGGAC
>Ga0160447_100315_pt1 | contig 24929 bp, 19 predicted proteins | sample HID1973K_E1MG_FD_108222 | JGI IMG/M metagenome (GOLD analysis project Ga0160447, IMG submission 108222) | Enriched mosquito-associated microbial communities from UW Madison campus, WI, USA - HID1973K_E1 MG | ecosystem: Host-associated > Arthropoda: Insects > Digestive system > Unclassified ...
AGGCCAGCCGTTGGATCATTACTCACAGGCTGAGTTGAACGCAATTGCCAAGCGGCTCAATGAAAGGCCGCGGCAGACCTTGGGTTTTATGACGCCAGCGGAGAAATTGGCCGAGACGTTGGGCGTTGCGTTGACCGGTTGAATCCGCCGCTTTCCCCATATTAAGCACTTCATGCCGTCCGCGGCACAGGCGATCGGTCTTGGCACAGCAGTAGCGAGCCCTCGTAGGCCACATCGGGCTTGGACCGCGCACGGTCTGCCGCTTCGCACCACACGCGTGGCTGGTTCAGCACCAAATAGATCCGTCCCGCTTCGCGGCCGATGGGTACATCGGGTCTGCGTGCGCTTCTGCGTATCCTTTTTCTCGTCTGTTTCCCTTGCATACCCAACGGCAGCGCGCAGCGCTGTGCCGGAACTGTTTCGTGCTGAACCAGCGCGCTCAAACGACTAGCTTGTCAGACCGTGCGCGGTCCAAGCCCGGTTAGGCCTACGAGGGCACTCGCTACAGAGGCCACGAGCGAGGAGAAGAATGCCCAAATTGCGTATGACCGCGGGCGTATCGAGCTGCTTTCTTTGGTTACTTTCTTTGCAGCAGCAAAGAAAGTGACTGCCGCCCCGCACAGGGGCAACGCCAATAGACCGACACGAATACGGGATCCAGCGACAACACCCGAGCGCCACGGCATTCACCCAAGCCATTCAGCAACCGTCTGCACCACCAGCCAGACATTCGCCGCACTGATCACCGCAAAGAGCGCCCAAACGACGATTCGCATAAACAGCGTGTTAGCAAACACCCCCATCAACCCACGATCATTCGTCATCCGAATCAGTGGATAAAGCGCAAACGGCAGTTGCAGACTCAAAACCACCTGACTCGCCACAAGCAACTTGCCGACCGCCCCATTCCCCAACACATACACCCCGATCAACGCCGGAACGAGCGCGAGCCCCCGCGTAATGAACCGCCGCTGATAACACGGAATCTTCAACCGCAGAAAGCCTTCCATGATCACCTGCCCCGCAATGGTCCCGGTGAACGTCGAGCTTTGGCCTGACGCAAACAACGTCACCGCGAAAAGCACCGCCGCCAGTCCCGTCCCGACGATCGGCGCAAGCAGCTTATAGGCATCCTCGATCTCGGTGACTTGCGTATGCCCCGTCGCATGAAACGCGGACGCAGCAAGAATCAGAATCGCCGCATTGATCAACAGCGCCAGAACGAGCGAAACGATCGTATCGATCCGCGAAAGACTGATCGCCGACGCAAGGCTCTTCGCATCGCGATTCACGACCCGCGTCTGCACGATCGACGAATGCAGATACAGGTTATGCGGCATCACGGTCGCGCCGAGAATCCCGATCGCGAGATAGAGCGGCTCCCGATCGCTCAATGCGTGAATCGAAGGCACGAGCCCCGCCGCAACCGAAGGCCAATGGGGCTTCACGAGCACGAGTTCGACGATATACCCCACACCGATCGTCGCGATAAGCCCGAGCATGATCGCTTCGAGATCGCGGAAATTCTTGCCCTTCAGGCCAAGCACGATCAGCGTATCGAACGCGGTAAGCACCACGCCCCAGATCAGCGACACCCCGAACAGCAAATGAAACGCAAGCGCGCCGCCCAATACTTCCGCAAGATCGCACGCGATGATCGATAACTCCGCGAGCATCCATTGCACATTCGCGACCGGTTTCGCATAACGCTCACGCGATAACTGCGCGAGATCCTTCCCCGTGACGATGCCGAGCCGCATCGACAGACATTGCAGCACCATCGCAGCAAGGCTCGACAGCACGACGACAAAGAGCAGGCCATAGCCATATCGCGATCCGGCTTCGATATCCGTCGCCCAGTTGCCCGGGTCCATATAGCCGATGGAGATGAGCAAGCCGGGGCCGGCAAACTGCAGAAGCTTCTTCCAGGGCGGCGCGCCTGGCGCAATGGCGACGGAGCCCTTGACTTCGGACGGGCAGAACGGCGCGGTGGCAGTGGTCGGCAGTTTGAACGGCAATTTATCGGTTCCTGATTTTGAAAGGCTTACAAACCGTCTCACGCGGGCGAGTCTATCACCGGCTGTCCGCGATGACAGATGCCCGTCGACGAGCTTTCACAGCTGATTCAGCAGACGCTCCAATCTGACCATAACGCCATCTGATCGCCAGCATCTCGTCACGGTCCGACGAATAGAATCCAGTGGTGGCTGTGGTAAGCGTGCCGACGCTGCACATCGCGCAACCCGCACGCCGCGTTCATCCTTCACTCGCTTGAGGAGTACGCCATGAAACTAGTCACACGCATCGCCGTCATCGCACTCGCCGCCGCACCGCTGGCCGCGTTTGCACAATCCGAAGGCCTCACGCGCGCCCAGGTCAAAGCGGACCTCCAGCGCGTCGAGCAAGCCGGCTATAACCCGTCCGAGCGCGATGCGTTCTATCCGGACAACATCCAGGCTGCAGAAGCAAAGGTGCAATCATCGACCGCCTATGGTTCGTCGTCCGATGGCTCGTCCGCTTCCGGTCAACCGGCCACGCAGAACGCGCAATAACCGGTCTTTCGCTTCATCGAGATACGCGCGGCTACCGCCGGCTGCGAACGATCCCGCGCCGTCTCGCTCACCCTCTCCTCATTTCGCGCCAGCGCGTCCATCGCAAGTACCCGACGCAGAGAGTTACTCGCACTGAAGCCGCGCTATTCCCGGTTTCAGTGACACAAGCACGCGGTCCTGACCACGTGCTTTCGCAAGCTTGCTTTCAAATCGCCTAATCTGACAGACGCGCCATATTCAAGCCATATTGTCGTTGGTACCCGGCCACTACCATAGCGACACTGATGGCGAATCGCCCGCCTCGTTCCGTCATTGCGTCTCGCGCGCCGCACCCGCTTCTCTTGCAGCGCCCTTCCAAGCATCTTCCGAACGACTCAATGTGGATAGTCAACGTTGCGCTTAAGCGGCCTTATACGTTCATCGTGATGGCCATCATGATTCTGCTGGCGACGCCCTTCGTCCTCTTGACGACGCCAGTGGACGTGCTTCCCGAAATCGATATTCCCGTCGTCAGCATCATCTGGAATTACACGGGGCTGTCCGCGCAGGACATGGCCAATCGCATCACGTCGGTCAACGAGCGCAGCCTCACGACGACCGTGAACAACATCGAGCACATCGAGTCGCAGTCTCTGCCCGGCATCGCGATCATCAAGCTCTTTCTGCAACCGACGGCGAATATCCAGACCGCCATCGCGCAAACCGTCGCTGTCGAGCAGGCGCAGTTGAAACAAATGCCGCCGGGCGCGACGCCGCCGCTCGTCATCAGCTATTCGGCATCGAGCATTCCGGTGATCCAGCTCGGCCTGTCGAGCCCGAAGCAATCCGAACAGGATCTGAACGACACCGCGCTCAACTTCCTGCGTCCGCAACTCGTGACGATTCCCGGCGCGGCGGTGCCCTACCCGTACGGCGGCAAGACGCGCCTCATCTCGGTCGATCTCGATACGCGCGCGTTGCTCGCCAAGGGCCTCACGCCGACCGATGTCGTGCAGGCCGTCAACGCGCAGAACCTGATCCTGCCGACCGGCACCGCCAAGATCGGCCCGAAGGAATACACGGTCAACATGAACGGCTCGCCCGCGACGGTCGCGGGTCTGAACGACATCCCGGTACGCACGATCAACGGCGCGACCACTTACCTGCGCGAAGTGGCGCACGTGCGCGACGGCTTCTCGCCACAGACCAACATCGTGCGACAGGACGGTCATCGCGGCGTGCTGATATCCGTGCTGAAAAACGGTAACTCCTCGACGCTTTCCATCGTCAACACGTTGCAGGATATCTTGCCGCAGGCGCGCGCCTCGCTGCCGCCGGACCTGAAGATCAGCGCGCTCTTCGATCAGTCCGTGTTCGTGAAGGCCGCCGTGCAGGGCGTGGTGCGCGAAGCGCTGATCGCCGCCGCGCTCACCGCCGCGATGATCCTGCTCTTTCTCGGCAACTGGCGCAGCACCTGCATCATTGCGATATCGATTCCGCTCTCGATTCTGTCGTCGCTGATCGTGCTGCATGCGCTCGGGCAGACCATCAACATCATGACGCTGGGCGGCCTCGCACTGGCGGTTGGCATTCTCGTCGACGACGCGACGGTGACGATCGAAAACATCGAGCGCCATCTGCACATGGGCACGAATCTGCATGATGCGATTCTGGAAGGCGCGGGCGAAATCGCGGTGCCCGCACTCGTTTCGACGCTATGCATCTGCATCGTCTTCGTGCCGATGTTCTTTCTCACCGGCGTCGCCAAGTTCCTGTTCGTGCCGCTCGCGGAAGCCGTCGTGTTCGCGATGATCGCGTCTTACGTTCTTTCGCGCACGCTCGTTCCCACGCTCGCGATGCTCTTGATGGGCCACGCGCACGCGCCCGACGCGAAGTCGAAGCCGAATGTTTTCATGCGGCTGCATCGCCGTTTCGATCGTGGTTTCGAACGCATGCGCGGCGCGTATATCGTCATTCTTTCGACGCTGCTCGTGAGAAGGCGTCTGTTCGCATCGCTCTTTCTCGGCTTCTGTGTGCTCTCGACCGCGCTCGTGTTCGGGCTCGGCGAAGACTTCTTTCCGAGCGTCGATGCGGGCGATATCCGCCTGCACATGCGTGCGCCGACCGGCACGCGCATCGAGGAAACCGCGCGTCTGGCTGATCAGGTCGAAAAGGTGGTGCGCCAGATCGTGCCGCAAGACGAGCTCGCGACCATACTCGATAACCTCGGCCTTCCTTATAGCGGCATCAACCTTTCGTACAGCAACGCAGGCACGATCGGCACGCTCGATGGCGAGATACAGGTCGCGCTGAAACCCGATCACGCATCGACGCAGACCTACATCGATGAATTGCGCGCGCTGCTGCCGCACCGCTTTCCCGGCGTCGAGTTCTTCTTTCAGCCCGCGGACATCGTCACGCAGATCCTGAACTTCGGCCTGCCCGCCGCCATCGACGTGCAGATTCAAGGACAGAACGCGCAGGCGAACTTCGAAGTCGCGAGCAAGCTGATGAAGCAGATCCGCATGATTCCCGGCAATGTCGATACGCACATCCAGCAAAAACTCGACGAGCCGGCCATCGACTTGCAGATGGATCGCACGCGCCTGCAGCAACTCAATCTTTCCGCGAGCAATGTCGCGCAGAACGTGCTCGTGTCGCTGTCCGGCAGCTCGCAAACCGCGCCGGGATTCTGGTTCAATCCGCGCAACGGCGTCGAATACAACCTCGCGGTGCAGACGCCGCAATACCAGGTTTCGTCGATCGACGAACTGCTGCGCACGCCGGTCTCCGCATCGCTCAACGGCCCCACGCAACTGCTCGGCAATCTCGTGCGCATCTCGCCGCAGACGCAGTTCGCGGTGGTCACGCATTACAACATCCGGCCGGTGATCGATCTTTTCGTGAGCGTCGAAGGACGCGATCTCGGCGGCGTCGCGCGGCAGGTGAATCATCTCGTCGATGACGCGCGCCGCGCGCTTCCGCGCGGCAGCCAGATCATCGTGCGCGGCCAGGTCGAAACGATGCGTACGTCGTTCTTCGGCCTCGGCCTGGGCGTCGCGATGGCCATCGTGCTCGTGTATCTGCTGATCGTCGTGAACTTCCAGTCGTGGATCGATCCGCTCATCATCGTGAGCGCATTGCCCGCCGCGCTCGCGGGCATCGTCTGGATGCTCTTTCTCACCGGCACGCACCTGAGCGTGCCCGCGCTCACCGGCGCGATCATGACGATGGGCGTCGCGACCGCGAACAGCATCCTGATGGTCTCGTTCGCGCGGCAACGCCTGAACGCCGGCATGCCGCCGCTCACCGCCGCGCTCGAAGCGGGCGCGAGCCGCATCCGGCCCGTGTTGATGACCGCGTTCGCGATGATCATCGGCATGATTCCGATGGCGCTCGGCCTCGGCGAAGGCGCGGAACAGAACGCGCCGCTCGGCCGCGCGGTCATCGGCGGGCTTTTGTTCGCCACGGTTTCCACGCTCTTTTTCGTGCCGCTCGTCTTCGCGGGCATTCATGCGCGCCTCGTGCGCCGCGCTGCGCGCAAGGGTCGGGCGCAGCACGAAGACGCCAGCGGCCAACACTGACATCACAGCACGTCCACGAACATGACCGAAAAGAACCACGCATCGCTTGCGATTCCCGCTCGCGACCCGAACGAAGGGCCCGCGCTGCCGCCACGCAACGTCGAATGGAGGCGTGCGAAAATCGCGCTCGTCATCGTGCTCGCGCTGCTCGCGATCGGCGCGGCGCGCACCGTCGTCACCGACATGCTGCATAGCCGCTCGATCGCAACCCGCACGCAGCAGAACGCGCAGCAGTACGTGAATGTCGTCATGCCGACGCACACCGACGGCGGCGGCGAAACGACCTTGCCGGGGACGCTGCGCGGCTTCGTCGAATCGCCGATCTATGCGCGCGCAACGGGCTATCTGCTGCACTGGTACGTGGATATCGGCGCGCGCGTGAAGCAGGGCCAGTTGCTCGCCGATCTCGACACGCCCGAGATCGATCAGGAACTCGCGCAAGCCGTCGCGCAGCGCGATCAGACCGCATCCAGCCTCGGTCTCGCGAAGAGTTCGCTCGAACGCTGGCAGCAATTGCGTCAACGCGATGCCGTGTCTCAACAGGAACTCGACGAACGTCAGAGCACCTTCAATCAGGATGTCGCGAATCTCGCCGCCGCCGACGCCAACGTGAAGCGCCTGCGTCAGCTCGAATCGTTCAAGCGCATCGTCGCGCCGTTCGCGGGCGTCGTCACGCAGCGCAATGTCGATGTGGGCGATCTCATCGATGCAGGCAGCGGCACGAGCCGCGCGCTGTTCGCGCTCGCGCAATCCGATCCGTTGCGCGTGTTCGTGCAGTTGCCGCAGGCGTATGCGCAAAACGTAACGGTCGGACAGGACGTGACCGTCACGCAAGCGGAACTGCCGGGCCAGCAATTTCACGGCAAGATCACGCATGTTTCCGGCGCCATCGACGTGCCCACGCGCTCGCTGCAGGTCGAAGTGACGCTGCCGAATCCCGATGGACGTCTGCGTCCCGGCGCGTATGTGCAGGTCGCGCTGCCCGCGAACGCGCATGCGCGCATGCTGGTGCCCGGCAATACGCTGCTGTTTCGCGCCGAAGGCCCGCGTGTGGCTGTGGTCGATGCGAACGGCCACGTGCATCTGAACAAGATCGTGATCGCGCAGGATCTCGGCCAGTCGCTCGAAATCGAAAGCGGCATCGAACCGAACGACAGGATCATCATCAATCCGAGCGATTCGGTCGCGGACGGCGATCATGTCGTGATCGCGCCGCAAGGGCCGCAACAGCCCGCGTCGGGCAGCAAGGCGGCATCATGAAAGCCGCGCTTTGCATCACGCTCGTCTCGATGCTCGCGGCATGCACCGTCGGGCCGGACTATCGCCGGCCCGTCGCCGAAACGCCGCCAACCTGGAAGACCGATTCGTACTGGCGCGTCGGCGAGCCGTCGCATGCGCCGCTCGCGCTCGACTGGTGGCAAGGCTTCGGCGACACCACGCTCAACGGCCTCGAAACCCAGGCGCTCGCGCAGAACCAGACGCTTGCCGCCGCGAGCGCGCATTACGCGCAGGCGCGCGCGACGCTCGCTCAAACGTTCTCGCTCGCGCTGCCCGAAGTCGATCTCGGAGCGAACGCGTCACGCTCGCGCGTCTCGAAGAATCGCCCCGTCACCAACTATGCGACGCCGAACAACTCGACCGTCCAGAACGATCTGAAGCTCGCGCCGACCGTCAATTACGACGTCGATCTGTTCGGCCGCATTCGACGCGAAGTGGAAGGCGCGCGCGCATCGGCCGACGAATCGCGCGACGATCTCGCCAATGCGCGGCTCGTGCTCACGACCGATCTTGCGAGCGACTACTTCTCGATGCGCGAGCTCGACGCGGAAATCGACGTGCTGAACCGCTCCGTCGTGCTGCAGAACAAGGCGCTCGATTACGTGAAGGCGCAACACGATCTGGGCGCGGTCTCCGGCCTCGACGTATTGCAGCAACAGGCGCTGCTCGACCAGACGCGCGTGCAGGCGCAGTTGCTGCTGAATCAGCGCGCGCAGTTCGAGCATGCGATCGCCGCGCTCGTCGGCACGCCCGCGCCGCAGTTCGCCATTGCGCCGGCGCTCGACGAACGCCCGCTGCCGCCGATCCCGCTCGGCATACCGAGCGACGTGCTGCAACGCAGGCCCGATGTTTCATCGGCCGAGCGCGCGATGGCCGCGGCCAATGCGCAGATCGGCGTCGCGAAGGCGGCATTCTTCCCGAGCCTCACGCTGAACGGCACGATCGGCTGGGAGAGCACGGCGCTCTCCAGTCTGATTTCCGCGCCGAGCCTATTGTGGACCATCGGCACGATGGCGAGCCAGGTCGTGTTCGATGGAGGACGGCGCGCGGCCGCTGTCGATTTCGCGAGCGAAGGGTATACCGCGGCCGTCGCGAACTATCGGCAGACGGTGCTCGGCGCATTTCAGCAGGTTCAGGACGGCATCGTCGGATTGTCGGTGCTCGATGGCGCGGCGAAACAGTCGCACGCAGCCGTCGACGATGCGCAACGCCTGCTGTCGCTCGCGAACGATCGCTATTCGGGCGGCCTCGTCGCCTATCTCGACGTGATCACCGCGCAGCAGCAACTGCTGACGAGCGAGCGTCAGGACGTGCAGATTCGCGGCCAGCAGCGCACTGTTTCCGTCGCGCTCGTGAAAGCATTGGGCGGCGGCTGGGACGCGCATGACGCGGCGCACGATAGCGAAGAAGTTGCGGATGCGGCGCAGACAAAACATCAGCAGGATCACCGCGAGACTCGTATAGTGAGCGGTGAGACAATGCGGTAAACACACACTGAACGCGCACAGGTGCCAGGCATGAAAGTCCTGATAGTCGAAGACGAACACAAGGTGGTGGATTACCTGCGCTCGGGGTTGACCGAGCAAGGCTGGGTCGTCGATGTCGCGATGGACGGCGAGGAAGGCACGCATCTCGCCATCGAATACGACTACGACGTGATCGTGCTCGACGTGATGCTGCCACGACGCGACGGCTTCGCGGTATTGAAGGCGCTGCGCATGCAGAAGTCGACGCCCGTCATCATGCTCACCGCGCGCGATCACATCAACGATCGCGTGCGCGGTCTGCGCGAAGGCGCGGACGATTACCTGACGAAGCCTTTCTCTTTTCTCGAACTCGTCGAGCGTCTGCATGCGCTCGCGCGCCGCACGCGCGCGCAGGAATCGACGCTCATTTCCGTCGGCGATCTGTACGTCGATCTGATCGGCCGCCGCGCCACGCGCGACGGCGTGCGGCTCGACCTCACCGCGAAAGAGTTCCAGCTGCTCTCCGTGCTCGCGCGCCGTCACGGCGACATACTGTCGAAGACCGCGATCACCGAGCTCGTCTGGGAAGTCGATTTCGAAAGTCACACGAATGTCGTGGAAACGGCCATCAAGCGCCTGCGCGCGAAACTCGACGGACCGTTCCGCACGAAACTGCTGCACACCGTGCGCGGCATGGGCTACGTGCTCGAAGTGCGCGAAGCCCGCGACACGCGCGAAACCAGGGAAGACGCGAGACCATCATGAACACGCCGTGGGCTGCATCGGTGCCGCACGAGTCATCCGAACCGCGCACGCAGCGCTCCATCGCGCGGCGTCTCGCCGTGATGTTCGCGCTCGTCGCGCTGTTCGTGTTCTCGCTGGTCGGCTCGGGACTGTTTCTCGTGCTGCGCGTGCAACTGGAGCAGCACTTGCGCGATTCGCTCGACAATCGCGCGGAAGTGGCGCGCCTCATCGTCACGCACGCATCGAATCCGGACAGATGGAAGATCGCGAAAGAGAAGCTCGCGGACATCACGCCGCGCGACGGCTCCACGCGCTTCGCGGTATCCAGCAACGATCCGCGCTTTGAATATGGCTCGCCGCCCCTGGGTAGCGTCACCAAGCGCCTGACGGGCGGCTACGCGCAGGTCCGCCCCGACGACCGCGCCTACGACATGCTGATGACCACGCTGACGATCCCGCCGAACGCGGACCGTCCGCCCTTGCAACTGTTCGTCGCGATCGACTGCTCGCCGAACGTCCATACGATGCGCGCGTTCGGTCTTGCGCTCGCGGCCTTCATGGCGCTCTCGACCATCGCGGTGCTGGTGCTGAGTTACTCGGTCGCGCGCCTCGGGCTCGCGCCGCTCACGCGTCTCACGCGCGATGCATCGAAACTGAGTCCGACCAACCGTTCGCAACGCCTGAACACCCGCGCCTTGCCGATGGAACTCGACGAACTGGCGAAGTCTTTCAACGGCGCGCTCGAACGGCTCGATCACGCATACGGACGGCTCGAATCCTTCAACGCCGATGTCGCCCACGAATTACGCACGCCGGTCACGATACTCATCGGTCAGACGGAAGTGGCCTTGACGCGCGATCGCTCGATCGACGAATTGCGCCACACGCTGCAATCGAATCTCGAAGAGTTCGAGCGCGTGCGCGCGATCATCAACGACATGCTGTTTCTCGCGCGCGCCGATCAGGGCGAACGCGCGACGGGCCTCGTCGAAGTGTCGCTCGCGGCCGAAGTCAATCGCACGCTCGAGTTTCTGGAAATTCCGCTGGAAGAGGCGCACGTCAGCGCGGTGGCGAGCGGCGATGCACGCGCTTACGTCAACACGTCGCTGTTCGGGCGCGCGATCTCCAATCTCGTGATGAACGCGATTCAGCACTGCACGCCAGGCGCAAAGATATCCGTGTCGATCACGCGTGAGCATGGGCGCGTGCGCGTCGCGGTGGCGAACCCGGGCGAGCCGATCCAGCCGCAAGTGATGCAGCATCTGTTCGACCGCTTCTATCGCGCGGAAAGCTCGCGCACCAATAGCCGCGAGAATCACGGCCTCGGGCTCGCCATCGTCAAGGCGGTGGCGGAGATGCATCGCGGCACGGTGTCCGCGACGAGTCAGAACGGCATCAACACGTTCTCGTTCTCGGTCGCGCGTTTCGGCAGCGAGGGCCGGCCAGCGGAGGACGTGGCCCTGGCCGCGCCGCCGGTCGTCGAACCCAGCAAATCTGCTGCGACGTAAAACGCGTGCGTCACTGACAGAAGTACTCGTCCGATGCCGCCATCGGCGCGTCAGCCGTCGCCGGCTTGAAATGACTGTACTTGCGATACGTCTTGCCGTTCACCGTCACGGCCTCGGCGGCTTCCGTCTCGCCCGAGCCCGATGCGATCGCGCTGCTGTGCGCTTCGACATTGCCGTTGCTCCAGCTGCTCGCGCGCGCGAAGGTTCCGCCCTTCGACGTGTCGGTCCTGCTCTGCTCCGAGATCGCGTTCGTCACGGGATTGCCGAAGCCCTTCGTATCGATCGACGATTTCGGCGGCTCGTAGCCCCACTTCGACGTGAGCGTGCTCATGTCGATTTCCTGTGGCTTCCAGCCGATGATCTTCGCGCCGATCGCAAGCGGCGTCAGTTCCACCGCGACGATCTGCGTGCCGCGCCGCGCCACGAGCAGACACTTGCCGCCCGAACTCTGCAACGCGACATAACCGCTCGACGGCAACAGGGCAAGCGCTTGCGCATCGGGCATCGCCTGCACGCCGACCGGATTCGCGGCCCACACAACACCGGCGCTCACGTCGGCGTGCGCAGCGAGCGGCGTCATCGCAACCATTGCACTCGCCGCGAGCGCGATGGCCGCCGTTTTCATCTGACTCTTCATCGCATGCCTCAGCGGGAAAACGAGGGTTGACTCTCCGGGACCAGTCTTTCCGAGCCAACCCTTGAAAGGGAGAGACGGCCCGATCGCTCAGGCGCGTCTCTGCTGCTCCATGGCGATACGCTGCCGCTGGATCTGCTGCCTCCTCACTTCACCAGCGAGACTTCGATCTTTTCGCCGATGGGCGTGCTCGCCACCTCGACGCCATGCGCGCTTTCGCTCTGATCGTACACGCGGGACGCGACCGGCGTCGGCTGCGCGACCTGCTTCGCGGGTGCCGGTTTCGCCTGGGCGGGCTCCGCGGCCTTCAGATTGACTTCCGGATTGTTCGCCGCCGTCACCGGCAAGCCGAGACGCGCGCGCACCAGCGGATCGCGATACTTCTCGTCATCCGACAGCACCGCGTCCGCGCCCGACTTCGCGAGCGGCGTGGTCGTGCCCGGGCACAGATGGCCCGTCGCTTCGACCGCGCGGCGATTCGCTTCGCTCTGGCAGAGCAGCGCGAGCGCGACATCGGTCAGGCCCATCGCGCGGAATTCGCGCGCATCGAGACGGCGCACGCAAGCCTGGTCGACGAGCGTCGTGCCGCCGGTCGCGCCGAAGCCCGTGATCGACAGGCCGAAGCTCGCCGAGCCCATGCAGGTGTCGGAGAGCGTCGTCGTCAGCGCGGGCGCTGCGATCGACGGCGTCGTGCGTACGGAGTACGAGCTCTGGTTGTAGTCGACCGTGGTGCGCGTGTCGAAGGCGCTCGTGCCCGGACCGGTCGATGCCTTGCCGGTCGCGTCGGTGCCGCTCGCGTCGTTGCCCGAATTCGTGAGCGACGGCATCGACAGCGAGATGTTGACGTTCGACGAGCCGCCCTGCGCCGTCGACCGGCCGCCGCTGGCCGTCGCGACGCCGAGACCGCCCACCGACGAGGAATTGGAACTGGTGTTGGCCGTCGAGTTAGCCGACGTGCCGATGTTGTTCAGGCTCGAACCGCCGCCCTGACCGATGCCCGTGGACGTCGAACCCGAAACCGAGCCCGACGAGGAATTGGCGGTGGTGTCAGCATGGGCAAATTGCGCGGCGCAAAACAGCACGGCGCATGCCAATTGCAAAGTGGTCTTGTTCATTATGGTTCTCCGGAATTAAAGGGGAACGCCACAGCGCATGACGGTCCCGGACGACCTGGATTCTTTTTATTTGGTTCGGCAAAGGCGGTGTCCCGCAAGCATACGGCTCGTCATGACGCCGCCTCTGCCTTGACTGACAGACTGGCTTAGCGCCAGCCGCCGCCCAGCTTGCTCCATGCGTTGGCCGCTGCGTCCGCGCCCGAGGTGCCGCCCGCTTGCGCGTTGCCGCGACCGAAGCCGTTCACGTTCGACGTGTTGGTGTGGCTCGTCGTCGCGTTGGTGGCGTTGCCCGTCACGCCGAACAGGTTGCCCGCGACCGATTGCGCGTTGCCGTTCGCCGTGCCGTAGTTGGTGGCGCTGAAGTGGCCGAAGCCCGAGACGGAAGCCGACGTCGTGCCGCCCGAGGTCGAGGACGAGCTGGAGTTCGTGGTCGTGGCCATCGCGGCGACGGAGACGAACGAGAGCAGTGCGGCAGCGATCAGAGTGCGTTTCATGATTTGCATTCCTTATCGAAAAAGTAAGATTGGATTTCGTTTTTTGTTCTTCGAACTGCGGTCACACGGTTGCGGGAAAGCGAACCCCGTTGCGGCGAAGTCCGCCGTCCGTCGCCGTGTGCTTAGCGCCAGCCGCCGCCGAGCTTGCTCCAGGCATTCGCAGCGGCGTCGGCGCCCGACACGCCCGTAGCCGTCGAACCGCCGAAGCCCTTGCCGCCGACCGACGACGTGTTGATGTGGCCGGTCGTCGCGTTGGTCGTGTTGCCGGTCGAGCCGAAGCCCTGACCTGCCGTCGACGAAGCGTGGCCGTTGGCGATGCCGGCGTTGGTCGCCGTGAACGAGCCGAAGCCGTGCACGGCTGCAGCGGTGGTGCCGCCCGACGTCGAGCTCGAGCTGGAGTTCGTGCCCGTTGCAAAAGCAGCGGCGGAAACGAGCGAGAGAGCGGCGGCAGCTGCGATCAGTTTGCGTTGCATGGTGAAGTCTCCAAGTGTTGGCGCACACGAGTTTCCAGCTACATCGGCGCCGGCATGTAGCGGGTACGGCAAATAATTAGTTAGTATTCCTGCCTCAATCGCTTATCCGAAATTCGTTTCGGTAAACCAGCGAGCGTTTGAAACAGGAAGCGCCAGGGGCGCGGGTCGGTTCGATCAGGAAACGTCGCGCACGTCGATCGGGCGAAACCGTCGTTCGTGCATTGATTCGATGCTGGCGTGTGACGGGCGAGAGGTTCCCGTCGAGCGGATCGCGGCGCGCTGGCCTTCCACCCTGTCGATTTGTTTTGCGTTCTTCTTCATCGCAATCCCCGTATGACTTCTTGCTTTTTGCTTTCAGGCTGATTACTGCTTGCCTTGTTTTGATGTGACTTTACGGAAGATGGATCGCGTCATGCGTGGGAGACCGAACACTACATTTCACGTGGTAATAATTCGCGGAAAAGTTTGGTTGGGCAGCGCTCATATGATCGGGCGATACGCCGGAAACGACCTGTTCACGCGGGTTTGCGGGGATTTGTGTTGACGTCGTCAGGTCGCCGGAAACGAAAAAGCGGGCGACAAGCGCCCGCTTTCGTGCGTCAGACCACGCAGCGATCAAACCGTACTCAACCGCACCAACTCCGTCTCGACGATGAGCTTCTTCAACTCCGGCACACACGATCCGCAGTTGCCGCCCGCCTTCAGACACGAGGTGATTTCCGCAGCGGTTTTCAGCCCCTTGTCGCGAATGGCATCGCAGATCGTATTGCGCCCGACACCGAAACACGAGCACACGGTCGGCCCGGTGTCCTCGCCCTTGCCCATCGGCTGACCGAGCAGGAGACTCGCGCGATCCTCGTCGTCGAGCCGGTCCTTTTCGAAAAGCGTTGCAAGCCACGCACGCGCCGGCAAGTCCGGACGCTCGGAGATGAACACGCAACTCTCGATGCGATCGTCGATCACATGCGCCGCGCGATACACGCCCGCGCTCTTGTCCTCGTATTCGATCCAGTCCGCGTGATGATCGTCGATGTGAAAGAGCGCGCGCGCCCAGTCGTGATGATCGCCGTGCGCGGCATCGAAGCGATTGCGGCCCGCCATCTCATAGCGCACGAATCGCGCGCCGTGCACGCGCGTCCAGTGCGTGACGCGCTCCAGATCCGGCACGGTGCGCGAAAGCGAAAAACCGTGCCACGTCACGTGAAATTTCTCGATCGAAACGGGCGTGTGCTTGAACTCCGGCTCGCCCGACACCGGATCGACGACAGGATTCACCACCGCGCCCACGCGCGCATCGGAGGCCACCTGATCGTTCCAGTGAATCGGCACGAACACGCTGCCGCGCGGCATGCCGCCGCCATGCTGCACGCGCGCGATCATCGAGCCCCAGCGGCTCGCCACGCGCGCGAGTTCCCCTTCACGCACGCCGCATGCAAGTGCGTCCTGCGGATGCATGTCGATGAACGATTCGCTGATATGCCCCGCGAGTTTCGCTGACCGGCCCGTGCGCGTCATCGTGTGCCATTGATCGCGTACGCGCCCCGTGTTGAGCACGAGCGCATAGTCCTCGTCGGGTGCGTTGACCGGCGCACGCGATGCCGTCGCGACAAAGCGCGCGCGGCCATCCGCATGACTGAAGCGGCGCGCTTCGAAGAGCCTCGCGGCGCCGGTTTGCGCCGCCGCGGGCAACGGCCATTGCACGGGTTTCAGCGCGTCGTATTGCGCGCGGCTCATGCCGGAGAGGCCGCCGATATCGAACGCGCGATACACGCCCGCTGCTGCGTCGTTGCGATACGCCGAGAGTCGCGCGTGTTCGTCGAAGATCGCGTGCGGCCCCGCGAAATCGAAGCCATCGAAACCCATCCACCGCGCGACATCGCAGATGATGCGCCAGTCCGCGCGCGCTTTGCCCGGCGCAGGAATGAACGCGCGCTGGCGCGAGATGCGCCGCTCCGAGTTCGTCACCGTGCCGTCCTTCTCGCCCCAGCCGAGCGCGGGCAACAGCACATCGGCGAACGCGTTGGTATCGGTGCGCTCGATGATGTCGGAACTCACCACGAGTTCGCACTTGGCGAGCGCACGCTTCACTCGATCGCCATCGGGCATGCTCACGACCGGATTCGTGCCCATGATCCAGATGGCCTTCACGCGACCGGCTTCGATCGCATCGAACAATTCGACGGCCTTCAGACCCGCGCGTTCGGCGATCGCGGGCGAACGCCAGAACGTGTGCACGATCTCGCCATGCAACGGATCGCCGAACTCCAGATGCGCGGCAAGCGTATTCGCGAGACCGCCGACTTCGCGGCCGCCCATCGCGTTCGGCTGACCCGTGAACGAGAACGGCCCCATGCCCGGCTTGCCGATGCGCCCCGTCAGCAGATGACAGTTGATGATGCTGTTGACCTTGTCCGTGCCCGCGCTCGACTGATTCACGCCTTGCGAGTACACCGTCACCACGCGCCCGGTGCGCGCGAACAGGCGATAGAACGTCATCAGATCATGCTGATCGAGCTTGCAGTCCTTCGCGGTCTGCGCGAGATCAGAGGGCCCCGCGGCGCCGAGCGCGGCATCGAAGCCATTGGTGTGCTCATCGACGAACGGCGCGTCCGTTGCGCCGTGTTCCGCGAGAAACGCGAGCAGGCCGTTGAACAGCCGCACGTCGCTGCCGGGCTTGAGCGGCAGATGCAGGTCCGCCATCTCGCACGTCGCGGTATGACGCGGATCGATCACGACAATCTTCGCCTCTGGCCGCGTCTCCTTCATCTTCACGATGCGCTGAAAGAGAATCGGATGACACCATGCCGTGTTCGAACCGACCAGCACGATGAGGTCTGCGAGTTCGAGGTCTTCGTAGTTCATCGGCACGAGATCTTCGCCGAATGCACGCTTGTGCCCCGCCACCGACGACGACATGCAAAGACGCGAGTTCGTATCGATGTTCGCACTGCCGATGTAGCCCTTCATCAGCTTGTTCGCGACGTAGTAATCCTCGGTGAGCAACTGGCCCGATACATAGAACGCAACCGCATCCGGTCCGTGTTGCGCGATGATCCGCGAGAAGCCGGTCGCGACCGTGCCGAGCGCGTCGTTCCATGACACGTCGGTCAGCGACCCCGTCTGTCTGTCGCGCAGCTTCGGATTGAGCAGGCGGCCTTCGAGGCCCACCGTGTCGCCGAGCGCCGAGCCTTTCACACACAGACGACCGAAGTTCGATGGATGCGCTTCATCGCCGGCGATCGTCACTTCGGTCGCGCTCTTCGGGGTGGCCTGCACGCCGCAGCCGACGCCGCAATACGGGCACGTCGTTTTGACGGAGGCGGTTTGTATCGGGATGATGGGCATGCTCACGTTCGGTTTCCTTGGCCTTGTCTCAGGCTTCACACAACGTCTTGCCAAATAGAAGCTTGCCGCGCAGATGCGCCACATCCGTGCGGCTCTGAATCAGATCGAAATACCAGCCGCCGTCTTTCACATCGCCATACAGCACCGCGCCGATCAGGCGTCCCGCCTGCAGCACGAGCCGCTTGTAGACACCCCGGCGCGGATCGCGCAACACCAGATCCTCGCTGCCTCCGCCGCCGATGAAATCACCCGCCGAATACAGATCGACGCCCGTCACTTTCAGCTTGGTCGCGGTCGCGCGCTGCACGTAGAGCCGATGTCCAGCTCCCGCGAGATGCGCGCCCGCCACGCGCGCCTGATCCCAGATCGGCGCGACGAGGCCGAAAGTCGCCGAGCGATGCTGCACGCATTCACCGACCGCATAGACGCGCGGATCGAAGCTCTGCAGCGTGTCATCCACGACGATGGCGCGCTCGCAATGCAGACCCGAAGCCTGCGCCAGCGCGATATTCGGCCGCACGCCCGCCGTCATCACGACGAGGTCCGCATCGATCTGCGTGCCATCCGCGAAACGCACGGCGCGCACGCGGTCCTCGCCGATGATCGCGGTGGTCTGCGCGGCCATCGCGAAACGCAGACCCTTCGATTCCAGCGAACGCTTGAGCAACGCCGACGCGCTCGCATCGAGTTGACGGTCCATCAGGCTGTCGGTGGCATGCACGACCGTCACCGACATGCCTTGTCGCTGCAAGCCATTCGCCGCTTCGAGCCCGAGCAGCCCACCGCCGATGATCACCGCGTGGCGATGATCGCGCGCGGCGTCGAGCATCGCTTCGACATCCTGTATATCGCGAAATGCGATCACCCCAGGCAGATCGCAGCCGGGCACCGGGATGATGAAAGGCTTCGATCCCGTCGCGATCAACAGGCGGTCGTAACGCGCCTCGATGCCCTTTTCCGAGCGCACCACACGCCGCACGCGATCGATTTCGACGACGGCATCGCCCGCATGCAGCGTGATGCCGTTCGCGTCGTACCACTCGCGCGTGTTGAGAATGATGTCATCGACGCTCTTCTCGCCCGCCAGCACCGGTGACAGCAAAATGCGGTTGTAGTTGCCGTAGGGTTCGGCGCCGAACACCGTGATGTCGTACAGCTCGGGCGCGATCTTCAGCAGCTCCTCGACCGTGCGTATGCCCGCCATGCCATTGCCGATCACGACGAGCCGCTGGCGCGGCGCGGCTGCCCTCAGCGATGCGATGCCCGCAACCGCATATTCGGTCTTCATGCGGCGACCCACACCTTGCCGCCCGCGACCTTCACGCGATACGCGCTCACCGAAAGCTCCGGCGTTTCGAGGCATTCGCCGGTGCGCAGATCGAAATGCTGTTTATAGATCGGCGACGCCACGACCACGCGTTCGCCCAGACTCCCGACGATCCCGCGCGACAGCACCGCCGCCTGCGAATGCGGATCGTAGTTGTCGATCGCATACACGGTCTCGTCTTCGCCCGCGAGATGAAACACCGCGACTTGCGTGCCCTTCACGAGCGCGCAGACGCCCGTATCCGGCACGATATCGTCGAGTTCACACACGGCGGTCCAGTCCTGTTCGATGCGGTCGTTCATGATCTTTTTCTCCAGGGTTCAGACGGTTTCGACTATGACGGGAATGTCAGCGAGCTTCGACTTGCGTTCTTCGACCGTCGCGGGACGGATCTGACCTCGCTCCTCGACGAAAGTCACGTTGGCATCGCCCGCATCGCTGTTGACGAAGTGACGGAAGCGCTTGCGCGTGTGCGGATCGGTGACGGCCTTCTTCCATTCGTCTTCGTAGGTATCGACGACGAGCTGCATTTCCGCTTCGAGTTCGACGGCGATATCGAGCTTGTCGTTGATGACCACGTCGATCAGATAATCGAGGCCGCCTTCGAGGTTGTCGCGCCACACGCTCGTGCGTTGCAGGCGATCGGCCGTGCGCACATAGAACATCAGAAAGCGGTCGATATAGCGCACCAGCGTGTCGTGATCGAGATCGGATGCGATGAGTTCGGCGTGACGCGGCTTCATTCCGCCGTTGCCGCACACGTAGAGGTTCCAGCCCTTCTCCGTCGCGATCACGCCGACGTCCTTGCCTTGCGCTTCGGCGCATTCACGCGTGCAGCCCGATACGCCGAACTTGATCTTGTGCGGCGTGCGCAGGCCCTTGTAACGGTTCTCCAGTTCGATCGCGAGACCGACCGAATCGCCGACGCCATAGCGGCACCACGTAGAACCGACGCACGACTTCACCGTGCGCAGCGCCTTGCCATACGCATGACCCGAGTCGAAGCCCGCCGCGATGAGCTCTTCCCAGATGAACGGCAATTGCTCGACGCGCGCGCCGAACATGTCGACACGCTGGCCGCCGGTGATCTTCGTATAGAGGCCGTACTTCTTCGCGACCTGGCCGACCGCGATCAAACCATCGGGCGTGACTTCGCCGCCCGGCATGCGCGGCACCACGCTATACGTGCCGTCGCGCTGAATGTTCGCGAGGTAGTAATCGTTCGAGTCCTGCAGGCTCGCGTGCTCCTTCTTCAACACGAACTCGTTCCAGCACGAAGCGAGAATGCTTGCGACGGCGGGCTTGCAGATATCGCAGCCGCGTCCCTTGCCATGCTTCGCGAGCAGCGTCCCGAACGTGCGATGCCCTTCCACGCGCGCGATGTGGTACAGCTCCTGACGCGAATACGGGAAGTGCTCGCACAGATGATTGTTCACCGCGAGACCTTGCCGCTTCATCTCCGACTTCATCACCTGCGTGACGAGCGGCACGCAGCCGCCACACGACGCGCCCGCCTTGCACGACGACTTGATCGCGCCGATGCTCGTCGCGCCCGCGCACACGGCCGCGCAGATTTCCGCCTTGCTCACGTTGTTGCATGAGCAGATCTGCGCGCCATCGGGCAATGCTTCGACGCCGAGCGCGGGTTTGGCCTTGCCATCGCTCGAAGGCAGGATCAGAAACTCGGGCGCTTCGGGCAACTCGATCTTGTTGAGCATCATCTGCAGGAGCGTGCCGTATTCGGTCGCATCGCCGACCATGACGCTGCCCAGCAGAAACTTGCCGCAATCGGACACGACGATCTTCTTGTAGACCTGCTTGCGCTCGTCGCTGTACTGATACGTGCGGCTGCCCGGCGTCTTGCCGTGCGCATCGCCGATACTCGCGACATCGACGCCCATCAGCTTGAGCTTCGTGCTCATGTCGGCGCCCGCGAACGCGGCTTCCTCGCCGATGATCTGCTTCGCGACGATGCGCGCCATGTCGTAACCCGGCGCGACGAGACCGAACAACTGGCCCTTCCACAACGCGCATTCGCCGATCGCGAAGATATCGGCATCGCTCGTGCGGCAGGTGTCGTCGATCACGATGCCGCCGCGCGCGCCGATCTCGAGTCCCGCGGCACGCGCGATGTCGTCGCGCGGACGGATGCCCGCGGAGAACACGATCATGTCGGTGTCGAGATGCGTGTCGTCGGCGAAATTCATGCGGTTGACCGCGCCTTCGCCTTCGACGATCGCAAGCGTGTTCTTGCCCGTGTGCACCGTGACGCCGAGTTCCTCGATCTTGCCGCGCAGCACGCGCCCGCCGCCGTCATCGACCTGCACGGCCATCAGGCGCGGCGCGAACTCCACCACATGCGTTTCGAGGCCGAGATCGCGCAGCGCCTTCGCCGCTTCGAGACCGAGCAGACCGCCGCCGACCACCGTGCCCGTCTTCGCTCGCGCGCCGAACGACTGCATCGCTTCGAGATCTTCGATCGTGCGGTACACGAAGCAGCCGTCGCGATCCCGGCCCTCGACCGGCGGCACGAACGGGTATGAACCGGTCGCGAGCACGAGCCTGTCGTACGCGAGCACATCGCCGTTCGATGCTGTCACCGTGCGCGCCGTGCGATCGATCGCCACCGCGCGCGCGTTCAGCTTCAGCGCATAGCCCGAACGCTCGAAGAATCCCGCTTCGACGAGCGAAAGATCATTCGCGCTCTTGCCGCTGAAGAATTCGGTCAGATGCACGCGGTCGTATGCGGCGCGCGGTTCTTCGCACAGCACCGTCACTTCGAGCGATGAATGGCCACGCTCGGCGAGACATTCGAGGAACTTGTGGCCGACCATGCCGTGGCCGATGACGACGATTTTCATGTCAGGGACCTTTTTAGTTTGCAACGACGTTGTTGGCTGCGAGCGCGCGTTCGCGCAGCGCGGCTTCGCGTGCCTTGTGTTCGGGCGAAAAACGCACCGCGAGCGCGCACAGCGCCGTGCCCGCGACGACCACGCCGAGCATCGAGAGCGTCGCCTGCGCGTTGCCGAGACCCTTCATCAGGAAACCCGCCGCGACCGCGCCGACGTTGCCGCCCGCGCCGATCACACCGGCGACGCCGCCGAGCGCCTTGCGGTCGATGAACGGCACGAGCGCGTAGGTCGCGCCGCACGCCATGTGCGTGAAGAGACCGAAGACGAGCATCGAAACGATCGCGAGCACGACGCTCGGCGCATGCGCGAACGCATAGAGGCCGATGCCTTCGCCCGCGATCAGCGCAAACAGCAGCGTCGCGCGGACATCGAGGCCCTTCTTGGCGGCGGCTTTGTCGGAGAGCCAGCCGCCGAGCGCGCGGGCGAACAGCGCGAGCAGGCCGAAGCTGCCCGCCGCCATGCCCGCCTGACCGAGCGTGAGACTGAAGTGATCGACGTAATAGATCGCCGCCATGTTGTGGATGAACACTTCCACGCCGAAGCACGCGCCATACGTCACGAACAGCATCCACACGCGATAGTTCGAGCACGCGGTCACGAAGCTCTGCCAGCCGCCCTTCTTGCCGCCGTCGATCGCGATGCCCGCGCGGCGCAGCGTCGCGAAGTCGCCTTGCGGGCAGTCCTGCGTGTAGCGCCAGTAGAAGAAGGCCATCACCGGCATCGCGAGGCCCGGCACGATCAGCGCGACGCGCCATGCCGATGCAGCGCCTGCGCCGAGCGCGATCGCCGCCGCGACCAGCAGCGGAATGATCGCCTGCGCCGCGCCCGCGCCCGCATTGCCCCAGCCGGCCGTCGTCGCATTCGCGGTGCCGACGACGTTCGGCGCGAACATCACCGAGGTGTGGTACTGCGTGATGACGAAGCTCGCGCCGATCGCGCCGATCGCGAGGCGGCACCACAGGAAGCTGTCGTAGCCCGTCGACAGCGCCGCGCCGAGCACCGGCACGGCGCCCGCGAGCAGCAGCGCGCTATACACCTTGCGCGGACCGAAGCGATCGCACATCGGACCGACGACCAGACGCACGAGAATCGTCACGGCCACGGCGGCGATGTTGATGTTGGCGACCTGATCCGCCGTGAGTCCGTATTCGCGCTTGATGAGCGGCATCAGCGGCGCGCAGGCGAACCACGCGAAGAAGCACACGAAGAACGCCATCCACGTGAGATGGAAGGCGCGCATCGGCGCGCTGCGCATGCTGAAGAGATCGATCCGGGTGGCTTTGTCCATCGTCTTTCCGCCAAAAAGAAAGGCGTCCCGCGCATTCGACCGGTTGGCCGAATGCGGGGGACGCCGTTGTCCGATGCCCGCATGGCTGCAACCTGCCGGGCGCTGTATTCAGGACGGATCGCCGTTGATCCGATGGCAAGTCATAAGGCAAGGGCTATGCCATGCGTGATGGTTCGGCCGGAAAAGGCATGCTGGCAAAGGCTCGACGGGATGCGTGCAACGCGCGCGCACAGTCATGCGGCGGCGCGTTTCGATGCAGACGGGCACAGGGATGGTGCGACGCAGCACTGATGCCGTGCGAGCGTGTATCGACATTCAATGCGGGCCGGATGATTTTTGTACCATCCGGTTAGCCAGTGCGTTCACTCGAAGGAAGCACATGCGCGCCGAAGCGGTGCCGCGTGTGCGCCCCGCGCACAACGACAGTGCGATGAATCGCGTCGCAGCCTCGTTCCACGCAATGGCCCGCTTATTGCGTTGATGCAAGCGCTGCGGGCAACGGCGTTCACGGCACATCCATTCAGAAGAGCAAGGACAAAGGCGTCCCCATCGTGCAACGACACGAGCGGACGCTATCGGCGTTTGCCGCGCCGATGCGCCTCACATATGCAAGTACGCACGGACTCAGGAAGCAACGATGAGCACCATCAAAGGCAAAGTCACCCTGTTGAGCGCTGGTCCCGGCGATCTGGATCTGCTGACCCTGCGCGCCGCGAAGGCGCTCGCCGCCTCCGACATCCTGCTCGTCGACGATCTCGCCAACGCCGATATCGTCACGCTTGCGCCGCATGCGCGCGTGATTCGCGTCGGCAAGCGCGGCGGCTGCAAGTCGACGCCGCAGGCGTTCATTCAGCGCCTCATGCAGCGCTATGCGAAGAAGGGACTGCACGTCGTGCGCGTGAAGGGCGGCGATGCGCTGCTGTTCGGCCGCGCGGGCGAAGAGATCGCCGCATTGCGTGAAGCGCATATTACGGTCGACATCATCAATGGCGTTTCGTCGGGATTCGCAGCGGCGGCGGGACTCGGCATCTCGCTCACGCATCGCGATCATTGCCAGGGCGTGACCTTCGTCACCGCGCACATGCAGGATCACAGTCAGCCGGATTGGGCCGCGCTCGCCGCCACGGGAACCACGCTCGCGATCTATATGGGCATGAGCCGCATCGCGAGTCTCACGGCGGCGCTGCTCGAAGCGTTGCCCGCGAGCACGCCCGCGGCCGTCGTGCAGAACGCGGGATCGTCGCAGGAAAAGCGCCTCGTCACGACGCTCGACAGGCTCGCCGAAGAAGCGATCGCGGCGGGTCTCGGCAGTCCCGCGGTGATTCTAATTGGCGGCGCGATCGGCGAAGCGGCTGAATTCACGGCGCGCGCAGCAAGCGCCGAAGGTCTGGCCCATGCCGCGTGAAGCAGGTTCTCAAACGGCAGGCGGCGCGCTAAAGTCGATAAAGTCGCATCAGCCGCTTGTGCCGTTCTTCGCATGACCTCTTCCGCTGCCCGCATGCTGCGCGTTCTCCTCGTTACCGACACCGACAAGCCCATCGGCGATTTGCGCGAACAACTCGCGCGCATGGGCTATGAAATGCTCGCTGAAGTGGCCGCGCCTTCGGCGTTGCACGCGGCGGTCGAGAGCCAGAAACCCGATGTCGTCATCATCGATACCGAATCGCCCTCGCGCGATACGCTCGAACAACTCGCCGTGATGAACAAGGCCGCGCCGCGTCCCGTGCTGATGTTCAGCAACGACGCCGACCAGCAGTTCATTCGCGCGGCGGTGGGCGCGGGCGTGACCGCGTATTCCGTCGAAGGGCTCGCGCCGGCGCGTCTCGCGCCGATCATCGACGTCGCGCTCGCGCGTTTCGCGCATGAAGCGCAGTTGCGTCAGCGTCTCGCGAAAGTCGAGGATGAGCTGGAGCAGCGCAAGGTCATCGACCGCGCGAAACGCCTGTTGATGGACAAGCGCGGCATGTCCGAAAACGAAGCCTATGCTGCGCTTCGCAAGCGCGCGATGGATCAGGGCGTGAAGGTCGCGGAGATCGCGCGTCAACTGCTCGCGCTGTCCGATCTGTTCTAGCGCCACGATACTCATGAACTCCCCAGACACGACTCTTCCCGCACCCGAGCGCACGCATCTGCGGCTCGGCTTCGTCGCCCTGTCCGATGCCGCGCCGCTCGCCGTCGCCGCGCTGCGCAATCTCGGCGCACGCCACGGCATCACTATCGAATTGTGTCG
>Ga0160447_100318_pt1 | contig 24881 bp, 20 predicted proteins | sample HID1973K_E1MG_FD_108222 | JGI IMG/M metagenome (GOLD analysis project Ga0160447, IMG submission 108222) | Enriched mosquito-associated microbial communities from UW Madison campus, WI, USA - HID1973K_E1 MG | ecosystem: Host-associated > Arthropoda: Insects > Digestive system > Unclassified ...
CGTCGAAGCGGTAGCTGGTCTCGACCGGCTCCTCCGTCTCGCGTCCGGAGCGCTCGTCGCGAATGACGATCTCGAGGCCGGGAACGAGGAACGCCGTCTGGCGGGCACGCTGTTCGAGCTCCTGCAGGTTGAACGCGGCGTCCTTGGTGAAGATCTGCGGGTCGGCCCAGTAGCGGATGCGGGTACCGGTCGCGCCCTTCGCCGCGCGACCCGCCACGCGCAGCTCGCTGCGATCCTGGAACGGGGTGAACGCCGACTCCGGGCTGCCGTTGGAGAAGATCCCCGGCTCGCCGCGATGGAACGACATCGCCCACGTCTTGCCGCCGCGGTCGACCTCGACGTCCAGGCGCTCGGACAGGGCGTTGACGACCGAGGCGCCGACGCCGTGCAGACCGCCCGAGGCCGCATACGAACCGCCGCCGAACTTGCCGCCGGCGTGCAGCTTGGTGAAGACCACCTCGACGCCGGACAGCCCGGTGCGCGGCTCGATGTCGACGGGGATGCCGCGCGCACGGTCCCGCACCTCGACGCTTCCGTCGGCGTGCAGGACGACGTCGATGCGGGTGCCAAAGCCACCGAGGGCCTCGTCCACGGCGTTGTCGATGATCTCCCAGAGGCAGTGCATGAGACCGCGGGAGTCCGTCGAGCCGATGTACATTCCGGGACGCTTGCGGACCGCTTCGAGTCCTTCGAGCACCTGGAGATGATGGGCAGAGTACTCGGCGGTCACAATCTCCCATCGTAATCGGGGTGCCCGACGCACCGGCGCAGACACGCGTCGCTCACGAGCGACGGTACGCGCTGAGCGAAATGTCACCCCGATACGGCATTCTCCGAACCTCGGCGTGGTTGTATTTCATGACCGGCAACGACGTTCTACGTATACGAGGAGGCACCGAGATGACCACGCTATCGACACCCACCGAGACCGCTGCCGTCCTCGAGTACCGCCTCACGGCCATGGACCGCTGCGATTCGTGCGGCGCGCAGGCCTATATCGCGGCCGAGGTCAACGGCACCGAGATGCTCTTCTGCGCCCATCACGGTCGCAAGTACGAAGAGAAGCTCCGCAGCATCGCCACGTCGTGGCACGACGAGACGGCGCGCCTCTCGGAATGAGGCGATCCGCCGGCCGCGCGGTTCCCTCAGTGCGAGTGGACGCGCGGCACGAGCGGTGACACGCGCACCGCGATCTCTTCGCCGATCGTCCCGATGAGCTCGGCGAGATCCGTACTCGAGCCTTCGCCGTGCGCGCCTGGGCCGAACACCGTGACGGTGTCTCCGACCGCGGCTCCCGGCCATGCCTCGACCAGGGCGTGCGAGTCCGCAACGACGTCGAGGCGACGGCCGCCCGCGGGCGTGCCGACGACGGCGAGGCCGCCCAACGAGCTGGGGAGTCCGTCGAGCGCGCCGATGCCGACCCGCACGCCCGCGGGCTCCACGGCGGTCACCTCCGCTTCCCACCGGGCGACCGGCCGCAGCCTCAGCTCGTCGGCTGAGGGTCCGCCCGCCGAGCGGATGCCGTAGCAGAACGCGCCGACGCGCACCATGTCGTAGCGGAATCCTGGCCGTGCGAACGCGGCCGCACTCGCGGCCAGGTGACGGACGGACGGCTGGATGCCGGCAGCCCCGGCCTCGCGCAGGGCCGCTTCGAACACCGCACGGGCCTCGTCGTCCTCGGCATCGGACGCCTCGGCGATGTGACTCCAGACGCCGACGACGTCGATGACGCCGTCCACCTGCAGCTGCGCGGCGCGCCGCACGAAAGCGGGCCACGCCTCGGGACGCACACCGTTGCGGTGCAGTCCGGTGTCGATCTTGAGGTGCACCCGGACCGTCGAGCCGGCGGCGTGTGCGGCATCCACCAGCTCTTCGAGGAGTTCGGCGTCGCCGATGCCGAGGTCGAGGTCCGCGGAGATCGCGGTGTCGAGGTCGTCGCGCGACGCGGCGATCCAGGCGAAGATGCGGGGCCCCCGGCCGACGACGGCGCGCACGGCCGCGCCGGTGCGGACGTCGAACGCGCCGAACCAGCTCACGCCGGCATCGGCCGCGGTGCGCACCACCGGCTCCAGCCCGTGGCCGTAGGCGTCGTCTTTCACCACGAGCATCAGCGCGGCGGGGGCGACCGTCGCCCGTACGCGGTCGAGGTTCGCCGCCAGTGCCTTCAGGTCGACGTGCAGTCGCGCGGTCACGGGGCCTCCTCGCGGATCGATCGCAGCCCGACGGTGGTGATCAGCTCGAACGCGAACAGGCCGGTGGCTCGCACCCAGTCCTCGAGGGACGGCTCTCGCGCCGCCGGGTCACCGAGGAACAGCACCTCGTCACCACGCCGGACGGCGGCATCCCCGATCTCGACCACGCACACGTCCATCGCGACACGCCCGACGATCGGGTGCCGCTCCCCCGCCATCGCCACGTCGACCGCGCCACCGAGCGAACGCACGATTCCCTGCGCGTACCCGCCGGTCACCAGGGCGATGCGCGTGTCGACGGGTGCGCGGAACGCGAACCCGTACGAGACCCCCTCACCGGCACGAAGGTCTTTCACCGACAGCACCGAGCCCGTGAGACGCATCGCAGGGACCGTGTCCGGATACCCGACGCCGAGCAGCTCTGCTGCCGTCAGCGCGGCGCGTGGCGGCGCTGCCGTCGCCGACACGGCATCGGCGTCGTCGAGGACGAACCCCTCGGCCGCGAGCACGCCCCGAATGAGCTGCGCGCCATGACCCCAGGCATCCGCCTCGAAGACGCGCGGAGAGATCGAGTGGATGCCGCGCGCCCGCGCCGCCCGTGCATTCGCGGCGAGAGCCGCCCTCGAGATGCGCGCGACGGTCGCGCTGCGGGGTCCGGACCCGGGCGCCGACATGTCGTGCCCAGGGACAGCGGAACTCACGCCTCTAGACTATCGGGGTCCCCGAACCGAACCCGGAGCACGCATGTCTTCTCAGGGCCTCGCCCTCTCGAATCGCCTTCGCTACCTCGCCTGGCGCGTCCGCCGCATCGATGTCGGCTCCGTGCTGGATCGCGCAAAAGAGACCGCCCACGCGCACGGGAAGTGGACGCCGGCCGTGGTGGTCGACATGCTGTGGTCGGCCGGGTTCAAGCAGGTGGGCTTCCAGGACTACGTCGACTACGACTTCGCGATCCTGAGCCGTGCGGAGCGGGCGACCTACATGACCCACCCGGTGTCGAACGAACTGTCGCAGAGGTACGACCACCCCGACTACCGGGGTCTGTTCCAGGACAAGGTCGAGTTCGACCGCACTTTCAGCGAGTTCCTCCGCCGCGACTGGATGGTCGTCGAAGCAGGCAACGCGGACGAGGTGCGCGCGTTCGCCGAGAAGCACGGCACGATCGTCACGAAGGAGCCGGTGGGTCAAGCGGGCACGGGCGTGCACCGCTACCACGCCGCCGAGGTCTCGGACTGGGACGGCTTCCACCGCGGCCTCCTGGAGCGTGGCGAACTGCTCATCGAAGAGGTGATCCGCCAGCACGCGGACCTTGCGGCGGTGTGCCCGGGCACGGTCAACACGACCCGCGTCACCGCGTTCTTCGACGGCGAGCAGACCCACATCCTCGCGATGGCCCAGAAGTTCGGGCGTGGCGCAGTCAGCGACCAGATGACCTTCGGCGGCTTCTACACGATGCTCGACGAGAACGGCCACGCCGTCGGCCCCGGGTACGACTCGCACGAGCACGTGCACGTGAAGCACCCCGACAGCGGATTCGTGATCGCCGACTTCCAGCTGCCGATGATCGATGAGGTCACCGCGTTCGTGGACCAGGTCGCGCGCGTCGTCCCGCAGATCCAGTACGTCGGCTGGGACATCGTCGTCACGCCCGACGGGCCGGTGCTCGTCGAGGGCAACTGGGGAGCCGGTGTCTACGAGAACAAGCCGAGCGTCACCGGCATCCGCACCGGCCACAAGGCGCGCTATCGCGCGGCGATCGGGTTCTGATCACACGGGAATGGCGCGGTGCCCCACAAGGCACCGCGCCATTCGCGTGTGACGGCTCAGACCGAGCGGACGACGCCGAGCGGCGTCGACTGGTGACCCTGGCCGAGCGGGTTGTCTTTGAGGATCGCGACGAGCTGCTTCTCGCCGGCCTTGTCGAGCGTCGAACCGAGGATGTTGCCGCCCAGGTCGTTGATGTCGACCACCGCGACCTCGGGGACACCGCCGAGAAGCGCCTTCACGTGCTCGGCGACCTCGCGCGGACGCTCGGGCCCGAGCACCACCGCCTTGTTGTACGGCGGGATGGTGCCCGACGTCGGCCCGTCGATCGCACGGGCCTTGTCTCCCGCGATGCGGTAGAAGTCGCCCTTGCGGCCGAACAGCTTCGTGACCGCCGACACGGCCGCCGCGAACAGGATCCGCAGCGTGCCGCACTCGCGCAGGGCCATCTCCATCGTCTCGGGCATGCCGAGTCCGATGCCGTACGGCGTGCGCGTGACGTACTTCGACAGGAAGAACGCGAGCTTGCGCGGCGCGATGTCCTCGACGAGGTACGAGCGGCTCTGCGTGATCGCGACGATCTTCTCCGTCACGAACAGCAGGTCGCCCTCCTGCACGACATCTGTCGCGTACTCGCGCACGAACTCGTCGAGGTCGTCGCCGGGCATCACGACCCGCGTGCGGATCGGGATGCGCGCGAACGACGAGCCTTCGACCTGAACGGTGAGCGCCTTGCCGGCGTTCGCCTCACTCACTCGAGGTAGTCCCGCAGGGACTGCGAACGCGAGGGGTGCCGCAGTTTGGCCATCGTCTTCGACTCGATCTGGCGGATCCGCTCACGCGTGACGCCGAACGTGTCGCCGATCTGGTCGAGCGTCTTGGGCTGGCCGTCGCCGAGTCCGAAGCGCATGCGGATCACGCCCGCCTCGCGCTCGGACAGCGAGTCCAGCAGCGACTCGAGCTGACGCTGCAGCATCGTGAAGCCCACCGCGTCGGCGGGGACCACGGCCTCGGTGTCCTCGATGAGGTCACCGAACTCGCTGTCGCCGTCCTCACCCAGGGGCGTGTGCAGCGAGATCGGCTCGCGGCCGTACTTCTGCACCTCGATGACCTTCTCGGGGGTCATGTCGAGCTCGCGGCTGAGCTCCTCGGGCGTGGGTTCACGACCGAGGTCCTGCAGCATCTGGCGCTGCACGCGTGCGAGCTTGTTGATCACCTCGACCATGTGCACAGGGATGCGGATGGTGCGGGCCTGGTCGGCCATCGCTCGGGTGATCGCCTGGCGGATCCACCACGTCGCGTACGTCGAGAACTTGAAGCCCTTGGTGTAGTCGAACTTCTCCACGGCGCGGATGAGACCGAGGTTGCCCTCCTGGATGAGGTCCAGGAACTGCATGCCGCGGCCCGTGTAGCGCTTGGCGAGCGACACCACGAGACGCAGGTTGGCGCCGAGCAGGTGGCTCTTAGCGCGCTGCCCGTCGCGGGCGACCCACTGCAGGTCCAGGCCCAGCTGCGAGGACTTCTCGCTCGCCGACATGTGCGACAGCTTCTCCTCGGCGAACAGGCCCGCCTCGATCCGCATCGCAAGCTCGACCTCTTCGGCCGCGTTGAGGAGCGGAACCTTGCCGATCTGCTTCAGGTAGTCCTTGACGGGGTCGGCCGTCGCGCCGGTGATCTGCGTCGAGTAGACGGGGACGTCGTCCTCGTCGCTGGACGAGATGACGATCGCGCCCGTGGGCAGCGGCTCTGTGAACGCCGGCTTGGCGCCCTCTTCCTCGTCGTCCTCGTCCTCGCCGTCGCCCTTCTTGGCCTTCTTGTCGGCTGCGGACTCGTCGCTGTCGTCGGCGTCGTCGACCTCGGTGTCGTCGGTGACGTCGGCGTCGTCGATCTCGACCTCGTCCTCGAGCTCGCCGTCCTCGTCCTCGTCCTTGGCCTTCGCCTTGGTGGCGCGGGTCTTCGCGGGCGCAGCCTTCGTCTTCGCCGCAGCTTTGGGCGCGGCCTTCGCCTTCGCCGGCGTCTTCGTCGCCGTCGCGCGGGCGGGAGCCTCGACCGTGGTCGCCTCTTCGGTGTCCTCAGCCTTGCGGGTGCGGGTGCTCTTCGTGCCTGACGTCACGTCTCGCCTTTCACCGACGGATGCCGTCGGGGTTTCGGACACTAGTAAGACCCTTGTCAAGTCCTCGGCAGTCCGCGCAGACGGACGACCGATGGCGACAACGGGTCAGATCATCCATTCTCTCACAGTTCTCGGGCGGGAATCGTCCGGCAGCACTGCGGGACGGATGATCCTCGAGTGTGAACGCCCCGGGGCGCCGCGGCATTCCCCGTCAGAGGCGCCCGCGCTTGTCCTCGTCGCCCGGCGGACGCGTCGCGAGGTAGCGCTCGAGCTCGGCGGCGAGCTCGTCGGCGCTCGGCAGATCGCCGGTGTGGATGATCGGCTGAGCGCGGGTGGCGCCCGCCATGTAGGAGTCGTACCGCTCCTCCAGGTTGTGGAGCATCGTCGTGAGCTCATCGCTGCCCGAGACCTGGTCGGTCACCTTCTCGAGATACTCGCGGTTGTCCTCGCGGAGGTCGTCGAGGTCGAAGACGAGGCCCGTCGCGACCGACACGCTGTCGAGGCCCGCGATCGCGGCGGCCGGGTAGTCCGTGTCGCCCAGGTAGTGCGGTACGAGCAGGACGAAGCCTGCGACGTCCGCGCCCGACTGGGCGAACCGGTACTCGAGAAGGTGTCCGACGGTCGCCGGCACCTGCGTGTGCGGCTGCCACACCGAGTGCGCCTTCGTGAGCTCGCCGCGTGTGCCGCTGACGGTCGTGCCGATGGGGCGCGTGTGCGGCACCGGCATAGGGATCGCGTGGACCCAGGTGACCGTCGAGATCTGCAGGCCTTCGGCGAGACCGACGACCGTCTCGGTGAACGCATCCCAGGAGAAATCGGGCTCGTAGCCGGCGAGCAGCACAAACGGCTGTCCGAGCGAATCGTGGGCGAGTGACAGCTCGAGTCGCGGCGGGCGATAGCCGGTGAGATGGTCCGCCTCGAAGGTGATGAGCGGTCGGCGCGCCCGGTAGTCCAGGAGCACGTCCGGGGAGAACGCCAGCACCGGCGTGGGGTCGAGGTCGTCGCGGAAGTAGTCGACCATCCGGGAGGCCGCGTTGCCGGCATCCGTGAAACCGGTCAGGACGATCACGAGCGGCAGCCCGCTCGGGATGGGAGGGGCCGTCGCGACGCGCTCGTAGAGGGGACCGGACACTGGCATGCCTCCACTGTACGAGTCCTCATCGGGGTGGGCTCCGCCCGCGTCGCGCTGACAGCGAACAGCATGCGAGGCCGCCGGTCGGAGCGTCGGGCACGACACCTCCGATCGAAAACTAGGATGGTGCGCATGCCGTATCCGGAGCTGTCGTACACCACTTCCGCCCTGGCCGACATCGAGGCGGATGCTTTGGTGCTCGCGCTCCCTCCGCTGGCAGACGCCGCCGACGCGCTCTCCGCCTGGCCGGGACTGACGGAGGCCCTCGAAGGCGTGGGCTTCACGGGCGCGGCCGGTTCCACCGTCCGCGCCTTCGCACCCCAGGCGACCCGCCGGCCCCTCTTCGTCGTGGGCACCGGGTCGTCCCCCGACGCCGCGGCCGTGCGCGACGCCGTCGGGGCCGCGGTGCGCACCACCACCGGGTTCGCGACGATCGCGGTCGCCGCGGCATCCTCGCCCGCGCTCACCCGGGCCGTCGCCGAGGGTGCCGTCATCGGCGGATACCGCTTCGAAGGCTACAAGCGCGACGCCGGCAAGCTGCGCGCGTCGCGCGTGGTGATCTCGGCTCCCGCAGAGCTCTCCCCCGAGGATGCCGCTGCGGTCGACGCCGTCGGCTCCGCTCTCGCGCTCGTCAAGGACCTCGTGCACGTCCCCGCGGAGTGGCTCGGTCCCCAAGACTTCGCCGACCGTGCGGTCTCGACTGTCGCGGACCTCCCGGTCGAGGTGGAGGTTCTCGACGAGACCGCGCTGGCGGAACAGGGGTACGGCGGCATCCTCGGCGTGGGCCGCGGCTCGGACCGCCCCCCGCGCTTCGTCCGGCTCGACTACTCCCCTGCGGGCGCCGAGCGCCACGTCGCCCTCGTGGGCAAGGGGATCACCTTCGACACGGGCGGCCTCTCGCTGAAGCCCCCGGCGGGCATGGTCGGCATGAAGTACGACATGTGCGGCGCCGCGATCGCGCTGGCAGTCGTCGCCGCGGCGGCCCGCCTCGCGCTGCCCGTGCGGGTGACGGGGTGGCTGTGCGTGGCCGACAACATGCCGTCGGGTCGCGCGACGCGCCCGGGCGACGTCGTTCGGATCCTGGACGGGACGACCGTCGAGGTCCTCAACACGGATGCCGAAGGGCGCGTCGTCCTGGCCGACGGTCTGGTCGCCGCCAGCCGCACCCGTCCGGATGTGATCATCGATGTCGCGACTCTCACCGGTGCGATCTCGGTCGCACTCGGCACGCGGCACACCGGAGTGATGGGCGAGGACGTCGCCGTTGGCGAGTACCTCGCGGCCGCCGAGCGCGCCGGGGAGCCGGCGTGGCCGCTCCCCCTCCCCGACCACATGGAGGACGAGCTCGACTCGCCGATCGCCGACCTCCAGAACGCGAAGATCGGCGACCCGGCCGGCGGCTCGCTGTTCGCAGGTCTCTTCCTGCGCCGTTTCGTCGGGCGCGTGTCCGACGAGGCGGACGCGCCCCGGATCCCGTGGGTGCACCTCGACATCGCCGGCTCGGGCACCACCAAGGCGGCCTACGGCGCCACCGACAAGGGCCCGACCGCGGCGACGGTCCGCTCACTCATCGAGTTCCTCACAGGAGATGCCTCATGACCGACCACCACGCTGACATCGTCGTCCTGGGCGGAGGCAGCGGCGGATATGCGGCCGCGCTGCGCGCAGCCGAGCTCGGGAAGTCCGTCGTGCTCATCGAGAAGGACAAGCTGGGCGGCACGTGCCTCCACCGCGGCTGTATCCCGACGAAGGCGCTGCTGCACTCGGCGGAGGTGGCCGAGCACGTGAAGGACGCGGCATCCGTGGGTGTGACCGCCACGTTCGCCGGGATCGACCCGGCCGGGGTGACCGCGTACCGCGAGGGCATCGTCGCCAAGAAGTTCAAGGGACTCGAAGGGCTCGTCAAGGCCCGCGGCATCACCGTCGTCGCCGGCGAGGGGCGGCTCCTCGCCGACCGCGGCATCGCCGTGGGCGACGACGTCTACCGCGGCACCGACGTCGTCCTGGCGACCGGCTCCTACACCCGGCTCCTCCCCGGCCTCGAGGCGACCGGCCGGATCCTGACGAGCGAGGGTGCCCTGTCACTCGACGAGGTCCCCTCGCGGGTCGCGATCCTCGGCGGCGGCGTCATCGGCGTCGAGTTCGCCAGCGTCTGGCGCTCGTTCGGCGCCGAGGTCACGATCATCGAGGCTCTCGACCATCTCGTCCCGAACGAGGACATCGCCCTCAGCAAGGCGCTCGAGCGTGCCTTCCGCAAGCGCGGCATCGCCTCTCGCCTCGGCGTGCGCTTCGCCTCCGCCGAGCAGAGCGACAGCGAGGTGACCGTGAAGCTCGAGGACGGATCCGAGATCGTCGCGGACTATCTGCTCGTGGCGGTCGGTCGAGGTCCGGCGACCGCCGGTCTCGGCTTCGAGGATGCCGGGATCGCCGTCGACCGCGGGTTCGTTACCGTCGACGAGCGCCTCCGGACGAGCGTGCCGCACGTGTGGGCGGTCGGCGACATCGTCCCGGGACTCCAGCTCGCCCACCGCGGCTTCCAGCAGGGCATCTTCGTGGCCGAGGAGATCGCGGGCCTCCGTCCGATCCCGGTGCCCGAGACGACGATCCCGCGTGTGACCTACAGCAGCCCGGAGGTCGCCTCGGTGGGTGCGACCGAAGCTCAGGCGCGCGCCGAGCACGGAGACCGCGTCGTCGCGTACGAATACAACCTGGCCGGAAACGGCAAGAGCGAGATCATCGGCACCGGGGGTCTCGTGAAGGTCGTGAGACTCGCCGACGGCCCCGTCGTGGGAGTCCATCTCGTCGGCGACCGCGTCGGCGAGCTCATCACCGAAGGGCAGCTGGCGGTGGGCTGGGAGGCCCACCCGGAGGATCTCGCGCCGCTCATCCACGCCCACCCCACGCAGAGCGAAGCACTGGGCGAGGCATTCCTGGCGCTTGCGGGCAAGCCCCTGCACGCACTCTGACGACCCGGTCCTCCGGGTCAGTAAGCTAAATGACATCGACACGTCTGAAGGAGACACACCCATGAGCACATCCGTGGTCCTCCCCGCGCTCGGAGAGAGCGTCACCGAGGGTACGGTGACCCGCTGGCTCAAGCAGGTAGGTGACACCGTTCAGGCCGACGAGGGCCTGCTCGAGATCTCGACCGACAAGGTCGACACCGAGATCCCGTCGCCCGTGAGCGGCGTGATCGAGGAGATCCTGGTCCAGGAGGACGAGACGGTCGAGGTCGGCGCCGTGCTGGCGAAGATCGGCGATGGATCGGGCGCTCCCGCACCGGCCGACGAGGCTCCCGCCGCTGAGGCTGCCGCCGCTGAGGCCCCCGCCGCGGAGGCACCGGCTGCCGAGGCTCCTGCCGCCCCCGCTGCGGAAGCGGCGCCCGCTGCTGCCGAGGCTCCCGACGCGGAGGCGCCCACTGCCGCCGCCCCGGCCGGCGATGCGAAGGACGTCGTGCTCCCCGAGCTCGGCGAGAGCGTCACGGAGGGCACCGTCACCCGCTGGCTCAAGCAGGTCGGCGACGACGTCGCCGCGGACGAGCCGCTGCTCGAGATCTCGACCGACAAGGTCGACACCGAGATCCCCGCGCCCTTCGCCGGCACCTTGCAGGAGATCCTCGTGAATGAGGACGAGACTGTCGAGGTCGGCGCGGTCCTGGCCCGGATCGGCTCCGGCGCGCCCGCCGCCGAGGCTCCTGCCGCACCGGCCGCGCCCGAGGAGGCGCCGACCGCGCCCGAGGCTCCTGCCGCTCCGGCTCCTGCCGCCGAAGCTCCGGCTCCCGCCGCGGAGGCGCCGGCCGCCCCCGCTCCGGCTGCTGCAGCGCCGGCCGCCCCCGCTGCACCGGCAACGGCGCCCGCCGTCCCGGCAGCCGCCGCTCCGGCCGCATCCGGGCTCAGCCTCGACGACGACGGCCCCACCTACGTGACTCCGCTCGTGCGTCGTCTCGCGCAGCAGCAGGGCGTCGACCTCGCCTCCGTGACGGGTACCGGTGTCGGAGGCCGCATCCGCAAGGAAGACGTGCTGAAGGCTGCCGAGGCCGCCGCGGCCGCTCCCGGAGCCGCCGCGCCCGCCCCGGCTGCCGCTCCCGCCGTCGAGGTCTCGCCGCTGCGCGGTACCACGCAGCCGATGTCGCGTCTGCGCAAGGTGCTCGCCGAGCGTGCGGTCGCATCGATGCAGCAGACGGCCCAGCTGACCACGGTCATCGAGGTCGACGTCACGAAGCTGTCGAACTTCCGCGACAAGGTGAAGGGCACGTTCCAGGAGAAGACCGGCGACAAGCTGTCCTTCCTGCCGTTCTTCGCGCTTGCCGCGGCGGAGGGTCTGCAGGCATACCCGATCATCAACTCGACGGTCGACGGGACCGACATCGTCTACCCCGCGACCGAGAACCTGTCGATCGCCGTCGATACCGAGCGTGGTCTCCTGACGCCCGTGCTGCGTGATGCCGGGTCGAAGAACCTCGCGCAGATCGCCCACGAGATCGCGGATCTCGCGGCGCGCACGCGCGACAACAAGCTGAAGCCCGACGAGCTGGCCGGCGGCACCTTCACGCTGACGAACACCGGATCGCGCGGCGCGCTGTTCGACACGCCTGTGGTGTTCCTCCCGCAGTCGGCGATCCTCGGCACCGGCGTCGTGGTCAAGCGGCCGGGCATCGTCTCGGTGGACGGCAAAGCGGCGAAAAAGATACGCTCGTACGTGTAACTCGCGCTTTCCTACTACCACCGGACGATCGACGGTGCCGACGCCGCCCGCTTCCTCGGCGCGGTGAAGGCCCGCCTCGAGGCCGCGGAGTTCGAGTCGCAGCTCGGCATCTGACACGAGCACGATCATGGCTGGTCCGCGACGTCGTACACGTCGCGGACCAGCCATTCGTCGTTCGTGCGGACGATGACGACGATCTGATCCGGCATCCGAGCGTCGGCGCGGGGAGGGGCGGGAGCGACACGGAGCACCGCGACTCCCCCGTAGTCATCGATCACCGTCACGTTTCGTTCGCCCTCCTCGCGCGTCGCCACTCCCGGCGGAAGCTCGCGGGCCGTGTCCTCGACGAGTGATGCCGGGCAGCCGCGGGAAGCGCACGACGCCAGTTCGTCGATGAGCGCGGCGGCTTCCGCTTCGCTCGCGGTCGCCTTCGCCGCCGGCGTCTGCGTGGCGCGCGCCGGATGATGGGGCGTGGCCGACCGGACCGCGGAGGACGGCGGTGCGGGGGAACGGGATGCGGACCGACGGGGTGCCGTGGAGGCGCCGTCGCCGGCATCCGCCGACGACGGTGTCACCGGCTCCCAAGGAGCCCACAGGCCGACGACGAGGACGACAGCAGCCACGGCGACGCCGGCGAGGACCACCCGACGTCTCGAGGTGCCCTCGGCCCCGGCGGCGCCGCGATCCGGGCGCGCGGGGGCGTGCTGACGCCAGGCGCCCATCAGGCGGTCCGCCCATGCTCCGTCGACGTGACGGCGCACCGCAGCATGGATCGCTGCGGCCACCGGGTGGTCGGCGGCTGCAGCGTCGGCGACACGAGGGACGGCGCGCGCCCGGACAGCGGGCGCGGCGTGCGCGCCGACCGGTGTCGTGATGACCGGTGTCGTGATGAGCGGCTCGGGATCCGTCACGGCGAACAGGGCCGCCTCCGCGGCGTGCGCGTCGCGCCTCAGCCGGCGAGGATCGGAGATGATGTCGCGGGTCAGCCCGACGGCGTGCGCGAGTGCCGGCCCCGCGCCTCGGCCGAGATCGGCCAGCAGGGCACCTGTCTCCTCGCGCCACGGCGCACCTTCTGCGAGGGCCAGCAGGGGCCGCCCGGCGGAGGTCAGCCACCAACTCCCCCGCTCTGCTCCGCACGCGTCCGCCTCGCCCGCTCCCCGCAGGATGCTGATCGCCACCGTGACCGCCTCGGATTCCGAGACGGTTCCCCGTCGATCGAGCCAGCTGCGCAGCCGCTCCGGACAGTGGACCACGAGAATGCCGCGTCCGCTCGGCCCGCTGCCGGCGTCCACCGGCGCGAGAAGGTGACCGTGCGGGTCGGCGCGCCATGCCGGGTGGTTCTCCCAGAGCGCGAGGTCTGTCCACACGAGACGCTCACCGCCATCGTGATCGGCGGACATCGGCAGAAGATCGCCCGGCAGGGGCGCATCACCGGCGGAGAGTCTTCGAAGCGGCTCGGTCGTCGACATCGCGGGCATGGTCCGAGTGTCCCGACTCCGCCGCTCGCGGCGAGTGGCGTGCAGCCGCTCTGTGGACAGTCTCGCGTGCGCCTCGGCTGTGATGAAGTCGTCGCGTCGAAGGTAGGCTGGTCACCATGTCATCCCGCAGTTCCGCGCCCGAGAAGCGGCCCGGCTTCTTCCGCCAGATCCGCTCGCTCATCAGCTTCACGCGCGACGTGTACGCGTGGGCTCCGTGGGTGCTCCTGGCGATCGTCGTCGTCGGGACCGGCATCGGTGTGCTCGTAGGCTTCTTCGTCCCGCCGGTCGCCATCTGGAGCATCATCCTGTGGGGTGTGACCGGTGTGATGTTCGGTCTCCTCGCGGCGATGATGGTGCTCACCCGCCTGTCGACGCGTGCCATGTACAAGAAGATCGACGGGATGCCAGGCGCCGCGGGTCACGTGCTGTCGACCTCGCTGGGTCGCCGGTGGGTCGCATCCGACACGCCCGTCGGAGTGAACCCGCGCACACAGGACGCCGTCTACCGCGTCGTCGGCCGCGGCGGTGTCGTCATCGTCGGCGAGGGAGCGGCGGGTCGTCTCACCCGCCTGATCAACGATGAGCGCGTGAAGGTCCAGCGCGTCGCGTCCGGCGTCCCCGTGCACGTGCTGCACGTCGGTCACGGTGACGGCGACGTGCCGATCTCGAAGCTCGCCGCGACGATCAAGGCGCTGCCCAAGAAGGTCGACCGCGCCACGATGGCTGCCGTCGTCAAGCGCATCGACTCGGTGTCTCAGTCCGTGACGTCGCTGCCGATTCCGAAGGGCATCGACCCGACGAAGGCCCGGGCCCCGCGCCCGCGCTGAGCGGACGTCTCACAGACCCTCAGGCCCGGACGAGGACCGTCCCCGCCGCCTTGTCGTGCAGTCCGCGCTGGTCGGCGTCCCACACCACGGCCGGGATCACGACGATCAGCAGCAGAGTGCGGATGATCGGGCGCCACAGCCCCACCCATCCGCCCTGGACGAGCTGGATGCGCAGGCCCATGACGCGGTGCCCCGGAGTACCGCCGATCGTCGGCAGGAACAGCACGTTCAGGACGGCGAAGACGGTCATCGGAGCGAACATCGTGAGACCGGCCTGCGCGGGCAGCGCGAACTGGTCGTAGCCCAGGAAAGCGGTCGCGATGAGCGTTGCGGCGATGTAGTCGATGAAGAGCGCGGCGATGCGGCGGCCCGGACGCGCGATGCTCCCGCTGCCGACCTCCGGCATCCCCAGGCGTTCGCCGGGATACGAGTTCTCACGGAGGTAGGTCACCTCTCCAGCGTATCGGCGCCCCTGTAACATGCCGGAAACACGAGAGACACTGCCGGGCAACTCCGCCTCGGTAGGTTCGAAGCCAGCCTGCCGGTTCAGGCGGTTATCACCCGATCTTGGAGACTCCATGTTCAAAGATTCATCCGAGGTGCTCAAGTACATCAAGGACGAGGACGTCAAGTTCCTCGACATCCGTTTCACGGATCTCCCGGGTGTGCAGCAGCACTTCAACATCCCCGCCTCGACCGTCGACGAGGAGTTCTTCACCGTCGGCCAGCTCTTCGACGGCTCGTCGATCCGTGGGTTCGCGAACATCCACGAGTCCGACATGCAGCTCATCCCGGACGTCACCACCGCCTACCTGGACCAGTTCCGCGAGGCCAAGACGCTGGTGATGATCTTCGACATCTACAACCCGCGCAACGGCGAGATCTATCACAAGGACCCGCGTCAGGTCGCGAAGAAGGCAGAGAAGTACCTCGCCTCCACCGGCATCGCCGACACCGCGTTCTTCGCTCCCGAGGCGGAGTTCTACATCTTCGACGACGTCCGCTACTCCGTGACGCAGAACCAGAGCTTCTACAAGGTCGACTCGGAAGAGGGCGCCTGGAACACCGGTCGCGAGGAGGAGGGCGGCAACCTCGCCAACAAGACCCCCTACAAGGGCGGCTACTTCCCCGTGAGCCCCGTCGACAAGACGGCGGACCTGCGCGACGACATCACCCTCAACCTCATCGAGGCGGGCTTCACGCTCGAGCGCTCGCACCACGAGGTCGGTACCGGCGGGCAGCAGGAGATCAACTACCGCTTCGACACGATGGTGCACTCGGCCGACGACATCCTGAAGTTCAAGTACATCGTCAAGAACACGGCGCAGCAGTGGGGCAAGGTCGCGACCTTCATGCCCAAGCCGCTCTTCGGCGACAACGGCTCGGGCATGCACACCCACCAGTCGCTGTGGCTGAACGGCGAGCCACTCTTCTACGACGAGAAGGGCTACGGCGGGCTCTCCGACACGGCCCGCTGGTACATCGGCGGCCTTCTGGCCCACGCCCCCGCGGTGCTGGCCTTCACCAACCCGACGATCAACTCGTACAAGCGACTGGTCAAGGGGTACGAGGCTCCCGTCAACCTCGTCTACTCGGCGGGCAACCGCTCGGCGGCGATCCGCATCCCGATCACGGGCTCCAACCCGAAGGCCAAGCGCATCGAGTTCCGCGCGCCCGACGCCTCCGGCAACCCGTACCTGGCCTTCGCGGCGCAGATGATGGCCGGTCTCGACGGCATCATCAACCGCATCGAGCCGCACGAGCCCGTGGACAAGGACCTCTACGAGCTCCCGCCCGAGGAGGCCAAGAACATCCCGCAGGTGCCCAACTCGCTGCTGGACTCGCTCGACGCTCTGCGCGCCGACCACGAGTTCCTGACGCGCGGCAACGTGTTCACGCCCGAGCTCATCGAGACGTGGATCGAGTACAAGATCGAGAACGAGATCCAGCCGATCAACGCGCGGCCGCACCCGTTCGAGTACGAGCTGTACTTCGGCGTCTGACGCACCTCACGACGAAGCCCCTCGGCACCTGCCGGGGGGCTTCGACGTACCCTTCGCACGTCAGCCGTAGAAGAGCTTCTCGAAGTCGCGCCGGGCGCGTCGGGCCGTCCGCATCCACTCCTCCTCGACCAGCGTCGCCGAGCGCGGCGGATACTCCAGAACGCGTCCGATGCCGTCGAGCTTCGCGCGGTCGGTGGGGAGCACGTCGCTCGTCTGGCCGGAGAGGAGGGTGTTGGCCGAACGGAGCCGGCTCGCGAGGCGCCAGCTCTCGGCGAGACGCTCAGCGGCCGCGTCGGGCACAAGACCCGCCGCACGAGCGGCGTCGAGCGCGACGATCGTCGAGGTCGTCCGCATGCCCGCGAGACCGTGCGCGTGCTCGAGTTGAAGGAGCTGGACGAGCCATTCGACGTCGCTGAGGCCACCCGGGCCGAGCTTCAGGTGGCGGGCACGGTCGGCGCCCTGGGCGAGTCGCTCGTTCTCCACGCGCGCTTTGATCCGCTTGATCTCGCGCAGCCCTTGCGCCTCGACCGCGGCCGGGTACCGGACCTCATCGGCCAGCGACATGAAGCGCGCGATCAGCTTCGTGCTGCCCGCGACGCCCCGGGCGCGAAGGAGCGCCTGCGCCTCCCACGACAGCGACCAACGGCCGTAATAGGCGGCGTACGACTCGAGAGAGCGCGCGAGCGGACCGTTGCGTCCTTCCGGGCGGAGCCCGGCGTCCAACTCGAACGGCAGCCGGTGGTCCTCGGAGTAAGTGCGCAGACCCGTGGCCAGCTGCACGGCCAACGTGTGCGCGCGCTGCGGATCGACACCGTTCGGGTCGTAGACGTACATGACATCGGCATCCGAGCCGAAGCCGAGTTCCGCTCCCCCGAATCGCCCCATCGCGATGACCGCGAAGTCGAGTGCGTCGTCCGCCGCGGGGACGACCTCGCGTCGCACGGCTCGGAGGGTCGCCTGAATGGTGACCTCGCTGACCGTCGTGAGTCCCTGCGCGAGATCCTCGATCGTCACGGTGCCGACGACGGCCGCGAGGGCGAGTCGGAGGAGTTCCCGTCGGCGCAGCGCCCGCACGGCGCTCATCGCTTCGTCTATCGCCGTGTGGCGGGTCTGGATGGCGCGCGCCTCTTCCTGGAGCGCGACGCCGCTGCGCGGCTTCAGCTGGTCCTCGGAGTCAAGCCATGCGACCGACTCCGGGATCCACTCCATGAGGTCGCCGATGTAGCGGGAGCCGGAGAGTGCCCGGGTGAGACGCTCCGCGGCGCCCGACGAATCGCGGAGCATTCGCAGGAACCACGGTGTGTCGCCCAGCCGCTCGCTGATGCGCCGGAACGCCAGCAGCCCGTAGTCGGGATCCACGCCGTCGGCGAACCACCGGAGCATCACCGGCATGAGGTGGCGCGCGATGGTCGCCTTCCGGCTGAGTCCGCTGGTCAGCGCTCCGATGTGACGGAGTGCCCCGGCCGGGTCGCGGAAGCCGATGGCCGCCAACCGGTCGTGCGCCTGCTGCGGCGAGAGTCCCTGTTCGTCTGCGGGCAGCGCCGCGACGGCCGACAGCAGCGGTCGATAGAAGAGGCGCACGTGGATGTCGCGGACCTCGCGTTTGGTCGACTCCCAGAGTGCCCAGACGGCCGCCCCCGATTCGGCGAGGCCCGACGCGCGGGCGAGCACGCGCAGACCGTCCGGGGTGGCGGGCATGAGGTGCGTCCGCCGGAGGCCGGCGAGCTGGAGGCGGTGCTCGAGCACGCGGAGGGTCCGGTAGTGGTGGGAGAAGGATGCCGCTTCGCTTCGGCCGATGTACCCCTCGGCGACGAGCGCCTCGATCGCGGGTAGGGTGCCCGTCTGCCGGATCCTGTCGTCCTGCAGGCCGTGGACGAGCTGCAGCAGCTGGACCGTGAATTCGATGTCGCGGATGCCGCCCGGCCCGAGCTTCAGCTGGTACGGCACCTCTGCGGCGGGGATGTGCTCGGTGACGCGCTCTCGCATGCGCTGAACGCTGTCGACGAAGTTCTCGCGAGCCGCCGAGGTCCACACCTTCGGCTGCACCGCGGCGACGTACGTCGCACCCAGTTCGGGGTCGCCGGCGATCGGTCGCGCCTTGAGCAGAGCCTGGAACTCCCAGCTCTTGGCCCACCGGTCGTAATACGACAAGTGGGAGTCGAGGCTGCGGACGAGGGCTCCCTGCTTGCCTTCCGGTCGCAGGTTCGCGTCGACCTCCCAGAGGGGCGGCTCGATCTCGACGCCCGAGATGCCCCGCATGGTCTGCACGGCGAGCCGGGTGGCGATGTCGATGATCCGACTGTCCCCGTACTCGTCGAGCGCCTCGGGTGACCCGCCGCCGACGAAGATCACATCCACGTCGCTCACGTAGTTGAGCTCGCGCGCACCGGTCTTCCCCATGCCGATGATCGCCAGGCGGGTGGCGGCGACCTGTTCGCGTGGGAAGAGGCCCGCCCCCGCACTCCCGCCGGACACACGGGTGCGCGCCACACTCAGCGACGCCTCGAGTGCCGCGCCGGCGGCGTCCGCCAGAGCGGCCGCGACGGGTGCGAGCACGGTCGTGGCATCGGGCGCGGACAGGTCGATCGCCGCGATCCGGGCGAGCATGCGCCGGTAGCGCACGCGCAGCGCGACCCACGAGGACTCGTCGCCGCTGGCGGCGAAGCCGTCGGCATCCGCGTCGATGGACTGCTGGAGCTCGGACCGCAGTTCGTCCGCGGTCGGGAGCGCGGCATCCCCGCCCACGAGGAAGGCGAGCTCACCGGGGTGACGCAGATAGAAGTCCGCGAAGCCGGAGGATGCGCCGAGGAGCGACCACAGGGAGGCGGGCTCGGACTGCAGGGCGCGCCGCGCATCGTCTGGGGAGCGTCGTGCGATCCGCGTCAGGGCCGCGAGGGCGGCGTCGGGATCGGCGGCTCGCTCGGCATGGCGGGTGAGGGTCTCGCGATCGAGATCCAGCAGCGGGGAGAGTTCGCCGAGGAGGCGGTCCGTCTCGGCGAGATCGCCGAATCCCGCGCGTGCGAGACCGGTGAGGGTGCCGGAGCGCGGGCTCGCGGACATGCGGGTTACAGCATCTCCAGGTTGCTCTTCAGTTCGAAGGGCGTGACCTGCGCGCGGTACTCCTGCCATTCGCGACGCTTGTTGAGCAGCACGTAGTTGAAGACCTGCTCCCCCAGCGTCTCCGCGACCAGTTCGGACTCCTCCATGTACTCCAGAGCGTGGTCGAGGCTCGCCGGCAGCGCCTCGTAGCCCAGGGCGCGACGCTCGGCGTCGGTGAGCGACCACACGTTGTCCTCGGCCTCGGGAGGAAGCTCGTACTCCTCCTCGATGCCCTTGAGGCCCGCCGCGAGCATGAGCGCGTAGGCGAGGTAGGGGTTCGCGGCGGAGTCGAGGGCCCGGTACTCGACGCGCGTCGACTGGCCCTTCTTCGGCTTGTACATCGGCACGCGCACGAGCGCCGAGCGATTGTTGTGGCCCCAGCAGATGAAGCTCGGCGCCTCGTCGCCGCCCCACAGCCGCTTGTAGGAGTTCACGAACTGATTGGTGACGGCCGCGATCTCGTTCGCGTGGCGCAGCAGCCCGGCGATGAAGCGCCTGCCGGTGAGCGAGAGCTGGTACTGCGCCCCCTCCTCGTAGAAGGCGTTGACATCGCCCTCGAACAGGGACATGTGCGTGTGCATGCCGCTGCCGGGGTGACCGCTGAGGGGCTTCGGCATGAAGGTCGCGTACACACCCTGCTCGATCGCGACCTCCTTGACTACCGTGCGGAAGGTCATGATGTTGTCGGCGGTCGCCAGGGCGTCGGCGTAGCGCAGGTCGATCTCGTTCTGACCCGGGCCGCCCTCGTGGTGGCTGTACTCGACGGAGATGCCGAGGTCTTCGAGCATCCGGACGGCCCGGCGGCGGAAGTCGTGAGCGGTGCCCCCGGGCACGTTGTCGAAGTATCCCGCCGAGTCGACCGGCTCCGGCCCGCCGGGGCCGAACGTCGAGGACTTCAGGAGGTAGAACTCGATCTCGGGATGCGTGTAGAAGGTGAACCCGGCATCCGCCGCCTTCGCCAGAGCGCGCTTGAGGACGTGTCGCGGGTCGGCCACGGCCGGCTGACCGTCAGGCGTCGTGATGTCGCAGAACATGCGCGCCGTCGGATCGATCTCCCCGCGCCACGGCAGCGTCTGGAAGGTCGTCGGGTCGGGGTGCGCGAGCAGGTCCGACTCGTAGGAGCGCGTGAGGCCCTCGATCGCCGATCCGTCGAATCCGAGGCCCTCGGCGAACGCGCCCTCGACCTCTGCCGGCGCGATGGCGACCGACTTGAGGGTGCCGATCACATCCGTGAACCAGAGGCGCACGAACTTGACGCCGCGCTCCTCGATCGTGCGCAGTACGAAGTCCCGCTGCTTGTCCATCGCGTCCTCTCCGGTGACGGTCCGATTCAGACTATCGGCCCGCGCCCGCCTCGCCGTCCGGCGACACGTCGGCGCCCGAGCCCCACTGATCCTCGCGGGCCTCCTCCTCGCGCCAGGCGCGGGAGCGCTCCGCGATCACCTCCGGTGCCTTCGCCGCCTCCTCTGCGGTCTCGAACGGACCGGCCCGGTCGACGGACGGCGACTCGAATCCACGCTCCACCTCACCGGTCTTGAGGTTGTACCAGTACTTCTCGTCGTTCCCGGTCACGATCGTTCCTCTCGTCGATGGGGGCGTGCTCCGATCCTACGAGCCGTCGGTGCCGGCTCGGTAGGCTGACGGCATGGCGATCAAGACGACCCGCGCCGTCGGGGTGGACATCGGCGGCACCGGCATCAAGGGGGCGGTGGTCGACCTCGAGGACGGCGCGCTCCTCACCGACCGCATCAAGGTGGCCACGCCTGCGGGGGCGGAGCCGGACGACGTGCTGGCCGCCGTCAAGATCGTGCTCGAGCGCCTCGAGGTTCACGACGCCGACGTTCCGCTGGGCGTCGCGTTCCCTGCGATCGTGAAGCGCGGTCGCACCCTGTCGGCCGCCAACGTGTCGGACGCGTGGATCGGGTTCGAGGCTGAGAAGTTCTTCGAGGACGGGCTGGGACGCGAGATCCACTTCGCCAACGACGCCGACGTCGCGGGCGTCGCGGAGCTTCGGTACGGAGCCGCCCGCGACCAGGACGGCCTCGTGCTGCTGACGACGCTCGGCACGGGTATCGGGACCGCGATGATCCACGGCGGGACGCTGATCCCCAACTCCGAGCTCGGCCATCTCCAGCGAGCGGGGCACAAGAAGGACGCCGAGGGCTGGGCTGCGTACTCCGCGATGGAACGCGACGAGCTCAGCTGGTCGCAGTGGGCGAAGCGGCTCCAGTGGTACTACAGCCACCTGGAGTTCCTGCTCAGTCCGGATCTCTTCATCGTCGGCGGCGGCGTCTCCAAGCATGCGGACGAGTTCCTGCCGCTCCTCGACCTCGGCACGCCGATCGTCCCGGCGGTCCACCGCAACAACGCCGGCATCATCGGCGCCGCGGCGCTGGCGGTCGCCTGAGGCATCCGGGGTCCTCGCGAGAGGGCGAATGGGCCGGCCTGTACGCCGGGTTCTGTCCGGGGGCTTCAGCCCCGTGGACGGTCATCTCTCTCGGCGACGCGTTGCCGCGCCGCTCCAGCGGCCTACCCGGGGACTCGGCGAGCCGCGTCGTCATCCCCTGTCTGGCCTTGCTCCGGGCGAGGTTTGCCGTGCGGACCGTGTCACCACGGTCCCGGTGGTCTCTTACACCACCCTTTCACCCTTACCCGCCGCGGACGGCGGGCGGTCTGCTCTCTGTGGCACTGTCTCGCGGATCGCTCCGGGTGGGTGTTACCCACCGCCCTGCCCTGTGGAGCCCGGACGTTCCTCGGGGCGGTATCCCGCCACGCGACCGTCCAGCCGACCCATTCGCATCGGCGAGTTTACCGTGGTGAGCCCGATCGTGGTGTAGCATCCGATGTGTGGGCCCGATTGGGGAGGGTCCCGACTGAGCAGGCTGGGGGGCTTGTCATGAAGAAGTCTGTGTTCGCACGCGCACTCGTCGCGGGGATCTTGCTGCTGTCGTTGCCGACAGCGGCGCACGCAGCCACGGAGGACGACGGCTACACGCCAGGCGTCGACGGCAGCTTCACGCTGGCCGGCTCGGAGGTGGCGGGCGTCTGCGAGAACGACGTGCCGTGGATCGAGTACTCGGTGGTCCTCACCGATACCAACAACAAGGCGACGAGCCACACGGCTCGCCTGGTGCTGTCGAACGGCTCGCAGTCGACGACGATCCAGCTCGGCGCGCTCGATGCCGACGGCAAGCTCTCGGGCCGCATCCTGTGGCCGGGCGCATCCATCGCCGCCGACGGCTCGCCGACCGGCTGGCCGGGCTGGGCGTTCGTCGACGGCTCCTGGGTCGAGACGACGGACAACTTCGCGTGGACGCGCGGGGACATCTCGGCCAAGGTGGTCGTGAACCCCGAGGTCGCGGTCGCGCTGAGCTACCCGCCGAGCAACCCGTACTGCAGCGCGCGCCCGCCGGTGACCGGTGAGCCCGCCGATGTGGGCGACGAGGTCGTCCTCGCGGTCACGGGTGGCGACTTCGACGCGCTGCCGTTCGTCGTCGGTGGTGGAGCCGTGCTCCTGGTGGGTGCGGGCCTGATCGCCTTCAGCCGCCGCCGTCGCACCAACTGATCCATGGATCAGGCATCGCCTGATCTGACTCGTCGCCGCCGACGCAGGATCGTCGGGTGGACCCTCACGGGTCTGCTCGTCGTCCTCGTCGGCGCCGGCGTGTGGGTCGCGACGCGTGCGCTCACCGTTCAGGGTGAGCTCGCCGCCGTGGCCGGCCTCCAGGCCCGCACCGAGAAGGCGCTGGCCGAGGGAGACATCGACGCGCTGGGCGACATCGTGACCGCGTTCTACGGTCACGTCGCCTCGGCATCCGCCGCCGCCGGAGACCCGGTATGGCGGATCGCCGAGATCCTGCCCGGCGCGGGAGAGAATCTCCGTGCCGCCCGCGTCGTCACCGAGCAGCTGGAACGCGTGTCCGACGAGGTCGCGGCCCCGGTGCTCGACCTGACGGCGCAGCTCAGCGGCGGTGAGCTGCTGACGGACGGCGCGCTGAACATCGAGCTCGTCGGCGCGGCCGCCGCGCCGCTCGAAGACGCCACGACCGTGCTGGACGAGACGCGCACGACGGTCGCCGAGGTCCCCCGCAAGGGGCTGATCGCCGAGGTCGCCGACGGCGTCGACGATGTGGAGCGGATGCTCGACGGTCTCGGCTCCGCCATCCACGGTATGGCCGATGTGAGCAGCGTGCTGCCGGCCATGCTCGGCAGCGACGGGCCGCGGACGATCCTCGTCATGATGCAGAACAACGCCGAGCTCCGCTCGGGCGGCGGGATCACGGGCTCGTTCGCGGAAGTGGTCGCCGACGGAGGCAAGATCCGCATGACGCGGCAGGCCGATTCGAGCGAGTTCCAGCGCACCAAGACCGAGATCCTGCCGGTGCCCGCCTCGACCACCGCCCTGTACGGCGACATCGTCGGGCGCTACGTCCAGAACACGACGACGACCCCCGACTTCGATCTGTCGGCGCGGCTGGCGTCGACCTGGTGGGAGGGTCTGACGGGGCACCGCCCCGACGTCGTGCTCTCGATCGATCCGCTGGTCTTGCGGGCGCTGCTGGCCGTCACCGGGCCGATCACGCTCGAGGGCGGCAAGACCCTCGAACGCGACGGATTCATCTCGCGTGTGCTCGTGGCGCCGTACCTGCATCGCGAGCCGAAGGAGCAGACGGTCTTCTTCCAGGACCTGACGGAGCGCTTCTTCAGCGGTGTCATGACGAGCGCGGCCTCGCCGTCCGCATGGATCTCCGCGTTGCGTACGCCGATCGAGCAGGGGCGCATCTCGGTGTGGAGCGCCCACGAGTCCGAGGCGGCCGTCCTGGCCCACTCCCCCTTCGCGGGGCCCCTCGCGCGCCACGCGGATGCTGGAGAGGGCGCGTTCACGGTCTACCTCAACGACGGGACCGGCGCGAAGATGGACAGCAGTCTGGCCGTCGAACTCGGAGCGGTCGCCGGGTCCTGCCGCCCGGACGGGCGCCCGGAGGTGGCCGTCCAGGTGCGGCTCACCAACGAGGCTCCGGCTGACGCCGGCGAGAAATGGCCCTTCAGCATGACCGGGAGCGGCCGCTGGGGCGTCACGGCCGGTCATATCGCCACGGCGGTCGCCGTGGCCGCGCCCACAGGGTGGTTCTTCGGGGGGACGACAGCCGACGGAGAGCTGCAGGCCTCGGTGGACGTCGAGGACGGCGGGTTCCCGACGAGTGCGACAGAGGTCACGCTCGCTCCCGGCGAGTCGACCCTGCTCGAGGCGCGATTCGTCGCACCCGACGACGCCGCGGTCACCCCGCACCTCTTGCACACTCCCCTGCTGCGCCCGGCGGAGGACATCTCCCCGCGCGAGCTCGCCTGCGACTGATCCCCTCGATCAGTCCTTCGCGGCGTCCTCGGTGATCCTCAGATCGAGGGGGAAGTCGATCGGGAAGCCGCCGAACAGCAGACGTGCCGCGCGCTCTGCGCTCTCGCGCACTGCCGCGGCGACCGAGTCGGCGTGCTCGACCGGCGTGTGGACGATGATCTCGTCATGCAGGAAGAAGGCCAGGTGTGCGCGACGTGAGAACACCGGGCCGGA
>Ga0160447_100327_pt1 | contig 24380 bp, 23 predicted proteins | sample HID1973K_E1MG_FD_108222 | JGI IMG/M metagenome (GOLD analysis project Ga0160447, IMG submission 108222) | Enriched mosquito-associated microbial communities from UW Madison campus, WI, USA - HID1973K_E1 MG | ecosystem: Host-associated > Arthropoda: Insects > Digestive system > Unclassified ...
ATTTGAGCATTGAGTCGAGCGCCTGGGAGGAGATGCCGTGACGGACGATATCCACCCATTCGAGGCCCGATCGAGGAGCGCGGCGGAATACCGAGCGTCCGCCCAACAACGAATCCGCCGAAATTTCGCCGGTCGGCCGACGAAAGCTGCTGGCGCGGCCGACGAGTCACGTTCGGCTGACAGAGGCTGACTCTTCACGTGGTTGACCGTTTATTCTCTCTTTTTGAAGACAGGCCCAGATTGGTGAGCTCGTTACAATTCAAGGGGTATGGAAACATAGACGATTAGTTGCATCCGCCGGCAGGCCAAACTGTGCCTGTCCGACCACGGCGAGTCCCTGGCGTGTGGAGCTGTTCCTTGACTGGCTGAACCTGCTGAGCATCTTCGTGCCCCCGATCGGGAGCAATCGTTATAGTCGACCAGATCCTGGTCAGCCACTACTCCGATACACAGGCGGTGCCAGACTTCCGTGGCAGCGCCTTCCTGGCGTGGTTCGTTGCCGCTGTGATCGCGAGCCTTGTTCACCACCTGGTGCCCCCGTTCTCCGAGGCAGTCGCTGGAATGCTGGCGGGTGGAGTGCTCTACTTCGCATTGTCGCAGTGCGCGAATCACATCGTACGTCGACGCGAGAGTCGTGACATGTCCGCGACGTAGCAAAGAAAAGTCCGCGTATCGACGGCGCTGTGTTTGAAAGGTCAAAACGCCGCATAAGGAGCCGGCCTGCGATCAGACGACCGGCTGAGGGAGCGACTGGCCGGCCGGCGCCGATGCCATGCCAGCCATCGGCGCGTACCGCTTGCGACGCGGGTGGGGAACGTTACTTACGTCCGCCCGATCGGTTCGTTCTACTTGCCCGCTCTTTCCGGGCGCCTTGGCCTCTGCCTCCGCGCTCAGCCAGTAATCGGCATCGCCAGTCTACATAGACAAGCGCATTCGGAAACACCCGCTCACCACCGACGCTCAAACCTTCGAATGACCGCCATGAATATGCGTGAGCAGGATCACGTCGATGTCTTCCGGACGATAACCGGACGTGCGCAGGTTCGCGACCAGCTGGCCGGCCGTCGCGCCGAACAGCTCGCCGGCGCCCGTGTCGACCTGCATCCTGTGGGTGCCGGTGTCGATCAGAAAGCCGTTGGTCGACAGTTCCACGGGAAGTGCTACGTGCGTCGCGGCATACGCGTCGCGGACCTCATCCGGCTTGCTCATGATTTTCGGCGCGTTGCGCGGCGCGGTGCCGTCTGACAGGACTAGCTGCGCAATCCAGCCTGCCGAAGACGCCGCCAGAGCCCGTGGCGCATCTGATGCGGCCCATTTTGCGGAAGTTACAGCGATCATCGCTGCGGCGAAGACAGAGATGAGTTTCCATGGCAATTTCCTCATACCCAGTTGCGGACCAAATTACGGTTCCGTTCGAGTCGGTCTTGACGATGTCGAGGCACGTGGCATGTTGCGAGCCTGCGAACCGGGCGGAGCGTTTGCATCGTGCGCGAGGCTCCGCCGTCCTGGCGTCATTGCTTCAGCGCATCGCGAACGGCATCGCTCGCCTGACGATCGCGGCCTGCGCCGCGGGCACATCGTGGATCCCGTTCAGCAAGACGAAGTCGTGCAAGATTCCGTCATAGCGGGTCGCCGTCACCTGCACGCCGGCTTCCTTCAGCGTGCGCGTACGCTTCGCCCTCGTCGCGCATCGGGTCGCTTTCGGCGGTGATGACGCGTGCCTGCGGCAGGCCGCGAAGCTGATCGAGCGTCGCGCGCATCGGCACCGCGTACGGGTTGCTGCGGGTCTTCTCGTCGGCTACGGTTGCGTTTCGTTCCTGCTCTAGCCCACCATCGCAACCGTTCTTGAGCGTCGCGTAGTCGTCGAGGTCATAATACGAGCCTTCCCGCCCGTAGCCTGACTCTTTGACCCCGCCAAACGGCGCGGCCTCGATCAATACAACATCCTCGTTCGCGCCCACGATCCTTCTGGTCTCCTGGCCTGTGCGATCCGGGTTGCATGACTGACGGTTTTTGGGGACCGGCGCGCCGCGTAATGCCTTTCGCATGCCGTGTTGACTCGGTGGTCTGGACTTGCCGAGGCGGCTGCCGAGTTCGCCTCGGACAAGACAGATACCGGATCTCTAGTGAGCGATCCGCAATCAGACCTTGCGCAAATCGTCTTTTATGCTGATGTGTCGCCTTGCCTGGGTGGCAGATAGTCGGCCCCTTGAATACTGAAGACACGCCGTCTATGGTTCAAAGGCTATCGGGGTGAGCGCCGGCGCGCTGCGTGGACAAAGACCTCTGGACTCAACCAAGGATCGAACACTCATGGACGGATTGACCGAAAAGATTGCAGCCATCGTCGAAGAGGCGAACCAGGATGGAGCCTTTCGCCAGCAGTTACTGGACGAACCCCTGGCGTGTCTAAAAGCAAGGGGCTTGGATATATCCGATTCTTCTCTTCTGGAGATTTCATATACGGCCGGTTATGGCGTTTTTCTGGGCATTGATATACGCGCGCTCTCGGATGCACCCAGCCAGCCAAAAGAGCCAAGAGGAAAAGACATCAATTCAGATCATTTCCTGGATTGCCTGAATGTCAACTCACGCAATGGAATTTCAGAATGAGCAAAATAAACAATCTTCGTGACTGGCTGGAATTCCTTGACCGCACCAAGCGTTTGATCTGCCTCGAAGACAATATCGCGCTCGAATATGATGTTCTTCGATATATCGAGCATTTCGAAGGGAAGCAGGCCTGCTTTTTTTCGCGACCCGGAGGACATGAGGTACCGATTGCCGGAGGATTGCTTGGGCAGCGGCAATGGGTGGCTGAGTTGCTCGAGCTTCCCATCGATCAGATTCTGCCCGCCTTTCAGAGGGCATTGAAAGCCCCATTGGCGTGGAATGTGGTCGAGCAGGATTCGGCTGCTGTCCACGAAGTAACGCACGACAAAGATATCGATTTAAAAAGGATCCTGCCCATCATTACCTGCCACGAACGCGATGGTGGCCCTTACATCACCAGCGGCCTCGTGCATGGACTGAATCTGGAAACAGACAAGCAAAACCTCTCGATAAACCGTCTTCAAGTGCAAGGGCCTGACAGGCTGAGCATCCTGATGCTCCCGCGCGATCTGTTCGCTTATTATCAGGCCGCGGAAAAGCTGGATAAGGAATTGCCGGTTACCGTTACCATCGGCCACGATCCGGTGGTCGAATTGGCTTCGCAGGCCATCGCGCCGCGCGACGTGTGCGAACTGACCATTGCAGGCGCACTCAAGCAGCGTCCGATCGATGTCGTAAAATCATACACCAACGATGTCCATATTCCTGCGGACGCCGAGATAGCGATCGAGGGGTTCATCGTTCCACATAAACGCGTGTTGGAAGGCCCATTTGGAGAATTTCCAAAATACTACACCGGTCAGGACCTGCTTCCCTACATCAGGATAACCTGCATCACCCACCGCCGCAATCCGATCTATCGCGTCAACAATCCCTCCGGGATCGAGAACGTGATTATCGGCGGAATCCCCCGGGAGTCGTCCATTTTGGAGCGAATGCAGCTCAATTTTCCTAATGTGCTGGATGTTCGCCTCACGGCTGGAGGGCTCGGACGTTTTCATTTGATCGTGAAAATAATAAAGAAGCAGTATGGCGAAGCAAAAAACGTCATCGCCTGTGCATTTGGCTGCCATTACGACATCAAAATGGTGACCGTCGTCGATGAAGACATCGATATCAACGACAGCGAGCAAATCGAATGGGCAATAGCAACCCGTTTTCAGGCTTCTCGCGATCTGGTCATCATCCAACACGGTCTGGGTTCCAAGCTAGATCCTTCGGGAGACAAGCGCGGATTGAATGACAAGTTGGGCCTGGACGCGACCAAATATCTGGGCGATGACGAACGATTTTATGTGTCTCGCATCCCGCCTAGCTTGGGCAACGTCTATGACCGACTAGCGAAGGACAGTCAATCACTCGCCAGCTATTTGAGGCCGTAATGGGTACACGATGGGCGAGTTCGCCGGCACTTACATCCCTCCTTTGCGGTCGAGGGGCGCCCGTCGCCTGGCCGTGCGCTGGGCCGCCACGCTTTTTGCGGTGTGGCGTGCCTGTACGGCGCGAACCGTGTCGGCTGTATGTATTCGGCCAAGCGGTTGCCGAGCGGGGGCCTCGGCGTACACTGCCTCCTGAAACCTGCTCACGGCATATTTGCCAATATGGAGTTGGCATTCGGAAAGGACGACAAGGCCGCCCTCTTCAAGATGGGATACGCATCCTGAGCCGATCTCGGTCTTCGGCCAGCTTTAATCGTCCGTGCTTCGCCGCTCAGCCGCAATTGCTTCGTTACCCAGATCATCTATCAATCACTGATTTCAGGCTGTGGCCTTGTATGGAACGATGATCTATCATCAACGAGAGCGCATCGAAGCGAGAAGATGTGGTCGACGGTTTGGCAGATCTAGATTTTGTACGGTACTTCGCATTACGATCGAGCATGTTACTCAGTCTTTGTTGCAATCAAAAATTGCTGTTAGGTTTACTTTGGCTTTCCTTGCAAAATTTCCGGCATTGCCGTTCTAGACGGAAACTAACTGGCAAAAGTGCACATGCAGGCGCGCTGCGAATCCCAAGTTTGCGAAATAGCAATACTAGTGATTGTAGGATTATCCGAACCCCTAAGACTTAAACGAAGCTTTCATCGTGTCTCGGACGTGCGCAATCGCACGGCTGAGATTCCCGAGGTGAGGCGCATGCGACAGCCATACATCGAGCTGAGGCGCGAAGCGTGCGACCTTCACGACTTCGAGCCGCCTCTGCCACACGCTGTGGGTAAGCACACTGCGTGTAACCAGGCCCAATCCCAGGCCGGAGGCGATGAGCTGAAGTTGCATCTCGCTGCCATGCATGTCTGCTTTGACGCGCAAAGTGTAACCGGCCGCTTGGATCGCATGTTGCAGCGCCGCTCGATAGCCGCATCCTTCGGGGTTCAGCGCGCCGTCGGCGTTATCGATCTTCGCGCGCACGCGGATGGTCCCGGACTTCGTGTCGAGTTGATTGTCGACGGAAAAGACCGAGCCGTGGCGCGAGTAACGCGAGGACACAAATCGGGTTTATTGAACGATATCGTTTTCTATCCGCAGTACTTCGTCCAGTTCCATGGAGTACTCGAGGACTGGTTCAAACATGGACTGGGCGTCGACTACGCGCGCTTTATCCGCACGGAGAAACTGGGCATTCCGACCGTGCACATTCAGGCGGATTTCGTGGCACCGAGCAAACATGGCGAGACGCTCCGGTTCGCGCTTGAAATCCGCGAGATCGGCAGGAGTTCGATCAAACTCGGTCTGATGGCGGCCGTAAGACAATGAACTGCGCGCGAAGATCGAGCAGACGTTGGTGCTGTTTTCGCTCGAGCGTCGGGCCGCGGTAGTATTGCCTGCACAGTTGCGGCAGCAAATGATGCAGTTCGCGGCTCAAGAGGTTGGACCTTCGTGACCCCTATCTGAAAGCTTTGGCGAGCGCAGAGATCGTAGGCCGGCGGTGCCGATGAAAGGCCCCTACAAAGCGGATGCGACAATCGAATGAAGCAGAAAGTGGCCGTTCGCCGACATCGCGGTTGCGCGACGTGCGAAGCCCTGCCCACCTCCACCGACTTCGTCGATCGCTCCAATAGAAAGTGAAGTCTCCTTGATAAGGTTCGATCTTGGCATCGCTGGTTTCGCTTGAACACAGACGTCCTTAATCCCTTCCTCTGCAGCGCACCACCCGTGCCGTAGGACTACGTTTACGCTGCTCGCCGCCGCAGCACGTCCTTCTCGTAGCTACGCCGCGCTTCCCGAATGGCGCGATCGAAACTCGATTCGGTCGCGACGTGCCGATGATCGACGCTTACAAGCCAGTAACCATCGGCCTGGCACCAGCGGATCCGTCGCTCGTCCATCAGCAGCGAGAACCATCGCCAGAGGTCGCCGTCCTGCGCGTTTGCTTGGGTCGCTGCACGCCTGCGTGCCTGATCGAGTTCGTTCATGACTCGCTCCTCGTTCAGCCGCTAAAAAACCTTCCCAGGATTGAGCAAGCCCTGCGGATCCAGGGACCGTTTGATCGCACGCATCGCATCGATATCGGTGCCGCGTCGGCATTGCGACAGAAAGTGCCGCTTCTTGATGCCGATGCCATGTTCCGCGGAAATCGAGCCTTCGTATTCGCGCGTGACATCGTAAATGACGCGATCGATATCTTCGTGCTCGTGCTTGTCCATGCCGGGCACGTCGACGACGATATGAATGTTGCCGTCTCCAAGGTGCCCGTAGGTCATCACAGTCGCTTCGGGCCAGCGCGCACGCAAACGCGTCTCGCACAGCGCCGCCGCCTCGCCCACATTTGCGATAGAGAAACTCACGTCGTACGCCGCATGGTTTGGGATGAAGCGCTGATATTCACCCGGTGCGTCACGGATCTCCCAGAAATTGCGAGCATGCGCTTCTGAAGAAGCGATGGCCGCGTCACCGACCACACCCGCTTCGAGCATGCCGCCAAGAAATTCCTCGAAGGCTTCGCCATGCCTGACGGGGTCGGCGCCAACGCTCTCGAGCAACACATAGAAAGGATACGAATCGGTCAGCGGCGCGCGAAGATTTTTCAAATTGGCGATGACAGCATCGTGATATCCCGCCCACATCACTTCGAACGCAGAGACTCCGGGCGCCAAGCCCGCCTGCGCGCGCGTGAGCAACGTGGTGACTGCGGCGAAATCCGGCAAGCCGCACCAAGCGGTGGCAGTTGCCGTGGGCTTCGGGCGCAACCGCAGCACAACGCGGGTGATGACCGCGAGCGTACCTTCGCTTCCGATCAGCAGGTGCCGTAGATCGTAGCCGCTGTTATTCTTGATCATCTTGTTTAAACCACCGATGATCTCACCGCTCGCGAGCACAGCTTCGACGCCAAGAACCTGGTCGCGCATCATGCCGTACTTGATGACACGATTGCCGCCGGCGTTGGTCGCAAGATTACCGCCGATCGTGCAACTGCCTCGGGCGCCGAGATCGAGCGGAAAGTAAAAGCCCGTCTCGCTCGCAGCATCCTGAACCACCTGGAGCGGCGTACCAGCCTCTACCGTCATCGTGGCCGAGACTTCGTCGATCTCGACGATGCGATTCATACGATCAAGGCTGAGCGCCACCTCGCCGCCGAGAAGATTGGCGCCACCGACAAGGCCCGTGAGACCGCCTTGCGTGACGACCCGCTGCTTGTGGTTCGAGCAGATCACAAGAGCTCGCGCGACCTCCTCGGTCGTACGCGGACGAATCACCGCGAGCGGCGTCGCGCCCGGCATCCCGCTCCAATCCTCAACGCGTCGCTCGCCAACCTCTTCGGGCAGCGCAACGACTTGCTCACCGAGCGCCTCCCGCAGCGCGAATACGCTTTCATTTACGTTCATGACTCAATCTCTGTTATGGGATTCGACGGCCGACGTGCACCCAGCCAAAGGGTCCAGTCCGTTCACCAAATCGTGTAGCCGCCGTCCATCACAAGGTCCGATCCGGTCACGAACGCGCTCGCTCGCGACGCCAAAAAGACAACACCCGGTGCAATTTCCTCCGGCGTTGCCAAGCGTGCCATCGGCGTGCCGTCGATCCACACCTGACGCCATTCTTCGATGTCGAAGCCGCGCTTGGTCAGCTCGGTGGCGACATAACCCGGTGAAATGGAATTTACGCGCACCCCGTGTGCCGCCCATTCCGCTGCGAGCGAGCGAGTCAAGTGGATCACGCCCGCCTTTGACGCGTTGTACGAGGCCTGTGGCTGCGGCTTGTTCGCAATGGACCCGCTCATACTGGCGATGTTCACAATGCGCCCGGACTTGCGCTGAACCATATGGCGGGCTGCGCTGCGGCTGCAATAGAACACGCCATCGAGGTTGACCGCGAGCACCGCGCGCCATGCGGCATCATCAGTTTCGAGCGCCGGCGCGTTATTCACGATGCCCGCGTTGTTCACTAGCACATCGAGTCTGCCGTGGCGCGTGACCACGGTATCGAACGCTGCGTCGACCGTGGACGAATCCGTCACGTCGAGCGCAACGAAGTCACCACCAATTTCGTCCGCCGCACGCTGACCAAGCATTTCGTCCCGGTCTGCAATCACTACCGTCGCCCCGGCTTCGCGCAAGCCCTTCGCGATAGAAAAGCCGATGCCCTGCGCTGCGCCTGTAACCACGCAGACATCTCCGTCCAGACGAAACGCGTCCAGCATCGACAGCGTACTCATGCGCGCGCCCCTTCGAACACCACGATCTCGGCACTACCATCCGCATGTCCGACGATCATTTCGCTCGCAATGTTGACGAAAAGCCCGTTCTCCACGACCCCCGGAATTGCATTGAAACGCGGCGCGAGCGCGAGCGGCTCTGCAATGGCTTCGAGATGGCAATCGAGAATCCAGTTGCCGCTGTCGGTCACCACGAGTTCGCCGTTCTTCGTTCGCCTAACGATGCGCACGCCCGCGTCGAAACCGGCAGAGATGAACAGCTCACGCAGCAGGCGCTCCGTGCTCTGCCAGCCGAACTGGATTACCTCGATGGGCAGCGGAAACCGGCCCAGCGTGTCGAAGACTTTTTTGTCGTCGACGGCCGCCACCATCTTGCGCGAGGCCGCGGCGACAATCTTCTCCCACAGCAAACAGGCGCCGCCACCTTTGATCATACTGCCGCCATGATCGATCTCATCCGCGCCGTCGATCGTCACGTCGAGCCGATCGATCTGCCCGAGATCCGTGAGCGGCACGCCAAGTTCGAGCGCGAGCTCACGCGTCGCATTCGAAGTCGGTACGCCGACGATATCGAGCCCGTCCTTCACACGCGGTGCGAGCGCGCGCACAAACCAGTGCGATGTCGTGCCCGACCCGAGACCGACTTTCATCCCAGGGCGCAAATAGTGATCGACGGCCTTGATGCCTGAAGCAAGCTTGGCTTCGTCCTGCTTCGACGCGGGTTTCATGTGGGCATAGCCCGGTTCGATATGCGTGCTCAATTGCACCTCCGTAATGACTTCAACCGACCTTGAAAACGGTTAGGCCTATTCCACAAATTTTTCAGTGAACCAAGGGTCGAGCGCGGCCAGGTTATCGGGCAGCTCGCGCCCCTGCCGCATGCCCAGCATCGCGACCAGCATGTTCACCACAAGCAGATGGTTGATACGCGCGGTGAGTGGCGTATACAACTCCGTATTTGCGTAAGCCGGGACGGCAATCGTCAGGTCGCAGGTCTGCGCCAGGCGCGATCCCGGCGCGCAGATCGCGATCGTCACCGCGCCTTTGCCCTTAGCCATCGCGGCGGCCATCACTAGCGCTTTAGTCGAGCCGGAATGCGAGAAGAACACCGCGACTTCGTCATTGCGCAAGGTCGGCGCGAGTAGCAGTTGCCGCTGACTTTCCAGCACGACGCGGCAATGCAGGCCCAGGCGAAAGAACTTGTGCTCCGCATCGAACGCGATGGTTTCGGAAATCCCAAGGCCGAACAAGAAGATGCCCTTCGCTTCGATCAAATAGGCAGCGGCGCGCTCAATGGCAGCGGAATCTACGTCAGACGCAAAGCGCTGTATCGCGTGCAGCGAGTTATTCACAATCTTGCTGCATACATTTTCGGGCGAATCGTTCGAGGTGATCGCCTCGTAGTCAAACGGCGCCTGCGGAATCAACCCTTGGCCAAGACGGACCTTGAAGTCCTGATAGCCCGTGCAATCGAAGCGCCGGAAGAACCGGACCACGGTCGGGTCGCTCGTCTGCGCGGCTTCTGATAACTCGGCCATGCTCATTTTCAACACCGCTTCGGGCGCGCCGAGCAGGACATCGGCAATGCGCAGTGCGGCGCCCGTCAAGGCGGGACGCTCCAGCGCAACGCGTCGCAACAGATCGTTTCTCATTAGGCTCCTGGCATGCGCGACGCGTTCAGCGTGGCGCATCTCGTCACAAGTTCAGCAAAGGAATTCAGCCTTGCATCCTCGGCGACGGGCACACTGGGTCCTGTGCCCCAGTTGACGACCAGACAGCGCACATGCGCGCGTGCCGCACATTCGGCGTCAATGCGCGTGTCGCCAATGTAAAGCGTGTGCTCGGGCGCGGCATCCATCTGCTCGAGGGTTGCGAGCAAATGCCGGGGATGCGGCTTTCTCTGCGAGAGCATATCGCCTCCGACGACCGCACTGATATAGGGCGCAATCCCGAAGTGTTCGAGTACCGCTTGCGCGAGCAGTTGCGCCTTGTTCGTGCATACGCCGAGCTTGACACCAGCCGCGTACAGCGCGGGAATCGCGGCGAGTGCATCGGCATATATCGTGGCCTTCTCAACCGGATTGCGCTTATAGATTTCAAGGTATTTCTCGACGTCCGCGCTGACCCGCGCCTGGTCGAGTTCGAGGCCAATGGCTTTATAAAGCTTGTCGATGAGGCCAAATGAGCCCTCGCCGATGAAGCTCTCGACGAACTCGACCGTCTGCGGGGGCAGTCCGTGCGTCGCGAGCAGGCGGTTCACCGCGTTCGCGATATCGGGTGCCGTATCGACGAGCGTACCGTCGAGATCGAACACCACCGCGTCCACGGGAAGGTCGAGGGGCGATTCGGCGAGAACACGGGCTGTCCGGGTCATGAGTCGGAGCTCTCCGGTGAGGGCAGCCGGTCGTCGCCGCTGCCGGTGTTGTCGGGGGAAGCAGCTTCCGCGGCGATCCGCTGGAACGCGGGGCGCAAGGTGTCGTAAAGCGTGCGGTACGTGCCGAAACGCGCGTCATAGAGCGAAGCAAGCGTCGCGTTCGGCGTGACGCGACTCGTCACACGAAGCGAGCCTGCGGCTTCTTCGAGCGTCGACCACCATCCCGCACCGACGCCCGCAGCGAGCACCGCCCCGTACGCACCGCCCTCGGCCGCACCTGTGACTGTCGTGACTTCGCGTTGCAGGACATCGGCGAGCAATTGAAGCCAAAACGGCTCCCCGGTCGCGCCCCCCGATGCGCGAACCTCATCGCATGTGAGGCCGGACGTCGCACACAGCGCCGCGATCGAACGGATATTCAACAAGACGCCTTCCATCACGCTGCGCACCATGTGGCTGGCATCGTGCATCGAGGTGAGCCCAATCCACACCGCGCGGCCATCAGCGGCGACGTGCGGGCAACGCTCACCCAAAAGATAGGGCAGGAAAAGCAGGCCGTGCGAACCGGCGGGAGCGGTTTTCGCAAGCGCGGTCATGTCCTCAAAGGACAACGCGGGCATCACACGCATCAGCGCGTTGCGTAGCCATTCAAACGCGCCACCTGCCGACAGCGTGACTCCCATCACGTGCCAGCGCCCCGGCGCATTTCCACAGGAAATCTGCAATTGGCCGGTCGGCTCCGGGCAGGTGCGCGTTCCTCCCGCGACGATGCCCGCCGTGCCGATCGTGACCCCGAGTGGCCCGCTGTCGATCGCGCCCATCGAAGTGGTCTGGATCACGGAATCGCCGCCGCCGCCGTAGATCGGCGTATCCGCGGGTAAGCCCCACGCTTCGGCCAGCTCGGGACGTAACACACCCGCGCGCGCAGTGGATTCCACCGCCTCGGGCACCAGGTTCATGGGCAAGTCGAGCAGCGACAGCATCGCCTTCGACCAAGCGCGCGCCTTTACATCGAAAAGCCCGGTGCCGGACGCATCCGACACGTCCGTGAGATGCTCGCCGCTCAAACGCAGGCGCAGATAGTCTTTCGGATTGAGCATGTGGCGCATGCGCGCGAACAACCCGGGCTCGTGCTCGCGCATCCATAGAAGCTTGCCTGCCGTAAAGCCCGGCAGCATACGGTTCTGCACGAGCCTGAGCACGCCCTCAAGACCGCCCGCACGTGCGGTGATGTCGTCGCAATGAGGCGCGGCGCGCTGATCGCACCATAAGATTGCGGGGCGCAAGACTTCGTCGTTCGCATCGAGCGCAGTGAGCCCGTGCATCTGTCCGGAAAGCCCGATGCCCTGCACCGCGCGGCGATCAGGCAGCGCCACGAGCACCTCGGCCAGCGCCTCTTGCGTGGCACGCCACCACTGCTCCGGCTCCTGCTCGGCCCAGCCGGGACGCAGCGAGGTCACGGAATACGAGGCGAGCGCCTTGGCCGCGACGCGCCCGAGGCTGTCGACCGCGATGACCTTGCACGCGGACGTGCCGATGTCGATGCCCAGAAGATAGCGTTCCATCTCGCTCTCCTCGCTCAGGCGCCGTGCCGCAGGCGCACGTGCTTCAGGTGCAGGTAGCCTTCCAGCCCCTCGCGGCCATGCTCGTACCCCGTGCCGCTCTGTTTGCGGCCGCCGTAGGGCGCATTCATGATGCCGGCATCCACGTTGTTGATCGCCACGCTGCCGAAATCGAGCTCGCGCGAGAGCGCGAAGCCCTCCTTGATGTTCTCCGTGTAGGCATAGGCGGCGAGCCCGGCGGGAGTGCCATTGGCCGCCTCAATAGCTTCATCGATCTGCTTGAACGGCGCAATACCGACGACCGGACCGAACGTCTCCTCGTGCATCACAAGCGCGCCGGGCTCGCAGTCTGCAATGACGGTCGGCGCATAAAAGAGTCCCTGTGCCGTCGATCCGAGCGCTTCCGGTCGTCCGCCGCCGCAGAGAACGCGCGCGCCACGCCTACGCGCATCGTCCACATGACGCAGCACCTTTTCCAGGCCCGCCTGCGTTGCCATCGGACCGACGTCTGCACGCTCATTTGCGATGCCGTCCGCGACGACCAGCCGCTTCGCTTCCCCGGCCATGCGCTCGAGGAACTCTCCGTACACCGATTCCTGCACATATGCACGGTTGATCGAGATACAGATCTGTCCGGCGTTGCGAAATGCGCGCCTCAAGGTCCCCGCCACGGCGAGTTCGATATCCGCATGCGACGTCACGATGAGCGGGCAACTGCCGCCCAGTTCCAACGACAGGCCCGTGATGCCACGAACCGTCTTGTAGATGTCCTCGCCCGCCGCGCCCGAGCCGGTGAAGGCAACCTTGTCGATCGCCGGGTGTCCGACGAGCCGCTTGCCCGTTTCACGCGCGCCCATCACGAGATTGGCGACCCCCGCAGGCACCCCCGCGCGATGCACGCAGCGAAACACTGCTTGCGCGCTCGATGGCGTGTACTCGGACGGCTTCACGACGATCGTGCAACCGGCTGCCAGCGAAGCGGCCAGCTTCCAGCCAATCAACTCGACCGGATAATTCCACGGCGCGATTGCTGCAACGACACCTACCGGCTCTTTCTCGACGAAGCTCACGAACCCGTCTTCTTCATTCGGGATCGTCTGGCCGAAGACGCGCACCGCTTCTTCCGCGTAGTAGTGGAACGCTTTCGCGAGCTTGCGTGCTTCGCCCGTCGCTTCGGCGAGCGGCTTGCCCATTTCAGTGGTGATTGCGAAAGCGATCTCGAGTTCATCGCTCTCGATGCAATCTGCAATCGCATGCAAGAGGCGCGAGCGCTCGAACGGATTCACGCGGCGCCAGCTCTTGAATGCCCGCTGCGCGGCGTCCACGGCGGCATCGATCGCATCCTGGCCGGCATCGGGAGCGCGCGCGACCACGCGCTCGGTGCTCGGATTGATTACGTCGATCCACTGCATGACGCCGTCATGCGTGAAGCGGCCGTCGATGTACATCTCGCATTGTTTCGGTTCTGTCATGGCGACTCTACTTTGGTAGTCAGGCGCAGCGGTCACTGCGACACGAAGTTGACGCGGATCGCATCCACCGCAACGGCGACGAAGATCAGGATGCCGCCGATCATTTGTACGTAAAAGGACGGCACTTCCGTGATCGCGAGGCCGACGTGTATGACTGTGAGCAGGAGCACGCCGCCGAGAATTCCCATTGCGCCGCCTCGACCGCCGAACACGCTCACGCCGCCGATGATCGGCGCCGCGATCGCGTAGAGCAGGAAGCCTTCCCCTTGGTCAGAGGTAATCGCCATCTGCCAGGCCGCTAGCAGATAGCCCGCGACTCCGGAGAGAAGTCCCGACAACGTGAACGCGACGATCTTGATGCGATTCACACGAATGCCGGCCGAGTCGGCGGCGAGCGCGTTGCCGCCCGTCGCGTAGAGGCAGCGACCGAGCACCGTCTTGCGCAGGAGAAAGCCCATGCCGATGAGCGCGACGAGAAATACGATTGGCATCACCGGCCAGTTGCCGACGGTGTACTGTCCGATCCAGATATACGGGTTCGGCATATCGGAAATGGTGTTGCCCTGCGTGACGGCGAGAAGCGTCCCCTGCAGCACGATCATCACGGCGAGCGTCTGAATGAGCGACACCATCTTCAGGCGTGTCACGCATAGGCCGTTGAAAAAGCCGATCGCGGTCGCCGCTGCGATGCCCACGGGTACACCGATGGCCGGCGAAAGTCCAAGGCGCGTTGTGAGGATCGCGCCAATTGCGGCGGAAAAGCCCATGTTGCTCGCAATCGACAGATCGATCTCCGCGACCATCAATGGCAGCGACACGGCGAGCGCGAGCAGGCCGAGAACAGTCGCCTGCACCAGCACGTTCTGAAAATTCGACAACGTGAAGAAAAATGGATTCAGCACGCCGAAAACCACCACTAGCGCGGCCAGCCACATCCAGACCACGTTCTGAAACAACCATTGAACGCTGCTTTTGCCTCGCTTTGCAGCCGGGGGCGTGCTGGCCTGCGCCAGCGCGGCCGAGCCAGGCGACGACGCGCCGGTGGGAAATTCGCTTCTCGGTTGCATGTCCATGTCTCCTTTCGTTTATTCCACGAGCGACGTCTGCGTCGTGCCGAACGCCGAGCGCAGAATGACGTCCTTTTCAATTTGCGCACCCGTGAACTCATGTTCGATGCGCCCGCCGATGAATACGCACACGCGATCCACCATGCGCACCATCTCGTCGAGATCGCTCGTGATGACGATCACGCTCAACCCTTCGCGCGTGAGACCATCGATGATGCGGTGCACTTCTTCTTTCACGCCGACGTCGATGCCGCGCGTGGGTTCATCAAGGATCAGCAGGCGCGGCGCGGTGGCGAGCACGCGGCCTAGACATACCTTTTGCTGATTGCCGCCCGAGAGCGTTCCGAGCATCACTTCCGGGGTGGCCGCCTTCACGCGGAAATGATCGAAGTATCGGCGTACGACGCTTTTTTCCGCCTCCGCATCGATCACCCCACCCCGCGATACGCTGTTGAGGCTCGACAACGTGATGTTGTGTGCGATGCTCTGCAGGCCAACGAGCCCGTCGCGATGTCGATCGTCGGAGAGATAGGCGATGCCTTCCTGAAATGCCTGGCCCGGATGATCCGGCAGTGCGTGCGGCGTGCTGTCGCCCGAGGAAACGCGTCCGCTGCTCGCGGGATTTAAACCAAACAGTGCGAGGGCGAACTCCTTGGCGCCAGAGCCGGGCAACCCCGCAAAGCCCACGATCTCGCCCGGCGCTATCGTGAAGCGCTCCACTTCGATGCCCGGCGCGACGAGTTCCTCTACGAGCCATGTCGACGAAGCCCGTTCAGGTCGCACGTTCTTATCGGCGTCACGTTCGCGATAGAACAGCGGTACGTCCCGACCGATCACAAGTTCTGAAAGTCCATCGGAATCAATCGCTGACAGATCGTCATGCTCGCCAGCCAGATTGCCGTTGCGCAGTACCGACACGCCGTCACAGATGTCCAGGATTTCTTCGTTGTAGTGTGAGATGAATACGAAAGTGACGCCGCGCGACTTCAGGCTACGCATGAATTCGAACAGATGTTCGCGGTCAGCGAGCGTAAGCGCGGTGGTCGGTTCGTCGAGAATCAAAAACTTGCCGCCACTGTGGAGCGCGCGCAGGATGTTGAGCTTGCGCTTGGCCACTGCGGAGAGATATCGCGCTGGCATGCGCGGATCGAAGCCGGTGCCTTCAAGTGCGACCTCGACGCTTTCCATGAGGGCCCGTTGGTCCACGCGCCTGGTCCAGCCACGCTTGAGTGGCCAGCGACCCAGCATCAGATTGTCGGCCACCGACATCGAATCGACGATCATCGGTTCCTGGGTTACCAGAAAGACGCCGCGCTCTTCCATCTCCATGACGTCGGAACCTTGCACCTCGTCGCCATCGAATACGATGCTGCCCGCGCTTGGCGCCGTCTGTCCCGAAATGAGGCGCACGAGCGTCGACTTACCTGCGCCGTTTTCGCCCAGCAAGCCATGAATGGTGGCCCGCCGGATGTTGATGGACACCTGGTCGAGCGCGACCACGCTCTTGTAGCGTTTGCCGAGGTTGTGCGTCCGAAGGATGTACTCGTTGCTGCTCATATGCGCCATGATGGGAGTCCTCGATCTGCAGCCGGCGCGAGGAATTCATGTCGCGCGGGCTGCGGGCTTGAGCTGGTGAGCCGCGTGGATCAGGTGTAGCGCAGGCCCCATTCGTTGTAGGCGATGTTGCCCCACTGGCGCTTGTCCTTGACCGAGCTCGCATCGACAATGAACGGCTGGATCACGAGGCTGGCACCCGTGTCGGACTTCGTGATTTGCGCCTTTTCCCAGAAATACTGGCTGTTCTGGTACTGTCCAAGCGGCACCGGTTGGCCCTTGAGCGAATGCTTGTCGAGCATCTCGACCGTGATTTGCGCGTAGGCAATGGGGTCTTGCGAGACCACCGCGTCCATATAGCCGTCGCCAATCCATTGGAGCGCGGCGGGCTCACCATCGATGTTTACAAAGATCACGTGGCCCTGCTCGCCGACCTTCTTCCACTTGCCCTTCTGCTGCAGCGCCGTCACGATGCCGCGCGCGGGCGAATCGCTCGGCGCGTGCACGGCGTCGAGATCGGGATATTCGGATAGGGTCGACAGAGTAACGGCGAGCATGTTCTTGAGCAGGCCTTCTGTCGGGCGACTGATCACCTTCACGTCCGGATACTTCTTCATTTCCTCCTCAAAGCCTTCCTTGCGCAGCCGCCACGCGACCGATTGCAGTGCACCGTAGCAATTGAGTACCGTTCCCTTGGCCGCGCCGTTCTTTTTCTTGAGCGCGGCGACGATCGCATCGGCGGCCATGACGCCGCCCGCCCTGTTGTCGAAATCGACGGTAATCGCGACATCGCCGCCGAGCGCCGGCGTGTCGATGATGCCGACCGGAATTTTCTTGAAGTTGTACTTCTTGATGGCGCTGACAATAGCTTGGCTATCGATAGGGTCCGCGATGATTGCGGAAGGATTCTTGAGCAAGAGGCTTTGCCACTGTTCGAGTTGGGTCGTCGTGCTGAAGTTGGCGTTGACCGCCTGAAAGGTCCAGCCTTTCGCCTCGACGGCTCGCTTCACCGCTTCTTGCTGCGTGGCGAAGAAGTAATAGTCGAGGCTCTTGTTGCTAAAGGGCACGAATACTTTCTGTTGAGCTCCGGCGATTCCCGAAACTGAGGAAAGCGCGAGTCCGCCGGCTGCTGCGGCGAGTCCAACCAGAAACTTTCTGCGCGATGCGACTTCGGAATCATCCATCGTTGTTGTCTCCTCACCTGCGATATGAAGGGCCACCCGCAAATTCAGCACGCTTACGTAGCAACACTCTCGTTAAACGTAGTGTTACAACGAATCTTATGCACTGGCAGGCACCTCGAAAATTAGGGTTAACCGCCGGTATATAGCCCGTTTTCCGGCTCAAGCAACTCCAAAAGAAGGTTCAAAGCGATCTTCAGTCCCGTCGAGCGCTTCGATAAATGTAGTATCACTATCTCTCTCAGCGGCTGGCGAGAGAGCGCGCGGCGCTCGTGCGGACCGTTGCAGGCAAGCGTTACATGGATGCGTTGCGCGGCTACCATAACGTCGCCCTCAGGAATCGGCGAGAGGTCAGGCGTGTTGCCAAGGCAATCCTGTGCAGCCTCTTACGCATGATCATGGGTTCCGGCTTCGACCCTCGGGCGTGCATCAGCCATGCAGCGATGCCGGCCCCATCGAGTCCTGCAACTGCTCACACAGGCGCAGCCAAGCCGCACATTGAGCAACTGCCGCTCCGGATTTTCAGAGCGACCACGGCAATCGCGAGCAACTGAACGGAAGCAAAACGTCTGGCCGCAGTCACACAGTCGAGCCTGCGATCCTCTGCCTCACAACACATTCGACGTCGAGCAAAGCTAATCGCGACAGCCTTATGTCAAACACCAGGTGTAACGCAAGCACCTTCGCGTTATGTGTTCATTGCAAGCTAAACCAGTCGAGCTTATAGGCCGGCCTGGTGTAAGACGGCGCGCGTTGGCATTCTCGAAACTGAATTGACTTGAACAGGTTTTCGCCGGCGACGACGATCGGCATTGATTGATCCGCGTCAGAATTGGATCGGCTGTCGACCGGTGCAGCAAAATGCAGCTATAAAGATAACTCTCATTGAATAGGGTAGGAAACGGCGATCGCCGTCCCCTCCCTCCGAACCCTGTGTGCAGTTTTCCCGCGGCGGGCTCTCCAGTCAGTTGTTTCCGCATCGGGATTGGCGCGCCAAGCGAAGGGCCGCTGACATCGTGAACAGTCCAAGATTAGCGAAGAAGGCGTTTGGCCATCGCGTGTGATCACGAAGGCAGTGACCCTGACCCGGACGATGAAGCTGTCGGCGCAGGATCGCGCGCAGACGCCGACGAACGAATCCGTCGACGGACGAGAAGGTGTAGCGGCGGGCGTGCTGGAAAGAGCCGAACCAGCCACGCAGGATTGGGTTGATCGACGCAACGATGCTCTCCATCGAATCGCCCCTATGATGCTTGGTCACGGCCCGGATTTTATCCCGCAGTCCCATCAGACTCTCCATGCGCACCCAACGCTGGTCCGCCTCGAACCGCTAACCCAGAAACTCGAACCCATGACCCTCCAGCCGGCAATCCCCAACGAGGGTTTGTCCGGGTGCCGTGTCAAGCCGTTCGCATCCACCCAAGCCCGCATGCGCGAGAGCGCAGCGTCCGCTTCCTCGCGTGTGCGGCATAACACCACGGCGTCATCCGCGTAGCGCACCATGACCAGCCCTGCTTGGCGCATTTCCACGTCAAGCTCGTGCAGGTATCCGTCACTACGGTTTGCTTAGCGACCGGCTGCGCAAGTCGCGTTTGAGCACCTGCCGTCAGCTTCTTGGTGTAGCACCCGCAGAAGTAACGCCCTCTTACCTCAATTTGATTATCGCGATCGATTCGTGCAGCTCACCGGCCGCTCGCTACACGATTGCCCAGCATGCAAGCGCCGGCACATGCTCTGCGTCGAAGTTTTGTTACCCGGCGCTTCGCCGCGGGCACCACCGACGAGTCGCGTATGAGTCGCCAATCACACGCAAAACCGACCGGTTACGGCATAAGGTGCCGCGGCCGAAGGATGCACTCGCTCAAACCTTGCCTATGGTCGTCTCATTTACGTTTCGATCGTCTGCATCTCGATGCATGCTCCCTCTACAATCCGGCGGGAAGCACTCCGGTGTTTAACGCGGAAGACCGGGTTGTCGGCAACATCCCAAATAAGCACATCGATCCAATTCCCATAGCCACGACGCTCAGCGGAGCGGCGTAGCTCGACGAATTTTTAGCGAAGCGCATACGGCCGATACGACATATCGACAGCAGCATCATTGCGCCGTTTGCGCTTCGCTTAAAATCCTCTGCTTTATCCTAATAGCCGGGTTTCAGGAAGGCTTCGCCGACTCGAAAGCGCAGCGCACTCGTCCGCTCCCGCTTGAGAGTGAGCACGCAGAGGATTGCGAATCGGCCTTTGCGGACCTTCGGCGTTCAGCAGCCGTCCGGCCGCCGCATGTCGCTTTCCCGCCGCTGGCGGCACGGCGCACTTGAAAACCGGCTTCCGCGAACTCCGAACGAGTCGTCACGACCCTCTCCAGTCATCAGCCCGCGGCCCACCCCAACGGCAGCGATGTGAGTGTCAACAGCCATTACCGCCGCCGCGACTGTGGACACTTGATCGGCGAGTCCGCTAACACAACGATCACACAGGAACCCTAAGATGTGTCACGCACGAGCCGGCCAGTTGAGATATCCTCGCGAGCATCGCGTGAGCTCTAATCTGGCAAGGTTCCATCTCGACAAGCCAAAGCCATGAGTGGCGTCGCGCACGCCGGGTCGACGATCTGCGCAATAGACGTGTCGTTCAGCAAATCGGCGGAGATGGACGCGAAGCATATCTAAATGAACTCCACACGAGTTTTTGCTGCCGCACAAGGCAGTTGACTGGTTGTCGCTGCCCCGGGACGAATCATCATGCGTCCCCTGATTTCCAGCGCCTGATCGACATCGGAGGCAAGCTCGAGGTGGATCTGCCGCCGGCAAGCCGGGAAGCCGCCAGCCGTGGCGCGAAATAGTGGCCAGCACACGTGTTTCCGCGTTCAGTCAGCGATTGAACCAGCGGTATTGGAGCGCGACCGCGACGGTCTGGAAATTTCCGCCGATGCGTGTCGTTAACCCACGCGAACATGCGAGTTTGGTTGACCATTGTGCAGCAAGAGGAACCGACAACGTGATCCCATAGCGAGTACTGCTTTGCAGATCCGCGTTCTGGGCGCCGTTGATGCTTGTCCGACCGCCCGTGAGATACGTAATGTCTGCGGCAATCCACAGTCCGGGCCGCCACGTGTAGCCTCCATGCCATTGGAACACGGCCAGCGGAGCCTGACTTCGTCGCTTGCCACCAAAAAAGTCTGTATTGTCGGTGAAGTACCGTCCGTGACCCAGAGGCAGCGCTCGTTGTTCAGGAGGCCCGCCTGAAAATAAGGCACGAGCATCTCGCGCAGGTCGGTAGCCGAGTCAAAAAGCTGACCGATATGACTTCCCCACACGAGGAAGCGCATTGTTGCAATCCCGGAGGGCGCGTGGGATTGCGCGGAATCGTTTCTAACGTCTTCCACTCTCTATTGCTTGTTTGGAGGGTGACAGTGCGGCCCGCGGGGCAGGCGTCGCGGCCAATCACTATGATATACGTCCTCGGATCACACTCGCTCGCGGACTTAGTGATGCAAGGCAGTGGCAAATGGCGGCGCAAATCTGACCTGTTCGAATTGCCCTTATCGGGTGCCGAGGCCAAATTCAAACGCCGGGGAGCCGATCATGAGGATCTGTGGCAATTCAAACGGTACGCCAGTGAACGCATTTATTGCCGCATGCACCACGACCAGCTGGCAGAGGGACTAGACATGACAGCGAGCAAATGCGTAAAAGCTTCTGTCCAATATCCGCTTGTGGCCGGTGCGAGCCTGTTTCTCGGATAAGAAGTACCTTGTGCCCGAGCTTCCGCTGGAGTTCACGTCTGAGTCCGGCGATGCCGACCAAGCGTGATCCCTCGAAACAGCCGACCACTGCTCGGCCTTGCTCCCCTGCGAGTTCCTTCTTGATGTCACCCAGCACGCGGCCCACTTCCTCTTCATAGCTCGAAGCAAATGATGTGGGACACTCCTTCAGTCCGGCAAGCCGCAGAGCGAGAAATGCTGATGCATCGAACGTAGTGAGCAGGCGAACGAGTATTGACGTAATTTCGACAAGGAGGGGGATTTGTTGGGCCTTGTCGACGATTTTGGCGCCGGATCGGCTCTCTCTTTTGGCCGATTCTCGTCTCGGAGGCGCCCCCTGGCGGAAGCGGCAGCCGAAACGGCGGTTTTGAGTGATTCGCCGCTTCGCTTTCATCCAACTGGTAATCTCCGCCGTACGCTTGTGGATCGGCGATAACCACTTGGCTATCGCCGTAGATTCTTCGCTGTTGCAGCCAACAGGAACTCGTCGTGCGCGCCGCTCGGTCCGTGCAATCGCAATCGATCGAGCTTCAAGATTCGCTTCAAATGCGCCGACAGTTTTCCCTCCTTTCGTCATCGTCTCGAGTGCCGGTATGCCGGGGGCTTGCCAATGGATCTCGCCACATTTTGTGATTTTTCATGCACGCTGCACACGAATTTGCGCATAGGTGTGTTTGGGCGGCACAACTGCGTCATCGAGCACGAGGCGCAATCCGGGATGACTCGATCGAAAATGGCGCTCCCGACACCCCACCAAGCTCAGGCCTGGCGTTTCACCCACTCGACGAGCCCGCCCATACTCTTCAACGTCATTTCGGGATTCATCGCCGCGCATTGCGTTTTGTTCCCGAATCCATATTCGGCCCAGCACGCGAGCCCGCCGATATTGCGCGCGAAGCCGATATCCGCATGCGTATCGCCGACCACGACGATCTCTGCCCGCTCCACGTCAGGATAGGCGGGCGCGATGATCCGCTCATAGCAAGCCGGGTCGGGCTTTTTCGGCATATTCGCCGGATCGCAAACGAGCAGCCCGATATACCGGGCAATCCCGAAATGATCGATAGCCATGCGCACCGACGCCTCCGACTTGTTGCTGGCGATGATCATGCGCACGCCGAGCGTTTCCAGGCCCTCCAGCGCTTTTGCGACACCCGGAAACAGCGTCGAATGCGCGAGGCCTCGCTCGAGGTAGAACGCCCGATAAGTCGCGGCCCATCTGTGAGACGCTTCGACGCTTAGTTGCTCCGAGTTGAGCTGCCGCATCGCCTCCGCCATCACCACGCCTGCTTCGATGACTTTCTCGACGTTCGCGGGCGCGGGCCGCACGACGCCGTAATGATCGAAAGTCAGGCCGATGCAAAGGCGGATCGCTTCGTGGGTGGCGCACAGGGTGCCGTCGAAGTCCAAGATGCAGAGTTTGATCATCGAGAGTAATGGTCGTGAGAACGTTGCCATAAACATGATCCGCCTGACGGCTATGGCGGAATCTCGTGTTAATCTTCAGGCGCTGATGATGCCTGCTTTACGATACGAAAATGTGGCAGCCCCAACGCGCTGTCCGCGTTCATCGACCGACAACGATTTCAAGGTTTATGGCTCCTGTCAGTCTAAACGATGTTGCCCGCGCCGCTGGCTGCTCCGCCTCGACCGTCTCCCGCGTGCTGCGCACCCCGCACGTGGTGCGCGATGAAGTCGCGCAGCGTGTACTGGCCGCAGTCCGCAAGCTCGGCTACACGCCGAATAATGCTGCACGCGCGCTGCGTTCACGCCGCACGCGCATGATCGGCGCCGTGCTACCGACGCTCGAGCACGCCATCTATGCGCGTCTCGCCAATGCGCTCGAAAGTCATCTCGCGACAGACGGTTACTCGCTCATCGTGACGACTTCGGGTTTCAACGTGCGGCGTGAACTTGAACAAACGCAGCTCATGATCGAACGCGGCGCGGAGGGCGTCGTGCTCGTGGGAGACGCACACGAACGCGCACTGTACGATTTCCTCGCGCTGCGCAATGTGCCCTACATCAACACCTATGTCTACACGCCGAACTCGGTGCATCCGTGCGTGGGTTTCGACAACAAGCGCGCTGCAAAGCAGGTCACCGAATATCTGCTAAGCCTCGGCCATACCGAAATCGCGATGCTCACGGGCGTGAGCAAGGACAACGACCGCGTGCGTGCGCGAATCGAAGGCGTGGAGGAAGCGTTGTCGGAACACGGGATGCAGATTGCTCGCGAGCGGATCATTGAAGGGACTTATGCGATCACGTCGGGCCGCAACGGCACGCGCAAGCTACTCAATCTGCCGAAGCGTCCTGAGGCGATCATCTGCACGAGCGACATTCTCGCATTCGGCTGCCTCGCCGAATGCACGGCCGCGGGCATCTCGGTACCCAGCGAACTGTCGATCACCGGTTTCGACGATCTCGACTTCGCCGCGCATCTGAACCCGCCTCTCACGACCATGCAGGTGCCCGCCGCCGAGATGGGCACGCAGGCCGGACAGTATCTGATCGAGACGCTGGAAGGGCTTTCGCCGCTTGATGGTGTCGAACTGGAGGCGCGCCTCGTGATTCGCGGAACCACGGGCCAGGCGAAAGCCGCTGCGAAGCGACGCGGCTGACAGGCAGTGTCAGCGGTCGATCTTGCGCAGCATCATCGTCGTAGTCTTGCCGGCCTGCACGCATTCGTCGCGCTGATTGAACACGTCGATCGCCAATACGGCGATGCCGCGATCGGGCCGGCTCGTCTCACGCTTCGACTCCACCCGCATGGTCGCTGCGATACGCTCGCCGCTCAGCACCGCACGCTTGTACTCCCACGTCAGCGAAAGCGTGGCGACCGCTCGCAGTCTCCATGCGCAGCGCATCTTCATTGCATCGACGAGCGCGACGATCAGCAACCCGTGCGCGATGCGACGCTCGAAGCCCAGTGCGCGCGCGGCTTCGTCGTCGGTGTGCACGTCGTAGAAATCGCCGCCCACGCCCGCGAAGGCGACGATGTTCGCGTCGCTGATCGTGACGCCGCCCAGATCGATCGCATCGCCTATGACCAGATCGTCGAAGTATCGGCCGCTATCGTTCATTCTTGCGCCACCCATTTGAGAATATGTTCCGCCACGCACACCAGCTCGCCATCCTG
>Ga0160447_100330_pt1 | contig 24051 bp, 20 predicted proteins | sample HID1973K_E1MG_FD_108222 | JGI IMG/M metagenome (GOLD analysis project Ga0160447, IMG submission 108222) | Enriched mosquito-associated microbial communities from UW Madison campus, WI, USA - HID1973K_E1 MG | ecosystem: Host-associated > Arthropoda: Insects > Digestive system > Unclassified ...
CGACACGATGCGCGCCATCGCGACGACGCTGTCGGATCAGGATATCGCCGATATCGCCGCGTACTACGCCGCGCAGACTCCCCAATCGAAGAACAATCCCGACAAGTGATCCGCGCGTGACACGGCAAAGCGATAAACGGGAAGGAGAATTCATGAAGCCGTCCAAGGCACTTCATTCAAGCTTCAAGGCAGCATGCGCGGCAGCGGCGCTCATCGGCATGACGGTCGGCGCCGCGCACGCGGCCGACGTGAGCAACGGCAAGGCGCTCTCCGACAGCCACAACTGCGCGGCCTGCCACGGCCCCGGTCTCAACAAGCCGGTGAGCGGCGAGTATCCGCGCCTCGCGGGACAGCATGCAACCTATATCTACTGGGCGCTGCGCCAGTATCAGATCGGCGGCAACAATCCGAACTTCGGCCGCAACAACGCCATCATGGCGGCGCAGGTGCAGAGCCTGTCGCAGAGCGATCTGAAGGATCTCGCGGCGTATATCGAATCGCTCGACGGCAATCTCGTGCTGAAGAAGTAAGCGCGCGGCTTTCGAGGATTCGCCGGCAAGCAACACCCCGCTTCTCAAGCGGGGTGTTTTCATTTTGACGGCGCGTATTTCGGATGCTTAGTCGCGCGAAGCACGACGCTCGATCAGCGCGAGATAGGCATCGGTATCCGGCGGCGTGCCCGTGCGCTGCGCTTCCCAGATCACCTGTCCGAGGCAATCCATGATCGCGTGCTGCGCGTCGTGCGGCGAGCCGAGGCGCGCGACCAGCCTGTCGTGCGCGCGGCGGATGCCCGGCGGCTGATCGATCGACAATTGCTCGCTGATCGCGAGATGCATCGACAGATGCAGAAACGGATTGGTCTGGCCGCGATCGGGCGAGTAATCGGCTTCGCGCGATTCGGGTTTCGCGAGCGCGTCGTGATATTCCGGATGCTCGCCGATCCAGTCGGCGGCCATGCTTTCGAGCGGCGTCAGAATCTCGCCGGCGCGCTCCTTGCGCCAGGTTTCGGTAAAGAACTGGCGGACTTCGTCGCGGCTAGGGTTGAACATAAGGTATTGATTCGATTGCGGGTTTCTGAACCCGCTATTGTAGACCGTGGCGCGTGCGGTCTGCCCAAACCGCTCATTCGACCGGCGCGGGCGTCTTCGGCCGATATTCGCAGAGCGGCTCGATCGCGCAATGCCAGCACTCGGGCACGCGCGCCTTGCACACGTAACGCCCGTGCAGGATCAGCCAGTGATGCGCATCGTGCAGGAACTCTTTCGGCGTGAACTTTTCGAGCGCGGTCTCGACGGCGCGCACGTCCTTGCCGGGCGCGATTCCCGTGCGATTCGCAACGCGGAAGATGTGCGTATCGACGGCGATGGTCGGCTGCCCGAACGCCGTGTTCAGGATGACGTTCGCCGTCTTGCGTCCGACGCCCGGCAACGCTTCGAGCGCCTCGCGGTTATCGGGCACGTCGCCGCCGTATTGATCGATGAGAATGCGGCACGTCGCGATCACGTTCTTCGCCTTGGTGCGATAAAGCCCGATCGTGCGGATGTATTCCGTCACGCCTTCCTCGCCGAGCGCAAGCACCGCCGCCGGCGTGTTGGCGACGGGAAACATCTTGCGCATGGCCTTGTTGACGGAAACGTCGGTCGCCTGCGCGGAGAGCAACACGGCGATCAGCAGTTCGAAGGGCGTCGTGTATTCGAGCTCCGTCGTCGGATGCGGATTGATGCTTTGCAAGGTCTCGTAGATGGCGCGGCGCTTCGTGGCGTTCATGGTTCGATATCCGTTCTCACGCGGGTTTGTCGCTTCGATCGCCCTCGCCGGGATGGGACGCGTTTTCATCCTCCGTCAGCCCGAGACGGCGACGGCGCTGCTCGGCGCTGTCGATCTGCGCCTGCACCGCGGCGCTCACGTGATCCGTGTTTTTCGGACCCGCGCCGAGCTTCGCCATCTCTTCCTTCTTCTTGCGCGCGCGTTCCAGCGCGGCCTGAATGATCGCGCGTTTCTTTGCTTCCGGATCGTCGCTCGAAGCTTGCGTCGCAGCCGGCGCGACCGGTTGCGTCGACGGCGTTTGCGGCGTTTGCGGCACCGGCTGGTCCGCGTGCGCGGCGCGCGCCGCCTGACGCGCGCTTGCCCGCGCCTCGGCGGCCGCGCGTTCGCGTTCGAGACGCGCCATGCGGCGGTCGTGCCGTGCGCGGGCCGCATCGGCTTCGTCCTGGCTCCATGCGTCCCAGCCGGTGCGCGTGCCGGTGACGGGCACCATCGCGATGCAATCGACCGGGCAGGGCGGCACGCACAGATCGCAACCCGTGCACAGCTCGGCGATGACCGTGTGCATCTGCTTCGCCGCGCCGACGATCGCATCGACCGGACACGCCTGCATGCACAGCGTGCAACCGATGCATACGTTCTCGTCGATCACGGCGACGGGCCGCGCGCGCTCGACGCCGTGCGTCGTATCGAGAGGAATATCGGGCTTGCCGAGGAGCGCGGCCAGTCGCGCGACACCTTCGGCGCCGCCCGGCGGGCATTGGTTGTAGTTCGCCTCGCCCGCGGCGATGGCGTCGGCGTAAGGCCGGCAGGCGGGATAGCCGCACTTGGTGCATTGCGTCTGCGGCAGCAGATCTTCGATGCGCTCAGCGAGCGTCTTGGGAGCGGTTGCGGTCACGAGGAATTGCGATGATGCCTTGGGGACTGGCGCAGCATGTGCGCGACGCAGGCGAAGCGCGTGGCTGTGATCACGTCCACAACGACGACGGCGGCACGCTGCCTGTTCGGCGCGTGTCCCGCTCTTTCGGTCACGCGCTCGGCTTTAATCGACATTATCGCCGAAGTCCTCACCAGTCGTGCCGAATGGCTTTCAATCCTAATTGCCAATGTGCTTCGATGTGCGCATAATCGAAGCGCTTTTCCGTTTGACCGCAGGACGGTGTTTCCCAATAACCATGGGCAGCGCCCGTTCACGTCATGTACCCCAACGCGGGCCGCGTGACGCTAATCCGGCAACGCGGCTCCCGAGTCATGCCACCATGAATCAGCCGAAAATCAAAAGAGATCCTGAAGGCACCCGGCGCCGTATTCTGCTTGCCGCCGCAGAAGAGTTCGCTGCAGGCGGTCTGTTCGGCGCACGCGTCGACCAGATTGCGCGCCGGGCGGAGACCAATGAACGCATGCTCTACTACTACTTCGGTAGCAAGGAGCAGTTATTCACCGCGGTGCTCGAACATGCTCTTTCGGCGCTCGTCGAAGCCGAACGCACGCTCGAACTCGACGGCATCGCGCCCATCGAAGCGATGACGCGTCTCGCGCATTTCGTCTGGGATTACTACCGGGATCACCCGGAATTGCTGCGCCTCATCAATAACGAAAATCTGCATGAGGCGAGATATATCAAAGGATCGAATCGAATCCGCGAACTCATTTCGCCGATCGTCGCGACGCTCACGGCTATTCTCGATCGTGGCCAAAAGGCCGGGCTGTTTCGCACCGACGTCGATCCGCTCAAGCTCTATATCGTGCTGTCGGGGCTCGGCTATTACATCGTGTCGAACCGCTTCACGCTCGAAGCGACGTTCGGCCTCGACTTCAGCGAGCAAGGCCAGCGCGAGCAGATCGTGCGCATGAACACCGAGTTGCTGCTCGCTTATCTGACGCGCCGCTGATCGACCGCTTTCGCGTTCGCGCCGTCTGAAGAAAAAACGTCGCGCCCTTTGCAAGGCGCGACGTTTTCATTTGACGTGATGGAATCGGTCCCGGCGCATTCACGCTTATGCGGGCACGGCTTCCGTCTTCGGCGTCTTGTCGTGCTCGAGAATGAACTCGCGCAATTGCGGATACACCATCGTGCGCCAGCGGCGGCCCGAGAAGATGCCGTAGTGGCCGGCCTTCTCCGCCGTGAAATGGCGCTTGTGCTTTGGCGGGATGCCGGTGCAGAGATCGTGCGCGGCGCGCGTCTGGCCGCTGCCGGAGATGTCGTCGAGCTCGCCTTCGATCGTGAAGAGGGCAGTGTGCTTGATGTCCTGCGGACGCACGAGTTCGTCGTTGACTTCCCACGTGCCTTCGGCGAGCCGGAACTCCTGGAACACGACGCGGATCGTCTCGAGGTAATACTCGGCGGCCATGTCCAGCACGGCGTTGTATTCGTCGTAGAAACGGCGATGTTGCTCGGCGTCGTCATCGTCGCCGCGCAGCAGATTTTGATAGAAGTCCCAATGGGCCGTGAGATGGCGTTCGGGATTCATCGCGACGAAGCCCGCATGCTGCAGGAAGCCCGGATAAACCTTGCGGCCCACACCCGGATAGTTCGCGGGCACGGTGTAGATGACGTTGTTCTCGAACCACCCGTACGAGTGCTCGTTCGCCAGCGAGTTGACGGACGTGGGGCTGCGGCGCGCGTCGATCGGGCCGCCCATCATGGTCATCGTGCGGGGCGTGTCTTCGCCGCGGCTCGCCATCAGCGAAATGGCGGCGAGCACCGGCACGGTCGGCTGACACACCGATATCACGTGCAGATCCTTCGCGCCGATGTGGCGGATGAACTCCTGGATGTATTCGACGTAATCGTCCAGATGGAACGGACCGTTCTCGGTCGGCACCATGCGCGCGTCGATCCAGTCGGTGATGTACACCTTGTGGTCCTGCAAGAGCGTCTTGACCGTATCGCGCAGCAGTGTGGAATGGTGACCGGAGAGCGGCGCGCACACGAGCACGATCGGCTCGTTCTTCAGCTTGGTGACGGTGGCGCTGTCGTCGGCGAAGCGCTTGAAGCGCAAGAGACGGCAGAACGGCTTCTCGACCACCGTCTGCTCGACGATCGGAATGTTATGTCCGTCCTTGACGATCTGATGAATGCTGAACTCGGGCTTCTCGTAGTCCTTGCCGAGCCGGTAGAGCAACTCGTAACCCGCGGCCAGACGGCTTGAGCCGGGAATATAGGCGAGCGGACTGGCCGGGTTGACGAACGACTTCGATGCAGCTTCGGCCCATGCTGTAAGAGGAGACAGCATGGCTCGCTGAAATTCGTGAATTTGATAGAGCATGGTTGCCCCAGTAACTCCGGTGGAAACCGGCACGCCCGTTGATCCCGGCAAAACATCCGGCGATGAGGCTCAACGGCATTCGATGACCCCCGGCGGCGCGGCGGGCTGTCGCCATGCTGCCGGGGCACTGTCTTTCCTGCAATTTCCTGCCTGCCTTTCCGTGCTGCCACTCGCGCAATATCGACTCTTGTACGACGAACCTTGAGCGGAAGCAAGATTTTCCGCGTACTAAGCGTTCAATTCAATAAATCGGTCGGAATTGCCTGCGTGAAAACAACACATTCCGACATCCTACATTTTGTGCATTGCACCAATATTACCGGGAAACGCGAATTTCATCAAACAAAACATAGATTTATGACTTTCCTGTTGCAGCATCGATGGCGGCTTGCTCATCCGGCACGTCGTGGTTTTCCGGGCCGGATGGCTGGCCAATCGCTTTCGCCATCTCCTCTTCGTGCCGCATCAGATTCATTCCGGTATGCACCAGCGCCACGTGGGTAAAGGCCTGCGGGAAATTCCCGACCATGCGCTTGGCCACCGTGTCGTACTCCTCGGCCAGCAACCCGACATCGTTCGCGAGACCGACGAGACGCTCGAACATCTCGTGCGCTTCATCGATCCGGCCTTGCAGCGCCAGATTGTCGACCAGCCAGAAGCTACAAGCCAGAAACGTGCCTTCTCCGGGCGGCAAGCCATCCGCGACTTCGGCGGTGTGATAACGCTTCACGAGCCCATCGTGCGTCAACTTGGTCTCGATCGCATGTACGGTTCCGGTCACTCGCGGATCTTTAGGCGGCAAAAATCCGAGCAACGGGATGAGAAGCAGGCTCGCATCGAGCGCATCGCTGTCGTAGGCCTGCGTGAAGGAGTTCAGTTCGGCGTTCCAGCTTTTCTTCAGCACCTCGGCGCGGATACGCGCGCGCATCTCGCGCCAGTGGTCGATCGGGCCCGGGAGCTCGAACTTTTCCGCCGATTTGATCGCGCGGTCGTAGGCGACCCACGCCATGACCTTCGAGAACGTGAAGTGCTGGCGTCCGCCGCGCACTTCCCAGATGCCTTCGTCGGGCTGTTCCCAGATCGTGTCGAGGTGTTGCAGCATGGCGCACTGGATCGACCAGGCGGTCTCGTCGCTCTGCAGGCCGCCGACGCGCGCGAGGTGCAGCGCGTTCATCACTTCGCCGTAGACGTCGAGTTGCAACTGATCGACCGCGCCATTGCCGATACGCACCGGCGACGCGCCCTCGTAACCGGGCAGCCACGGGATCTCCCACTCGGGCAGGCGCCGCTCGCCCGCGATGCCGTACATGATCTGGATCTGCGCCGGCGAGCCCGCCATCACGCGGCCCAGCCACGCCCGCCACGCGCGGGCTTCGTCGTAGTAGCCGCCGCGCATCATCGCAAGCAGGGTGATGGTCGCGTCGCGCAGCCAGCAGTAGCGATAGTCCCAGTTACGCGTGCCGCCAAGCTGTTCCGGCAGCGAGGTCGTGGGCGCGGCGACGATGCCGCCCGTCGGCTCGTAGGCGAGCGCCTTCAGCGTGATGAGCGAGCGGCGGATCGCGCTCGCCCAGCGGCCCTTGAGCTCGCTCTGCCCCGACCATTCGCGCCAGTGGTTTTCGGTGCGCGCGAGTTGCGTGTGGGGATCGGACGCGTGCGGCAGGCGCAGATGGGATTGCGAATAGCACAGCGAGAAGGGCACGCGCTCGCCCGCGCTTACATCGAAGCTGGCGGCCGTATGCATGTTTTCGCCGACGAGATCGACCGGCGTGCGCAGCACCGCGAGATCCGGTCCGGCGATCGCGCGAATGCCGCTGTCGTCGGGCAGACGGCTGACCCACGGCACGGCCGAGCCGTAGTCGAAGCGCAGCACCAGCTCCATCTTCATGCGCACCGTGCCACGCCGTCCGATCACGATGCGCACGAGTTCCGAATGCCCGTTGCGCAAGGGCATGAAGTCGACGATCGTCACCGCGCCTTGCGATGTTTCGAAATCCGTTTCGAGGACCAGCGTGTCCTCGCGATAGCGACGGTTGATGACGGGCGTTTCGCCGTCGGGCATCTCGGGAGCGATGAGCCATCGGCCGTGCTCGGGCGTGCCGAGCAGCGCCGCGAAGCACGCGCCGGAGTCGAAGCGTGGCCAACAGAGCCAGTCTACGGAGCCGTCGCGGGAAATCAGGGCTGCGGTGTGGCCGTCGCCGACCATCGCATAGTCTTCGATCAAAGCTGGCATAAGCGAACATCTTCCTGCTGGCGGCGCGGGCCGAATCGAAACGCGCCGCGGGTTGAGCAAAAGATTCGGGACGCGGCGCGCCCCGAGCGAGGCGCGGCGTCAAGGACAAAGAAAGCGACCGACGCCACGCATGCTTTCTGGCCGCATTCTGCCGCAATCGTTCGTTGCAAGCAGAAAACCGGGCCGCGTGTGATCACGGCGCGCAACGGCCGGTGCGACAGCGGTCGCGCCGTGATTGGCGGAAAAGCGCTAGCGAAGCGCCGATCGCGCTGTTGAAAAAGCATTCGACTGATGTTTAGAATGAAGTTTCGTGAAAGGTCGAAGCGCCGTTTCCTTTGTTACTCCCGGCGCTGAAACTCTTGCGCCTTTCACGCGTCTTTCATGCATGACCCCGGCGCGTGACGCGCGCGAGCCATGCAACGGCCTGCGCGCTCCCGGCCGGTCCCTAACGTAGCGTTTTCGAGGAACGGAACCCATGCTCTATCCGTCGAAAGCCGACTGCATCGCCATTCTTTCCGCAGCAAGCCGCGTCTCGGATGCCGAGGCGCTTCTCGCGCTCGATCACAAGCATCTCGGTCTGTCGCGCAACGCGATGGAAACCGCCGCCGCATTTCTCACGGAGCGCGGCTGTTTCAGCCGCTACACCTTCGGCGTCGCTGGCGTTTCGGTCGGTGCGCTGTCGTTGCAGGGACGCCTGCGTCTCGACCAGCTCGCGAACGGCTGACGACACACGCTCGCCCCACGCGGGCCATCCGCGTGTCCTTTTTTCGTGACACTTTGCGCACGCGCACGGCTCAACCCGTGCGCGTGCGTTCGCGTTTCCGTTCGCATGTCCGGAACCGCCGAGATGAATCGGCGTCACAACGACAGTCTCGCGTCCGTCAGAAATGGGCCGATCCCATGCCGAACAGCCCGATCAGCCCGATCACGATCAGATAGATCGCGACGATGAAGTTCAGCAACCGCGGCATGATGAGAATCAGGATCCCGGCGATCAGGGAAACCAGCGGGCCAAGGCTTAGGTGAATAGTCATCGCGGCAACTCCTGTTGTTGGTTCGAATCGTGTCGGTTGGCCTGTCGTGCGTGGTGTATCTTGGCTGCGAACCCCGTCGCGCATGATGGCGGTCCACGCGGTTTGGAGCGAAATTTGCTCCCGCACGTCCTTGGGCCTCGCGATGCCGGCGAACTCGCGCGTCGCCCCCGATAACAAGCAGCAAAGAGACGATGAGGAGGTTTCATGCACCCGAGCCATCCCTGCGGCGCGAATTCGCCCGCATCGATGTTGCAAGACGCGCGCCCGATGCGCGTGAGGCCCATCGCGTGGGCGAAAGGTGTCGCGCTGATGCTGTCGCTGGCGGCGGCGCAGTCCTTCGCGCAGACCGCCACGATGCCCGCCACGCCGGGCGCAGCGAGCGGCGCGGCCACGACGGGCGCGCCGGGCAAAGAAGTCTACGATTTGCTGATCGGCACCTACACGGGCGGCGGCAAGAGCGAAGGCATCTATGTCTATCGTTTCGACACGGCCAGTGGCGAACTGTCCCGCATCGCATCGGCGCAGACGGTGAATCCGTCGTATCTCGTCGTGAGCCGTGACCGGAATTACGTGTATGCAGTGAACGAATTGCCCGGCGACAACGGCCCCGCGACCCAGCGCGGCGGCGTGAGCGCCTTTCGCTTCGATCGCGCGACCGGCCAGTTGAGCTTCCTCAACCGCGTTTCATCGGACGGCAACGATCCGTGCTACCTCGCGCTCTCGCCTGACGGCAAGTATCTGCTGACCGCCAACTACTCCGTCGCATCCAATCCGGGCGGCAGCTTTGCGGTCTTTCCGCTGTCCTCCGATGGCCACGTCGGCAACTCGGTGCTGACCGTGCATCACGAAGGCGGCGGCCCGGTGAAGGGACGGCAGGACAATTCGCACGTCCATTCGACCGTGTTCTCGCCCGACGGCAAGTATCTCTTCGCGCAGGATCTCGGTGTCGACAAGGTCTTCGCGTACCGCTACACGCCCGATCCGTCGGCATCGGGACGCGGCCTCTTAGGTCCGACCGAAGCGCGCTACGCGTTGATCAAGCCGGGTTCCGGGCCGCGCCATCTGATCTTCGACGCAGGCGGCAGACACGCCTATCTGACGACCGAACTGAACGCGTCGGTGCTCGTGTTCGATTACCGCGACGGCAAGCTCACGCAGGTTCAGACCAATTCGATGATCGCGCCGGGTTTCAGAGGCAAGATCGGCGGCGGGGCGATTCATATGTCGCCGGACGGACGTTTCCTTTACGCGACCAATCGAGGCGACGCCAACGAGATCGTCCAGTTCTCGGTCGATCCGAAGAGCGGCCATTTGAAGTACGTCAAACGCTATCCGACGCTCGGCAAGACGCCGCGCGAATTCGCGATCGATCCGACCGGGCGCTGGCTCATCGTCGGTAATCAGGAGAGCGACAGCGCGTATTTCTTCCGCCGCGATCCGCAGACGGGCGAGCTCGCGTCGGACCCGAAGCAACTGTCGATCGGCTCGCCGGTCGATTTCAAGTTCGTATCGCCGTCGTGACGGTCTGATCGGAGCGACGAGAGCGGCCGACGAGCCGCGATTCACACAGCGACACGCTGTCCGATGACGATGAAACAGAAACTGCTCAAGGCGGTCATGATTTCGATGTTATGCGCGCCACTCGCGGCGCGCGCGGACGACAGCAAGGAATGCGATTTCAAGCGGGACTGGATGTCGTCGGCGTGCCAGCGCGTGATGCGCGTCGCGCACGACGGCACATGGGATCTCTACGTGACGGGTTACGGCTGGCATATCGACGGCTTCAACGATCGCAGCGAACTCAATCCGTGGTCGTACGGCGGCGGCGCGGGCAAGCACTGGATCGACGCGAACGGCAACGAGGACATTCTGTTCGCGTTCGCCTTTTCGGATTCGCATCACAACTTCGAACCGATCGGCGGTTACGCGCGCCAGTGGTACACGCAGCCGGTGCTCGGCGGATTGCAGGCGGGCGGCGGGTTCTTCGTCGGCGTCACGGCGCGCAGCGACATCGGCCATTACGTGCCGTTGCCGCTCGCGCTGCCGATCGGCTCGGTGCGCTACCGGCGCGCGTCCGTCATGGCGACGATCATCCCGCACATCCCCGGTCTGAACGACGGCGACGTCGCGTTCTTCTGGGGCCGCTACGAGTTCTAGTACGATGCGTTTCCGAGGCGCTTTTCTTTCGCATCGACTGAAAGGTGTACTGAGGAAATCGAAAGGCAACAGCAGGGAATGCAAGATTGAACACGACTCAACCATTCGACGCGCGCGAGCGTCCGCTCAAGCGCAATGAACCGGCGCCGCCGGGATTCATCAGCGCGTTCAGCTTCGCTGGCGGCGAGGCGCTGCGCCTGACCTGGGACGAAGCGCGCGATGCCGTCGTGGGCGATGGCCCGACGTGGCTGCATCTGTCGGCGAACGACGATGCCGTCGAGGGCTGGCTCGAAGGCGTCACGTCGATGCCGGATGTCGCGCGCGAGTTCCTGAACGGCGAGGACAAGCGTCCGCGCGTGCACATCGGCTCGAACTTCATGTACGGCGTCGTCGCGGACCTCGAACTCGTCGCGAAGACGCCGGATGCCGCCGCGCCGGGCGTGCGCGAGGCGAACCGCGCGACCGGCGCGCTGCGCTTTTACGTGGACAGGCATCGCATGATCACGGTGCGCGCGCGGCCGCTGCAATCGACCGACCGCTTGCGCCACGCCGTCCTCGAAGGCGCGATGTTTCGCGATTCCGTCGATCTCTTCGCCGGGCTCATTCGCGCGCTGAACGATACCTTCGCGGACCGTATCGATGAAATCGGCGACTGTCTCGACGATGTCGAGGAAAGCGTGCTCGAAGGAGGCCATTCGAAATGCCGCGCGATGCTGGGCGGCGCGCGGAGGCGCATCGTGGAAGTGAAGCGGTTCATCGATCCGGAGCGCAACGCGCTGACGCAACTCGTGTTGCGTCGCCTGGAATGGGCCGAACCGCGATCGATGGAAGCGCTCGTGCAGGCGATTCAGGTGCTGAACGGTCTGGGCGGCGGTCTGGAAGGGCTCTACGAGCGCGCGAAGCTGCTGCAGGATGAAATCGCCGCGGCGCTTTCGGAAGACATCAACCGCAAGCTGCTCTGGCTCGCGATCATGTCCGCGTTGCTGCTGCCCGCCACGCTCGTGACGGGCATTTTCGGCATGAACGTGGCGGGTTTGCCGGGCACCAAGGATCCGGCGGCGTTCTGGATCGTGGTCGGCGTGATGACGGGCTGCGCCGCCATCACGATCTTTCTGCTGCGCCGCCTGCGGCTCTGGTAACGCTCACTCCGCCGGGCCGGGCGGGGCGAGCACTTCGCGATTGCCGTTGTTGCTCATCGACGAGACGAGGCCGGCCGCTTCCATCTGTTCGACGAGGCGCGCCGCCCGGTTATAGCCGATGCGCAACTGCCGTTGCACCGACGAAATCGACGCGCGCCGCGTGCGTACGACAAAAGCCACGGCTTCGTCGTAGAGCGGATCGGCTTCGGCGTCGGGTGTTTCGCCGAACAGGTCCTGTCCGCCGCCGCCATCGGACGTCGGGCCGGACAGAATGCCTTCCTCGTACTCCGGCTCGCCGAACTGCTTCAGATACTCGACCACGCGATGCACTTCGTCGTCCGCGACGAACGCGCCGTGCACGCGCTGCGGATAGCCCGTGCCGGGCGGCAGGAACAGCATGTCGCCCGCACCGAGCAACGATTCCGCGCCCATCTGGTCGAGAATCGTGCGTGAATCGATCTTCGATGACACCTGAAACGCCACGCGCGTCGGAATATTCGCCTTGATGAGGCCGGTGATCACGTCGACGGACGGCCGCTGCGTCGCGAGAATCAGATGGATGCCGGCCGCGCGCGCCTTCTGCGCGAGACGCGCGATCAACTGCTCGATTTGCTTGCCCGCGACCATCATCAGGTCCGCAAGTTCGTCGATGACCACGACGATGAGCGGCAGCGTGGACAGCGGCTCGGGCGCGTCGGGCGTGAGCGAGAACGGGTTCGTGAGCTTCTTGCCCGCGGCCTCGGTGTTGCGGATTTTCTGGTTGAAACCTTGCAGATTGCGCACGCCGACCGCCGACATCAGCCGGTAGCGCTTCTCCATTTCGCCGACGCACCAGTTGAGCGCGTTCGACGCGAGCTTCATGTCGGTGACGACCGGCGCGAGCAGATGCGGAATGCCTTCATACACGGAAAGCTCCAGCATCTTCGGATCGATCATGATGAGGCGCACGTCCTCGGGCTTCGCCTTGTAGAGCAGCGAGAGGATCATCGCGTTGATCGCGACCGACTTGCCCGAGCCCGTCGTGCCCGCGACCAGCATGTGCGGCGCGCGGGCGAGATCCGTCACGACCGGATTGCCGACGATGTCCTTGCCCATCGCGATCGTCAGATTCGACTTCGACGTGCGATACACGTCGTCTTCGAGAATCTCCGAGAGGCGGATCATCTGGCGCTTCGCGTTCGGCAGTTCGAGGCCCATGCAGGTCTTGCCGGGGATCGTTTCGACGACGCGGATCGACGTGAGGCCGAGGCCGCGCGACAGATCCTTCATCAGCCCGACGATCTGGCTGCCGCGCACGCCGAGCGCCGGTTCGACTTCGAAGCGCGTGATGACCGGACCGGCCGACGCGCCGACCACCGTCACCGGCACCTTGAATTCCTGAAGGCGCTGCTCGATCAACTGGCCGGTTTCGCTCAGATGTTCCTCGGAGACGGGCTCGATCTCGTCGGACGCGGCTTCGAGCAAGTCGAGCGTCGGCAATTCCACCGCCGACGCGTGCGGCGCATGGAATTCGAACTCGGTCGGCGCGGAGCCGCGTACCGGCTGGCGCGGTTCGGGCGGCGTCGCGTTCGGCTGACTTGGAGCCTGCGTTACGGCGGGCGGCGCGGCCGCGATGCCCGGAAAGCGCACGACGTTCGACGGCGAAGCGAATTTGTCGCCCGCAACCTGGCGCTCGGCGATGGGCAGCGGTTCTTCCTCCGGCATATCGAGCACGTCGTCCTGCTCGTCGACGACGCGCAAGAGCGGCGGGGCAGGGGGCTCGCTGTCTGTATCGCGCGACGTGGGTTCATCTAGCCACGGCGGCGTCGGCGCGAGATCGCGGGCGTCCGGTTCGTGTTCTGGTTCCGGCGCTCGCGCGGCGGGCGGAGGCTCGGGCGTCTCGCTCGGCGGGTCGATGCGCGCGGGCTCTTGCGTCGCGTTTGCGTCGAACGCAGAGGCAGGGGTGGAAAGCGATGGCGCGATCGGGATTTCGGCGCTCGGCGGCTCCGGCAGACGCAAGTCGAAGAGCGGTGGCGGCTCGACGAGCGTGGGTGCGATCACGTGAGCGTCTATGAGCGGCGGCTCGACGCGCGCTTCGAATTCCTGTGTTTTTGCGGGAGGCGGCGTTACCGGCTCGATGCGCGATTCGGGTGCCGTCTCGACGACGTGTTCGTCGGCGGTCGTCTCGGCGTTCGGCTGAACATCGGGTTGGCCGCCACGCGCCATCGCCACATGACCGCGAGCGAGACTCGCGCCCGCGAGCGATGTCCAAAGCGCGGTCTTCTCCTCGATGGATCGCAACGTCGCCTGAATCGCTTCGGGTGCCGGCGGCGTGATCGGCCCGAGCGGCGCGGCCGGGCGCGAGAACGCCGGTGCGGCGAGCGGCGCCGGCGCGAACTCACGCGTCACTGTGCCCGCGGACGGACGCGCGGGCGGTGCGGCGCGTCGAATGCTCTGTGGCGTTTGCGGCAAAGGCGTTCTGCGCGCGGCGCTCACGCCGGTCGCGACGGACGTGGATGTGCTCGCTACACCCGACGACCGTTGCGCAGGCATCGACGTCACCGGACTGCGCGGGCGATCCATGCGAGGCGCGGGCGGCGGCGTGGACGCGCGCGGCTTGTCGACGGCGACGGAAGCGCGCAAGCCCGAACCCGAAGGCTCGAATGCCGACGCCCGACGCGGCGCAAACGCCGAGCCGGCCTCGCGATTCGCCGATGACGCCGACGGGTTCAGCCAGTCCGCAGGCACGACCGGCTCCGTTTGCGCGGCCGGAGGCGAGACGCCGGCGGCTTCGAAGGCGGGGCGCTTGGCGTAAGCCTCGGCGGTGGCGATTGCGCTCGCGGTGGCCGCCGAAGCGCGGCTGACGGCGCTCTTGCCGGTCGCAGGCGGGCGCCACGGCGTCGGACGTTGATAACGGCTGCTACGGGGGCCGGTCGGGAGGCCGAGCGTCGGCTCGTCGTGTGACGTGCGCGGCGGCGGCGCATCGAAACGCTCGGCGCGATGGGCACGTTCCTGCGAATCGCGCGCGGCCCTTTCGCGGGTGCGGCGTTCGAACCAGCTGCCTGCCTTGTCGCGACCCTTGTCGCGACCCTTTTCGCGGCCGGGCGAGGCCTGGCGCGGTTCGCTTTCGCGTTCGCGCGGCGTGAGCCAGGTTTGCGGCAGGCCGAAGCCGAATGCTTCGTCCGCCCACGCCAGCACCGAACGCCAGCTGAATTCGATCAGCCAGGGCAGGAATATCGCGAGCACGATTGCCGCGATCGCGGCTGCGCCGCCGAGATGCGCGGGTCCGCTCAACGCGGTGGCGAGCGCGCGTCCGCAGCGATTGATGTTCGCCTGCGTTTCGAGCGAGTTTGCGAGCGCGCCCTCGAGCGTGCTGCTCGCGAGCAGCACGCCGATAAATCCGAGCCAGAGACGGATCGTGCCCGGGCCGCGTACGCCTTCCCTGCCCGGCAGCGCCAGCTTGACGATGCGCCAGAAGAGCGGAAGGAACCAGACGACCGATGCACCGAACCAGCCGAGAACTACCATGTGCATGCTTGAGCTTGAATCAATGTTGGGTGAAACGAATCAGGTTGTGACCCGAAGACTGCGCCCGGCCGCGCGTGCCGGCCGGACTGTTCGATCGAGCAGTTTAACGGGAAACCGCGCGGGAACCGCGCGGGTGCCGCGCACGCGCGACGCGTGTGCCGCATGTACGCAACACATCACTTCGCGCGAGCCGAGAAGGCGAGCACCTGACCGTCGTCGAGCGTCAGTTTCAGCGCGGGCGGCGGATTCATCTGCACGCCGCTTTTCGCGATATGCGCGAGCGCGTCGAGATAGGGCCGCTCCAGCGCCGCGCCCGCACCCGAGACGCACGCCATGCGCGTGCCCGCGAGCGGGCCGAAAGTCAGCTTGCCGTCCTTCAGATCGTAGGTGCCGCTGTAGCGATTGCAGCCCGAAAAGCCGCTCGCCTGGCGATGACCGTTCGCGGTCGAGAAATCGAGCGTGAGCGGCCGCGCGCCGTTCTCGCCCGCGTGCGGCACCGCGCGCGGCTGGCCGCTCGCGTCGGTCCAGCTCGTGAGCTCCCATTGCGTGTCGTCGAGCAATTGCGTGGCGGCAGGATTATAAGGATCGGTGGGCGGCGCGCTTGTATCGGGGTGCTTCGGCATCGCGCAACCAGTGACGACGCTCGCCGCGACGACGAGCGCGCACGCGCGGGACGCAAGCGAAAGCGCCGCTTTGCGACGCGACAGGAAGTTTGACGATGAGTGCGCCGAACGAAGAGCGGACGCGCGAAGGAAATGCGTGGGCATCGATGATCCTGAAGCAGGCGAAACCGTAAGGGTATCGCACGCGTCCTGCGATTTGTCTAGCGTCCGCAAGCAACAAAATGTTTGCCGCGGCTGTCATCGATCGGAGATGCGCGGGGAATTCCGATCCACATTCACGTGTCAATACCGTTCATGACGACGCCGTCAATAGACCGAACGGCAGAGTGTTGCGGCGGGCGCTGCGTGTTAACATCGCGCCCAATTCCGCCGCTTTCGCTTTACTGGCCTCGTCACCCGATCGATTCCCGGAGCACTCATGCAGACCGATTCATTTCGTCCTGATGCCTTGCGCATCGGCACGCCGCTTTCCGCCAACGCCACGCGCGTGATGCTGCTCGGCGCGGGCGAGCTTGGCAAGGAAGTGATCATCGCGTTGCAGCGCCTGGGCGTCGAAGTCATCGCGGTCGACCGCTATGCGAACGCGCCGGGACATCAGGTTGCGCATCGCGCGCACGTCATCGACATGACCGACGCCGCCGCGCTGCGCGCGCTCGTCGAGAAGGAGCAGCCGCATCTGATCGTGCCGGAGATCGAGGCGATCGCGACCGATGCGCTCGCTGAAATCGAAGCGGCGCAACTCGCGACCGTCATCCCGACGGCGCGCGCCACGCAACTCACGATGAACCGCGAGGGCATCCGGCGTCTCGCCGCCGAGGAACTCGGCCTGCCGACATCGCCCTATGCGTTCGCGCAATCGCTCGACGAGATGAAGGCGGCGATCGCCACGATCGGTTTTCCATGTGTCGTGAAGCCGGTGATGTCGTCGTCGGGGAAAGGGCAATCGGTGCTCAAAAGCGACGCCGATGTCGAGCCGGCATGGAATTACGCGATGGCGGGCGGGCGCGTGAATCACGGCCGCGTGATCGTCGAGGGCTTCATCGACTTCGAGTACGAGATCACGCAGCTCACCGTGCGCGCGGCGGACCCCGAGAGCGGCGAAACGCAAACCTACTTCTGCGATCCGATCGGCCATGTGCAGGTCGCGGGCGATTACGTCGAATCGTGGCAGCCGCAGCCGATGAGCCCGGCCGCACTCGAAAAAGCGCGCGACGTCGCGGCCAAGGTGACGACCGCGCTCGGCGGGCGCGGGCTTTTCGGCGTCGAGCTTTTCGTGCGCGGCGACGACGTCTGGTTCTCCGAAGTGAGCCCGCGTCCGCACGATACCGGTCTCGTCACGCTCGCGACGCAGCGCTTCTCCGAGTTCGAATTGCATGCGCGCGCGATCCTCGGCTTGCCCGTGGATACCGCGCTGCGCGCGCCCGGCGCGTCCGCCGTCATCTACGGCGGTCTGGATGAAACGGGCATCGTGTTCGAAGGCGTGGCGCAAGCGCTCGCGGTGCCGGGCGCGGACTTGCGGCTTTTCGGCAAGCCGGAGAGCTTCGTGAAGCGCCGCATGGGTGTCGCAGTGGCGACGGGCGCCGACACCGACGAAGCGCGCGAGCGCGCGAAACTCGCGGCGTCGAAGGTGCGGCCGGTTTCGGCACAATGACCGGCGCGCGGACGTCGGCGGGAGCATGAACGTGAAATGGAAAGCGCTGGCCGCGCTCGTCGCGGTTTCCCTGGGACTCTCGGGCTGCGGACTTGCAGCGGCGCCGTGCCGCATCGCCTCGGCGGGGCTGAAGATCGTGCCGGTCGTCGGGCATGTCGCGGCCGCGCCGACCGACGCATGCGCCGAAGTGATCGATCCGTGATCGCCGGCGCGCGCATCGACATCGAAACCATCGCGAATCGGATGATGAAGAAAATAATCGCACTCATGCTCGCGTCGCTCGTGGCACAGTCGGCGCTCGCCATGCCGCTCACCGTGCCGCAGATCCAGACCGCGTCGACGCAAACCACGCGCTACGACTGCAAGGACGGCAAGAGCGTGTCGGTCCAGTACACGAACACGCGCAATCGTCAAAGCTTCGCGGCGCTGACCGTCGACGGGCGCAAGCTGCTGTTCGTGAACGTGATCGCGGGATCGGGCGCGAAATACGTCGCCGATCAATACACGTGGTGGACCAAGGGCCCGCAGGCGAACCTGTACGATGAAATGGCCGCGAAGGATTCGCCGCCGCTGCTCGAAGATTGCGAAGCGCGCAAGAAGTAGGCGCGCGGCATGCCGGAATGCGGTCTGACCGTGCTTTCGCGCCGCGGGAGCGCACTCGCGTGCGGTGCTACAATGTGCGGCTTTCCGGCTGTGGAAATCGCAGCCGGTCCGAATTCCGGATTTTCGGCATCGCCGTTCGATGCCGGCTGAGCGGTACACGGGCCTCGAGCGAACCGCCGCTCAGAAAATCGGGGATGCCGCTTGCCTTCAAGGCGTCATCGAAGCCGTGTCCCATCTGAGCGCAGGCTCGATACCGGCCGCCCCGTGCAGCGCGCACCGTGTGCCTGTTTGATGCGCCGCGTGCGCCAACGAAACCCATCCGCGTAAGCAAGCGGTCGCGACGTTCGACCGAACGATTCGACCGATTTTTTACGCGCGCCGCATCGAGCGGCACTTTAGCGAAAGCCAATATAGTCACCATGTCCGATTCCGCCGCCACGAACACGTCCACCGCAGGGGCCGACGCGTCGACGTTCGACCAGTTCGGATTGTCCGCCGACATCCTGAAAGCGGTGAGCGAGTCCGGCTACACCACGCCCACGCCGATTCAGGCGCAAGCGATTCCGGTCGTCCTCGCGGGCCGCGACGTCATGGGCGCCGCGCAGACCGGCACCGGCAAGACCGCGAGCTTCTCGCTGCCGATCATCCAGCGCCTGTTGCCGTCGGCAAACACGAGCGCATCGCCCGCGCGCCATCCGGTGCGCGCGCTGATGCTCACGCCGACGCGCGAACTCGCCGATCAGGTCGCCGCCAACGTGCAGACCTACTCGAAGCACACGCCGCTGCGCAGCACGGTCGTGTTCGGCGGCGTCGACATGAATCCGCAGTCCGACGCGCTGCGCCGCGGCGTCGAAATCCTGATCGCGACGCCCGGGCGACTGCTCGATCACGTCCAGCAGAAGACGGTCAATCTCGGCCAGGTGCAGATGCTCGTGCTCGACGAAGCCGACCGCATGCTGGACATGGGCTTTCTGCCCGACCTGCAGCGCATCCTGAATCTGCTGCCGAAGGAACGTCAGACGCTGCTGTTCTCGGCAACTTTTTCGCCCGAAATCAAGAAGCTCGCGGCTACCTACCTGCGCGATCCGCAAACGATCGAAGTCGCGCGCAGCAATTCGACCGCCACCAACGTGCGCCAGATCGTCTTCGAGGTGCACGAGAGCGACAAGTCCGGCGCGGTCGCGCAACTGATTCGCGAGCGCGAACTGAAGCAGGTGATCGTGTTCTGCAACAGCAAGATCGGCGCGAGCCGGCTCGCGCGCGTGCTGGAGCGCGATGGCATCATCGCGACGGCGATTCACGGCGACCGCTCGCAGAGCGAACGCATGCAGGCGCTCGACGCGTTCAAGCGCGGCGAGGTCGAGGCGCTCGTTGCTACGGACGTGGCCGCGCGCGGTCTCGATATCGCGGAATTGCCGGCGGTCATCAACTTCGATCTGCCGTTCAACGCGGAAGATTACGTGCACCGCATCGGCCGCACGGGCCGCGCGGGCGCCTCGGGCGATGCGCTGTCGCTGTGCAGCGCGAACGAGCGCAAGCAACTTGCCGATATCGAAAAGCTCATCAAGCGTCCGCTGGAAGTCGAGCAACTCGTGGTCGCGACGCGGGTGCATCGCGACGGTTCGGCGCCGCCGCGCCGCGACGAGCGCTTCGGCCGTCCGGAGCGCGGCGAGCATCGCCACGCGCCGCGTGAGGAAGCGGGTTCGCGTCGCCGTGCGACGGGCTCGCACGACCGTCCGCGCGGCCGTCAGCAGCCCGTCGACGAGTTTTTCCTGAAGCCTTACGAGCCGTCGCCGTCCGCGATGAAGCGTCACGAGGAAACGGCCGAGCCGGAACGCAAGAGCGCGCCGAAGCAGCCGCTCGCGGCCTTGCTCGGCGGTTTGGGCATGCCGCGCAAATCGTCCTGATCTCCAAGGTGCCGAAGTGAAAAAGGCAGCCCGTGTGGCTGCCTTTTTTGTGTCTGGAAAAAGGATTCAGTGCCCGAAGCGCTTCGCCCATTCTGTCGTCGCGGCGCTGTAGAACGCTTCGATCGAATGCGCCGGCACATTGATATCCAGATGCCGCGCCGCCTCGGCGAGCGCATCGAGCGGCGCGTTGCGGTCGAGCGGCGCGGCACCCGTCTGCTTGCTGAGTTTTTCGCCGATGGAGTTGTTCACGACCGGCACGTGCAGATAAGCCGGCGTCGGTACGCCCAGGCACTGCTGGAGATAGATCTGCCGCGCGGTCGAATCGAGCAGATCGGCGCCGCGCACGACGTCCGTGATCGCGGCGTCGGCGTCATCGACGATCACGGCGAGTTGATAAGCCCACAGTCCGTCCGCGCGCTTCAGCGCGAAATCGCCGACTTCGGTCGCGAGATCCTGCGTCTGCGGCCCCTGCCAGCGATCGACGAAACCGATGCGCGCCGCGTCTTCCTCCGGCACGCGCAGACGCCATGCGCGCGCGGGCTTGCCGTGCAGGCCATCGCGGCACGTGCCCGGATACGCGAGCGTCGCATGACGCGCATGCGCGTGAACGAGCGAATCGGCGATTTCGCGCCGCGTGCAGCCGCACGGATAGATCAGGCCCGTCTGCTCGAGACGCTCGAACGCCGCCGCGTAGGCCGCGCCGCGCTCGCTTTGCCAGACTGGCGGCTCGTCCGAATGCATGCCGAAGTGCGCGAGCGTCGCGAGGATGTCATCGGCGGCGCCGGGCACGCTGCGCGGCGTATCGACGTCTTCGATCCGCACGATCCAGCGTCCGCCATGCGCGCGCGCATCGAGAAAACTCGCGAGCGCGCTGACGAGCGAGCCCGCGTGCAGCGGTCCGGTGGGCGAGGGCGCGAAGCGGCCGCGATAGGTCATCGAATACGGTTACGCCGCCTGACCGATGGCGTCCGGATGGCACGCCGGACACGTCTCGCCCGGCTTGTAGAACGGCGACTGCTGATCTTCCTCGCTGACCACCGCGCGGCAGCCGAAGCATTGGGCCGTCGCGGTCGGCTGCAGGTTCGGATCGAGCGCCGTGCGGTAATCGAACACGAAGCACTCGCCGTTGTAATGCGCGCCGCCCACTTCCTCGAAATACTTCAGGATGCCGCCTTCGAGCTGATAAACGTGCTCGATGCCCACTTCCTTCATGTGAATCGCGGCCTTTTCACAGCGAATACCGCCCGTGCAGAACGACACGACGGTCTTGCCTTCCATGTCCGCGCGATTCTGCTCGATCACCTGCGGAAACTCGCTGAATTTCGTGATGCGGTAATCGAGGGCATTGTCGAACGTGCCGACATCGACTTCGAACGCGTTGCGCGTGTCGAGCATCACGACCGGACGGCCTTCGTCGTCGTGGCCGCGGTCGAGCCAGCTCTTGAGCGTGGGGGCATCGACGGAAGGCGCGCGGCCGAGTTCCGGCTTGATCGCGGGCTTTTTCATCGTGATGATTTCGCGCTTCAGTTTGACCAGCATGCGGCGAAACGGCTGCTTCGCGGAGAGGCTTTCCTTGAATTGCAGATCCGCGAAGCGGCCGCCGAAAAGCGCGTCGGCATGAACGTAGTCGATGAATTCGCGGACTTCGGCAACCGGCCCGGCGATAAAAAGGTTGATGCCCTCCGGCGCCAGCAGAATCGTGCCCTTCAGCCCGAGCGCGTTGCAGCGTTCGGCAACGAGCGGCCGCCACGCGGGGCCGTCTTCGATGGTGACGAATTTGTAGGCGGAGAGGTTCAGAATGCTCATGATCGGACGATGCGCTTGACGCTGTAACGGGTAAAAAGTGCGGATAAACATCCGGCACAAAACACGTATTATCCCGCAAACGGCACGCGTCCTCGCCCGATTCGCGGCGGCGCGTCGCCGGCCCTTGCGCCTGCGCAATTTCCGCGGCGCGCGTGGGCCTTATCCGTTCGGCCAGCGCGCGCCGGAGCCGCCGTCTTCGCGAAAGCCCGCATGTACAATACCGCCATGTCAGATCCCCGCTTCGTTCATCTCCGCGTCCACTCCGAATTCTCGATCGCCGACGGCATCGTGCGACTGGACGACGTCGTCAAGGCTGCCGCAAAAGACGGGCAAGGCGCACTCGCGCTGACCGATCTCGGCAACGCATTCGGTCTGGTGCGCTTCTACAAGGAAGCACGCGGCAAGGGCGTGAAACCCATCGCCGGCTGCGACGTCTGGATCACCAATCCCGACGATCGCGACAAGCCTTCGCGCCTGCTCCTGCTCGTGCGCGACAAACAGGGCTATCTCAATCTGTGCGAACTGCTGAGCCGGGCGTGGCTGACGAATCAGTATCGCGGCCGCGCCGAGGTGATGGTCGAATGGCTCGAAGGCGGTCTGGCTGAAGGGCTGCTCGCGCTTTCGGGCGCGCAGACGGGCGATATCGGCATGGCGCTCGCGGCGGGCAATGCGGCCAGTGCGCAGCGCAATGCCGAACGCTGGGCCAGGCTCTTTCCGAACGCGTTCTATATCGAATTGCAGCGCGCGGGTCAGCCGGGCGAGCAGGGGTACATTCAGGAAGCCGTCGCGCTGGCCGCGAAACTGAAGCTTCCCGTTGTCGCCACGCATCCGCTGCAGTTCATGACGGCGGACGACTACACCGCGCACGAAGCGCGCGTGTGTATTTCCGAAGGCGATATCCTCGCGAATCCGCGCCGTCAGAAGCGCTTCACGACGGATCAGTACTTCCGCACCCAGGACGAAATGTGCGCGCTCTTCGCGGACATTCCGTCGGCGCTCGCGAACACTGTGGAGATCGCGAAGCGCTGCAATCTGACGCTCGAACTCGGCAAGCCGAAGCTGCCGCTTTTCCCCACGCCCGATGGCATGTCGCTCGACGACTATCTCATCCAGTTGTCGAAGGAAGGGCTCGAAGTTCGCCTGCAGCAGCTCTATCCCGATGAGACCGAACGCGCCGCGCAGCGCGAGACGTACTACGCGCGTCTGAACTTCGAGTGCGGCACCATCATCAAGATGGGCTTTCCGGGCTACTTCCTGATCGTCGCCGACTTCATCATGTGGGCGAAGAACAACGGCGTGCCGGTCGGTCCGGGCCGCGGTTCGGGCGCGGGCTCGCTCGTCGCTTACGCGCTCGGCATCACGGACCTCGACCCGCTGCGCTACAACCTGCTGTTCGAGCGCTTCCTGAATCCGGAACGCGTGTCGATGCCCGACTTCGACATCGACTTCTGTCAGGAAGGGCGCGATCGCGTCATCCAGTATGTGAAGGGCAAGTACGGCGCCGACGCCGTCTCGCAGATCGCGACCTTCGGCACGATGGCCGCGAAGGCCGCGGTACGCGACATCGGCCGCGTGCTCGATCTCGGCTATATGTTCACGGACGGCGTCGCGAAGCTGATTCCGTTCAAGCCGGGCAAGCACGTGACCATCGCGGACGCGATGAAGGAAGAGCCGACGCTGCAGGAGCGCTTCGATTCCGAAGACGAAGTGCATCAGCTGCTCGAACTCGCGCAACGCGTGGAAGGGCTGACGCGTAACGTCGGCATGCACGCGGGCGGCGTGTTGATCGCGCCGGGCAAGCTCACGGATTTCTGCCCGCTCTATACGCAGGGCGAAGACGGCGGCGTCGTCAGTCAGTACGACAAGGACGATGTCGAAGCCGTCGGCCTGGTGAAGTTCGACTTTCTGGGTCTGACCACGCTCACGATTCTCGACTGGGCCGAGCGCTATATCCGCCGTCTCGATCCGTCGAAGCAGGACTGGAATCTCGCGCAGGTGCCGCTCGACGATCCGGCCTCGTTCTCGATTCTGAAGAAAGCCAACACCGTCGCCGTGTTCCAGCTTGAAAGCCGCGGCATGCAGGGCATGCTGAAGGACGCTCAGCCGGACCGCTTCGAAGACATCATCGCGCTGGTGGCGCTGTATCGTCCGGGCCCGATGGATCTGATCCCGAGTTTCTGCGCGCGCAAGCACGGACGCGAGATCGTCGAGTATCCGGACCCGCGCGTCGAGCCCGTCCTGAAAGAGACCTACGGCATCATGGTCTATCAGGAGCAGGTGATGCAGATGGCGCAGATCATCGGCGGCTACTCGCTCGGCGGCGCGGACTTGCTGCGTCGCGCGATGGGCAAGAAGAAGCCC
>Ga0160447_100333_pt1 | contig 23826 bp, 18 predicted proteins | sample HID1973K_E1MG_FD_108222 | JGI IMG/M metagenome (GOLD analysis project Ga0160447, IMG submission 108222) | Enriched mosquito-associated microbial communities from UW Madison campus, WI, USA - HID1973K_E1 MG | ecosystem: Host-associated > Arthropoda: Insects > Digestive system > Unclassified ...
CTGCATTTCGTCAACGCGTCCGAGCCGCTCACGGACGATGACAACAGCCGCATCGAGGCGCTGATGCACTACGGCGCGCCGTTCGAGGAATCGAAGGAACGCGGCCACGTCGAGAGCTTCATGGTGGTGCCGCGCTTCGGCACGGTTTCGCCGTGGGCGAGCAAGGCGACCGACATCGCGCATCATTGCGGGCTCGACAAGGTGCGGCGCATCGAGCGCGGCGTCGAGTACTCGGTCATCATGAAAAGCGGCTTTCTCGGCGGCAAGAAGGCGCTGTCCGACGAAGCCCGCGCGGCCGTCGCGGATGCGCTGCATGACCGCATGACGGAAAGCGTCGCGGCATCGCGTGAACAGGCGCTGCATCTGTTCGACGAACTGCCCGCCAGACCGCTGCAGACGGTCGATATCATCGGCGCGGGGCACAAGGCGCTCGAGGCCGCGAACGCGGAACTCGGCCTCGCGCTCGCCGACGACGAAATCGACTATCTGGTGAACGCGTTCGAAGGCCTGAAGCGCAATCCGACCGACGTCGAGCTGATGATGTTCGCGCAAGCGAACAGCGAGCATTGCCGCCACAAGATCTTCAACGGCGAATGGACCATCGATGGCGACAAGCAGGACATGTCGCTGTTCCAGATGATCCGCAATACGGAAAAGCTGAATCACGAAGGCACGATCGTCGCATATTCGGACAATTCGGCGATCATGCGTGGCGGCGTCGCCGAGCGCTGGTTCCCGCGCGGCACGGACGAGCAGTATCGGCGTCACGTCGAACTGACGCATACGCTGATGAAGGTCGAAACGCACAATCACCCGACCGCGATTTCCCCGTTCGCGGGCGCGGCGACGGGTTCCGGCGGCGAAATCCGCGACGAAGGCGCGACGGGCCGTGGCGCGCGTCCGAAGGCCGGTCTCGCGGGCTTCACCGTGTCGAACCTCGATCTGCCCGACGCGCGCGAAAAATGGGAGAACGCGCGCGACTCCGCCGTGCCGCTCGCGTCGCGCAATCCGGCCGACCAGCACGAGCCGTATGGCAAACCCGAGCGCATCGCTTCGCCGTTGCAGATCATGATCGACGGGCCGATCGGCGCCGCCGCGTTCAACAACGAATTCGGCCGGCCGAATCTGGGCGGCTATTTCCGCACCTACGAGCAGAACGTCGCGGGCCGCGTGCGCGGCTATCACAAGCCGATCATGATCGCGGGCGGCATCGGCAATATCTCGGATCAACACACGCACAAGAACGATCTGCCGGCGGGCACGCTGCTGATCCAGATCGGCGGGCCGGGCATGCGTATCGGCATGGGCGGCGGCGCGGCATCGTCGATGGCGACCGGCGCGAACACCGCCGAACTCGACTTCGACTCGGTCCAGCGCGGCAACCCGGAAATCCAGCGCCGCGCGCAGGAAGTCATCAACACCTGCTGGCAGATGGGCGAAGGCAATCCGATCCTGTCGATCCACGACGTCGGCGCGGGCGGCATCTCGAACGCGTTCCCGGAACTCGTCGATGGCGCGGGCAAGGGCGCGCGCTTCGATCTGCGCAAGGTGCAACTGGAAGAAAGCGGCCTGTCGCCGCGTGAAATCTGGTCGAACGAAGCGCAGGAGCGTTACGTGCTGGCCATTTCGCCCGCCGATCTGCCCGCGTTTCAGGCGATCTGCGAGCGCGAACGCTGCCCGGTGGCAGTCGTCGGCGTGGCGACGGAAGAGCGTCAACTGAAACTGATCGACGAGGCCAACGACGGCCAGGAACCCGTCGACATGCCGATGGACGTGCTGCTCGGCAAGCCGCCCAAGATGCACCGCGACGTGAAGCGCGAGAGCGCGCAATTCACGCCCGTCGACGTGACGGGGCTGCCGCTGTCCGAAGTCGCCGTCGACGTGCTGAAGCATCCGACGGTCGCGAGCAAGTCCTTCCTCATCACCATCGGCGACCGCTCGGTCGGCGGCACGACCGCGCGCGACCAGTTCGTCGGCCCGTGGCAGGTGCCCGTCGCCGATTGCGCCGTGACGACGATGGATTACGCCGGCTACCGCGGCGAAGCGATGACGATGGCCGAGCGCACGCCGCTCGCCGTCATCGACGCGCCCGCATCGGGCCGCATGGCGGTGGGCGAGGCGGTGACGAACATCGCGTCGGCGCCGATCGAGTCGCTGAACAAGCTGAAGCTGTCGGCGAACTGGATGGCCGCGTGCGGCAGCGCGGGCGAAGACGCGGCGCTCTACGACACCGTGAAGGCCATCGGCATGGAGCTGTGCCCGGCGCTCGGCATCAGCATTCCGGTCGGCAAGGATTCGCTGTCGCTGCGCACGAAGTGGCAGGACGCACGCGGCGGTGCGCGCGAGGTCGTGTCGCCGGTGTCGCTGATCATTTCGGCGTTCGCGCCGGTGGAAGACGTGCGCCGTCACCTGACGCCCCAGCTCGTGAACGACACCAACACGGTGCTGATCGCGATCGATCTGGGCCGCGGCCGCAACCGCATGGGCGGCAGCATCCTCGCGCAAGTGACGCAGCAGGTCGGCGACACGGTGCCCGATGTCGACGATCCCGAAGACCTCAAGCGCTTCTTCACCGCGATCCAGGCGCTCAACGCCGATGGCAAGCTGCTCGCCTACCACGACCGCTCCGACGGCGGCCTGTGGGCGACCGTTTGCGAGATGGCGTTCGCGGGTCACGTGGGTGTGTCGCTGAACATCGACATGCTGACGCTCGACGCCGAACACGAATCCGACTACGGCGACGCGAAGGACTGGGCCAAGCAGACCAGCGGCCGCCGCGAAGACCGTACGATCCGCGCGCTGTTCTCCGAAGAACTCGGCGCGGTGGTGCAGGTGCGCGCATCGGAGCGTGACGCGGTGCTGGCCGCGTTGCGCGAACACGGTCTGTCGGCGTGCTCGCATGTGATCGGCAAGCCGAACGAGAGCGGCGCGATCGAGATTTATCGCGATGCGAAGAAGATTTTCGATGCACCGCGCGTGGAGTTGCATCGCGCGTGGAGCGAGGTGAGCTGGCGCATCGCGCGTCTGCGCGACAACCCGGCCTGCGCCGATGCCGAATACGACGCGCTGCTCGATGCGGCCGATCCCGGCATCGCGCCGGTGCTGACCTTCGATCTGGCCGAAGACGTCGCCGCGCCCTTCGTTTCGACGCAGGCGCGGCCACGCGTCGCGATTCTGCGCGAGCAGGGCGTGAACTCGCATCTGGAGACGGCCTATGCATTCGACCGCGCCGGCTTCGACGCGCACGATGTCCACATGAGCGACCTGCTCGAAGGCCGCGCGACGCTCGCCGATTTCGCGGGCGCGGTTGCGTGCGGCGGCTTCTCCTACGGCGACGTGCTGGGCGCGGGCGAGGGCTGGGCCAAGACGATCCGTTTCAACCCGCGTCTTGCCGACATGTTCGCTGCGTTTTTCGGTCGCGCGGACACCTTCGCGCTCGGCATCTGCAATGGCTGCCAGATGATGTCGAGCCTGGCGTCGATCATCCCCGGCGCGGAGAACTGGCCGAAGTTCACGCGCAACAAGTCGGAGCAGTTCGAGGCGCGTTTCTCGCTCGTCGAAGTGCAGAGCTCGCCGTCGATCTTCTTTGCGGGTATGGAAGGGTCGCGCATTCCGGTCGCGGTCGCCCACGGCGAAGGCTTCGCTGACTTCTCGCAGCAGGGTGATCAGGCGAAGGCGCTCGTCGCGATGCGGTACGTCGATCATCGCGGCAATGCGACGGAGCAGTATCCGTTCAACCCGAACGGCTCGCCGCAGGGCATCACCTCGGTGACGACGCCCGATGGGCGCTTTACGGTGCTGATGCCGCATATGGAGCGTGTGCATCGTAATGTGCAGATGAGCTGGACGCCCGATGACTGGACCACTGACGGAAGCCCGTGGTTGCGGGTGTTTCAGAACGCGCGGCGGTTCCTCGGTTGAGGGGGTCGGACTTCGGCGGACCTTGCCGGATTTCGCCGGATCCCGTGATCGTGTCGGTCTATTAGCGTTGCCCCTGTGCGGGGCGGCACCTACTTTCTTTGCTGCTGCAAAGAAAGTAGGCAAAGAAAGCAGCCCGATACGCTCGCGGTCACACGCAATTTGGGTATCCTTCTCCTCGCTCGTGGCCTCTGTAGCGAGTGCCCTCATAGGCCACCTCGGGCTTGGACCGCGCACGGTCTGACACATCGCACCGCTCGCGTGGCTGGTTCAGCACGAAATGGCTCCGGCCCGCTACGCGGCCGACCGGTCCATCGGGTTTGCATGTGCTTCTGCGTTTCTCTTTTCTCGTCGGTTTCCCTTGCATACCCGACGGCAGCGCGTAGCGCTGTGCCGAAGCTATTTCGTGCTGAACCAGCGCACTAGAAGAACTAGCTTGTCAGACCGTGCGCGGTCCACGCCCGGTTAGGCCTATGGGGGCACTCGCTACTGAGCCCACGAACAACGAGAAGAACACCCAAATTGCGTATGACCGCGGGCGTCTCAAGCTGCTTTCTTTGGTTACTTTCTTTGCAGCAGCAAAGAAAGTGACTGCCGCCCCGCACAGGGGCAGTGCTAATAGACCAACACGCCAACGGGATCCGGCGACAAACCTAGAACTCGCGATGCACTCCGACTCTCAAACCTCGAGTATTCCTCTTCGATATCCTCACCATTGCCTCCCAGCAGTTTTCTCAAAATTACCGACCTGTAAGTTGCGGGTATAGTGCTTCGGCGCGTCGTCATCAGACGCGTTGAATCACTGAGGAGAAATGAGGCAATTTCGAATAAAACGTTCAGGTATGCAAATTTTATTGTCAGCCGCGCTAATTGCGACCGCGTGTCTGATGACGGCAGCCTGCGGCGACAGCTCTGACTCAAGCGCGACAAATCTGTCACCAACGGCCCGCGCAGCCGCCCTCGGCGAGAACCTGAAGGTGCGCGTCGAGATCGACGCCAACGATGCCGCAAAATCCGGCACGAACTGCGCCGACCTCGGCGCCGACTGGGCGAGCTGCGCACGCGGCAAGCTGATTCTCGAAAACACCGGCGGCCGCAGCCTCGCGTCAGGCGGCTGGACGCTGTACGTACACAGCATCCGGCGCATCCTGATGGTCGAGCATCCCGGATTCGCGTGGAAACACATCACCGGCGACCTCTACGCGCTCACGCCGCGCGCAGGCGCGTTCACGCTCGGCGCGGGCGAGCGCATCGAGGTGCCGTTCGTCGGTGAGTACTGGTATCAGCGCTACAGCGACCTGTTGCCGCGAGCATACGTCGTCGCTGACGGCAATGCGACGCCCGCCATCCTCAAGCACAACGATACCGATGACGAAACGCAGTACGTCGACCGCATCCCGCCGAGCGCGGACGACGCAGCCGGGCTCGCCGCGACGCCCGCGCAAGTGCAGCGCGCCCGCGCGGAAGCCGCGCCGCCCTCTGCGCAGCAAAGCGCCGCGCGCGCCGTGCCCTCCGTGCTGCGCGAGACGGCGGGCGAGGGCGCGGCGCAGGTCGGCGGGATCGATCTGTCGGTATCGGGATTGACGTCGTCGCAAACGGCGGCGCTCAAATCGCGCGTGACGACGCTCGGCCTGAACGGCGCGGCCGTGCGTGTGAACGGGCAGATCGTTGGTGGCGCGCTGCCCGCCGATATCGCGCGCTCGGGCGGCTATCGTCTGACGATCGCGCCAGGCGGCGTGAACGTCGACGCATTCGACGCCGCCGGACTCTTCTACGGCGTGCAGACGCTGCTGTCGCTCACGCCCGCGGGCGGCGGCAGCGTGCCGGCGATGACGATCGAAGACGCGCCGCGCTATGCCTGGCGCGGCATGCACGTGGATGTCGCGCGCAACTTCCGCCAGCCCGCCACGCTGCGCCGCCTGATCGACCAGATGGGCGCGTACAAGCTCAACCGGCTGCATCTGCATCTGTCGGATGACGAAGGCTGGCGCATTGAGATTCCCGGTCTGCCCGAACTCACCGACATCGGTGCGAAGCGTTGTCACGATCTCACCGAAACAACGTGCCTGCTGCCGCAACTCGGTTCGGGACCGGACAACCGTTCGGGCGGCGGCTATCTGAGCCGCGCCGACTATGTCGCGCTGGTGCGCTACGCGGCGGACCGGTTCGTCGAGATCATTCCCGAGATCGACATGCCCGGGCATTCGCGCGCCGCGGTCGTATCGATGGAAGCGCGCTACCAGCGTCTGAGCGCACTGGGCAACACGGGAAGCGCGAGCGCGTACAGGCTGCTCGACCCGGCGGACACATCGAATACGACGACGGTCCAGTTCTACGATCGCCGCAGCTTCATCAATCCGTGCTCAGCCGGCGCGCAGCGTTTCGCGTCGAAGGTGATCGGCGAAATCGCGTCGATGCATCGCGAGGCCGGCGCGGCGCTTTCCGTGTGGCACTTCGGCGGCGACGAGGCGAAGAACATCCTGCTCGGCGCGGGCTTTCAGCCGCTCGACGGCACCGATCCCGGCAAGGGGCACGTGAATCTCGCGGTGCAGGACAAGCCGTGGGGACGCTCGCCGCAGTGCGCGGCGCTGATCGCGTCGGGCAAGGTGGCATCCGTTGACGAATTGCCGTCGATGTTCGCGCGCCAGGTGAGCCAGATCGTGCACGCGAACGGCATCGGCACGATGGCCGCGTGGCAGGACGGCATCAAGCATGCGAACGGTCCGCAGGATTTCGCGACGTCGAGCACCATGGTGACGATGTGGGACACGATCTTCTGGGGCGCGTCCGACACCGTGCAGACGCTCAGCAGTCAGGGCTACAAGACGGTGCTCGCGCTGCCGGACTATCTGTACTTCGACTTTCCCTATGCGTTCGATCAGCATGAGCGCGGCTACTACTGGGGGTCGCACGGCACGGACGGCTTCAAGACGTTCTCGCTCGCTCCGGACAATCTGCCGCAGAACGCGGAGATCATGGCCGATCGCGACGGCAATCCGTTCGAGGTGACGAGCGCGGGACCGGCGCCGCGCATCGAAGGCATTCAGGGACAAGCCTGGGCCGAGGTGATGCGTACGGACCAGCAGTTCGAGTACATGGTGTATCCGCGTCTGCTCGCGCTGGCGGAGCGCGCATGGCATCGGGCGGCGTGGGAGCGGCCGTACGCGCAGGGCGAGCGCTACAAGCTCGGCGAGACCGATAAGGTCGACAAGGCCGCGCTCGCGCAGGATTGGGCGAGCTTCCTGAGCGTGGTGCAGAACCGCGAGTTGCCGAAGCTGTCGCGCTCGGGTGCTGTCACGAGGGCGAAGCTGGGCGGTTGATGGCGCTGGAAAAGACAAAGCCGCCCGAGGGCGGCTTTGTCGTTGAATCGCATCGCGAAAGATCGCGAAAGGCGAGGGCGCTTACTTCACCACCGCCTTGTTCCGCAGACCTTCTTCGAACGTCTGCAGCTTCTCCTGCTGAATCTGCTGCGCGATCTGCGCCTTCACCTGCTCGAGCGGCGGCGGGGCGACTTCACGCGAATCATCCAGGCGGATGACGTGCCAGCCGAACTGCGTCTTCACCGGCTGCGGCGTCACTTCACCCTTTTTCAGCTTCTCCGCTGCTGCACCGAACTCGGGCACGTAAGCCGAAGGCGACGACCAGTCCAGATCGCCGCCGTTCTTGCCCGATCCCGGGTCCTTCGAATACTGCTTCGCGAGATCCTCGAAGCTTGCGCCGCCCTTGATCTTCGCGATCAGATCCTTCGCCTGCGCTTCGTCCTCGACGAGGATGTGATGCAGATGCAGTTCCTTGCCGCCGCCGTTCTGCTTGACGAGCTGGTCATAGCGCGCCTTGATCTCGGCGTCGGTCGGCGTGTTCTTCTTCACGAAATCTTCGATCAGCGCGCGCAGCACCACGGTCTGCTGCGCGACGGCGATTTGCGCCTTCACATCGGGGCGCGACGCGATGCCTTCGCGCGCCGCTTCCTGCATCAGGATTTCGCGGTTGATGAGTTCTTCGCGCACTGCCTGCTGAAGTTGCGGCGAATCCTGTTGACCCTGCGCCACGAGCTGTTTCACGAGCGCATCGGCGCGCGACGTGGGAATCGGCGTGCCGTTCACGACGGCGATGTTTTGCGCAAACGCGGGAGCGGCCGCGAATGCAGCGAGCAACACCCAGACGCGGGTTTTTTTCAAAGTCATCGAAGGTTCCTAACTGAGCAGACTGACGCCTTCAAGGGCGAGATTTAAAGAGGCAAGGCTTGAGTGGTGAACCGCGCGTGCGTCTATTGGAATTGTTCGGCGAACTCCTGCGGCGTGTAAGCCCGGATCGCAAGCGCGTGCACGCCGCGCCGCATTTCCTCGGCCAGCGCATCATACACCAGTCGATGTCGCGCCACGCGCGCCCGGCCGGCAAAGCATTCCGCGACGATCGTCACCGTGTAATGGCTGCCTGCTGCAGCACCGGCATGACCCGCGTGCGCGGCGCTGTCGTCGTCGATGTGCACCGAATGCGGTTGCAGTGCGGCGTTCAGGCGCGCTTCGAGATGCGCGATCTTGTCCGCCGCCGATGCGTTGGTGAAATCGAACGATGCGCTCATTGCCCGTCCTCCTTCATGTATTTCGCGAGCCAGAAGCTTTGCGCGACGATGAATACGACGAGACACCCAGTCGCGCCGAAGAGCTTGAAGTTCACCCACTGATCGGTGGTGAAGTTATACGCGACGAACAGGTTCACGATGCCGAGCAACGCAAAGAACACCGCCCACGCGACATTCAACTGTCCCCACACCCGATGCGGCAACACGATCTGCTTGCCCATCATCGCTTCGATCAGATTCTTTCTGAAACCGATCTGCGCGACGATCAGCGCGAACGCGAAGAGCCAATACAACGCGGTCGGCTTCCATTTGATGAAGGTATCGTTGTGCAGCACGAGGGTCGCGCCGCCGAACACGACGACGACGCCGAGACTGACCCACAGCATCGCATCGACCTTGCGATGCCGGAACGCAACCCAGGCGATCTGCACGAGCGTCGCGGCAATCGCGACCGCCGTCGCGGTATAGATGCCCCATACCTTGAATGCGACGAAAAAGAGGATGATCGGAAACAGATCGAACAGAAATTTCATTGGCGGCCGGAGATGATGGGCACCGGATGCGGTGCGGGGCGCGCGAGTGGCGAGCGCCCGACCGGAAAAGGTGCGGGCGTCGATGCGACGGAATGCGGAGCGCTACCGGGCGCCCCGTGCCGGACTCGCGCTTACTTGGGTTCGAATTGTAGCGCAGCCGAGTTGATGCAATACCGCAAACCGGTCGGCGCGGGGCCGTCCTCGAATACGTGGCCGAGATGCGCGCCGCAATTCTTGCACAGCACTTCGATGCGCAGCATGCCGTGCGTGCGGTCGGTTTTCTCCTGAATCACTTCGCCGTTGATCGGCTTGAAGTAGCTGGGCCAGCCGCAGCCTGCGTCGAATTTCGTGGCGGACTCGAACAGCGGCGTGCCGCAGCACACGCAGTCATAGACGCCGCGCTCGTCGTGATCCCAGTATTTGCCGGTGAACGGCCGCTCGGTCACCGCGTGGCGCGTGACCTGATACTGCATGTCGTCGAGTTCGCGGCGATAAGTGGCGTCGTCCTTTTGCAGCGGATAGCTCGTCGGGGTGTCTTCTCTGCTCATCTGTCGTTCCTTTGATGTGGCCGCAAGGCCCTGTATATGAGGGCGATCCTAAGAAGAACAACTGACTTCGAGATCGCCCGCCCAGTCCGGCGGCAGGCCGGCATAGGCCTCGTACTGGGGCTGTTCGTCGTACGGATGGCGCAGCACGTCCAAGAGGCGCGCGACTTCCGAAAAGTCCTTCTCGTTGGCCTGACGAATCGCCTGTTCCGCCAGATGATTGCGCAGCACGTATTTCGGGTTCACGCGATTCATCGCCTCGGCGCGCGCGGCGTCGTCGCGCGGCTCGTGCGCGAGCCGTTCGCGATACTGCGCGGCCCACGCATCGAACGCGGCGCGGTCGAGGAACAGGTCGCGCACGGGCGCATCGTGACTCGCGTCGGATTTCGAGAGCTTCGACAAGTTCCGGAACGTGAGCGTGAAGTCCGCGCGATTCGCATGCATGATTTCGAAGAGCCCGTTGGCGAGCTTGTCGTCGCCTTCGCGCTCGATATCGAGGCCGAGCTTCGCGCGCATTTTCGCGACGAGCGCGGGCGCGAAACGTTCCTTGTAGCGCTCCATCACCTTCTGCGCCTCTTCGACCACGCGCTCGGCGCGGCCTTCTTCCGGCAGGTTTTCACCGAAGAGCGGCACGAGCGCCTGCGCGAGACAAAAGAGGTTCCAGTACGCGACCTGCGGCTGGCGGCCATACGCATAGCGTCCCTGCGTATCCGAATGGTTGCAGATGTGATGCGCGTTGAACGCGTCCATGAAGCCGAACGGCCCATAGTCGATCGTGAGGCCGAGGATCGACATGTTGTCGGTGTTCATCACGCCGTGGCAAAAGCCTACGCCTTGCCATTGCGGCATCAGATCGGCCGTGGAGCGCACAGCTTCATCGAGCAGCGCGAGGTAGGGATCGTCCTGCTCCCTGCAATGCGGATAGAAACGGTCGATGACGTGATCGGCGAGCTTGCGCAGATCGTCGATGCGATCGTTCGCGTAGAAATGCTCGAAGTGGCCGAAGCGCACGAAGCTCGGCGATACGCGCGTGACGATCGCCGCCGTTTCGATGGTCTCGCGGCGCACCGGCAGATCCGAGCCGATGACGGCAAGCGCGCGCGTCGTCGGGATGCCGAGATGATGCATCGCTTCCGAACACAGGAACTCGCGGATCGACGAGCGCAGCACCGCGCGGCCATCGCCCATGCGCGAATAAGGCGTGCGGCCCGCGCCCTTCAGTTGCACTTCGACGCGCGCGCCGTCGTGCTGGACTTCGCCGAGCGTGAGCGCGCGGCCATCGCCCAACTGGCCTGCCCACACGCCGAACTGATGCCCCGAATAGACGGCGGCATAGGGCAGCGCGTCGCTCGCCCAGTCGCGCGTCGGATTGCCGGCGAACCAGCCGGCGAATTCGTCCTTTTCAGGACCGGTGGCGATATCCGGATCGAAGCCGAGCGATTCGGCCATCTCCCGCGAAAGGCCGATGAGGTAAGGATCGGGCACCGGCGCAGCGGGAAGGCGCGTGAGAAAAGCGCTGCCGAGCGCAGCGAACGAGCCCGGCAAAGCGGCCTCGACCGCGCTCGCAATTTCGCGCATGGAACGCGCGGAACGCGCATCGGCGGGCGTCTCGTCGCGCGCCGCGCGCACGGCATTGCTTGGGGAAAACGACATATTGAGCGCCTCTGAGTTAAACGATATTGTAATTCCGCGTCCGCGGGCCTGCAGGAGCGCGGCCGCCAACCCATCGAGGACATTGCCTATGACGTCGCCGCTCTACGGCCAGATGATGGAAGTACCGTTGCTCGCGTCGTCCCTGCTGTCTTATGCCTCGCGCCACTTCGGCGACAACGAGATCGTGTCGCGCCGCATCGAAGGCGATATCCACCGTTATACCTATCGCGATTGCGAAAAGCGCGCGAAGCAGCTCGCGCAGGCGCTGATCGCGCTCGGCGTCGAACAGGGCGAGCGCATCGGCACGCTCGCGTGGAATGGCTACCGGCATCTGGAGTGCTATTACGGCGTGAGCGGCATGGGCGCGGTTTGCCACACGATCAATCCGCGTCTCTTTCCCGATCAGATCGCGTTCATCATCGATCACGCGGACGATTCGTACGTCTGTTTCGACATGACCTTCGGCCCGCTCGTCGAGCTGATCGCGCCGCAGTGCCCGAACGTGAAAGGCTGGATCGCGCTCGGCGACGCCGCGTGCATCGGCGAGCATCTGTCGAACATGAGCGTGCCGGTGATGAGCTACGAGAGCCTCATCGGCGAGCAGGACGGCGACTACGAATGGCCGGTGCTCGATGAACGGCAGGCTTCGTTTCTCTGCTACACGTCGGGCACGACGGGCAATCCGAAAGGCGCGCTGTATTCGCATCGTTCGACGGTGCTGCACGCCTACGGCGCGGCGCTGCCCGACGCAATGGGCGCATCGGCGAGCGATGCGATTCTTCCCGTCGTGCCGATGTTCCATGTCAACGCATGGGGCATTCCGCACGCCGGACCGCTCGTCGGCGCGAAGCTCGTGTTTCCCGGCAAGGACCTCGACGGCAAGTCGCTCTATGAATTGATGGAAGCGGAGGGCGTCACGTATTCGGCCGGCGTGCCGACAGTCTGGATGGGCCTGCTCGCCCACATGAAACAGCAGAACGTGCGCTTCTCGACGCTCAGGCGCACGGTGATCGGCGGCTCGGCGTGCCCGCCCGCGATGCTGCGGACCTTCGAGGAAGACTACGGCGTGCAGGTGATCCACGCGTGGGGCATGACGGAGATGTCGCCGCTCGGCACGCTCTCGCGCCTCTCCTTCAAGCAGAAGCAGCGCCCGCTCCAAGCGCAGCGCCAGTCGCTGGAAAAGCAGGGCCACGCGATCTGCGGCGTCGACATGAAAGTGGTCGGCGACGACGGCCGCGAACTCCCGTGGGACGGCCAGTCCTTCGGCGATCTGCATGTGCGCGGGCCGTGGGTCATCGACCGCTATTTCCGTCGCGACGACTCGCCGCTCATCGACGGCTGGTTCCCTACCGGCGATGTCGCCACCATCGATCAGGATGGCTTCATGCACATCACCGACCGCAGCAAGGACGTGATCAAGTCCGGCGGCGAATGGATCAGCTCGATCGATCTGGAGAACGTCGCGGTGTCGCATCCGCAGGTGGCGGAAGCGGCGTGCATCGCGTGCTCGCATCCGAAGTGGACGGAGCGGCCGCTGATCGTCGCGGTACTAAAGCCGGGCGCGACCGTGACACGCGAGGAACTGCTCGCGCATTTCGAGGGCAAGGTCGCGAAGTGGTGGATTCCGGACGATGTCGTGTTCGCGCAGGAATTGCCGCATACCGCAACTGGCAAGCTGCAAAAAGTGCGGCTGCGCGAGCAGTTTCGCGATTACGTGCTGCCGGGCGCGGCAGATAATTCCGTTTAACGCCAATAGCCTTTGCAACGCCCCGGTCCGCGCGAGCGGAGCCGGGGCTTTCTGCTTTTCCAGCAGCCACGATGAGCGCGAATTCTTCAATTGAACGATCGTGCTTTTTTGTGTATTCTGCGGCCATCACCGACAATTGAATCAGTATCCAGCCGACAAGGAGACACCTTCATGGCAGTGGATTACGCGATACGCGGCGATGTCGCCGTTCTTACGCTCGACAATCCGCCCGTCAACGGGCTCGGGCATTCGACGCGCCTTGGCATCGTCGAAGGCATCGGGCGCGCGAACGATGATGAGCAGGTGCGAGCCATCGTCATCATCGGCGCGGGCAAGGCGTTTTCGGGCGGTGCGGACATCACCGAATTCAATACGCCGAAAGCCACGCAGGAACCGACGCTCATGACCGTGATCAAGGCGCTCGAAGCGAGCACCAGGCCCGTGATCGCGGCGATCCACGCGGTCGCGATGGGCGGCGGCCTCGAACTCGCGCTCGGCGCGCATTACCGCATCGCCGCGCCCGGCGCGCAGATCGCGCTGCCGGAAGTGAAGCTCGGTTTGCTGCCCGGCGCGGGCGGAACGCAGCGCCTGCCGCGCGTCGTCGGACTGGAAACGGCGCTGAACATGATCGTGTCCGGCACGCCGGTGCTGTCCGAGAAGCTCGCGCAAACCGCGCTCTTCGACGAACTCGCCGAAGGCGATCTGCTGGAGCACGCGCTGTCGTTCGCAAAGCGCGTCGCCGATCGCGGCGGTCCTCATCCGAAGGTGCGTGATCGCAAGATCGAACATCCGAATGCCGAAGGCTTCATCCAGTTCGCGAGGAACGGCGTCGCGGCGGTCGCGAAGCATTTCCCGGCGCCGCACAAGTGCATCGACGCCGTCGAAAAGGGCGTGAAGGAAGGCTTCGAGCGCGGCCTCGCATTCGAGCGCGAGTGCTTTCTCGCGCTCGTGCAGACGCCCGAAAGTCGCGCGCTGCGGCATGCGTTCTTCGGCGAGCGTGCGGCGGCCAAGATCGCCGATGTGCCGTCGAATACGCCCGTCAGGAAGATCGAACGCATCGGCGTGATCGGCGCGGGCACGATGGGCGGCGGCATCGCGATGAACTTCCTCAACGCGGGATTGCCCGTCACGCTGCTCGAAACGAAGCAGGACGCGCTCGATCGCGGCATCGCCACGATTCGCCGCAACTACGAAGCGCAAGTGAAGAAAGGCAAGCTCACGCAGGAGCAGGTCGAAACGCGCATCGCGCTGATTCAGCCGACGCTTGCCTACGCCGATCTCGCGCACGCGGACCTCATCATCGAAGCCGTGTTCGAAGAGCTGAGCGTGAAGGAACAGGTGTTCCGCCAGCTCGATGACGTCGCGAAGCCGGGCGCGATCCTCGCATCGAATACGTCGACGCTCGATCTGAACCGCATCGCCTCTTTCACGACGCGCCCCGGCGATGTGATCGGCATGCACTTCTTCAGCCCCGCGAACGTGATGAAGCTGCTCGAAGTCGTGCGCGGCGCGAAGACCGATAAGGACGTGCTCGCGACCGTCATGCAGCTCGCAAAGAAAATCAAAAAGACGGCGGTGGTGTCGGGCGTGTGCGATGGTTTCATCGGCAACCGCATGATCGAGCAATACATCCGGCAGGCGCTCTTCATGCTCGAAGAGGGCGCGTTGCCCGCGCAGATCGATCGCGCGATCGAGACCTTCGGCTTCGCGATGGGCCCGTTTCGCATGAGCGATCTCGCGGGCAACGACATCGGCTGGGCGATCAGGAAGCGCCGCTATCGGGAGCAGCCGGATCTGCATTACTCGCGCGTCGCGGATCGTCTCTGCGAAATGGGCCGCTTCGGACAGAAGACCGGCGCGGGCTGGTACGACTATCAGCCGGGCAAGCGCGATGCGGCGCCGTCGAAACACGTCGATGAAATGATCGTCGCGTATTCGAAGGAGCAGGGCATCGAGCGGCGCAGGATCGGCGATGAAGAGATCGTCGAGCGTCTCGTGCTCGCGCTCGTCAACGAAGGCGCGAAGATTCTCGACGAAGGCATCGCCGGCAAGGCGTCGGATATCGACATGGTCTATCTGACGGGCTACGGCTTCCCGCTCTGGCGCGGCGGTCCGATGCTCTACGCGGACACCATCGGCCTCTACAACGTGGAGCGCGCGATGCGCAAGTACGCGAAGCAGGCCAACGGCGAAGCGTGGCAGCCTGCCGCGCGCGTGACCGAACTCGCGCAATCGAATGGACGCTTCAATGACTGAGACGAAACCCGTTGAAGATGTATTCCTCGTCGTCGATGTGCAATACGACTTCATGCCGGGCGGCGCGCTCGCCGTCGCACGCGGCGATGAAGTCGTGCCGGTCGTCAACCGGCTCGCGCGCGCGTTCTCGCACGTCGTGCTGACGCAGGACTGGCATCCGCGCTCGCACGTCTCGTTCGCCGCGAATCACGCGGGCCGCCAGCCGTTCGAGATGATGACGCTCCCCTACGGCGAACAGGTCTTGTGGCCGGTGCATTGCGTGCAGGACACGCAAGGCGCGGCGCTGCATCGCGATCTGCATGTGCCCCACGCGCGCCTCGTGATTCGCAAGGGACATCACGAGCACGTCGATAGCTACTCGGCGTTCATCGAAGCGGATCGCGCGACGCCGACAGGCCTCGAAGGCTATCTGCGCGATGTCGGTGCGAAGCGCGTATGGCTCGCGGGACTCGCGACCGACTATTGCGTCGCGTGGTCCGCGCTCGATGCGCGCGCGGCGGGCTTCGAGGTCATCGTGATCGAGGACGCGTGCCGTGCAATCGACCTGAACGGCTCGCTCGACCAGGCGTGGCGCGACATGCGCGCTGCCGGCGTGCAACGCTTGAATTCGGACGACGTATTGAAAGCAAGGGAGACGACATGACCGATGCAGTCATCGTAGCGACGGCGCGCACCGCGCTCGCCAAATCGTGGCGCGGCGCGCTCAACATGACCCACGGCGCGACGCTCGGCGGCCATGTGACGAAGACCGTCGTCGAGCGCGCGGGCATCGATCCGGCGCGCGTCGAAGACGTCATCATGGGCTGCGCGAATCCCGAAGGCGCGACGGGCATGAACATCGCGCGGCAGATCGCGTTGCGCGCGGGCTTGCCGGTTTCCGTGCCGGGCATGACGGTGAACCGCTTCTGCTCGTCGGGCCTGCAGACGATCGCGCTCGCCGCGCAGCGCGTGATGGCGGGCGAGGGCGATGTGTACGTCGCGGGCGGCGTCGAATCGATCTCGTGCGTGCAGAACGAGCTGAACCGCCACATGCTGACCGATGGCTGGCTGAACCAGCACAAGCCCGAGATCTACTGGTCGATGCTGCAGACCGCCGAGAATGTCGCGAAGCGCTACGAGATATCGAAAGCGCGGCAGGACGAATACGGCGTGCGTTCGCAACAGCGCGCGGCGGCGGCGCAGGCGGCGGGCCGATTCGCCGAAGAAATCGTGCCGATCACCGTGCTCGCCGGCATCGCGGACAAAGCGACGGGGCGCATGTTCACGAAGGAAGTGACGCTCGCCGCCGACGAAGGCATCCGCGCCGACACCACGCTCGAAGGCGTATCGAACATCCGCACCGCGCTGCCGGGCGGCGTCGTCACGGCGGGCAACGCGAGCCAGTTTTCCGATGGCGCATCGGCGTGCGTCGTGATGAGCGCGGCGCTCGCCGAGAAAGAAGGGCTTGCTCCGCTCGGCATCTTCCGCGGCTTCGCGGTCGCGGGCTGCGAGCCGGACGAAATGGGCATCGGTCCGGTGTTCGCGGTGCCGAAGCTGTTGAAGCGTGCCGGCCTGTCCGTCGACGATATCGGCCTGTGGGAATTGAACGAAGCCTTCGCCGTGCAGGTGCTCCACTGCCGCGACACGCTGGGCATTCCCGACGAGCGCCTGAACGTGAACGGCGGCGCGATCGCGGTCGGGCATCCGTATGGCGTGTCGGGCGCGCGTTTGACGGGGCATGCGCTCATCGAGGGCAAGCGGCGCGGCGCGAAGTTCGTCGTGGTCACGATGTGCATCGGCGGCGGGCAGGGCGCAGCGGGCTTGTTCGAAATCGTGTGACGGTTGTGCGTTCCTCGGCGCACGGCGATTTTTGCTACGCTTCAGTTCTCGTTCGAAAACAGGAGTCGCCGTGCTACGTCACATCGTCATGTGGAAGCTGAAGGAAAACGCCGAGGGCGCGAGCCGCGCCGAGAATGCTCAAAAGCTGAAGGCGAAACTCGAAACCTGCCGCAGCATCGTGAAGGGGCAAGGGCATTTCGAAGTCGGCACCGCGCAGCCGGGTTTCGATTGCACGTATGACGTCGTGCTCGTGTCCGACTTCGACGACAAAGCCGCGCTCGAAGCCTATCAGGTTCATCCGAAGCATCTGGCGCTGAAGGATTTCGTCGCGACGGTGCGCGAAGAGCGTCAATGCGTCGACTACGAAGTGTGAGCGCGATGTCTTCCTCCGATAACCCGGCGAGCAACGTCTCCATCGAAAGTCCGTTCATCGACGCGCTCGGCGTGCAACTCGTCAAGGCCGCCGACGGCGAAAGCGAAGTACGCATGCCGCTGCAGGAAACGCACCTCAACACATGGGGCATCGCGCACGGCGGCGTCACGATGACGCTGCTCGACGCCGCGCTCGCGCTCGCCGCGCGCAGTGTCGCGGGCGATGGCATCGGCGTCGTCACCGTCGAGATGAAAGTCAACTTCATGCAGCCGGGGCGCGGCGAACTGCGTGGCTACGGCCGCGTGCTGCATCGCTCGACCACGATGGCCTATTGCGAAGGCGAGATTCGCGACAGCGAAGGGCATTTCGTCGCGAAGGCGCTCGGCACGTTCAAGTATATGAAGCGGCTCGCGGTCGGGCGCGACATCGTCCGGCAGAGGATGCGTTCCGATCCGAAGGCGACGCCGGGACCGAGCGACGCCTGAACCTCATTATCGCGAAGGAGAATTCGCATGGCAGATGCACAGATCAATCGCCAGATATGGCTCGTGTCGCGCCCGCAAGGCGAGGCGTCGGTGTCGAACTTCAGGCTGGTCGAAACGCCGCTCGCGCCGCTTCAGGACGGCGAAGTGCGCGTGCGCAATCACTATCTTTCGCTCGATCCGTACATGCGCGGCCGCATGGACGATGCAAAATCGTACGCCGCGCCGCAACCGCTCAACGAGGTGATGATCGGCGGCACGGTGGGCGTCGTGACCGAATCGCGCAATCCGGCGTTCAAGACGGGCGATAGCGTCGTCGGCGTGCTCGGCTGGCAGGAATACGGCACCTCGGATGGCCGAGGCCTGAACAAGGTCGATACGTCGCAAGTGCCGCTGTCCGCGTATCTCGGCGCGCTCGGCATGCCGGGCGTCACGGCGTGGTATGGCCTGAACGGCATCATCGAGCCGAAGGCGGGCGAGACGGTCGTCGTGTCGGCGGCGAGTGGCGCGGTGGGCAGCGTCGTCGGGCAACTGGCGAAGGCGGCGGGCTGTCGCGCGGTGGGCATCGCGGGCGGGGCGGAGAAATGCCGCTATGTCGTCGAGACGCTCGGTTTCGATGCGTGCGTCGACTACAAGGCGGGCAAGCTGTACGAGGATCTGAAGGCCGCGACGCCCAATGGCGTCGATGGCTACTTCGAGAATGTCGGCGGCGAAGTGCTCAATGCGGTGCTCGCCCGCATGAACGCGTTCGGACGCGTCGCGGTGTGCGGCATGATCTCGGGCTACGACGGCAAACCGCTGCCGATGGACGCGCCCCGGCTCATTCTCACGCAGCGGCTCAAGCTGCAGGGCTTCATCGTCTACGAACATCTGGATATCTGGCCGCAGGCGCTGAAGGAACTGAGCGAGCGCGTCGTCTCGAAGAAGCTGCATTTCCGCGAGAGCATCGCCGAAGGGCTCGAGAATGCGCCCGAGGCGTTCCTCGGCCTCTTGCGCGGGAAGAACTTCGGCAAGCAACTGGTGAAGCTCGTCTGATAACGAAGGAACGCCACGTGGATCGCTTCGAAGGCAAGGTTGCCGTCATCACCGGCGCGGGCAGCGGATTCGGTCGCGAGTTCGCGAAGCAAGGCGCGGCGCTCGGCATGAAACTCGTGCTCGCCGATCTCGACACCGCCGGACTCTCCGCGACCGTCGAAGCGGTGCGCGCGCAGGGCGGCGATGCGATCGGCGTCACCACGGACGTGTCGGATGCCGCGCAGGTCGAAGCGCTCGCGCAAGCATCGCTCGATACCTACGGCGGCGCGCATCTGCTCTTCAACAACGCGGGCGTCGGCGCGGGCGGCTTCGTCTGGGAAAACAGCGCGAACGACTGGCAGTGGGTCTTCGGCGTGAACGTGATGGGCGTCGCCAACGGCTTGCGCGCGTTCGTGCCGATCATGCTGAAACAGAACGAGCCGGCGCATATCGTGAACACGGCGTCGGTGGCGGGCCTGCTCGCCGCGCCCGCGATGGGCGTGTACAACGCGTCGAAGCACGCCGTCGTCGCGTTGACGGAGACGCTGCATCACGACTTGCGACTCGCGGGCGCGTCGCTGGTCGGCGTGTCGCTGCTATGTCCCGCGTTCGTGCCGACCGGCATCGCGGATGCCGAACGCTCGCGGCCCGAAGCACTCGCCAACGCGGCGCCCCATACCGCGTCGCAAAAGCTCGCGGCGCGGCAACTGACCCGAGCGGTGGAGGGCGGCAGGCTCTCGGCGCGCGATATCGCCGAACTGACCTTCGACGCAGTGCGCGAACGGCGCTTCTATGTCATCACGCATCCGAACATCATGCCGTCGGTGCAATTGCGGCTCGACGATATCGCGCAACTGCGCAATCCGACCGATCCGATGTCGCTGAAGCAGCCGCGCTAGGCGGCCGTGCTTCATGGCATCATCGTGTCCCTTTGACGCTTTTTCCGCCGATGCCGCTCAATCCGAAGATCGCGCAAATCCTGGAGATGGTCGCGCGCGCCAATCGACCGCCGTATCACACGCTCACGCCGCAGCAGGCGCGCGCCGCCTACGCGATGAGCGCGCAAATTCTCGATATCGCGCCGCTGCCGATGCACAACATCGAAGACCTGCGTGTGCCGACGCGCGATGGCGCAAGCATTGGCGTGCGCGCGTATTATCCGGTCGAACCGAGCTGGGCCGAGCCTTCAGCGGCGCTGCTGTATCTGCATGGCGGCGGCTTCACGGTCGGCAGCGTGGCGACGCATGACGCGCTGTGCCGCAAGCTCGCGCACGACGCGGGCTGCGCGGTGGTATCGGTGGACTATCGGCTGGCGCCCGAGCACCGGTTTCCCGTCGCGGTGAACGACGCATTCGACGCGCTGCAATGGCTCGCGCGCGAAGCGCCGACGCTCGGCATCGATCCGGCGCGGCTCGCGATCGGCGGCGACAGCGCGGGCGGCACGCTTGCGATCGTGTGCGCGGTGCTCGCGCGCGACGCGGGCATCGACTTGCGGCTGCAACTGCTGATCTATCCGGGCACGAGCGCGTGGCAGAAGAGCGCATCGCATGCGCGGCTCGCGGAAGGATATTTGCTGTCGGGCGAAACGATCCAGTGGTTCTTCGCGCAATATCTGCGCGATGACCGCGACCGCGACGACTGGCGCTTCGCACCGCTCGACGCGGCGGGCGGCGTGCCCGAGTTCAAGGGCGTCGCGCCGGCGTGGATCGCGGCGGCGGATCACGATCCGCTCTATGACGAGGACATCGCGTTCGCCGCCCGGCTGGAAGAAGCGGGCGTGCCGGTCACGCTCATGCGCTACGAAGGCATGATTCACGAGTTCTTCAAGATGGGCGGCTTCGTGCCGGAAGTCGCCGAGGCGCATGCGGACGCGGTGAAGGCGTTGCGGGCGGCGTTCGGGTGATGCTCAGCTTTCGATCGCAAACGCAAACGCCCGCTCGAACGCTCCCGGCCGCACGATGCGATGCGAGCCGTCATCATCGCTGCGCTCCTTAATGTCCAGCGACAACCCTCGCGCCGACGGACTCACGCGCAGCGCCGTCGTGCTGCGCGTCCCATACTCCAGCGTTTCGATGAACGCCGCCGACAGCACGCGCTCACGCTCGATCGAAATCCCTGTCGACGGCAGATGCTCGTCGTTCGCGATGCGCGGATCGCGCAAGGTCTCGATCAGCACATCGAGCGACGGACGCTCATCAGCATGAATCAGATCGCACAACGCCTCGCGCTGCGCGACGAGCTTCGGCCACGGCGTGTTCAACAGACTGTTGGATAAACCGTGCACGCCCGCGTCCAGCAGAGCGGGCGGCGCGTCGGCGCGATTGCCGTACCAGCCGAGTTCGCGGCGCGTGAAGTCTCCGCAAAGCAGATTGAAACCGTTGTAGCGATGTCCTTCTTGCGCCACGCCTTGCAGATAATCGAGCGGCGCGATGCGCTCGCCCGCGAGAAACGCGCTCACGAGCGTGCCGCGTGTCGGTGCGTTCGGCTTCATGTCATCCGGCGCGCGATAGTTCGTCAGCGCGGCGAAGCGGCCATCGCGCGAGACGCCGAGCCAGGTTCCGCCGCCCGTCAGATCGCGGCCGGCGAGCACGCCGGGGGCATCCGTCCACCAGTGCATCGGCTCGGCATCGCGGCGAAAGAATTCGTCGCGGTTGGCCGAGAGCGTCAGCAAGGCGCGGCCATCGTCGTGCGAAGCCGTGGGCTGCCAGTCGAAGACGATCAGACACATGCGCGCGCGGCCTCAGGCATCGACGGGAAAGGCGTAGGGCAGCGGCACGAAGGTGAGCGTCGGGCCCTCGGCGGAACCGACGTGCACCGTGCCGTTGTCGAGCGCGGCGAGCTTGATCTCGACCAGACAGTCGACGCCTCCGTTCTCCGCGGGCGCCACGTTGACGACGAGTCCGCACGGCTGGCCGGGATCGTCGGAATGAAAGAGCTCGGCGCCGGGCACGGCTGTATCGATGTGATTGCCGACATGCGCGAGCGCCGTGCGCCGCTTGATCGTGCCGCGATACTGGCTGCGCGCGACGATCTCCTGTCCCGGATAGCAGCCCTTCCTGAAGTTCACCGCGCCGAGCACGTCGAAGTTCACCATCTGCGGGACGAACTGCTCGACCGTCGCGTGCGTGATGCGCGGCTCGCCCGCGTGGATATCGAGCCAGTCCCACATCGTTTCGGGCGCGCGTTGCAGTTTTTCATCGAGTTTCGCGAGTTGCGCCTCGACATCGGCTTTCGGGCCGACCCACAGAAAGCGCGGACGATGCGCCGCGTCCGGCACGCGGATCAGCGAGCCATGCGGACCTTCCACCTTGACGTGCACGCCGTCGGGCAGCGCATCGAAGATGCCGGAAAGCGCTGCGCGCACATCGCCCGCGAAGCCGACTGCGGCCACTTCGGGCGTCGCGTCGGTGAGTTTCGCCTTCGAGCGCAGCACGAACATCGACAGGCGTTTCTGCACGGCGGCCTGCACGTCGCGCGCGATCAAGAGGCGCACCGCGTCCGCCGTACGCCACATCAGGAACGAGCCGAGCAGGCGGCCCTTCGGCGAGCAGTAGCCCGCGAGGCGCGCGGTGGAGGCATCGAGATGCTGGACATCGTTCGTGACCTGGTTATGCAGGAAAGAGGCGGCGTCCTCGCCCCTGACGTCGATCACGCCGAACTGTGTAAGCGGCATGTAGGCGCCGGCGGTCTTGACGGATTCGTAATCGGAGGCGGCGAGAGCTGTGGTCTGGGAATTCATGAGGTGGTCGGCTGTCAATCCTATCGTTTGGGCTCGGGTCGGCGAAAGCGACTCTGACGCAGACGGCAAGTTATTATATTGGTCTTATCTCAAGCGTGTTTCGCATGTCCTTTCTGAAGAAATGCGTCGTGGCGGCGGTGCTCGCCGCGATGCTCGCGGCGGCCGTCGCGGGCGGCGTGTACTGGTGGGCGAACCGGCCCATGGAATTGTCGACGCCCGAACTCGACGTCACCATCAAGCCCCACAGCAGCCTGCGCAGCGTGAGCGCCCAGTTGAACCGCGGCGGCGTGCCGGTCGAACCGGAGCTGTTCGTGCTGATGACGCGCGTGCTCGGCCTGTCCTCACAGTTGAAGTCCGGCAATTACGCTTTCAAGAGCGGCATCACGCCCTATGAGGTGCTGGAGAAGATCGCACGCGGCGACGTCAACGAATATGTCGCGACCGTCATCGAAGGCTGGACGCTGCAGAAAATGCGCGGCGAACTCGACGGCAATCCGGCGCTCAAACACGACACGGCAGGCATGACCGACACCGACCTGCTGCGCGCGATCGGCGCGGCCGAGGTCGACAAGGCGTCGGCCGAAGGGCTGTTCTTCCCGGATACCTATCTGTTCGACAAAGACACGAGCGATCTCGCCATCTACAAGCGCGCGTACCGGCTGATGCAGTCGCGCCTCACCGAAGCGTGGAACACGCGCGCCCAGAATCTTCCTTACAAGACGCCTTACGAGGCGCTCATCATGGCGTCGATCGTCGAGAAGGAGACGGGGCGCGCGCAGGACCGGCCGCTCGTCGCGGCGGTGTTCGCGAACCGGCTGCGCATCGGCATGCCGCTGCAGACCGATCCGACCGTGATCTACGGCCTCGGTCCGGCCTACGGCGGCAAACTGAAGAAAAAGGATCTGCAGACGGACACTCCGTACAATACCTACACGCGCATGGGCCTGCCGCCGACGCCTATCGCGCTGCCCGGCGTGGCCGCATTGAACGCCACGCTCAATCCCGCCGCGAGCGGCGCGCTGTATTTCGTGTCGCGCGGCGACGGCAGCAGCATCTTTTCCGACAATCTGGGCGACCACAACAAGGCCGTCGACAAATACATCCGGGGTCAATGAATGGCGCGCGGCAAGTTCATCACGTTCGAAGGCATCGACGGCGCGGGCAAG